>Ga0302325_10022488_pt1 | contig 13194 bp, 17 predicted proteins | sample Palsa_T0_2_FD_201948 | JGI IMG/M metagenome (GOLD analysis project Ga0302325, IMG submission 201948) | Peat permafrost microbial communities from Stordalen Mire near Abisko, Sweden - Palsa_T0_2 | ecosystem: Environmental > Terrestrial > Soil > Palsa > Peat permafrost | place: Sweden: Abisko... | reverse complement strand
CTCCGCAATGCAAGCTCAAGATAACCCCTTCCAATACTATATACTTGCTCCCCTATCAATCCCCTGTCCTACCCTACAGCCGGTTCATGTGCGAAATCCCGTTTATTGATTCCATAATGCCTCATTCAACTCAATCAAACACTCATTATAAGCTCTCCTAACCCCCAAACTCCTTTCCCGCCCAGTCTGTCCTCCCACAACCCCACCACTAACTCTCGCCTTGCCCATCTGTTCACTATACAGCAGTCCGAGCATTGTCTTCATCTCATCGTAATCATACCCCTTTCCACCCGTTTTCTTGGCCCACTGTACAAATTCTTGCGGTCCCAGACTAAATAGGGAGAAATACTCTAGGGATCGGGTGAGGAGGGCGTCCCGGGGAGAGGGAGTCAGGTGTTTTAGGTTTTGTGACAGTGTGAGGATTAGGCGACGGAGTTTGGAGAGGCCAGGTTGGGTTAGGAGGTTTATTGTTGATGCTAGGGACAGGAGAGTTTGATCTATTAACGTTGCTAGGCCAGATAATATGAAGCTAATGTAAGTATATGGATGCCGTTATTGCGGGGCCAGGAGGAGGTACTTGTATTCTTTGGATTGGAGGGTCGTGGAGAGCAGCTCTTCGAAAGATACGAGATCTTTGCAGAGTTCTATCATTGCTGGATCGAGGTCTTCTTCTTCTGCTTCATCTTCCGTGAGACCAAAGTTACCTTCTCGAACCGCTTGGTCCAGGAAGTATATAACATGACATCGTAATTCCAAACGTAAAGTGAATAATGTTGTTTGTGCTAGTGATTCGTAGGAGGCTAATAACTCATCGAATTGTCTAGAATGAGTTGGGATCGTTTGAGAAATACGTTGACGACTCTTTGGTGAGTGGGATACACAGCGAATCGGCATCCGCAAACTTGAGAGCAAGATTCTGTTCTTAGACAACTGGAGCAAGAGGTAAGTACGCTGACTTGAGGTGACCATTCTCCACCACCAGCTTCAATCCTCTTCAACCCCTGCAAATTCTTGATAAACCATTGCTACGTCAATTTCACAGCTCACAGGAGGACGTACCAAACTATTATACAAATTTCCTAGTCCCTCCAAAGTTCGTTGATCAAATACTAAGTCATCCTCCTCAAACATCTTATCCTTCTTCAATCGTAACTCCTCAACCGCTTCCTACCATTAATTTCTCACCTCAGAAAGAGCGTATACCCGTTTCAGCAGCTCATTTGCTGTCTCATTACTCGTGCCGCTAATTAAATCCACTAGAATTTGATGCACCACTTCATCATTACTCCACTGCGCAGAAACCTTCGTCCCAGCCCGTTTAGCCACAAGGTCTGCTGTCAACAGAGTCCCAAGGGATGTGGTACCCTTATACCGACGAAAGAGCTTCAAGTAGTAATTGTTTATAACGGTGAGGATGATGGTGCCGTATTCCTCGAGCGTGTAGGACATCGACTGGAACATTTGACACAGCTGTTGAATGAGCTGCCATATTTGCTCGGTGCTCTGTAAGGCATTAGTACGGCAGCCAAGGTGGACAGACTCGTATTATGGGCTTGGTGGGTTTCGAAGGGGCGTTGGCGGAGAGGGAGGTCATCGTTGACAACAATCCACGGGCGTGGGCGCGAGCGATCGCTCGAGATTTTTGGGGCAAGTCAATACACCAGATTGGAAATTTCATAGCAGCGTGAGATGAGATGATTACTCAAATGGAAATTCGAGTCAACAATCAGGACGAAGGGACCAGCATCCCTAGAAACCACTATGAATCGTCAGATGCCCAGAAATACAAACTGTTCTGATTGTAAAGTCATTATTTTCTAGATTTCCCGATTTCCTCAACTTTGATCCCTGAAGTCTATAACCTGATGCAATATATCGATACATGCGCCCGAACCGAATACCAAAACGCCTGCAGCCCGCATAATACCAAAATTCTCACCTTTCCCATCCCAAAACAAATGTCGCTAGGGAAACCTCTATCAAACGCCGGCGACACAGTCCGATGACTCCTCCTGAAGGGGGCCGTTGATTGCAAACCCAGGATGATAATTCGATGTCATATCCTGGGTCATTGTGGCAGGCCAGGAAACGGGACAAGCCAGTAACATTGCCTCTCTCTCTTTTATAGCAATATTTCTCGCTATCTCGATTCGTTCGTTTTGCTGGCGGTCTGCTTCGGCTTGAAAGGCGTTGGCGAGGGACTGCAGTGCGTCGCTGAAATTCGCTTTTGATTTGCGCCGGAGACGGGTTGGCATACTGCAAGCGACTTGAATAGGTCTTTGAAGTGGGAATGAAGAGGAAGATGGATGATTGTTGATGATAAAGAGTTCATTTGGGAGTTATATCTTGATTGTTATCACAGTCGCGTGAGTGTGAAATGAAAAAGAGGTAGGATCTTATTTTGTGATAGCTGCACATCCCAAGACGGCCCGTTGTGATTGATCTACCCGGTGCCAGTGGAATCCCTTTCTGGTATTAATGTGTTTGAGAGAATGCACAGCATCTATTAGACAAAAATAACACAATCGCCGATGCTCTAGAAAAAAATATACACTAAGATAGATACACCACCTCCCCATCCAACGCCCATCCTCACACCAAGTCATCCAGAAAAGAATTCATCTCACTCGCCATACATTCCGCAGCCTTCTCCGCCATCTTACTCCCCCACACAAAATCAAAGAAATCCTGAAACTCGACCGTCTTGAGCATATTCCGCGTCTCCCAATGCTTATCGATCTTTGCATTATACACACTTCCGAAATCCGCCAGGCGCGATAACGCGAGATCTAGCCCTGTCAAGTCGGATTTGAAGGTATGGACGCTGGTGGAGTCGGTGGGCGTGATTTTTGCTGTCACGCTCACGGTAATGGGAATTATGACGGAGAATCTACAATGTCAGGATACCTGACGGAGGAGGGGGAGACGTACCGTTCTATGCCGGGGGTTATTTGGCCGGTTCGATATTCGGACGTGGAGTCTCTGGAGAGAGATTTATTCCACGTCAACGAGGGCATACCTACTTTCAATCCGTGGGATCAGAAAGGATTACCATTATTGACGCTCCAAACCTCAGTCGTGGTATCCCTGGTGCTGTAAATCTCCAGTACCATCTTGAGCGCATCCCGTTGACAATTCAAACTACTCGTAATGATCCTCGAATAATAACTCCCATTAAACCTCGCAACCCCCAAAATCTCTCTATACGTGTATCTCTCCCATGCCCAGTTCGAGACCACGTCCACATAATTCGGATCCACCGCCTTGACTCGTTTGTATTCCCAGAAGATGGTCCAAAAGTGTGCAACGTGGGGTAACGGGTCGGAGAAGTAGTGGCAGTAGCTGGTGCGGAAGAAGTTGATGTGAGACGGGAGAAAACAGCCGAAATCGATGTCCGGGTGGATTTTTGTCCGGGGACAGGATTTGACGGGATTGGCGTTGTTGGCAATGAGATCGAAGTCGGAATGGAATTGGTTGAGGAGGTTGACGTAGGCGAAGGAATAGCGTGGTGGGTGAGGGATGAATTGCGTTCTTGCAGAGAGGAGATGTTGGATATCGGCTGAGCAAGGCACGCTCGCGATAAATGGTTCAAGGAGGTGTCTAATGTTCCGTTGAACGAAGTAATACGTTCGTTCACAGGTCATATGGAAGTTCAGCAGACACTCATAGTCGAGGAATTGGAGAAGGTGGATGACAATGTCGTCGGGCCAGTCCTTCAGGGGAGGCCAAGGATTTGCTTCTCTCTCCATTGCTGGCCGGTTTTCTAGGTCCATTGTCGATTCAGGCGGATCAGTGTCCAGTCGGCGACGTTTCACGGGATGCTCGTCTGCTGCGGGAGCTGCTGTGGCCGTTGTGTTGGCTGGATCATGGTCCGTCGGAGACGACATGCTGTGTGGCTTGTTGTGGTGATGAGCCTCTCCGCTGATCCTTTGAAATGTCAGGGCTGCAATTGCGTATGCCGTCATATTTGCCTGCACCTGGACTTCGGGTGTTCCGCCAACTCTCCTTTAAACACGGAACGCAAAAAGGTCCCAGTGAAAATACTCACAGGAATACTTAGATACAGTGTAAGCCTGAACATTTCTTAGAAACCCGCGTACCATTTCACATAGCAAGAATAAACGATCCGATCTGACTGATCTGACAAGTTATGAGATACAATAAAACAAATCTGCCAACTCAGCAAACCACTTTTTCCCCGTTGAATTACCCCTATTCAGCCTTTCCGTAAAACTTCTTAATTCAGATTCGTGCTCCATATGCTATGCCCCATGTAATTTCCAGAACTCCTCCACCTGTTCCGGAGTAATCAATCCAGATTTCGTAGCAAACTCATACTCCATTTTCGTAAACGGCAACTTCGGCAACCTCTTCACGACCGGAATTCCAGAAGGATACCCCCCTTTCAATCCCACAATCCTCTCCAACACCGAATGATGATAATACTCATTCGTCACATATCCCGCGGGGGGGGCGGACTTTCCTGGCGTCCTCTTCAACTTTGGTCCAAACATATACATTAACTTGTCTGCAAGCAACGTGGGCGGAGGAGCTGGAACGGCGCCCCAGGAGGGAAGTTGCGGGACATCTCCCTTGAGACGATGGAAGAGGAAGTCGGTGTCGAATTCGAGCGAGGTGAGGGTACTCACTTCGGAGATCATCCAACAAAGCGAGACATCACCGAATGCGGTGGGTGAATAGGCTCCTATAATACTAGGATGCAGCCCCGCGAACCAGACTTGTTTCAAGATGTTTTGTGAGTTTTCGGGCATGATCCATAATGTCGGGCTCAAGAACCTGAGATCCTCGTCGATTGCGAAACTACACGTCAACGACAGATGAGATCGGGGACTCTTTACGCCTGTAATCCAATGCGACTCGTAGCGGGAAGAACAGTATTATTGAACCGATACCAATTCAAGTTATTCCACCACGAGAGAATCTGATCCACAATCGGAATTTGGAACCCCAGGACAGCAGAATCCGGGATCCCCAAGCTTCCCACCGTCTCCCATAGTCCAAGACACTCGACATCAGTCTTGACAACCTGACTGTCAGGAACAACACTCCTCGTCTCGACATTCGGATCGAAAAACGCATCAAACATCGCTCCAAAGTAGTCTACTCCACTCACTTTCAGCAATCCCACATCGTATATCAACCCCGAGACCACACGCGCAGTATACGCCCCCCTCGACCATCCGAACAAGTATATCTCGGCGCCGGGGATATAATTGTCCACCAGAAAGAGATATGCGTCGCGGACATTGGCTTTGATTTCGTCGCCTGTGGCCGCGCCGACTAAGTGTTCCCAGAGGCCGAAACCGGTCCCCGGGCCGCCTTGGTACCATACTATTTGGGGGATGCCGTTGGAATCTTGCGGGAGGATGGCGTTGCTGATTGCCGTGATGTTGTCCCTGACTTGGTTGTCCATGGTCACGGAATTGAACCATGTCCCTGGAGTGGGTGAGTATTTGTTTGGCAAGGGTGTTTACCATCAAAACAGAGGATTAGACGGCGAGTTGCTTGTTTGCGGGGACTTGGAGGGACGTCCATTGTCGTGGGTAGTTGTGTTGTTTCCTAGATGGGTTGGTTTTGATTGCAAGTCGCGAAAGTAGGATTAAGGTTTACATGCGCACGGGACTTCGCTATGTAAACGAGCTCCAGTGGCAGGTTAATAAAAGCAATAGGCGACCAAAAGCATGCTGAAAAGCACAGATACGGAAATACGTATGCCCTGAAACTGTTCTAGTGGTATTTTAAGTACCAAACCAAACTCCATCTGACGCCTCATGACCCAACATAAACACACATCTTTACTTACTAGGTGTATCTAAGCTCACTTTCGTAATATCGTATTCAAATGGCATGGAAGACCAACTTTCAGGGACTACTTTCAAAGTAAACCACATAATCCATTCCTTGAGCCATTGTTTCCATGGACCAGTTTGCTTCCTTAGACTTCCGCTTCGTTCAGAGTATTTGAAAAATGTTTCGATCCTAGGTCTTCGGATTTCATTGAATTTCTTAAACACTGTCGCGATGTCGTTCTTCTCTTGCAGTAATCTGCTTAACAAAACTGCATCTTCCAGTGCCATCGAGGTTCCTTGTCCAATATGCGGTGACATCGCTAGTAATAAGTCAGATACAAAAAAAAGTGGGGGGTACCATGTGCGGCGTCTCCAATCAGGATAGTCCTTCCAGTGTACCATTTCCCGCCGGAGGGCAGGGTATAGATAGGATAGAACTTGATATCTGGAGAAATATCAATGATCTCCTTGACAAATGGAATGGTGATATTCTGCGTCCTCTCCTTGACTTGTTGCTTGATATGATGGGACTCCTTTCCATAGGCGGTCCATTCATCTCGATCCTTGGCCGCGGCCTCATGGGTGTTCCACCAATACATATGTTGTCGTGCTTTATCGTAGAATCCCGTGGAAAAGTATCCGCTCGATAACATAATGGCCCCGAAATTTCCCTTGAAGTATAAAGGCGATTTGATACTTCTGATCGGCACGAGAGAGTATAAACTGCTTAGTCCAGTATACGAAGGCTCGAACGAAGGGTGGACATGCATCGTTCGGACGACCGAGTGAATCCCATCTGCACCGACAAGGATATCACAAGTATCCATCGTCCCATCCTCGAAAGTGACTTTAACTGAATCCTCCGTCTCGTCAATCGCAACGAGTCGTTTCCCCATATGTATCTCAATCCCCGCCTCCGTAGCCTTTCCCAAAATCTTCTCATGAAGAAGACTTCGGAGGATTCTCATACACCCGTAGCCGTATTTCCGCTTCGTCATCTCGCCCATGGGTAATACGCCGATATGCGAGCCAGTGGCGCTGTAGAAGTCGAATTGGTTGGTTTCGGCGGCGGAGGCCAGGACTTCTTGATATACGCCTAATTTGTCGAGCACGAGAAGGCCATTGCATCGGAAAATGAGAGCACCGCCTAAGGTCGTGTGAACTTCTCGCAACTCGTAGATCACGCAGGTGATATTTGGATTGTATTGTTTGAGGAGAACTGTGAGCGCCGGTCCTGCATATCCACATCCAATGATTACGATCTGCGATTAGCTTGACAACACTACATGACAAGTACCTTCTTGACGTCCATAATAGCGCACAGGATGTTGGGAAACGACGCTGGCACTCATAAGTGCTTATATACCCACGTACCAGACAAACTTTGATGATATTTAACGGCGCACTGACCCAAATCAGAGGAGTAACCACCCCCTCCCCCCTTTTAGTTGTTTACTTGACTGCGCAGCGGCATCGGAGCTCTCTAGCCTGTAATCAACGGGGTGGAGCCTAGAGACTCGACTTCTGCCGCCGTACCATCCTCTAACATCTGCGCAAACACAATTGTACAGTATGCAGTATGCAAATACAATTGTCTGGACTCAAAAGATAGTCTGTACACTACAGATTCCGTGTGATGAATTTTGCGACCCGTACAGTCGGTTGTGATTTGAACTTAATTTAATTAGGGAGGCCTCAACGTGGCCCAAGACGCCAAGATCTACGCTGCCAGCCAATCCGCGCCTTGGCATCGGGGGTAGAATCGGGGAGACCGGTCAAACATCCGATCGGCAGACGCCGCACGCGTGCACGTGCATCCAACTTTCTTCAGGCCTGAATCAACCATCGATGCCGACGAGGGCCTTGAATGGACACTGCATCGCTGACAGACTCCGCTGACACAGCAAAGCGGAAAAATGCGTCCACTGTCGGCGCAACAACGTATATCACGCTATCTGACAATATCGCTGATTGATCGAACAGTGCCGTGAGTCGTTCTGCACTGCAATATTTTGGACAGTTATTTGCTTTCTATATACGACATCCAGTTAAACTCTTCCGTCCCTCGTCGCTAGATTACACTGTATCCTTCCTCGCTCTCTCTCTTTTCTGATGTCAGTTTGCCGCAAAGGCGTATGATCCACATATACGCGCGGGCGCGGCACCGCTGTATAGAACTTTCACGCCTGTTGTGCTGGCTTCCTCGATCAAACATCATGGATGGTCGTTTGTGGGGAACAATGTGGTGCCGCCCTTTCTCGCAAATATGACCATCGGACTGGTGTTGTATACTTCTTATATGGCGGCCCTTCCCGCTCTCACCGGAGGTCACGAAACAGAGAAATTGTATCCTCCGCCAAAATTTCACAGAGTCTTCACGGCAGGCGCTTTGGCGGGTACAGCGTCCTTATATGACTAGTCTGACTGAAGGTGCCGCACAGACACTCATCTCAGCACCTCTGTTAACCCTTCAAGCTCGATTTACGTCCTCGTCTTCGCCAATTCAGTCATTGTGGTCATATACTTATACAACGATCAAAACACTCGGGTTGCGATCCACATACTCTCCCCTGCCGTTATCCCTGCTCAAAGAATCCTTATCGTACGGTCTCTTTTTCGGCGTTTTCGAGTTCGTAAAACAACAAGGATACTACAAATACTTGGACTTCTACTACGGCAGTCATCGACCCGTCTCCTCGACCAGTCTAATTCGACCAAACGAAAAGAAACCACATTGGAGTCTGGCCCCCGCATTTGTTCTCCTCGCCGGGACGACTGCGTCGATCGCGTACTCGGCCGTCTCGTATCCGATGCAAAAGATCCAGCAGGCAAAGTTCAAAGTACCCACTTCGTATAGACAATTTTTAGCATCCCCGTCGGTTATACGGACTTTTACACCGACGTTAGTACAGGTTATTAGAAATGGTGGGTTATATAGAGGATTCTTGTTGCATGCGCTTAGAATGATACCCGGATCGAGTGTGGCGTTGATTATATTTGAGGGAGTTAGAAGGAAATTTGCTCCCGATGGAGAAGGGATCTGGGGAGGTGAAGTCGTTGTCCCCGCATATAAAGAAACATAGACAGAGAGAGAATGCATTAGCAGATTATATGTTCATTTCTATGAAACTCCTGGGTATCGCATGCAGTTTTATTATATGTACTCTTCTTTCAAAAACCACTGTGAGTCCTTGAAGTCAGCTATTTGTCTTACCATCTTGCGAAACTCGGCAATTGCATCTGCTCCCTTGATATCGGGAAATCGAGACACCAAGTCCTTGGAAGTAGCGCTCCCACCCCTTTCCGCTAAGAATTGTCGGATTTGCTCGATTAGGATATGGGCTTTCGAGGGAGATCGTCCGGGAGTGGGAACAGGACTACTGCGTTCAGATCTGGGAGTCCCTTCCAAAGCTTGGCGATGTCGCATTCGTGAGAGTAATGAATCACTGCTTACTCCATTGCCGTTCGCGACGTTCGAAGAACCAAACCTTGGAGGACCACCGGATCGACCTGTCCATGTTGGCGTGCCGAGTTCATTCCGACGCGTCTGTCGCCGTGACTCCCGCAGGGCATCAGCGGCTTCCTTGGCTACTCTTGACGCTTCCTTTTCCACCAACATAGTTTCCGGTCTCGAAGCTTCCATGATCGAATCATGTTCCAAAGCCGAATGAACGCCCGACGAGGCGAATAAAGTACTCAATAAACGGGAGTCGTCCTGGGTTTCTTCCTGCTCCTCCTCTCCGTGACTACAATCAGCGTTACTCAGAAGGTAGAACTACAATTCCTCTATTCCAGCGACATCCTGAATCTTCTTCAAGTCCTCGGGATTATCTTCTCCACGTCGCCGTTTAGTCCCATTTCTATTGCCAGCAGGCTTGAAATTCATCTCTGTCCCAGCAAACATATCCCCCGTCTCCGTCCCCTCCATCTCACTCCCCGCCAGCGAAAATAAATCATGCAAATCATTCATTTTAAAAAACCTCCTCTGTTTCGGATCCTTCAATATCTTATTCGTAAGAAATTGCTTGAATATCTGCCGGTGATAGATCTTCTCTTCAATAGTGCCCGAAGTCATGAGTCTGTAAATCGTGACTTCGCGCTTTTGACCTAATCGCCAAGCTCGTTCGCGCGCTTGAACATCCGTCGACGGATTCCAATCCGGATCATATATGATCACTCGATTTGCTCCAGTCAGGTTGATCCCCAGACCGCCGACGCGGGTCGTTAATAAAAAGACATCGATATCTTTGTTGGTATTGAATTCGTCGACAATGGTTTGACGGATCCCGATCGGCGTACCGCCGTCCATTCGTCGATATTCTAGTATCCCAATAGTATTAATGAACTTCTCCAGAATATCCAACATCTGTCTTGTCTGACTGAATAGTAAGGTCCGATGTCCTTGGCGTTTCCATAGCTCTAACAGGGCTTTGACGACTTTCATCTTCCCGCTCTTCTCCGCTGCCCCGTAATCATAATCCTCTTTCCTTTGCAAGTACTCTCTCTGCACTAAATCGGGATGATTACAGATTTTTCGCAGTATATCCACTCCATATAGGACTTGTCGTTTTCCGGAAAAAATGCTCTCCATTTCATTACTTCCAATGAATTGTTCGTAAGCTTTGCGTTGCACAGACGTCAATTTGCAGAACAGCACCTGTTCGCTTTTCCGAGGGAGATCGGCCGCGACGTCGTTTTTCATCCGTCGAAGAAGGTAGGGGTTGATTAAATCGCGGAGGACGACAGCGCATTTATATGCTGTTTGGACTTGGATGTTTGTTGCGTTGGCGTAGCCGCCGATATTAATTGGAACGGCGAATTGGGTTTGGAAGACTGGAAGGGTGCCCAAGCGGCCGGGGAAGACAAAGTCGAAGAGGGACCATAGTTCCGTTAGATTGTTTTGCATGGGTGTGCCGGAGAGGATTATTCGGTGGGGGGTAAGGAGTTGTTTTGCCGTTAACGAGATTTCCGAATCGGGGTTGCGGATCTTGTGGCCTTCGTCTAGGATTGCATAGGACCATTTGACGGGGATGAGTTGTTCGCGATAGATCCGTAGGCCAGCATATGTAGTGACAAGAACATGTCCCAGATTGACTACCCTGTCAACGATCCCCGCAGCCTTCCTCTGAGATTTTGAATCTTCTTTTTTCGATCGTCGTTCCAATGCCTCTTCCCTCCCCAGATCCATCATCCCACTTCCACTGGAATGCAATATCGCAACCCTCATAGGAGGCCACCAGGTATGAAACTCATTCACCCACTGTCTCATCACCGTGGCGGGACAGACCACCAACACAGGCCCCCTGCTCTCCTCGATCTCGGGGTTGAAGAGTATTTTACTGTAATGCAGGCCCGCCAGAAACGCGATGATCTGGATCGTTTTGCCGAGACCCATTTCGTCGCCTATGACCCCGCCGACTTTTTGACAGTGCAGTTCCCATAGCCATTGTACGCAGGTCTTTTGGTAGTCGAATAAACTGGGGTGGATATCGCCGGGGAGTTTGAATCCGCCGTCGAAGCAGAGATCCGGAATAGAGGGATGAGGTTGATGCCATTCCAGTTCTTCGGGGTCATATTCTGTGTTTGGATTAGCCCGTTGACGAGCCATGGATCGTTTGGAAGACCATTTTTCCAGACGAGCTAAATAATGGGCTTCATTTCCGTCATCCAGATTCGATAGGTCATCGCGCTTCTTACGTGTCGAAGGTGTGTCGTCTTCGTCGTCGTCGTCGAATACATCGAGTTGGTCATTATCATCTTCGATTTCCATTTCATGGGTCTGAGCATAATCATCGTCGGACTCTGTCTTGATATTCCTTCTTCCCGGACGGACTAGCCGCTTTCTCTTCCTTGAAGGTCGTGCCTCATCAGTCTCGAAATCGCTGCTTCCGCTAGTGACACTCGTAGTACTCGTAGCACCACTATCAAATCCTGGAGCACGTAGAAATTGATGCGACTTCCTCTCATTTTCCTCTAAAATGTTCGCTAATTCCTCCTCGCCTGGATCATCGGGTCCCTTCTCCAAACCACTCATTCGTGAGAAGGGGGTGATTTTGCCAGTTCGAATAAGGAATTCTCTTTGCGTTTCATTTGCTTCACGGCCGTCTGTGTCGCCATCTGCGTTGCGTTCGTTCTCGCGATCAGTCATACGTTGTTCGATGTCTTTGATATCCTGCTCGACTTGTCCTAGTTCGTCGCCCTACCGTTAGACTAGCCCAGATAGATGATACCAGCTGAACCACTTTAGTGTGCATCGCATGTCGAGCTGATAACAGAGTCCTACTGGACTGTATCTTCTCTCTCTGCTGGCGTATCTGCCGTTCAAGAGACCTAAATCAGCACCCCAAATCAGCAAGATAATACTCTTTCTTAGCCTCCGCCTTCTCCAACCTTTTCTGATCCAGCTCATCATCTCTCTTCGACAACGCCGCATCGGCCTACCGTCAACCCTCCATCCTTTCAAGGCGCACACCTGAGCAGCAACATTTCGTTCCAAGACATCCTGATCCATGACACTAACGCCGAGATCATCCAACGGCTGAGTATCCATGTCGGCCGCCTCAGCAGTAGCCATTTCGTGTTCTTCCGCCATCGAAGTCTGTTCCGTGATATCAGCAGGGAGAAAGTCCCTAGCCTCAGAGTCAAGGTCAACTAGAGACTCGTTGAAGGAAATTATTGTTGTCATTGGCGCTGCTTTCTTCAGGCGATCGATCGGAGCTGAGTCAGAGACAACTACAAGATCGGCGGGGAAAGATTCCGATCGGCGGTGGGTATGTCTCAACTCACTTCAGGTCTATGTACAATCCATTTATAAAGTACGCCTAGCACTTGACATTTAGACTTGTTCTCTGTGGTCTGGCGTAAGTACCAGGGGACGTCTACTCGGTCAAGTTCGTAGTATTCGAGGACCACACTACATCGAAGGCCAATAAAACAGATCCTCGTTCCCACCGTATGGGAGCTGAAAGCGGTTCCAAGGACTATTAAATTTGCAGATATCCACGGTCAGATGGGTTAATCGCCGTGGATCAAAAAATTCCAATTGCACGAAAGACCGTTCTCAAAGGATATTGCATGCTTATTACGTTAATGTTGAGGGCGTATTTCTTTCCTGATCAGATCAATAGACTTCCACGCTTTAAGACTATGAAACCCAGTCAAAAGTTCATTATGAGTATGAAGGACATGGTTCGTACATAATTCAAAACTCATTCAAACAGGTACTTGAAGCGTGCTAGAAAACCAACTTCTAGTAACTCAGCGGAGTGCGCGAAATTTCGCTATTTTCGCCACATCTGACCGCTCACAAATCATGTGACACAAAAGCGGCGAGAGCGACACTTGCGTCACGTCACCACCACCAAAGTCCAACAAAACCAAGGCC
>Ga0302325_10022487_pt1 | contig 13194 bp, 13 predicted proteins | sample Palsa_T0_2_FD_201948 | JGI IMG/M metagenome (GOLD analysis project Ga0302325, IMG submission 201948) | Peat permafrost microbial communities from Stordalen Mire near Abisko, Sweden - Palsa_T0_2 | ecosystem: Environmental > Terrestrial > Soil > Palsa > Peat permafrost | place: Sweden: Abisko... | reverse complement strand
GCGGTTTCCTCGTCTAAAACGAGGAATTCAAGTAAGTAAAGGAGAGGGGTAAATAAGAAGCTCGCTGCTACCGAGCAATTCCTAGGGCCACTTTTATAACTCGTAAGCAACGTGGAAATTTTATAGTATATAAGATATTTAATTAAGAAGGTACAATTAATTTGAATTCCTCGTTGCAAACAAAAAGCTATATAAAACCATGCTACTAGCGAGCTTGTAAGTTATGCTTAACTCGCTATAGACGAGCTATATCAATATCCCTTTGCATTAAGAGACGCCGTCTCTCCCCCTCTAAATAAGTAAGATAAAAGGTAGCAAAGTCCCCTTTATCCTTTGCTTTACTTAAATCCTCTTTATCAAGGGCAGTCCGGTCTTTCCGTAAAGCTATTATAAGAGCTAAGACTGCCTTATACTCCTTATACTTCTCCTTAAACTTGTCCTAGTCTCGATTACATGATATAAACGAGAAGAAAATAAACTAGAAATAATTATTAGCAACAAGGGATTCCTTAAAAAGTAAAGTCTTTTACCCTTTAATTACTCTAGTTAACTTTAATAACTGCTTATATTAGGGGGAAGTGCTCCTTATATAAGGCTTGCTAGTATTGCAAAGGAATAAAACACCCGTTTACAACAAGTGTTTCTCTAAACTCTTAATCGCGAACTAGATTAACAAGCTCTACTATCTTTTTATAAGTTATTAAAGGGGGCGCAAATACGAGGCCCCGGGGAATTGATTTTAGCTTCTTGTTCTTACCGAGGAAATTAAAGGTAATGTGAGAAGCTTAGGGGTTTAAGGCCTTAGCTATAAGCTTTAATTTCCTCGGTACTACCGAGGTCTTTCTAAAATTAAGCTTAAACTTCCTTAAAGAAGTTAAGATCCTATCTATAGCTAGAAGTTTGTCGCTATCGAGGGATTTAGTTAGGGTGCCTTGCAATTGAAATTCCTCGGTACTACCGAGGGATTCGGCTAAAGTACCCCGCAATTCTTTAAATTCCTTAATATCACCGAGGAATTTGGTAAAAGGTTCGCTATTAACGAGGGTTTTTGCTTACTAGGCTAGAGAAGCCTCGGGGGGAATTAGCCTTTTTTTTTTACTTAGTATTAATTATATATTAAAGAGAATAAAGTATAATACCGAGTTTGCTGCTAAGGAATAGGCTTATAAGAATTAGCCTATTATAAGAGTCGCATCTTCTTTAAAGGAGTGCGAGTATCGGCGTCAACGATATTTTTAAGGGGGATATATGCCTCCTTTAGCACACGACTATAATTAATTTCTCGTTGCAAACAAGCAGCTGCAAAGAGCTTCTTTCCTTTCTTTATTAAGGACAATATAATAATATTAAAAGAGAAGGAAAAATAATATTTTAAATTAGCTTTATATAAACGAGGAAACTCGCTAAGTAAGCCTATTAACTCACGAAAAGCCTCGTTCTAGACGAGAATTTTTTATATTTTCTCGTTCCTTACAAACTTTTATTTAAAAGAATTACTTATTTTAAGATAGCACTCACAAATAGTTTTTTCGATGCAAAAGAGGAATTAGATAGTGGCTTTTACGAGCAAGATAATATTAATGCAGCACAAGAATAGCTCGTTAACGACGAGTATTAGGTATGCCTTAAAGAGGACGTTTACTTTAAAGAGAGAATAAAACGGATTATTAAGACTTTTAAGTCTGCTTTTGCACTATAAACCTTAAAAGCTTATACCTCGTTTATACCAATCTATTCTTAAAAAGCTTATTGCTAACGATCCTTTTAAGCTTTATAAGCAATTTATAGCTTTTATTAGTGGCAAGTACCCTTAAAAAGGCCTAGAAAACCTTAATATAGCCTTATTTAAGTGCTTATAGTATATTTGTGAGTGGATTGAGTCCGTTTACTAAATAAAAGGCTTATTACGGCCGAAGAAACTCCTCGACTTGTCAAGAATAAGGGATTGTGCTATTACTTACTTACACGCCTTAAAAATGAGGGCAGTAGCGGGCTTTTAGTTTTCTTTTATTTGCCTGTAGCATTATAGTAGTTTAAAATAAGTTTAAGTTCATAAAATAAAAAAGTGGCAAAGGAATCCCTCGTTATTACCGACAGTTTTAAAGTATATAAAAGCTTTAAATAAGCTTAAGGTTAATTATTAGTCCTAACAAAGTATTAATCTATTTAGCTCGTTACTAACGAGGAATAGGCTATAAGAGGTGAAGTGCTAATAAGCTCTCGTGCTTTAACGTTAAAGGACCTTCGTAAAATGTAAAAGTTTAATTAATAGCTCCTTAAGCGAGGGTTTAAGGAAAAGCTCGTTTACGACAAGCATACTTATTAATAAAGTGGCCTCGCGTGTCGGAAAATGATATAAGCTATTTATACTCTTACTTTTTAATGCTTGCTACAAGTAAACGAGGTTCTCTCTATTTAAGCTTACTATATTACCGTTTTAGACGAGGAAGAAGGGAAGATTAAACTAAACCTTCTCTTTTAGAAGACAAATTAATTTAAGGGTAAAACGCTCGTCTTAAACAAATCTTTTAAAAGACTTGTTACTAACAAGTAAATAGGAATTAAGCCCTTTATTTTATACTTAAATATTAATAAGCCTTATCTTTATCCCGTTTATGCTCTTTTAAAGTGGATTAAAGTATCCTGTATAATATAAGGATATATATTCCGTCGGATTAATGTTTAAGACCGAGTTACACAAAGAAATAAGCTACTTATATGTTCTAAATCCCTCGTTATAAACGTACTTTTTGAAATATCTCGTTATTAACGATTAATTTAGGAGGCTACTACTTTTATAGAGTATTTTAGACATAACCTCTTTAATATTAGTATAAATTATCGTTTATATAGAACACACTCTCTTCGCCGAGGAGGCTATTAGTGGCTTTACTTAAAGAAGAGATAAGGTTTAAGACGAATTTGTAATTGGAGTAGTTAAAGTACTAATTTTAATTCAAGTTCAATTATTAGGTATTTAGTCGGCTAAAACGACGATTTAACTATGCAAAGGGAGAATTATATAAACCTTAATTAGTTCGGAAGTATAAAGTGCTATACTTGTAAGAGGGAGTGTGCTTATATTAGTAGATAAAGTATTTAAAAAGATTTGTTAAAAACGAGGTTTATTTTTTAAGTTATAAAAGTCAAAAAAGATCGGAGCAAATAAATATTTTATTAACTTTAGTATATTACTAAAGTAATGCCTTATTTAAGACGACCTTAACTCCTCCTAATGCAAATATAACGCTAAATGCAAAAGAAGTAACACAAAAGACTCGTTCTTACCGAGCTTCTTCCTTAAATCGGTACACTATTGCTTAAGGCAATTTGGGTGGCAAATACACGACAATTACTATTAACCAAATCTTAAAGCTCGTTAGTAACAAGCTTTTCTAAAATAAAAAGGACTTACTATAACCGTGAGATTTCCGCCTTACAAAAAGCTTAAAGTCTCTTACAAGATAGTATAGTAAGGAGTATTAAGAGTTACGGGCATCTAAAAAGCTTATTAGCAACGAGCTTTTAGTAAATAAGTAAAATACAATATAACTTACGAGGTTATTGCTAATAACTTGACTATTTTGGTCGTAAATTAAGAGGGCATTAACACAGTGCTTTATAAGAAGTTCGACGGCAACAAGCTTTTACTTATAACTACAAGGCAGCAAATTTTCATCGTCTATGCTAAGAGGTTTATTAAAAAGGTCGTTAGTAACAAGCTTTATGTGATAAGAAGCAAAGACTTACTAGCACTAACAAGCATCGGAGCATTAAAGCGACGGCCTAATAACTTGTTAGCAACGAGCCTTTTAATATGTAATTAAACTTATAAGAATAACACTTGGCTTAAGTACTAAGGCGGACATTACCATTAGCCTTATAGGGCTAGCAAAGTCTTCTAAAAAGCTCGTTAATAACAAGCTTTTATTAAATAAAAGATTGTACATACTAAAGTTATTCCTTAAAGCAAGCAACTAGGCAATTAAGGCAAGCTTAAGGGGTTCCTTAGAGAGCTTAGTACGCAGCATGACGTTGACTATAAGAAGCTCGTTAGTAACGAGCCTTTTTAATCCCTCGTTATCAACAAGATATATACGCAAGCGGTTAATTTTATAAAATAGTAATATCCTAGTTAGTTATCTAGACACTATTTGTGAAGGTAAACTAGAAAGGCATCGTGACTAGTTGCTAAAAGGCTCGTTAGCACCGAGGATTTAGTTCTCTCGTTAAGGACAAGGATTTCGCATACAAGTTAAGGTGTGTTGTGTTTTTGGTAAATTTAGGGAGGAGCGTAGGGGGGTAAAATAGGTGAGGTTATCGTCAGTTGTGGTGAGTCACGTGTCGCTTAGCCCGATTAGGCCTAGCAGCGGCAGGCCCGCGCGCCCGGCAGAATCCGCTGCCGCCGCACCGCAGCGTATTATTCCGGAATGAATGCATCGAGCTCGCTGGCCATGTTCATTTCGTCGGCCGTTGCTTCGTCTAATCCCCTCGGGACGAAATCAGCCACGGGCTTACAGGGCTGTAAGGTTACACGTGACCAGCCGGCGAGTTCACGAAAACTTTGAACCCAATCGATTTTCCAAAACTCCGCCTTCGACTGCACCGCCTCGAGAGATTTTATTTACCCCAAATGCTCCGCATTTACGATTCTCCGCCCATGGATTATACTCGAATTGTATCTTCTGTTTGAATTTCTAGTTACCGACGACCTCGTTTGAGCGAGCCCGAATTGCTGCCCGATACCATGGGCCCTGAGCGGTGGGCGTCTCCCAGTACCCCCCCTCGACTGCTTATGTACCTGTATTAACCTATTAAACCTTTCCGCCTCCATAATATTGGCGTCTATCGGCGTCTGTTCGGTTACTGTTCCGACCCAATTCCAGGTTTTTTGTTACTCATTGGAGCGCAAGGAGGCGAAAAGTAATCGGTACCGGCATTTCGCTGCCCTGGCAAGATTATCCTGTTCAGCCTGAAAGTTCTTCCCCATCGGAACACGGCAAATCGTTATAATCCTTCAGGTGTAAGAAAGATATTCCGTGGGCACCTCAAGTTGTGTAGTGGGGCTTTCATTCTCGAAATTAGACATGTAAGTAGACCGAGAGTAGAGAATATCAACCATATAAACATGTTGCCCCTCTCGAAAGGTAAAGTACTATCTTATATTATTGAGCTTGTAAGATCCAGTATCATACAACCATGTTGCTTTTTCAACTTCTTGCATCAGCCTAGATCGGTCAGTCCAGGCCTTGCATCTTGGAAGAGATCACAACGTCATGATTAAATTCGAAAACTAGGGGTCACCATTGCGAGACTTGGTGAGACAATTCCCAATCAGTTGAGGTTAATATTAATTACTTCGATGAAGGTGACCTGGGACCAGCACTCAATCTTTGTTCATAGAGAGCGTCTAGTTCTATTCTCTAGCGAGTTCCATCCTTTCCCATTACCTTCTCTAGGTCTTTGGCTCGACGTTTCCAGAAGATCAAAGCCATGGGTTTCAATGGAGTATCGTTCTACAAATATTGGGGTCTTCTCGAAGGAAATTAAGGCTATGTGGTGACCGACGGAATTTTCTCTTTGGATGAATTCTTTGCTGTTCTAAGTGAAGCAGACATATATCTCATCGCACGCCCGGGTCCATATATCAATGCAGAGATGCAGCTGGCGGCATACCGGGCTGGGTCCTTAGGATCAGGGGCGCAATTCGATCCACGTCTCAAGATTATCTCAATGCCACTGAGAATTGCATTGCAAATATTGGGAGAATCATTGCGGATGCTCAAATCATGAGTGGTGGCCCAGTCATTTTGCTACAGCCGGAGAACGAGTACACGTCTTGGCCTGGTGTGATAGCCTTTCCAGAGAAAATGAACAGAGAGGTCATGGCGTTTACCGAACAGCGATTCCGGGATGCTGGGATCGTTGTTCCCTTCTTCTTTAACGACAACGTCAACGAGGGTTTCTTCGCGCCTGGATCTGGATTGGGTGCTGTAGACATCTACGCCATTGATTAATACCCCTTTCGTTATGCCTGTGAGTGTATCAGCGCACTAAGTACAACTTTTACCAAGTCCTGTAAATAGGCAGTGCACCATACGTCTGGCCGACGTATAGGTGGCCAACCGGCTAGCAGAAAAATCATAGCGAGTGGAGTCCAACGACTCCTTTCGCCATTCTCGAATTTGAGAGCAGTACAGGAAACTCATGGTACGAAGGTGGGATTCGTGTTTTGAGTGATCACTAACTGACTTCATAAGGGCAAAATCGGTGAAAATAATTTGCAATCCTCGTTAACAACGATGGGGTTCGAGTACTCTCCAAAAACAAGTATAGTTTTGGCTCCACAATCTTCAATATCTACGTGGTAAGGTATATTATGCTAAGATAAAACGCTGACAATTCAAGATCTACGGAGGCACGAACTGGGGTAACTTAGGGTACATTGGTGGTTACACTTCTTACGACTATGGGGCAGCGATCACTGAGAACCGTCTCATCTGGCGCGAAAAGTACAGTGAGATGAAATTAGAGGGAAACTTCTTCAATACCTCCCCAGCATGTCTTACAGCCACACCAGGAGACCAGGCGAACGGCTCTTACGACACTCCCGGTGCCATTGGTACCACGCTCCTCTTCGGCAACGGTACCCAAACAACTTCTACCTTGTTCATCACGTCGATTTCACTTCCTTGAATGATACTTCCTATACGGTCACTTTACCGACGACTCTTGGCAATGTTACGATGCCCCAGCTTGGTGGGTCATTAGCATCAATGGTCGAGATTCCAAGATTCATATTACTGACTACGCGATCAGAGAGATCTTTTCTTGGGCGAAAAGTTGCTCTGACCTGGACGTCATCTTTACGGCGGAGCTAACGAGCTTCACGAATTTGCTTTGCCAAGTTCACTATTGAAACTATCAATCCCTAAAGGTTCAAACATCAAAGTTTCCCAGAAGGGAAAGTCCTGGGTGATTCAATGGCAAGTCACACCTGAACGACAAGTGGTCACCATTGGCGACCTCAAACTCTTGCCCGTGTTGGCGCAACGAGATGTATGACTTGTGGACATTGGATCTGCCCGCACCAGCACCAATTTTAAATTATGCATCGCCATCGAAATCCTCCGTCACCTTCAAGGCTGGAATATCTTCTTCGGACTGCATTAATCGTCAGTACCGAATTAAAGCTGACTGGTGATGCAAACGCAACGACTGAGATCGAACTCATCCCAGTACCCACGGAGGTCACAGGTATCTTATTCAATGGAGAGCACCTCAAGACAAGCAAGTTCAGCGACAGAAACCTAATCGCAACAGTTAACTTCAATCCCCCATCAATCCCAACACAAGACTTCTCAACCATCAAATGGAAATACATTGATTCCCTCCCCGGAATCCAGCCCTCATACGGCGATTCTCTCTAGACACCCCTAGCCCACACAACCACCAACATTCCCTAGGCAATCACAACCCCAACCTCGATGTACGCCAGCAACTAAGGCTACCACACTGGCTCCCTCATCTACCGCGGGCACTTCACCGCCAACGGCCTCGAATCAACCTTCTTTATCAACACCACCTGCGGCAACGGCTTCGGGCAATCCATCTAGCTAGATAGCACCTTCCTCAGTTCATATGTCGGAAGTAGCTCCGTCCAAATCTGGCTCCAAAACTTCACCCCTCACTAAAGGAAAGTCGCATGTTCAAAAAGTGCTAATCGACCGCATGGGCCAAGACGAAGAAGCGCCAGGAACAGACCAGATCAAACGGCCCAGAGGAATCACCGATTACTCCCTCTCCGGACACCCACCGGAAATCTGGGAGGTGAGCAATATATCGACAAAGCTCGGGCCCGAGGAATGAAGGCGCAATATTTGCTGAGCGCCAGGAATACCATCTGCCTGATCCTCCTAGTGAAAAATGGGTGACTTCATCCCCGGCACTGGATGAGATTGGGAAGGCGGGGGTGGGGCTTTATCCTACGAGTTTTGAATTAGATGTCCCGGGGGGTTGGGATATGCCGATGGATTTTGTGTTTAATGGGACGGAGGGGGGGGGAGAATCTTGAGCGCACTAGTGGGGACTACAGAGTCCAACTTTTCGTTAATGGGTTTCAGTTTAGGAAATAAGCTACGTACACTTCCCCCTTCTGCGACATTCTGTGATGGAGAATAGGCTTGCTGATTGTCATAGTCAATAACCTCAGTCCTTAAACTGGGTTCCCAGTCCCGGAAGGGATTCTCAATTATAATAAGAAGAATGCAGTTGCGCTCACAATAGTCTCTTGATCCTGAGAGCGCGAAATTGAAGGGCCTTCAGCTTGTCTCGCACACGCCTATTAAGTCAGGATATGTGAAACCAGGGTTGGTGGCGGCGCCGGCGTAGAGTTTCAGGGGGTATCTTATTGAATGTTACTTGTTTTGGATTAGAGGGTCTATTCCAAGGGGAGAGGAGGTGGAAGTGGGAGTAAAAGGAGGCGAGAAGTGGTGAGGGGCTGAAAATTGGGAGTCAATCATAAACACACCAAAAATCCAACCGCACGGCATCCCTTTCGAATCTCCCACCCATCTCTAAATTCTCGCACCAAATCCCCGCCAAAAGCGCGGGGCCACTCCGCACCCTGCTCTTTACCCCTTGAACCCCCTATAAAAAACGGCCCAACCACATCCTTGGGACTTCCAGGACTCGACAATCTCAACATCTCAGCCACGGCCAGGGGCCCCGACGAGCCGCCCACTTTTACTGCAACGTTCTGAAAACGATTCTTTTATCCCCAAATCAAGTGGAGCCGAGCCTGCATCGTAGAGAGAAAGAAAATGTTTGGGGAAGAAACTTGGTGTGTGGAGTGACGCGACTATTTCGAGTCTCGGAGATGCTAACCTCATTCTTGATATTGCTCCGGAACTGCCACATCGCCCATCTCAGCTTTCATTTCCCAAAAGTCCTTGCCCTGGTAATTGTACTTTATCCGGATATTTTGCGATGGCCTTATTGATAGTGTGATCAAAGTATCATGAGAACGATATAAAGACTGCGCTGCTCATTTTTAATGGAGATTTTAGAACGATCTATTTGTATGTATGAAGGGAGCTGACTCATACACCATCCAATTGGATCTTCTGTCGGTACTCGTACGCGAAGTAAGAGAGGAAGGAGAGAGGGGAGGAAGAAAGCTGCGCCACATCGCAAGGAAGCTGCATCTAGAAGGCCGTTCGGGTCGCTTGTGGGGGAGACAGGGCTATGGTGTCCACATGAGGACTTGTTTGAAGCGTTAGCTGTGGAGATTAGAGTTAGGAACCTGGGATAAGAGGACGCGAATGAAGATTTGGGGGTTTAAATATGTATGTTTGCGGCGAGATAGGGATACAACTGGTCCTGATCTTCGCTGAGTGTGGAAGGAATGCGATGCTGTGTCTTGAGGGGCTTGGAGTATAAAGATGTAGGCTGTATGACGCGATTATTGCTGCCATATTATTTGGCTTTGCTTGGTAGAAGGTTGAAGGGATATACCGGACTGTGATATTCGAGGGCTTTGGAGAGGTTTTGACTTAAGGACTTGAAAGTGAGTACGGGTTGTGATCACAAGATCACATGAGATCATCTACTCCCACATGAAGGCGGCTTTGACACACCACCATACAATATAGGAACCCCACTAGTTATTCACTGGCCTCATTGCTTTCGAGGAGGAACCGTCTAGGACCGGATTGTTCGTTGTAAACAAAAACATCGACAACTTTTGACGACTGCGTTAAGAGCTCTGCGAACTTGCACATCTGCCCTGTTGGTTATTTATTTTATTACGAACTTCATCAGCAGCATTGGCCCGTTGTTTGATTCGCCTGGCAATCATTCTACAGCTTTTTAGAGTTAGCGTCGTTCTCGTCAGAGTCAACTTAGGCGCCGACATTGGCCATCCATTGCCTTGACTTGAACATTCACAACACAATCATCGTCTCACTAGAATCTCCCTATAATCTGGCACGGTAAAGTCGACAGCCGTCCGGACTCTCTCCCCGGCTAGAGGCGGGTCTATAAAAAGAACTAGACATGCCATTGCGCATTGCGATCATTGGAAGCGGAGTTTCAGGCCTTGCGGCCCTATGGAGCTTGAAAGAGACCGGGCATGAAGTACATTTATACGAAAGCCAAGATTACTTCGGAGGACATACTCAGACTGTTGAGTGGAAGAACCTTCACGGAGGGGGAACAACGAAAGTGGATATTGCCTTCACGTTGTTCAATAAGCTCACGTATCGTAAGCATCCGCTCTTCCAGTTTACTTGAATCTTGAGCGATTAACAGAAGATGAATAGCAAATTTCACGGCTTTCATCTCACACTTGAAACTTCCCGTCAATCCACTCAGAGTTACCTTCGGTCTAAGCCGAGATAATGGCAACTTCGAATGGTCCTCCACATCGCCCTCCTCCCTGTTCGCTCAACGGCGCAACATCTTCTCCCCAAAGATGTGGCGAATGATCTTCGACATCTTCCGCTTCAACCTCTTTGCCGTCGAAGTTCTTTCTCCTGCCTACCTGAATAAGGGAGAATCAGTCAACACATACCTCACACGAAATCGATACTCACAGTCCTTTCAAAACGACTACTTGATCCCCCTCGTTTCGTCCCTTTGGGTCCACGATCCAGACGAGACACTGAATTCGATCCCCGTTATCATGTTGGTGAGGTATTTATACAATCATTGCATTTTGAATAGTTTTGGGACGCCGTTGGAATGGTTGGTTATTGAAGGTGGTGCGAAGCGGTATGTGGATGCTGTTTTGGCTGGTGTTCCGAGCGAGAGGCTGCACAAATCAACACCGGTTCAGGATGTGCACTCGGAGAGTGAGAAGCTTGCGTTAATACTCGAGAACGGGAAATCGGAATATTTTGATAGTGTTATTATGGCGACACACGCGCCGGACGCTCTCAATATCCTTGGTAAAGATGCAACTTTCTCCGAAACAACGATTTTGAGTCGGTTTCGAACGAGTTCCAGTACTGTTGTCCTGCATTCGGATATCGATGTAAGTCTCCAAAGGCCATCCATCTTTGTATGAAATGAGCTGTACTTACCTCAACAGTTCATGCCCCGCAATCGGAAAGTTTGGGCAGCATGGAATTACCACGACTTTACACCTTCCTCCAAAATTTCCTCCCCTGAACCCCGCGTCTCCCTAACCGCCAACCTTACCTCGCTTCCTGAGCAAGACACCTCTCTTACCGGTCCCATCCTTACGACACTAAACCCCTGCCGTCTCCCCGACGCCTCACTGATCCAACGAATCTTCTACTACCGGCACCCAATATTCGACAACGCAGCAAGATCCGCTCAGCAGGAGATGTCGAGGATCCAAGGGGAGAGAGGAATATGGTTTATAGGTGCATGGATGGGATATGGTTTCCACGAGGATGGGTTCAGGACCGGTGTTGAGGCTGCGAGGGGAATTTGTCCGGGAATTAAGCTGCCGTTTGATGTTGTGGATTGGAAGACTTGTGAGGGGAAGGAGGGAGAGGTGATTCAGGGGTGGGATAGGAGGATTTTGGGATTTTGGGTATTGGTGGTACAGAGAATGATTTTATTTTGGATACTGGCTTTTGGGGGCATTTTTGGAAAGAATAAGCAGGTTGAAGTGGGAGAAAGGGAACGATAACGAAAGATGGTCGGTCGCTCTACTAGTAATGTATGAGATATGACTCAGATTTAGACATAGATAGCCTGCCTTTAGATTTATAGTTTTGGATCAAATACAGCTCGAAATCTCGAGCTTTGATTCTGTGATTCAAGTAGGAAAGGAAAGGAGCAAAGTGCCAAAAGTGAGGGAGTGGGCGCCCCGCATCGCTACAGTACTGTAGCTTCCGCAAGGACCACAAACCGAGCGTTGGACCAGGCCCTAGGTGGCATTGGCCCGACAATCCTTCTAGTTCTAGTGTTCGCCTACTACTTACAGACATAAAAAGCTTCAGCTTCAACATCCTGGAGACAAAATGCTGGAGTACTGTACAGTAGCTTACTAAAAGTTTGGAGGTTTGGGGGCATTGCTGTAAGAGTCGATTTATCATTCACATACTGTATGCTCATTCTCGTCGAACATGCCGCCATCTTGCGAGCCTCCTCTTTTCATTGGCTACCCCGAACTTCGTAAGATCTTACCAGTGAACTTGGTTCCTTCCCGAAGTTCCCGCTACTTCAGTTCTACCACGTGTCGCGGCAAATATTGAAAAGGCTATGCAGGTGCAAGCTACCCTCCTATCCCTCTATTATTTTAATCCGAAAATGTTCAGTCGGGGAATATGGGGGCGGTTCGGTGTCTTGGATCAAGCAGATAACCTTATTCGGAACCTTAAAGTTTTCGCCGCAATATGTGGGGAGCTGAGCTGTCTCTTCACTCGCAAAAGTGCGGTATTCTAATTTCCATATGTTTGCTTATTGTTTTCTCAACGTTTGCACACTGATAATTGACGCACAGATGTGGTTGGCATCTTTCGTTGCTTTAGTCGGGTCAGCTCTCACTTCGGGGCGTAAGCCACGGAAATTTAGCGTCCGCTTCACCAATGATAATCTTCGGGGGCTGCAAAAGGATGACCACAATTTCAAAATGGCATAGGGCTGGCCAATTCGAGTGCATGTGGATTGTTCCCATGGTTTGGGCTGAAAAGCTGGAGTTAAGCTTTTAAAACTCCGTCAATATCCCTCTGCAATTCCATCCGGCTGCTTCCCTAAGTTTTAAACGCCAGCTGGTGAAAAGTTTCGTTTTAAGTCCGCACTTGCTTCGTCTCCAAGAGTTTTAATAATGCGTTCTCTCCCTCGGAATTTGCTGAAGGTAGTGGTCTGCTTCGCAAGCATTCTCCCCGTCTTACACGCCACACCAATCGACGAACGCGACGGAATCTCAGCCGCAGACACTACTCTCCCCCCTTAATAAACGTTAATTCTCAAGAATTGCGGGTCTGAGGCGTCAACGACCTGCTGTGAGTGGTAGCAGTGCCCTGCCAGCCACCTCCCACAAGCCAAAAGCTGGTCTATTACAAAAGCTAGGGGTGGCTATACCCCCCCCTTACCCTCCCCCCCCCCGGAACAAACGTTAAATCGCAAGAAAAGTGGTCCTTGTGTGGGTAGATTTCTAGGGTGTCTAGCCAGTAAAATCCAGTGTTTTTGGCCACTGCTAGGGAGGAACAACTCTCT
>Ga0302325_10022484_pt1 | contig 13194 bp, 3 predicted proteins | sample Palsa_T0_2_FD_201948 | JGI IMG/M metagenome (GOLD analysis project Ga0302325, IMG submission 201948) | Peat permafrost microbial communities from Stordalen Mire near Abisko, Sweden - Palsa_T0_2 | ecosystem: Environmental > Terrestrial > Soil > Palsa > Peat permafrost | place: Sweden: Abisko... | reverse complement strand
TCTTGACCGTGACCGTCGTCTTTCCGTCGACGATCTTCACCTGTGAGCCCGTGATCGGCGTGCCGGAGCCGGTGAGCAGGTACACGACGCCCTTCGGCTTCTTGCCGCCGAGCGTGGTGAGCGCACCAGTCGCCGCCTTGTACGTGCACGTCCCGGCCTTGCAGCTCTTGACCGGAGCGCCTACCGACAGCACCGTGGCCCCGGTCGTGGCCGAGCCGGACGTCGTGAACGACACGTCGCTCCCGTCCGTGGGTCCGGCGGCGTTCGTCGCCACCAGCTGGACGTGGTACGTCGTGCCGGCGCTCAGCCCGGACAGCGCGGCCGTCACGGCCCCGGTCCCACCGTTCGCGGGGATTCCCGCGCACGGCACGCTGTTGCCGTAGCTGGTGCTCGTACCCCAGCTGAAGTGGCAATCGGTGATGGCGTTGTTCTCGCCGTTGACGGTGCCGTTCAGCGTCGCCGCGGTCGCCGAGATGCCGGTCGCCAAGCCTGTCGAGACCACCGGGGCCGTCGGCAGGATCAGCGGAACCGGGGCCCCGTAAGCGGGCCACGTCGTCGATGACTGGAGCGTCGTCGTGCCGGTGGGAATGCTGCTCCAGCCGGACTGGATGCCACCGTAGAGCGAACCGACCGAGGGGACCCCGGTAAGCGGCGTCTCGATCGGCGAGCCCACGTTGGTGAGCGTGACCTGATTGCTGCCGGTTGCGATCGACCCCGTGACGGGGGCGGCGCTCGCGGAGTTGGCCGACCACGCCGATTGCTGGGCGAGGAGGGTGGCGATCTGCTGCTCGGTCAGCTGCTCGTACGGCGCATTCGTGTTGAAGTACTCGTTGTATTCGTAGATCAGCGGATCGAGCACCTGGTACAGCGTGCCGTCGCCGACCGAGGTGGGGTTACCCGTTCCCGTCGGTTCGTCCGCGGTGCCGCCGGTGACCGGCGTCGCCGAGGGCTGCGGCACGTAGCTCGACGGCGGGAGATCGGCTGATCCCTCGGAGCCGGCCGGTGCTGTCCCCATGATGTTCGTCTGGTGGACGTAGCTCGGCCGCGGGTCGTTGGCCATCATGAACTGGAACATGCCCGAGACGTTCTGGTCGATCACGTTCGCCCAGGTGCAACCCGTTGCGGCGCACACAGACGCGTCACTGCCGTAGATCGACTGGTACTCGTTGAGCAATTGGTAGTCGGTCGAGGTGTTGTAGAAGACGTTGATCGGGTGGCGCGGCACGACCTGTGCCGAGGTCCCCTCGAGGAACGTCGCGCCTGCCGGCGTGCACGCGACCGGCGCGCACGTGGTCGACGAACCCGTTCCGCTGACGGTGACGGGCGTTCCGTAGCCGAACTGGTCTCCGGGATCGGTCGGGTAGGGCTTGGAGGCATCGTCGCCGACCGCCGTGATCCCGCCTGGGAGCGCGTTCTCGAGTGCAGGGATGAAGTACTGGTTCTGCTCCCAAGGCGACTCGAGCGCATTCTGCTCGGTCGGGGGTGTCGTGAGGCCGCCGGCTTCGGCGGTCGCGGCACCGGTGTCGGTGTACGTCTGCGGAAGCTCGCCGCCGCCGGTGACCGAAGTCGTCGTCGCCGGGTTACCGGTGTTGGACGAACTCGCCGAGAACGGCGTCGAGACCGTGCCGTAGCCCGTAGTGGCGGGCGCCAGCTGGGTCCACGTGTAGGAGGTCGCGGCAGGCGCCTCGTATCCGCGCCAGATCACGTAGTCGGACGCGTGGCAGATCGCCTGCCACGAGAGCGCGACCGACTGACCCGCCGTAACGGTGATCGGGGCCGAGATGTCGGCACCCGACAGACCTGTCGCGTTGGGGGTCGTGTCGCTGGTTGGCGCGCCGTCGGTGAACTGGTCGGCGATCGCGTACTCGTAGGTTCCGGCGGGCAGGGTCGCGGTCGCGTCCGTGCCCGGCGTCGCGCTGTCGAGGATCGGCGGGTCGACCGTCGCCGGGGTCCCAGGCACGAGATTGGCGAACCCGGAATGGTTGCCCGGGACGAACACGTGCGGGTCCTCGGTCCCGCCGAGCGGCGTAGTCCCGTTGTCGTCCATCGTCAGGCCAAGACCACCGGCCCCCGGGGCGCCGGGCGGCGCGGCGATCGAGCTCGTGTTCTGGTTGAGCTCGGCCTCGATGTAGTTCTGCGTCGCGCAGCCCACATCCAGGTAAGGCGTGTCGTAGGTGTGGCTGATCCAGCCGAACGAGTCCGCGTACGGCTTACCGGTCTCGGCGTCGCCCGGCCCACAGTTCGACGCGCAGTTCGCCTGGAACGCCGCCAGCACCGCAGGCGAGTTGGCGTAGGTAACGGTGCTGCCGAAGTTGAACAGCTGATCAAGGCGGAAGCTGTTGGCTGCCTCCCACGTGGATGAGGTGCCGACATCGCTCGGGTTCATGAGCAGCGCGTTCGCGTCGCTGTAGTCGATCGAGCCGGGGCTCGTGGTCGCGTCCCACGCGTCGTCGGGAGTGAAGGTGTCGTCGATGTCCATCTCGACGTAGTTGCGCTGATCGCCGAAGTAGGCGCCGCGCGTGAGCCAGTTGAGCGCGCCGTGCTGGAGCAGCTCGGCCTGCATCAGGCTCTCGTTCTGGGCGTACGTCTCGACGAACTGCTGCACGCCGTTCGGGTCGTTGAAGATCCCGACAAGCGCGGAGTTGCCCGGGCCGGTCACGAGCGTGTCGAAGTTCGAGGTGCTGAGCGGGGCCGATTCGTAGCCGTAGGTCGTCGTGGCTCCCGCGACGACGGGGTAGTTGCCGAACAGGACCGGGCCGTTCAGGTACGGGAAGATCGTCTTGCCATCGGTCGTCAGCGTCCCCTGCTGGCCGTCCAACTGCGCTCCGGTCACGGACGTGTTCAAACCGTAGTCATAGGCGGTCGACGGAGCGAAGGTTGGGTTTGCATCGCCGTCGATCTGGCGCACGTGGAAGTTCGCCTCATAGGTTTCGAGCGCGTTCCACTCCGAGTTTGCGAGCCCGGACGTACAAGCGGCATTCGCGCCGGTCGTGCAGGTCTCGAGACCGGCGCTTGCGACGATGATCCCCTCGTACTTCCCCTCCAGCGTGCCGCTCCCGAGCGTGTCAGAGAGCGTCGCGGTCGTGATCGGCGCGTGGCCGGCAGAGGCGATGATCGTGTCGAACGGGACCCCCTCACGCTGGAGCGCGGCCTGCCATGCGGTGTAATCAGGATCGGTCGTTGAGACCCCCAGCAGCAGCACCTTCATATCGACCTGGGCCGACGTCGCTGCGGACGCAGCTGCGGGCATCGAACCTGCGCCGGCAACCGCCACCGCTACAAGAAGCCCAAGCGTCCCAAAGTGTCTGACCCCTACCGAGCATGACGAGATCGCGCCGCCAAGGCGCGTACGCATGCGAAGAAAACTGCTCACGGAAATCCTCCTGATTTCGCCGAGAGAGCTTCTTTGCTCACCCCGGAACATTTCGGCCTAGCCCGGGACCCCCCAGGTACGTGCCTCAGTGTGCACGGCCACGGCATGTTGGCATATGGGTGCCGTGTCGCGTCATGCGTTCACTTAATGAACGGCATCTTGCCGGCCGGACTTTAGCCCTTTTCTTGAGACAGCGCCGCGCGGGCCTTCGCGGGCCTTCGCCACCTCAGAGTTGCGCAGTGCCCGGGTCCGTCCCTGGGGACGGACCCGGGTCCCGGCGCAAACGTTTCGGTCAGTCCTCCGGATCCACCGGATCGCCGACTGGCATGTCCAGATCGGCGAGCTCCTCGGCGAATCCCAGGTGCGAACCGCCCGCACCGATGTCCTCGAGGTCTGACAGATCGGCCTCGAGGCTGCCGACGAAGCCCGACAGCGACTCGCCGTCGGTCAGCCCGAGCTCGGCCGCGAGGTCGTCGTGATCGAGCAGGCCGACGTCGTCCATCCCGCGGGGGAGCGGCTCCGCCGGCTCGATCTCGATCCGCCGGTAGCGCTTGAGCCCCGTCGCGGCCGGGATCAGCTTGCCGATGATCACGTTCTCCTTGAGGCCGTTGAGGCGATCGATCTTGCCCTCGAGCGCCGCATCCGTGAGCACCTTGGTGGTCTCCTGGAAGGACGCCGCCGACAGGAACGAGTCGGTGTTCAGCGATGCCTTGGTGATCCCGAGGATGATCTCCTCGGACTGTGCCGGCTCGCCGCCGGCGTCGATCACCGCCTGGTTGATGCGGGCGTAGTCGAAGCGGTCCACGAACTGGCCGGGGAGCAGGTCGGTGTCGCCCTTCTGGTCGACCCGGACCTTCTTCATCATCTGGCGCACGATCAGCTCGATGTGCTTGTCGTTGATGTCGACGCCCTGGGACTTGTAGACCGCCTGCACCTCTGAGACGAGGTACAGCTCCGTCTCGGTGCGACCGCGGATCGCGAGCAGCTCGTGGGGATACAGCGAGCCTTCGTTCAGCTGCTTGCCGGAATCGATCCGCTGTCCCGTCTCGACGAACAGGCGCGTGCGGCGGGGGAACGTGTGACGGTGCTCCTCGCCGGTGTCGTCGGTGATCACGACCGTGCGGGCCTTGTCGGTGTCCTCGAGCGTGACCTTGCCCGGGACCTCGGCGATCTTCGCCAGGCCCTTCGGCTTGCGTGCCTCGAACAGCTCCACGACGCGCGGCAGTCCGTGCGTGATGTCCGCGCCGGCGATGCCGCCGTGATGGAACGTCCGCATCGTCAGCTGCGTGCCGGGCTCGCCGATCGACTGCGCGGCGATGATCCCGACCGCGTCGCCGATCTGGGCCAGCTTGCCCGTCGCGAGCGAGCGGCCGTAGCACGCCTGGCAGACGCCGGTGGGCGCCTCGCACTTGAGCACGGAGCGCACGGGGATGCCGACGTGCTCGTTCTTCTCCCGTTCGAGCGCGTAGGACTCGACCATGTCGGCCAGCTCGGCGCGATCGATCTCCTGACCCTGGTCGAGCAGCTTGCGCCCGCGCTTGGTCACGAACTCCTGCGCGGCGACGCGGCCGATCAGGTTCGTATTGGGCTCGCCACCGGCCTGGAACAGCGGCAGGTGGACGTACTCCTTCGTGCCGCAGTCATCCTGGCGGATGATCACGTCCTGCGAGACGTCGACCAGACGGCGGGTCAGGTAGCCCGAGTCCGCCGTGCGCAGGGCGGTATCGGCGAGGCCCTTGCGCGCACCGTGGGTCGAGATGAAGTACTCGAGCACGGTCAGGCCCTCCATGAAGTTGGCCTTGATCGGACGCTCGATGATCTCGCCCTTCGGGTTTGCCATCAGGCCGCGCATCCCCGCCAGCTGACGGATCTGCTGGGACGATCCGCGGGCACCCGAGTTCGCCATCATGAAGATCGGGTTGAGCTCGTCGAGGTTGTCCGTCATCGCCTGCGCGACCTCCGTGGTGGCGCGATCCCACAGGTCGACGACCGCCTCGTGGCGCTCCTCCTGGTTCATCAGGCCGAGGTCGTACTGCTCGTCGAGCGCCATCAGCTCATCGTCGTAGCGATCGAGGATCGCCGGCTTCGATGGCGGCACCTGGACGTCGTTCTTGGAGATCGTGATCCCGGCCAGCGTCGCGTAGTGGAAGCCGACGTCCTTGAACGCGTCGAGGACCTGCGAGATCGTCGGCGCACCGTAGGCCTGCACGAGGTCGTCGACCAGCTTGGTCGTGTCCTTCTTCTTCATCGAGCGGTTGATGAACGCGTACGTGTTCGCGTTGAACTCGTCACCGAGCGCCTCGTGCAGCGCGCGCTCGATCTTGTCGTTGTAGATGATCCGCCCGACCGTGGTCAGCAGGTGACCGCCCTCGCGCCCGATCTGGCGGAACTCGACCAGGTCGTGGAGCTTGACCACGCCGTGCTCGTATGACCACTCCGCCTCCTGGGCGGTGCGGTACACGTGCGGCTTCGGCTGGTGGGTGGAGGGGTCGATCTTCGCGAGCTCCTCCTCCTCCGGACCGTAGGTCAGGTAGTAGGCGCCGAGCACCATGTCCTGGGTCGGCGTGGCCAGCGGGGCACCGTGGGCCGGCGAGAGGATGTTGTTCGCCGACAGCATCAGGATCCGCGCCTCGGCCTGCGCCTCCGCCGACAGCGGCAGGTGGACGGCCATCTGGTCGCCGTCGAAGTCGGCGTTGAACGCGTGGCACACGAGCGGGTGCACCTGGATCGCCTTCCCCTCCACCAGCACCGGCTCGAATGCCTGGATGCCGAGGCGGTGAAGCGTGGGCGCGCGGTTCAGCAGCACCGGGTGCTCGTGGATGACCTCTTCGAGCACGTCCCACACCTCGGGGATCATCGAGTCGACCATCTTCTTGGCCGCCTTGATGTTCTGGGCCGACTTGCGCTCGACCAGCCGCGCCATGATGAACGGCTTGAACAGCTCGAGCGCCATCAGCTTCGGCAGCCCGCACTGGTGCAGCCGCAGCGAGGGCCCGGACACAATCACCGACCGTCCCGAGTAGTCGACCCGCTTTCCGAGCAGGTTCTGGCGGAAACGGCCCTGCTTGCCCTTGAGCATGTCCGACAGCGACTTCAGCGGCCGGTTGCCCGGGCCGGTGACCGGACGCCCGCGGCGGCCGTTGTCGAACAGCGCGTCGACGGCCTCCTGGAGCATGCGCTTCTCGTTGTTGACGATGATCTCGGGCGCGCCGAGGTCGAGCAGCCGCTTGAGGCGGTTGTTGCGGTTGATCACGCGGCGATAGAGGTCGTTGAGGTCGGAGGTCGCGAAGCGCCCGCCGTCGAGCTGGACCATCGGGCGGAGCTCCGGCGGGATCACCGGAACCGCCTCGAGGATCATCATCTCCGGGCGGTTGCCTGAGTTGATGAACGCGGAGACGACCTTCAGCCGCTTGACCGCGCGCGCCTGCTTCTGGCCCTTGGCGGTCTTGACCTGCTCCTGCAGGTCTTCGGCCTCGGCCTCGAGGTCGACCTGCTGGAGCAGGTCGCGCACAGCTTCGGCGCCCATGCCGCCGCGGAAGTACTCACCGAAGCCGAACGGCGACCCGAAGCGGTCCTTGAGCTCGCGGAATGTGGTCTCGTCGTTGACCACGTCCTTGGGCTTCATCGTCTGGAACAGGTCCCACACCTGGCGCATGCGCTCGGCAGCGTCCTCGATGTAGACCTCGGTGTCGTCGATGTCGGCCTGGAAGCTCTTGCGGAGCTCCTTGAGCATCTTCTCGCGCTCCTCGTCGGAGAGCTTGGCGACGTTGACGCTGTCGGCCTCCAGCGCGTCGCGCCACATGTGATCCTCGTCGGAAAACTGACGGCTCATCTTGCCGCTCTCGAGGTACTCCACGCGCCGCTCGAGCGACTCCTTGAGCTCGAGGATCCGCTCCTCCTTCTCCGCGGCGTACGCGTCGAGGACCTTGTTGACCTCGCCGGCGAGACGGTCGACGTCGCGCGCCCGCGCTTCGTCATCCACCCAGGTGACCATCGAGGCGGCGAAGTAGAGGACCTTCTCGAGCTCCTTGGGAGCCATGTCGAGCAGGTATCCGATCCGGCTCGGGACGCCCTTGAAGAACCAGATGTGCGAGACGGGGGCGGCCAGATCGATGTGGCCCATGCGCTCGCGGCGGACCTTCGAGCGGGTCACCTCGACCCCGCAGCGCTCGCAGACGATGCCCTTGTAGCGAACGCGCTTGTACTTGCCGCAGTAGCACTCCCAGTCCTTGGTGGGCCCGAAGATGCGCTCGCAGAACAGCCCATCCTTCTCGGGCTTCAGGGTGCGGTAATTGATTGTCTCTGGCTTGGTGACCTCGCCCGAGCTCCAGGAGCGGATCTGCTTGGAGGAGGCGAGGCCGATCTCGATAGCGTCGAAATTGTTGATGTCGATCATGCGATTCCTTGCTTGGCGAAGGTGGGGGGGGCGGCTACGCCGCCCTTGGCGCATTTGGCAGAGCCAAATACGCCGGGGCGGGGGGCGGACGGGGCGCTTTGCTTTCGCGCCCCGTTGGCGGGCTACGTCTCGGTCTCCTCGAACTCGATCTCGTCGGCCGGCTCGGCGTCCTCGTCGTCCTCGTCGTCGTCGACGACGACGTCAGGCTCCTCGGACTCAATTACCAGCTCCGGCGCCACGGTCGCGTCGATCATCGGATCGGTGGCGTCGGCGAAGTCGACGGCCACCAGCTCCTCGACCGGTTCGAGCTCGGGGGATTCGGTGTCGGAGGCCGCTTGCGTCTCGCCCTCTTCCTCGATCGCCTCATCGGCCACGGCCACGTCGTTGGAGCGCACTCCGCTGAGGTCGATGCCGAGCTCCTCGGCGGCCCGCAGCAGGTCGTCGTCCTCCTCGCGCATCTCTGCGCGCTCGCCCTCCTCGGAAACCACGTTGACGTCGAGCGCCAGCGACTGCATCTCCTTGAGCAGGACCTTGAACGACTCCGGGATCGAGGGCTCCGCGATGTTCTCGCCCTTGACGATCGCCTCGTAGGCCTTCACGCGCCCGACGGTGTCGTCGGACTTGATCGTGAGCATCTCCTGGAGCGTGTAGGCGGCTCCGTACGCCTCGAGCGCCCACACCTCCATCTCACCGAAGCGCTGACCGCCGAACTGCGCCTTGCCGCCCAGCGGCTGCTGGGTGACCAGCGAGTACGGACCGGTCGAGCGGGCGTGGATCTTGTCATCGACCAGATGCAGGAGCTTGAGGATGTACATGTAGCCGACGGTCACCTGCTCGACGAACGGCTCGCCGGTGCGCCCGTTGAAGAGCGTCGCCTTGCCCGAAGCCTGCTCGCCGACCCGGCGGTTCTTGTCGACGTCCATCCGGATCTTGCCCTGGTGCTCGTCCTGCCAGCGCACCAGCGCGGTGTCGACGTCCGCGACCGTCGCGCCGTCGAACACCGGCGTGGCGACGTAGACCTTGCCGCCGTTGTCCTCGGAGAGCCTGCGGGCCTCCGAGCCGTCGGCGTACCAGCCGTTGGCGGCCACCCAGCCGAGATGGGTCTCGAGGATCTGCCCGAGGTTCATCCGGCTCGGCACGCCGAGCGGGTTGAGGATCACGTCGACCGGGGTGCCGTCCTCGAGGAACGGCATGTCCTGCTCGTCCACGATCTTCGAGATCACGCCCTTGTTGCCGTGACGGCCCGCGAGCTTGTCGCCCTCGGCGATCTTGCGCTTCTTGGCCACGAACACGCGCACCAGGTCGTTGACGCCCGGCGGCAGGTCGTCGCCCTCGTCGCGGCTGAAGGTCTTGACGTCGATGACGACGCCGCCCTCGCCGTGGGGAACCTTGAGCGAGGTGTCGCGGACCTCACGCGCCTTCTCCTTGAAGATCGCGCGGATCAGCTTCTCCTCGGCCGTCAGCTCGGTCTCGCCCTTGGGCGTGACCTTGCCGACGAGCAGGTCGCCGGAGCTGACCTCGGCGCCGATGCGGACGATGCCGCGGTCGTCGAGGTTGCGTAGCGACTCTTCCGAGCGGTTCGGGATGTCGCGGGTGATCTCCTCGTCGCCCAGCTTGGTCGTGCGGGCGTCGATCTCGTACTCCTCGATGTGGATCGAGGTCAGCTCGTCGTCCTTGACCAGCCGCTTGGAGAGGATGATCGCGTCCTCGAAGTTGTAGCCCTCCCAGGACATGAACGCGACCAGCAGGTTCTTGCCGAGCGCCATCTCCCCCGAGTCGGTCGCCGACCCGTCCGCGAGGACGTCGCCGGGCTTGACCTCCGTGCCGACGTTGATGATCGGCTTCTGGTGGATCATCGTGCCCTGGTTCGAGCGCATGAACTTCTGTAGCTCGTACTCGTCGTGGCCGCCGTCGGCGCGGTCGATCACGATCTGCTCGGCGTCGATGTACGACACGACGCCTTCCGCATCCGCGAGCACCACGTCGCCGGTGTCGATCGCCGCGCGGCGCTCCATCCCGGTGCCGACTAGCGGCGCGTCGGTGACGAGCAGCGGCACCGCCTGACGCTGCATGTTCGAGCCCATCAGAGCGCGGTTCGCGTCGTCGTGCTCGAGGAACGGGATCATCGCGGTCGCGACCGACCAGATCTGCTCCGGCGAGACGTCCATCAGGTCGACCTCGGTCGGCGGGACGGTCACGTACTGACCGGCCTGGGTACGGCAGATCACCTCTTCTTCGAGCAGGCGGCCGGTCTCGTCGACCGGGGCGTTCGCCTGCGCGATCGTCCGCTCCTCCTCCTGAGTTGCGTCCATATGGAGGATCTCGTCGGTGACGCGGCCCTCCCTGACGACGCGGTAGGGCGTCGTCACGAAGCCGTGCTCTGAGATCTGCGCGTACGAGGAGAGTGAGCCGATCAGGCCGATGTTCGGGCCCTCCGGCGTCTCGATCGGGCACATGCGCCCGTAGTGCGTCGGGTGGACATCGCGGACCTCGATCGGCGCGCGCTCACGGGTCAGGCCGCCGGCACCCAGCGCCGAAAGGCGCCGCCGGTGGGTCAGCCCTGCCAGCGAGTTGGTCTGATCCATGAACTGGGACAGCTGGCTGGACCCGAAGAACTCCTTCAGCGCCGCCACGACCGGGCGGATGTTGACGATCGTCTGTGGCGTGATCGTGTCCGAGTCCTCCGTCGTCAGGCGCTCGCGGACCACGCGCTCCATCCGGTAGAGGCCGATCCGGAACGCTTCCTGGATCAGCTCCCCGACGGTCCGCAGACGGCGGTTGCCGAAGTGCTCGTACTCGTCCAGGTGGTCCTGGATCGGCTCGCGCGGCATCGTGATCGCCTCGGCCGCGTAGTCCTTGATCTCACTGTCGAGCTCCTCGGGCATGCCGAGCAGCCGTGGCAGCGATACCAGCTCCCTGACCAGCGCGACGATGTCGTCGTGGGTCAGCGTGCGGGTGTCGAGGTCGACGTCGAGGTCCAGGCGCGAGTTGAGCTTGTAGCGGCCGACACGGGTCAGGTCGTAGCGCTTGGGATCGAAGAACAGCTGATGCAGCAGCGCCTTGGCGGCGTCGATCGACGGCGGCTCGCCGGGACGCTGCTTCTTGAACAGCTCGATCAGCGCGCCCTCCTCCGTCTTCGTCACCTCTGTGTCGGAATCGACGGTGTTGCGGATGTAGAGCGAGTTGTCGAAGAGGGCCAGGATCTCCTCGTCGGTCGCATAGCCCATCGCGCGCAGCAGCACCGTCACCGGGAGCTTGCGCTTGCGGTCGATGCGGACGTAGACGCGACCCTTCTTGTCGATCTCTAGCTCGAGCCACGACCCGCGGGCGGGCATCAGATTCGCGATGAAGACCTGCTTCTCGCGGTCCTTGGGCTCCATCACGTACGCACCCGGCGAGCGCACGAGCTGGGTCACCACGACGCGCTCGGTGCCGTTGATCACGAACGTCCCGCGCTCGGTCATCCACGGGAAGTCGCCCATGAACACGGACTGCTCGCGGATCTCGCCCGTCTCGCGGTTGATGAACGCAACCGTGACGGTCAGCGGGCGTGCGTAGGTCAGGTCCTTCTCCCGGCACTGCTCGAGGTTCGCGATCGGGTCGTCGAACGTGAACTCGCCGAACTGGACGGCGAGATTGCCGGTGTAGTCCTCGATCGGCGAGATGTCGTCGATCGTCTCGCGGAGGCCGCCGCCGTCGGGGTCGGTCAGCCAGGCGAATGACTTGCGTTGAATATCAATTAGGTGCGGGACTTCCAGGACCTTTTGCAGACGCGCGAAGCTACGGCGCGTCCGGGGGGCGTGAGCGGTTGCCAAGACGGCTACTCCTCGGGCGGTCGAGAGGCGATGGGAGGACGCCCACGAGAGCATCAGGCTCTCGCAAGCGCGACCAGCAAAGATAGCACACGGCAACGTCGCCCTGTGGAGGACTGTCAGCACTCACGGGCCCCGCCCTCCGTTGCCGCGTATGTGGCGCGGCGCCAGAACGTTCCGGGCGGCTTCGACTATCGGCTGACGCGGGCAGTGTAGGGCCTTGTCGGCGTTACGGCAAGCGGTGCGAGGGCGGGCGGGCGGCACGAGCCCCCTGCGCCAGGCTCTGGTCGGGCAGGCTCGGGCGTGGTGCTGGGTTCGAACGCAATGGTGCAGGGCGCTCGTGCCGCCCGCCCGGCGCTCAAAGCTTGCTGAGCCGACGCGCGCGTTGATCGCGGCGCGCGGCGTTGATCGCTGGGGCGCTGGTGGGCTTAAACGTTGCGGGCCCCGCCGGTGGCGGGGCCCGCTGAGCCTGGTCGAGACGGGGCTGTCTCGACCAGGCTCGGGGCCGGGTCGAGAGGGGCGCGTCTCGACCCGGCTGGGTGCCGCGGCGGGGTGGGCCGCGGCTTGCCTGCCTTCCTTGGCCTAGATCCCGGGCAACGAGATACCTAGCTCGCCGAGCAGACCCGTGAGGATCGACCCGAGCCCGAATGGGAGTCCTGCGAGGATGCCGCCGGTTCCGGTTCCGCCGGTGCCGGTGCCGGTGCCGGTGCCGGTGCCGGTCCCGCCGAGGATGCCGCCGAGGCCGGTGCCACCGCCGATGCCGGGGAGGTCGCCGAGGATGCCCTGGAGGATGCTCGTGACCTGATTCAGCTCAGTGCCGAACATGCCGCCGAGTAGCCCGCCGAACGTGGTCGTCGTCCCCTGAAGGGTGCTCTGAACCGTGTTCAGTACCCCGCTCAGCTCCGTGAGCACGGTCTGCACGATTGGCTGCACCTCGGTCGGAAGCGACGGGATGATGCCCTCGAGCTCGGTGATGCCGCCGTCGAGCACGCCGCCCGCGGTCGCGATCGCCTGCGCGATCAGCTGCTGGATCTGCGCCGACATGTCGCCGCCATCGAGCAGGCCCGTCAACGACTGGATCTCGACCGGCCCGTTCCCGATCACGCTGGTCAGCGTGCCGGTGGCGGTCTTGGCGTCGGCGACGGACAGCTTGCTCGTCAGTTCGCCGAGGAACCCGAGGGCCTGGGTGCGGCCGGCGATCGCCGGCACCAGTGCCTTCGCGAGCGACTTCTGGAGCGCTCCGGTGGAGGTCTTCAGCAGCGCTGAGTACGTCTGCACGTCGCGGTCGTACTGGGCCGCAACGTCCCCGAACGCGCTCGCCGTCGTGCTTGCGGCGCCGCCGGCGTGTAGCCACCTCGCCTGATGTGCGGCGGCGGCAATATCTGCCTCCGCCCGCGCAAGCGCGCCACGCGCGCCGGCCGGATTGCTCGACGCAAGCTTGCTCACCTGTGCAAGCGCACTATTTGCTGCATGCACGTCGCGCACGGCGTGCGTGAGCGACGGCCCGGTGGTGGCGGCACCGGCGGGTGCCGCGCTTACCGCCATCAGCATCGTTCCGGCGACGAGCGCCGTCCCCGCAGCACGAACATTGAACCTCATCTGCTTGCCTCCTT
>Ga0302325_10022480_pt1 | contig 13196 bp, 2 predicted proteins | sample Palsa_T0_2_FD_201948 | JGI IMG/M metagenome (GOLD analysis project Ga0302325, IMG submission 201948) | Peat permafrost microbial communities from Stordalen Mire near Abisko, Sweden - Palsa_T0_2 | ecosystem: Environmental > Terrestrial > Soil > Palsa > Peat permafrost | place: Sweden: Abisko... | reverse complement strand
AAGTACAAGAAAATATCGAAACTAACAAAGTAACTGTTGTCCTTACCGGGCATATAATACAAGTAATAAAAGCTTAAGTAAGGTTTATATAAGCTTTAACTAGAGCTCTTTAATCAATTCGAGTCCCTTTTTATAACTAACTAAGACGTTAATAAAGATATTTACGTTTTAACTCTATAGTATTAAGACTATTAAGCAACCCGTTATCGCTCTTTTACTCTTTTGCTCTTATTTCCATCGAGCACTAGCTTAAACTGCGTTAAAGAGAAGATTACTTAAGACTAATATTCGGGTAATTGCTATATCGGAGCACTTGTACTTAATTTTTATGCTAGAAATTATTAGTCGGGTATATTAAATATTAAAATTGACCATTTACCCTTTTCTAGTTGCACGTTAACTAATCTTTTTACTAGTTCTATTATTAGATTAATCTTTAATCTGTATTTAGACTAAAGCTAATTGATTAGTTTAAGCCCCTTTTTGTAGCTAACGGAAAAGATAATAAAGATATCCTTGTTTTAACTCCGAGGAATTAATGCTATTAAGCAATCCGTTGTTAATCCTCTTATCTTTCGTTCTTATCTCTATTAAGCGCTAGCTTAAACTGCGTCGCAAATATAGTCGCCTAAAATGGGTATACAATTAATGGATGTTTGCAAGTACTTGTACTTAATATAATATATTCTAGAAGGCAGCCTTTATAGCTTATTAGCGCTACTTATATAAGAAGACGGATAAAATACAAAACCTTTTAAGGATTAAGATATCCAAGTTCTTAATTAAAATATAAGACTTCTTATAAACCTTGTAGAAATACTAATTAGACCAATTTCTTGTAGTAGGGATTTTAAATAAACCCTCGCCTCTTTGCTATCCCTTTAAGCAACCCTTTTATCTCGACACTAAGCTGCAATTTATATCGACGATCCTTGTAATACCGAAAATACTTATCGAGATTAAAGGAGACGCAAGCCCTCGGCGAGATAGCTAGTATAAAAGGAAGGAATATATAACTATCCTTATCTAATACTTGCAAATAAACTTTATAAGCTTTATTTTCTCGATTATTTGCTAAGATTTGCTTCTATTCTCGAGGGACTTTAGCATGTGGTTGCCGTCTTAGCTCCTTAAAAGCTATAATTAAACGATCTTCGAGGTCCTTTTAATAGTAACTTGGAATTGCGCTATATGTGTTTAGCTCTTTGCTAATACTATAAATGGATATGTATAGCCGGTCTAATCGCGACGTTATAATTGCTAAATAATTTAGTAAGAGAAAACGATTAAAAGGATATAGCGCCTTTTTATAAAGTATATTAGAACATATTAGATATGTTAGATTATATTAGATTATATTAGATTATGTTAGACCATGTAATGCATGTTTTAATATTTCTAATTATATAAGTAAGATAAGTGGTTAGTTATACATCTTTGCTATTGCGCATTAAACTAGTTTGTCTTATTAATTTGCAACATTGCATATGCAAGCAAATATAAGAGTAAAGAAGGGCTAAGCTAAAACCTTTGCTCGGCAAGCTTAAAGATGTTAAGCCTTTAAAGGATTTAAGAGCAATAATATAAATTTAAACGTTTATATCCTTTAAACGCTAATAATAGTCTTTAATGCTCATATTTTTAATCTTTTTTAAAGCATTTAACAAGAGTTACCTCTATAATATGCAAGTACGTTAATGTTATAGTTAAATATAAGAATTATAAAAGGATAAAGGACAAACACGTTATAATTAGCTGCAAGATTACCGACTAGTGTAAAAAGAAACTCGACTTATATTGCCCAAATCTCGCATAAGATATAAACATAGCTTTTAGTAGTAGCACCTCCTTAAATGATTGTCCCCTTTGCTTTACTTAATTAAGAATAATAAAGTGTTATTTATAATTACTTATAGCCGTCCTTAATGCTAATTAGACATAAAAGGGAGCTTTCTTATGCTACTAAGGATTGCGTACTTATAAGGAGGGGTGCTTTTAAGAGATTAAATTACTTTCCTTAAAAGGATGAATAAAGCTATAAGTTGCCTTTACTTATTTTTCGATTTCTATTATAATCTTTACAATTATAGTATTGCTTAAATGTAAGGGAGGCCTTTATTTAACAAAACTATACTTTTATACTCGTTTTCGAGACGTTTAATTTAATATTATCTTTATATAAATTACTATTTTACTATTATTTACTTAATTATAATCTAATCTCAAGTAACCTTATCCTTATTTAGCACCTTAAGACGACTCGCAGCTCTTTAAATTATTAGCGACTTCTTGCGCAATTGCATAAGCTTCGGCTTAATAACTCTAAATTATGCGTCTAGCAACATTGCTGTTAAGTAATAGAAACTTATCTTACATATACTTGTTATTTACTTCGTCATCACTTAGTTCCGGGAAAGGTTTATTTTACGCAATAATTTCATATATAGCCGATCTTAGGCTAAAGAGCTCCCTCTTTATAAGCGGCATGTCCTTAAACTCCTGTCCTTGTGAAGGCAAGTAGTAACGAGACTCGTATGTCTAGTCCTATTTAAAGTTAAATCCGTTAAAGAGAGCCTCGCTAAAGTTGCTAAGCTTAATATAGAGTTTATCGAAGACGAAGAGATTTGCATAAGATAGATCGCATAATAGTGCTCCTTATAAGTGCATATAGCTTAACCTAGTAGCTATATTAAGGGCTATCTACAAGCGTTGCTAGATAGGAGGTAAGCTATTTGGGTTCTTTTGTATATACGCGCAAATAAAACTTAAGGTAGCCATCTTTAGATAAAGCGAGTAAATGCTAAGATGCACCTCTTTAAGGCTAAAGCACGTTAAGATTCGAGGATATTTGCCGAGGTGCTTGTAAATTATGTCTTCCCGAGCTAAGCGCTCTTTGCACGTAGTCTTGTAATTAAAGACTAAATTCCTGTTAAACTAGACTTAGTACCCCTTTAAAACGGTTTTGTTATTAGTAGTCGTTATATAGTATGTAATGCCGACCTTAATAACCTTAGGTTTCGATAGCGATATTTATATCCGAAAATGGTAAGACACGTTTGCAAGATAATTGGTTTTGTCGGATATATTATAATTATTAACAAAAGACGACAATTGTAGTCTTAGAAGATATTTAAGAGTATAATCCCGTGTAGCGCCTTCCGAGAAATAGTAAGCGCATAAGCACTAAGTTATTTGGGTATACTTTATTTGGAGTAGCGCTAAATAACTTAATCTAATAAATGTTAAATAAGGTTAAATAAGGTTAAATAAGGTTAAATAAGGTTAGATAAGGTCGGATAAGGTCAAATAAGGTCGGATAAGATTAGATAAGGTTAAATAAGATTAGATAAAAAGTTAAATAACGTCCGGTTAACGTTTAGCTACTAAGAGAGCAACTTAAAACGCTTTACTCGTGCATCCGAGCAAAATTGACCCGAGATAACTATAACCGAGCTTTCTCGTTTCGCATGCTAATTTGTTAGTTTTTAGTAAAAGCTCGTCTCTCCCCTTACTATTTATATAATAAACCGATAAAGCTATTATTATTATTTAAGGGCGTGCATTATATTACAATTGCAGGCCGCTAGCTGCCTCGAGGATAATAATTTTACATATAAGCTTCGATGTTTGCCTTAACTTAGTAGAGATATCAAGAATAGAAAGTATTACAGAGACGTTCCATTTTAGGGACCTCACAATCGGTACGCTATTAGCTCTCAAAAATCGAAAAGGTGTAATTTGCATTCTTAGACCGGCATTGCCTTGCATTCGATTTTAATAATAATTTAAGGCATTACCTTTATACTATATTATTTGCATAACTCGGGAAAGCTATCTTTACTATTTTAGGGGACTAAAGCAGTATGCTACAATTGTGGGCCGCAAATTCGTTTAAGACAAAGGATATAACTTATTTATATAATAAGTTAACCCCTTAAATATAGACATTTATACTAAATCCGAGAACTAATCACGAGATTTAGCCCTTTACTTATATCTAATCTCCCTTTATATTGTGTATATAATAATAAGCGATGCTATTGTAATTATTTAAGGGTTAACGCGCTTTACTTTAAAGATTGGCTTTTAGCTAAGTAAGAATATAAAGTCTTTTATAGAAAATAGTCTATAAACTTCTATTATATACTAGATTTTAGTAGAATGAAAGGTAAGCGTATTATATTAATGCGGTAATAATGCCTTTAATATTAAAGCTTGCGTATTACTTTAAGCAATTTCTTCCCCTTTACCCTTTAATTATAAACTTAACTATTTGCTCTAATAGATAATCTTATAGTAATACTTGGAGGATTTAGCAAATGTTTTAGTAATAGTACATTATAGTACAAATATCCTTTAAAGCTTTTACTATTGTCTCCTTTTATATTCTTAGAATTTAGCTCTTTAATTATCTTTTTAAACCTTCTTATCTAATATATATCTTATTTGTTATATATATTAAGGGCTCGACCTATCTTTCGCGTTAATAATAGCTTTAATCGAGATAATTTAAGCTAGTCCCTTAGTGGCCTTAGCATAGCAAAGTACACTTTTAAGGAGCTTAAGTCTACTATTATCGGCTTTTCAAAATAGTGTATCTACTACTTAATTAGGTCTTATTAAAACGATGCCGAGCAACTCTCAAATCGCTTTTATTGCTTTTATTGCTTTTATTGCGCTTTAGTCAATTTACAAGCTACGTATTAAGATTAAGTATAAACGCATGCTTATGATTTCTTAGGCTTTACTGCTATGTTTGCCTTATTAGCAACTACGCGTCCTCTTAAACTTTTAAGTCTATCCTACTACTAGACAATCCCACTTATACTTCGGACGATATCACGGTTATTATTCTAACTATTTATAGCGAAGATTAGTATAATAATTTTAAGCTATACTTACGAAGTTGCTTTGCAATAAAGCCTTATAAGATTCTTGTGATAACAATTAATAGAAACTTGCTACAAATCACCGAGCTAGCATATAGCATTAATGCAAGAATTCAAGTTATAGCTATTAATGTTGCTAACAAGCGAGAGCAGATATGTGAGGCAATTCTAAGAATTATAACCACGCTTACACTTATAGCCGATAACGATATCGAATTGCCTTTAAGGTCGCTACCTTATATACTTGTACTATTTAAAGACCTCGAGGTTAGTGCTATTAGCACTTGTCAAAGGATAAGACAAAGAAAAGGATTAGGAATCTTGTATAAGATAGTGGAATATCTTGGAGAAAGTTATATTTAACGATATAATTTTGAGATATTAGCGACTTCACATATAAACGGTAAAATATTGTGTTTATCTAGCCGCTTAGTAGCAATCCGAATAAAGATCCTTCGAAGCAATTAATTTATAACAAGCTATATTACCGAGAAATGGTAAAGGAAACTTCTTAATACCGATAATAACAACTTTGTTACGCGGCTTCTTTTTACAAAGGGCTAAGCTATCCGGATTTAGATGTGTAAAGAGGCAAAAGTTCTAATAACATTAAAATGCAATTGGGGAGGATTCTTAAAGCAATGTCTTCGTTAAGCTCGGAGTAACTTGCAAAGTAATATAAAGAGTGTAATCTTCGAGTAGCGTGTTTAGGTGTACATATCTTATCTTTATCTTATATTTTTTGCTAATATGTAATAAATAGGAAGATACCTTAGAGTTTATACACATTACTTCTTGCGACGCTATCTTATTTATTAATAACTAACCCGTTACTTGGCATCCTCTTATATTATAGTACTATTATATAAGATTTATCACATCGTCTCTTAATCTTTTACATCTTTGCTCTTTAGCTATTGCTTATAAAGGTGGTTAAGCTTATACCACATTTCGTACTTTACTTTACAGATATTTGTTTTCTTCTTATAATAATCTTATTCGGGTACTCTTACAAGTTTATTAAATTATATGCCTTCTTTACCCTTTATATGGTAAGTCTCGCGATATTATCCTCTTTAATATTATATTAACTATTCTAGACTACTTGGGGCAGCTGCAAGGAGCATAGCGAAGAGGAGGAGGAGGAGATAATCTTCTAGTGCTAGAATTTAGCTTTAGCTAACATTTCTAGTAATAAATAAGCAATTACCTTTAGCATAAGAGCAGCTGGACAAGTAGTGTGGCTAGACGACAAGAGTAGCTAGATTGACGGGAGTAGCTAAAAGATTAGGGACTTAGACAAGCACAAGTAGCTAAAACGTTAAGCGATAAACCGAAATTGCCCTAATTCGGTTTTAACATATAATAGTGCTACTTGCTAAGTCTTGCCTAAAAACTTGCAAAAGATTTACTTTTAAGACTTGCCCTCTTTTTTCTATGCTAGCAAACGCTACTTGTTTATAGGATCTTATAAGATATTCACCTCTGTGCTTAAACCTTAGTTATCTTTACTCGAACACTAGTCATTATCGCTGCTAAGATTAGGATCGCTATCGCTTAAATTACCGCTATCGCTGCTAGACGGCTTACTCCCTTGTAGCATAAGAGCTTAGGCATATATGGCTTTGCTTTACACGTAGTATTAACGCAGCTACAGCTTGCCTTTGCAATAGTTGATAGAGTTGCTTTACTAAACAAGGGCTAGGATGAGGTATGCTAGCTATAGCTATTTAAGAGGATCGAATGTTACTTTACTAGCTTGATAGCTAGAAAGTCTACAAAGAATAGTTAGCATAAAATAGCATTACTAATTAAACTTCAAATTACGCAAGATATAAAACAAAGATTAAGTTCTTATAATACCTTTACATCTTTTGCACTAACCCTTAGCATAACTTAGAAACTTTAGTCCTTTTGCTATACTTGTGCCTAGCTATTATCCGATAATGCAAGGTCCGAGATATACTTTTAAGTTTCTGTTAAATTTTTATATTATGTCTCTAATAACAAATGTTTATCTAATAACACTTCCGACTAATTATCTAACATCTTACCTTTATATAAGTAATCGAATTCTCGCTTTACTTTCTCTATTTGCCTTCTATTTTCCGCGATTAGGCAATTAAGAGCAAATAGAGGAGTATATAAGAGGCCGCTTGCAAAAGGCTATATCTTATAGTCTAAAATAAACTATTATATTATAGCTAATGTCACTTTAATTAATTACTAATTTAAGTCTTAGTATTTGGGTATCTTGTAAAAACTTATCTAGCTTCGACTAGATCTTAACTGCTGCTTATATAAATAAATACCCCCTCAAGGCATAGGCCCCCCCTAATCTCTTTACTTATACCTCGTCGAAAAGGACTTAAGTGCATATTAGCTTTGCGTAAGCGTTACTTTTAGCCCGGCTAACTAACCTTAGCAAGCTCCTCCCACTTATTTAATATCATTTCCTAGTTTTATAGTCCCTCTATATAAGTAGTGAATTTGCTAGTAAAGCAAGCTCTCTCCTCGTTTATCTAATCTTTCGAATTTATATTAATCACGTTAAGGAAACATTGTCCGGCAACAATAGTAGCACACGAGAGCAAAACTATTTACGTACGTGTTAGGCCGGATAATATCTTTAAAGCAATTGCTAGAGCATTTGCTACTAATAGCAATATCCTCTTTACTTGCTAGCAAGCTTCTTTAAAGATCTAGCAATGTTTTTTGATATATAAAGCTTATATCTTATCTGCTTTTTCCTTTCGAAAGGCGATATAATATGCTATTGTATCGGCACTTATATTAAGATTTGTCGAGCTCTCGAACTGCCCTATTAAGCTCCCGGACTACCCCCTTAGTCCGGCTGCACTATATATAACCTAAATTTCCCTCCCCCCTTTTATAGCACCTTCGAGAATTAAAGGTAATTGCAATATATAAGGCTATTAAGCTATTAGCTTAAAGCTTTTATAAGCTTAAAGTGTGTTATAACTTACATTGTCGTCCACTTTTCTTTTCTTTATATTTCGTTGCGAATCTAAGTTAAAGTCTTGCATAGCTTTCCGTTTTAGTCGCTATATAAGCGAAGAAGGGGAGTAATTCGGTAAATTTCTATCGATAACTAGTATAAAAGTTACACGAAAAACTCTTTTAAAAAATCTAATATTAGGACTTACTTGCTCCCTTTCGAACGACTTGCTTCTTTATATCTTACTTAACCTTTTCCCGTCTCCCGAAGTACCCTAAAAATTGAAAGACCTCTATAATTTAGCTTAATATATATTTTAATTGTTATAGTTTCGTAATGCATAAAAAAAGAAATTAAAAGCAAGGTGCATTTTCGGCTATATATTTTCTATAACTAGCATAGTTGTCCTTTGGATTAATAATATCTTATACTCGCGATTCTTTATTAGTTTAAAGCTAATACTACTATCTTTCGAGGGCCGAGCTTATAGCTATAATAAAGTATACATTCCGTAGCTCGAGGTTAAGGTTTAAGAGATGCTACTTAGAGTTAATAATATATGCTATTAAAAGGGATTTTAACGTATATCTGCAACGTCGATAAAGTAAACCGCCAAGTTTTTATTAACAATTAAACATGCTAAGATATTATTAAAGAGGTTTGACTATTGCTTATTAATACCTTATATATACTTGCTATTATCGAGGACGTTTGCAGCTACAAGTCTATAGTAGAGCTTGCTTATAGACTTTATGTTTGACTTTGCTAAATCTAATGTGCTATCTCTTTAAATACTCTCTTAAAAGGAAAATTCGGTTAAGAAAGGTTTCGGCTACTTTATATCGGTTTCGTTTGTAATATATAGCTTGTAGCATGTATTTAAGATTAAAATCCGTTAAATAACTAATAAAATGCCGGACGACTGCTCTTTGTCTAGTTATTAGATTAAGTCGACGAAAAACCGAAAAGCTTTAAGTGGCTCGGATATAATATTAGAGGCTATCGCAGTCGATATTATTTAATGTAGTAAAGGGTGTCGAGATAGCAATGCCTATTTTCTATATTAGTAATATCTCTTATATAAGAATAGAAGCTTGCCTTTTAAAGCAATTGCAACTTGTCACTTATTATAGCGTGCTTTTGAATAGATTTAGCAAGGGCATTGCAAAAGATGAATACCGAGTTAAGGAGGCTTTAAATAAGGTAATTCGGAAACTTATAAAACTATGCTACTTAATCTTTAATAGTAACCTTAAAGAATATTGCGTGAATTTGAGCATCGAGGTTCTTAGCGATTTTAAAGATATCTGCTAAGGACTTTAAAGCTAAAAATATCTAAGCCTTATCCTATTTTGCAAGTAACAACACTTTCCGTCTAATAATACTCACAATTGCTTTAGCTATAGATAGTAGAGAGTCGCAAGAAGGCTTTTAAATAGCTTAACGTTAGCAAAGGACCTTCAAAAAAGCGTTTAGCTAACTTTATAGCCGTATAAATAGCAACTTTGCAGCTATAGCGGAGTTTAAACTAGGAACAAATTTGTAAATAAGTCTAATAGCATCGGGATCTTGTGAGGTTTAAAGGATTTCGAGAGCTTCCTTTTAAATTTAATAAGAAGGACTTGAGGTAAAATAGCTAAGGAGAAGAGCCGTTTGCTTTAGCCACAAGTGCGTCTTTTGATTGCTTGCATTTAAGGAAGTAGTCGTCTCGTATAGTGGGGGAGGAGACGCTATTAATTGTATTGCTTTGCAAGCGCAAGTGCATATTCCGCAGAAAACTAAGTTAATAAGCTAGCATATATAATATAATAGCAAATTGCCTCGTTCTTGCAGCTTCTCTTATATTATTAGTCCTAGTTCGCTAAAGCAAGAGCATAACACGGAATGATTTTGAGCAACCCTTGCCTTTTTAGTTATATTGCAAGAACTATGCACTAAAATCTTTATATTCTTCGAGTTAATAGGGAATAATTCCGTGGAATTTGTCTAAAAACTATTACCGATTAGTCACAAATTAACTTAAGTTATAGTGTTTGTTATAAAAGGCAGATAATACTAGTAAAATTAGGATTATCTAAAACATTTTGTAAGCTTAGAAATTAATATTTAGGTTTAAAAATGTTTTTAGCGAGTCGAAAATGGTTTTAGAGATTAGAAAATGTTTTTAGAAGGTTGAAAATGTTTTTAGCGAATCGAAAATGTTTTTCGAGGATTAAAAATGCGCTAAAGAAATAGGGGTTAACAGTATGCTTTACTCGGAATAGACCTTACTTCGCTTACTAGCGTGGCTCCCCCTAATTTGTAGTGCGTCTTGTGCTTAATTGTCTCTTTACTAGCATCGGGTAAACGGACAAGAGTAATTATAAGAAGTGCCTTCTATTCAAAAACACTTAATTTGGTTATATACTAGCGTTATTCCTACTACTTTCTATTTGTCAATTTCTTCTAAGTTGAAATAACTAGCTTCGAAGCTCTTAATTAGGTCTTGCTCGCTTGTTAGTCTCTGCATTATTTAGCATTAATTGTTATATTGTTTATATGGGTTTTGTTTTGCTCTTTTAAGCTTTAGCTTGCACTAGTCGAGATATAGCATCGCAATCTATTATTACCACCGATTAACATTAGGGTAGCAGAAAAGACTTATAAAATTCCGGTCGCAGCATTCGACGTCTTTAACATCTTTATTGCTCTTGCATTACTAATATTCTCTGTCTTGCTAGACAAGTGCTAGCATGAATCTGTCGAGGTTATAGCCTTTATTATGTTAAACTTTAGTTCTTATACGTTAAAGCCGCTTAAAATGGTAAGATGCTTAAGAAATCCCGTTTAGCTAGTTTTAACATGCTAGGTCATTTTCGAAGCACTAGGCTACCCTATTAGCATAAGCTAGCAAACTTACCTTATATCAATTTCCGTGATTGCATTCCTTGCTTTCGTGTCGAGACTTGCTTGTGCATTATAAGTTATTGCAGCAAAAGGACCCGATAAATGCTAACCTGTTCTTAAGCTTCGAATGCTTTCCGAAATATAACAAAGAATACAAGTGGCGATTGGGCCTTACAATTATTGTAGCAGTTCTTACTTATAGCTTTAGCATACTTATTGGCGTTATAATAATGCGATTCGGGAACGGAAACTAATTAGAGGAAGAGGAAGACTTAATCGAGTAAAGTAAAGGGTCATCTTACAAAGAACTCGACAATAAAAGCGAAGCATAACTTAATAATAGTAGTAATGCATAACTCGAAAAAAGCAACGACGTATAATATGCAAAACGGACAATAATGTTTAAGATAAGCGTTAAGATTGCAACTATTTTTATTTCTATTATACTTATAGGTTATTTTTATAAAAATACACAATTCTTAGTTATATATAACTTATAACTTATACTTATTAAAATAGAGCTAATGCAACTAGGTTCGATGCATATGCGCTTATAATATAATCGCTACAATACTTAAATTAAAGAAGCAAATTGCGCAATAGTAGAAGGAGAAAGTGCAAGCTTTACGAGGTAACGGAATAATGTTTATAATAGTAATTGAAAAACTAAATGGCTATTATTGCAAAGTCTTACTAAGGCTTTTGCTTTAATTAATTTATAGATATTAATAGCGGTTTTATAAATTTGTATAGCTAGTAGTTGCAATTGCCATTCTTCGCTAAGCATTCATTTCTAGTAAAGGCATGCTTATAACGCGGCTTTAAAGCAAAAGCCGAAACGTGACTTGGATAGCTTGCTCGGTAGCTAGATAGACAGGAGAAAACTTATAAGTGGTAAAATTGTGCAAGAATCGGGGGCAAAAACCTAGTGCATGTCTTCTCGTGCTCTTACTCGTTATAGAGGATAATGCCGCACAAGTGATTCGCGTGCTTATAGCTGCTAACTTATAACTTCTAGAGACTATAGCTACTACAATAAATTATACCTTTCCTTAAACCTTCGCTTTTGCTTTAAGGAATACCTAATCTTGACTATTAAGCTAAGTGTAAGAAGGTAATCTTAACAAATAAGCTAAGGAATAACAAGTAGCTAAAAGAAAGGAAAAACCCGAGTAACTTAAAGATTTCTTCGAGACTTTGGAAGATCCTTTTGCGTAGCATCTAACTAATTTTAAAAGGGCTATAATGTCCTTTATACTTTATCGACCTATTATACAAGCACCTTTAAATGTATAAGTACTTAAAGCGCACTATTCTTCTTCAAATTAATAGCTATTAAGAGGTGGCAATCCATCCGACTATATATAGCTAAGCTTCGGTGCAAGGGTATATAATAAGTTTTCTTACTTTACCGTTTTTCCTTTATCTTTAACCGCTTTCTTTTAAGACTTGTTTCGACTAGGGTAGCATCGATCTTGCCTCGACTAATTGTTCTTGTCTCGATCGATTGTTCGAATAGCCTCGACTATATTGCACACATTTTACCGGTTTAATAATCGATCACAACACTTAAAATATGTCTATAAAGGTTATTTAGAACTTCGAAGATGATTTAAAATAATATAAATAATGGCGACTACGAGGTAAGCGGACTTTGCTATTAATTTATAAGTCGCTTAGTTAAAGAAAAACGTTTTTATAAGTTTTTTGCTTTAAGCTAGCTATTTGCTAAAGCTAATCCCTTTATAAGGGCGGAATTTACTATCTCTTGCTAGCAAGTATAGCCTTGTCTTATAAACAATTAAGGTAAGGCGGGACGTTTGCTAGTTTTCTTAAGTAAGCCCGAGCTTTAGCGAATTAGCGATTAAGCGGCTCTAGCAAGTCTAATGGCGCATAACTAGGCTTATAATCCTCGATAGGCATCATTAAACGAAATTTATACGCAATATCCTTGCAAAGACATTTAATAGACAGCAATAGCTGCTGCAGTTACTACAACTTATCGTTTGTCCGCTTTATTAACGAGAGCAAGTCTTCTGCGTCTTTACCTCTTGCGCGCTAGTTAATCGAAGCGAGGCTATTTATCGTTATAGCAAAAAAATCTTTACAAGTAGCAACTAGTAACTTTGTATAATACTTGTTATAAATACAAAAAAACCTTAAAAAGATTAGAAGGCCCTTTTAAATAATCTTCGTTTGCATGCAAAGGCGAGAGACGATGTAGCAATATGTCGCACAATGCAAGGAGAGGTAAGCAAGCTATAAAGCACTTATAACCTTGCAAAGGACTTTAGCTAACTATTGCAAATAGCTTAATATGGCTAAAGATGCCAAATATAAGGCTATACCGGAGAAAAACGAGCGCGTTATTACTTTACTAGTAAGGGGTTGTATAATCTTCCTTATACAAGGCAAATTTATACTAGATAATTCTTTAAGTTTAATTAGGGGAAGTGGAAAGG
>Ga0302325_10022479_pt1 | contig 13196 bp, 8 predicted proteins | sample Palsa_T0_2_FD_201948 | JGI IMG/M metagenome (GOLD analysis project Ga0302325, IMG submission 201948) | Peat permafrost microbial communities from Stordalen Mire near Abisko, Sweden - Palsa_T0_2 | ecosystem: Environmental > Terrestrial > Soil > Palsa > Peat permafrost | place: Sweden: Abisko... | reverse complement strand
GTCTACAATAGCGTCGAGTACTGGATCGGCCTTTTCAACGGCCAGGGACTTCTCACCAACGGCACCACGAACGAGCCCGAGGTGGTCGGCAGGGTCCGCGTTTCCCCGTTCAAGACTACGCAGATCCCATGGCTGCAGGAGCTCGCCCTCGGCGGCTCCTTCGAGCATAGTCGATCCAAGGGCCTGGCCAACGAAATGAGCTTCAGCGGTGCCATGAATGATGGCACCTACACTTTCTTTCCGCAGTTCCGCATCAACGGCAACGTCAACCGATACAACGCCTTCCTCTCGTGGTTGAGTGGGCCGCTCGGTATTCGCGCGGAATACGCTCATCTCGTGGAGGATCGTACCGACATCGGCTCGTTGGCCACCGGCGGCATCGGATTCAACTCGCAGCCCGCCGTTACGGGCGAGGGCTTTTACGTCTCGGCGATTTATTTCCTCACCGGCGAGACCGATCCGTTGAACGCCCTGCCGCGCGTCCGGCACCCGGTCATCGGCCCCGCTTCTCCCGGAGAATCGGGGGCCCCGGGCTGGGGCGCTTGGGCGCTGAAGTTCCGTTATTCCAGGTTACAGGCCGATGCACCCGGCTCAGCTTGTGATGCCACGACGATTCCCGCCTGCACCATCACGCCGGTGATCGCCCCGGGGTTCGCCGACCGCACCGATCAGTTCAGTTTCGGTGTGAACTGGTATCTCAATTACTGGGTCCTCGTCAAATCGGAAGTCAACTTGGATCGACTGCAGCAGCCGAGCGTCCAGGGCATCCTGCCCCACAATTACTATGTCTTTCTCGAGACTCTGCAGTTCCGCTTCTGAGCGGGCCCTTCCAGATATCGTTGGAGTAGATCGGATGAAAACTAATACGGTTCCCCTTCGAAACCTCATCGCCCTGGTCGGACTGCTTTTCCTCCTGAACAGTTGCGGAGGTAGCCAGTCCGGCTGTCCCGTCTGCGGCACGCAGACCAACGGGCCGATCGGATTGATCGATGTCATGCTGGTGCCGGAACACAATCCCAACGGCGAGCCCGGCGGCCCGTTCAATATCTTCGACATCAGCTGGGTGGATCCCGTCAACCGCAACTACGTGGTGTCGGATCGCATCGGCCTCGACGTTCCGGTGTTCAACACCGTGACCAACATCGCCCTGTGGGCCATCGGCGGCGACAACTCCATCGCCGAAGCGGGATTTAATGCCAGCCCCTGCTGGGTGGATGCCGCGAGCGGCGAGACCATCCCCTCCCTCACCAGTGCGCAGGGCAACTACACGCGGTTTGGATGCAAGACCAACGGTTTTCGCCTGCCTGGTTTCTTCGGTCCCAACGGTGATTTCGGCGGCTTTGTCGGCGGTCAATGCTGCGCCTCGCGCTCCAACAACCTGAATCCGCTATCCGGCCCGAATGGCATGGAGATCTCGGGCGATGGAAATTTCCTGTTTGTCGGCAATGGCTCCTCGGTCATGTTGGTGTTCGACCTGGCACCGATGATCACCAGCGGCTATAGCAAACCACCGCTGTTGACGGCCACCGTGGCGACGGGCTCGCCGCCAGACTATGACGGTCCTACCGGCGTCACCGGGTGCATGGCCTCTGCCAACGGCAGAGCCTTCTCTGACCCAAGTTGCGGCGACCTGCGCGGAGATGAAATCGCAACCACCGGTAGCGTCGTGACTTTCCCGCAGGACGGTTCCTCGCGTTATCTCGTTGCGATCATCAATGGCGATCCGGGATTGCCCTTCGTCAGCATCATCGACGCCACCGGGATCGTCACTAGGTCCGCCAACCCACAGCTGGCGCATTGCTTGCCGTACCAATCCGCGACATACGTGGCGGCTGATGCCGGTGCTCAGGCTCCTTTCAGCCCCGGCGGCCCGTTCTCAACGTTTCCCGCGAACTACGCCTCGTGCGTTCTGGGCCAGATCTACTATGACGGTGCGGCCCAAAACGACGATACGGTCTTGATTGATGACGGCGGCGCCAATGGACCGGTCGGCAGTCCGGCATTCCCGTGCCCCGATCCGTCTCTTCAGTTCGATAGCTCCGCGCCTGGCGTGGCCCCCACGCCAGGGGTACCCGGCCCAGCCGTGCCGTCCGGCGCCTCCGGCCATGCGGCCGGATACAACCCGGATGTACCTTGCCACCACGGCCCGCAGCTCACGGCAACCACGGCGACCCAGGCTGGTGGAGTCTTTTGCGCGGCCGGCCCGGGCACGCCGGCGGGCTGCGTCGGCGCCATCGCTCCCGCCGGGCTGGGTGGGATGATCTATTACCCGCCCCTGCACGCATTCCTCATGACCAACGGCAATGCGACCCCTGACATCACCGTCGGCAGCGTCGATGTCATCGATCCCCTGCACAAGATCACCGTCGCCGGGGTCACTAAATACGTGCCGGCGATTATCAACAGCTACCCGATCTATAACTGCATGCCAACAGGCTTGAATCTCGGGCCCGGCACGGATGTGCTGGTGGGTTGCGCCGATCATGATGGGCGCGCATTCGCGCCATCAACCGTGATCATCAATGGGAGCACGGGCGAAGTCCTCACGACCATCAACAATGTCGGGTTCGTCGACGAGACCTGGTATAACCCCGGCGACAACAACTACTACCTGGCGGCGAGAGACATGCCCTCCGGCCCGGTTCTCGGCGTAATCAATGCCGGGACCAGGCTATGGCTGCAAAACGTCGCAACCAACGGTAACGCCCACAGCGTCGCGGCGGATCCGATCAACAACCACATCTTCGTGCCACTGCCTTCCGGCGGCAGCAGTTGCGAAACCGTCGCCGCCGATGGTTGCGTGGGCGTATACGCAGCGCAGTGATTGAACGACGGAGAAACGCCATTCAAACCGGGAGCCCCAATTCTACTTATTGGGGCTCCACTTTTCTGCGGCTGCGCCCTACCGCACCAGCGTCTCCTGATAGCGCATCATCTTCCATTGGCCGTTCTGCCTCGTCCACAGTTCACCGATGAACACCCTGCGGAAACGAAGCGTTGAGTTTTTTGGGAATTGCATGCTGCTCTCGTAGGTAACGAAGGCATTGTCCGGCCCGAGCGACTGCACCTGAAAAAACTGTAGCAAATAATCGGTATACATGCAGTGCTCGACTTCGCTCAAGACATGACGCTTCGGGCGCTCGCCTTCGCCATCGGCTTCCACCGCCTGGAAATCATCGGTGAGAAATTGTGCGTAGCCGTCCTTGTCTTTTTTCTTGAACGTAGCCCACGCCGCCCGCACCTTCGCTTCGAGCAAGTCGGCGAGCTTGGGCTGCGACTCGGGATTGTTTGACGCCATGCTGGCGGTGGTTTTGTACGCGCCGACGGGTTGCTGTGCGAACGCAAAGCCGGGCAGCGCCAGCGCGACACAACAACATAGCATCCACTTTCGCATGTCTTCCTCCTAGAACGAGCCGCTGCGAATGCTACAGCGTCCCGCATGACGGTCAAAGTAAGAGTTCACGTCGCCCGCGACAAGATTTCCGTTGAGACTCCGCCTGAGTGCGATTGCCGCTACTATGGCTCTGGGCTACTATGGAGCTGCACTACCAATGCGTTTGTATTCAGCACCTTCGCACCGCCCGCGATGCGGAATCCGCGAATAGCTAACAAGGGGACGAGACGATGAAACCAACCCCACTGCTTCTGCTCGTGCCGTTTGTGTGGCCCTCATCCGTGCTCGCGCAACCGGTGCCGCAACAGCCCTCATCGCCGCATGTGTGGCGGCCATCGCAGAAGACAGACGCCGCAGCCACGTTTACCTACACGCGATTTACCCTGATGGGCACGTTTGTCACCCAACCACACGATCAGGCGTCTAACGTGCCAGCTTTGGCCCTGGACTGTATTCCCGGCAAGGGATCTCACGGTCGCAAGGGTAAGCTTCTAGTCGCGAATCTTCTCGTCGGGACCGCCCTAAAGATTGTCTACGTTGAGCCGGAAGAAATTCGTGGCATGTCCTACTATCCAAAAATTGCGATCCGATATCGCATCGACGATGCTAAAGCGGACAAGGAAGAACAGTGGTCGGCAGGAACGGACAAGACTTCGGCCTCCATCCCCAAGGATTCGCTCAAGGACTTCCTGCGGGCGCACACCGTCGCGATAACAGCGGATGACGACCACGGATCACAGGTTGCCATGAAGTTTGACATGCCCGATCCAACTCCTGTCGAACAAGGCTGCAATGTGGATGAGCCCAAGGAGTGAGAGGCCGAACGATCACCGGCTCTCCAATAAATCACCTCACTGCCGCCCGCGCTGATCCTCCTAATATCTGGAAAGCACTTTCGTTCCTCCACGGGCTTGGGTCACCGGATCTGAACGAGATTCGATCGCGTGAATCCGCCTGCTAAACGATCGCGCCCGATACAGGTAGTGAGCCCGCTATGAAGATATGCGTGTTCGGTGCCGGCGCCATCGGCGGCTATCTCGCCGTCGAGCTGGCGCTCGCGGGCAATGAGGTCTGTGTGATCGCCCGCGGCGCCCATCTTCGAGCGATCCGGGACGACGGTCTGCGCTTGCGGATCGGCGGGCAGGAGAAGACCGCGCGAGTGCCCGCGAGCGACCAGCCTGGCGACTTTGGCTCGCAGGACGTCGTCATCTGCGCACTGAAGGCCCATCAGGCGTGGCAGGAATGCGAGCGGCTTGCGCCGCTGCTTGCGCCGCAGACCTCGGTGATGACCGCCATGAACGGCATCCCTTGGTGGTACTTCCATAAGTCCGGCGGCGCGCTCGAGGGCTATCATCTGGAATCGGTGGATCGCGGCGCGCGCCAGTGGGATGCGATCGGACCGGCGCGCGCGATCGGCTGCGTGGTGGATCCGGCCTGCGCCGTCGTATCCCCGGGGGTCATCGCGCACCACGAATTCAAGCGCTTCACATTGGGCGAACCCGACGGCAGCCGCTCCGAGCGCGTCCGGGCACTCGCGCACGTCCTGACGCAGGCTGGATTCGAGGCTCCGGTGCGCGACAATATTCGCTGGAACGTGTGGCTGAAGCTCTGGGGCAACGCCTGCTTCAACCCGATCAGCCTGCTCACGCTCGCGACGCTGGATCGAATCACCAGCGAGCCGGCATTGCGCAGCGTCTGCACCGCGGTCATGCATGAGTGCCGGAACGTCGCCGCCGCGCTGCGGATAGACATTCCCGAAGCGATGATCGAGCGCCGGCTGGACGTCGCCGGACTGGCGAGCGGACACAAGATGTCGATGCTACAGGACCTTGAGAGTGGTCGATCGCTCGAAATCGACGCCCTGGTGAGCGCAGTCCACGAATTGGGTCGGTTGACCCGCGTGCCGACTCCGGCGCTCGACCTACTTCTTGCCCTGGCGCGCGAGCGCGGCCGGCAGGCCGGAATTTATCAATGAGCCGCTGCGTGGAACGCAATCACCACTGCCTCGAGCTGCGCGGAGCCGCCGGGGTCGCGATGCCGGTGGCCGGCCCGAAGACATCGGCCAGACAGCGTGCAAGATCCACGGCGCGCAGCGGCTTGAGCAGCATCGCCTGTGCGCCCGCCGCCTGCGCGCGCATTTGCAGGGCCGGTCCGCCGAAACCGCTCATGAGAATAACCGGCAGCGTTGGCCGCAGCCGCCGCAGCTCGATGGCAAGCTCCGGTCCCGACATCTCCGGCATGATGACATCGCTCAACAACGCATCGAAACTCTCGGGAGCCGCGCCGAACACCTCCAGCGCCTGGCGGGCGCCAACGCACCCGATGGGTTCATAGCCAAGCGAGGCCAGCACCTCCTCGGCCAGCCGCACCAGCGCCTCTTCGTCGTCCACCACCAGTATCGTCTGCCCGTGGCCCAGTGGCGCCTCGAGCGGAGTGGATTCGCGACCGGGCTCCACGTCGGCGAGCGGCAGATAGACCCTGAATGTGGTGCCATGACTTACGCGACTGTCGACCTCGAGCGCCGCGTCGTGGTCGAGCACGATGCCGTGCACCAGCGACAATCCCAGGCCGGTGCCCTGGCCGACCGCTTTGGTCGTAAAGAACGGATCGAAGATCCGCTCGACCTGCTCAGCGGCAATACCGCGACCCGAGTCCGCCACCAGCAGGCGCGCATAACGGCCCGGTCGCACGCGCCCGACCGTCAACTCACGCGCGGCTTCGACCTCGAACGGCTCCGCCGCCACCACGACGCGCCCGTGCCCCGGCAGCGCCTGCACCGCATTGGTGAGAAGATTGCCGATCATCTGGTGCAGCTGCGCGGCGTCGCCCATGACGACTAGGGGGTCGGGCGCCAGGCGTACGTCCAGAGTGATTGCGCCGGGAATGGAGCCGCACATCAGGCTGGTGATCTCGGCAACGATGTCCTGCAGCACCACGGCGACACGGGCGCCGACGCCGGGACGACTGAAGGCGAGGATGCGCGCCACCAGATCACGCGCGCGGTTAGCGGCAATGACGATGTTGTCGACGTACCGGCGCTGCTGGCTTCCCGGCGCCGAGTGTTGCACCGCGAGTTCGCCGTAGCCGAGCACCGCACCCAGGATATTGTTGAAATCGTGCGCGATGCCACCGGCGAGCGTACCCAGAGCCTCCAGCTTGCTCGACTGGTGCAACTGTGCGGTGATCCGCTCGTCGCGTTCGAGCTGGCGCAGCAATGCGAGCAGCAGAATCGCCGCGAGCGCAGTAATGACCAGGGTCCGGGCGACATTCTTCCAGACCTCCTGCCGCCAGGCGCCGAGTATCTCCCGCTCGACGCGCCCCACCACGACCACGGCCGGGTAGCCTGGGACACGACGCAGGCTGATCCGGGTGCGGCCGAGCGCGGGATCCTCCAGGCTCGTATGGGTTGCGTCGCTGGCGCCGAGCGTCCGAATGGCCGTCAGCCAGGGCGAGGGCGCAGGCGAGGACTCAACGTGCTCGCGATCGCGACTGACGAGTGTGACGCCATCGGCCCGCAGCAGTTCGACCGTGCTGCCCGATCCCAGTTCGAGGGCCTGATAGAACCTGCGAAAATAGCCGATGGCGACCGCGGCGGCGACGATGCCGCGAAATTCCGCGCTGCCGAGCCGGCGACTCAGGACAAACGTCGGAATGCCGCTGGTGCGGCTCACGAACGGCTCGCTAACGAACAGTCCGAGACCGGGCGTGTCGCGCTGTGCGATGAAATACGAACGATCGCTGAGATCGAGAGACGCGGTGCCGACCGCGGCCGAACTCAGGTGCAGATGCCGGGCCGGGTCGAATAGAAACAGGTCCTTCACCTGCGGCACGCCGCTCTCGTAGCGCCGCAGCAGTTCCGCGGCGCCTGTCTCATCGACGCCGGCAGCCGGCCGCGGTGGATCGAGCAGCGCGGCCTGCTGCAGGATCAGGTCGGTCGCCTGCAGGGATCGGGCGGCCTGCTCGGCCAGCGCACCGGCAATGTTGTCGTGCTGTCGTTCGGCCGTATCGAGCGCCACCGCACGATCTCGCAGCGTGTCGAACAGCGCCGACAGCCACAGCGCGCCGCACACGACGACGACTACCATCACGAAACGCACCCGCAATCCGCCGATGCGCCATCCCGAGCGGCGCGCCGGTGGGCCTAATTCGGGCGGGGGAACGGATTCGATGGACGGTCTCCCGGATGACTGAGTGCTGCCCATAACTCGCTGCATCTGAAGGGCTTGGCCAGGACCTTCGTGACCCCGAGCCGGCACGCCATGGCAGCGCTCGCCGTCTCGGCCGCCGAGAAGCGGCCCGATACGGCTATTATTGCCGCCTTCGGATACGCACGCCGCCAACACTCCAGGACGCTATGCGCTTGCCGCGGGCTCGCAACGTCGATCACCACCGCATCAATGTCCGGCGGCAGGACCGCGAGCCCCTGGGCGTCCGGATAGACCGCCTGCATACCTCCCGCGGCAAGCCACTCCCCGATCAGCGCCCGCAGCAGGGTATCACGCTCGACGACCAGCACACGTTTCACGCCCATGGTTGGCTGCGATGAGCGCTGCGCTCGGAGCGCACGTGCTGGTCGTGGATGACGACGCTGCCGTCCGGCAACTCATCGATGAGTATCTGCGGGCGAACGATTTCCGCGTCACCGCAGCCGGCGACGGCCGCGAGCTGATGGCCGCGTTCCGATCGCAGGTGCTCGATCTGGTGCTGCTCGACCTGCGCTTGCGCGCCGATGACGGCATGCAACTGCTGCAGCAGCTGCGGGCGGAGTCGCAGATACCCGTCATCATTCTCACCGGCCGCGCTGAAGAGGCCGATCGCGTCATGGGTCTGGAGCTCGGGGCCGACGATTACCTGACCAAGCCGTTCAGCCCGCGCGAGCTGCTGGCGCGCATCAGGACCGTCCTGCGGCGCACGCGCGCCGCGCAGGACGGCCGAGCGGCAGCCGTCTGCCGGGCCTACCGTTTTCCCGGATGGGAGCTGAATCTGCGCAAGCGTCAGCTCGCGACTGCCGCTGGCCGCAGCGTGCCGCTCAGCAACGGAGAATTCAATCTGCTCGCCGCCCTGCTGGCTTCCGCCAATCGCATCCTGACACGCGATCAGCTGATCGAGATGAGCCGACGCTATGACAATGAAGTCTACGACCGCGCCATCGACGTGCAGATACTGCGGCTGCGGCGCAAGATAGAACCCAACGCCGCGCAACCGCAATTGATCGTCACCGAGCGCGGTGTCGGCTATCGCTTCGCGGCCCCGGTCGAGGCCGTGTACTGACGGTTTATCTGGCACGCCGGCGCCCTCTCTCGCGCTGCCGGCATTGTCCGCGCTGCATCTCGGGCCGCGTTTTCAGGCCAGATTTCACCTGAAACATACCGGCTCGCGCGTGCAATGCTGCCGGCGTCATCGACCGCTAATCTGCGGGTACCGCGAGTAATCGGTGTTGACCAGCGCATTGAGGGCTCATGTGGATCGTTAAACTGGCGCTGCGCCGCCCCTATACGTTCATCGTGCTCGCACTGGTGATCATGCTGCTGGGCGTGTTCACCATCCTGCGCACTCCGACCGACATCTTTCCGAACATCAAGATTCCGGTGGTCGCCACGGTGTGGAACTACGCCGGCCTGTCGCCGGACGATATGGCCAAGCGCATCATTCTGTCATCCGAGCGCAACGCGCAAACGACGGTCAACGATGTGGAGCACACCGAGTCGCAGTCGCTCAATGGCATCGCGGTCGTCAAGTACTTTTTCCAGCCGAGCGTCAACGAGGAAATGTCCTACGCCCAGATCACGGGCGTCTCCCAAACCCTGTTGCGCACGGCGCCGCCCGGCACCACCCCGCCGTTCATTCTGGCCTATAACGCATCCACGGTACCGATCCTGCAACTCGCCCTGTCGAGTGAGCAGTTGTCGGAGGTGCAGATATTCGACCTCGGCGCCAACATCATTCGCCCCGCGCTCGCAACCGTGCAGGGCGCCTCCATGCCCTTCCCCTACGGTGGCCTGCAACGGCAGATTCAGGTCGACCTGGACCCCGACGCGCTGCGCGCCAAGGGTCTGTCCGGAGCCGACGTCAACGCGGCCATCGCCGCGCAGAATCTCATCCTGCCGGCCGGCACGGAGAAGATTGGTGGCCTTGAGTACTTCGTGCAGCTCAACGCCAATCCGGCAACGGTAGCGGAGCTGAACAATATCCCGGTCACAACCCGCAATGACAGCGTGATCTACGTGCACGACGTCGCGCACGTGCGCGACGGCTATCCACCCCAGACCAACATTGTCCGCCGCGATGGCCACCGCGCCGTGCTGCTGAGCGTACTGAAGACCGGCAGCGCCTCGACGCTCGATATCATCAAGACCATCAAGGCCAAGCTGCCGCAGATTCGCGATACCCTGCCGCCGGGCTTGAACATACAGACCATCGGCGATCAGTCGCTGTTCGTCCGGGCCGCCATTGACGGCGTGGTGCGCGAGGCCGTCATCGCCGCTGCGCTCACCGCCCTCATGATCCTGCTGTTTCTGGGCAGCTGGCGCAGCACCATCATCATCGCCATATCGATTCCACTGTCGATACTGGCGTCGATCATCTGCCTGTCCGCCCTGGGCGAGACGATCAACATCATGACGCTCGGCGGCCTGGCGCTGGCCGTCGGTATTCTGGTAGACGATGCCACGGTGACGATCGAGAACATCAACTCGCATCTGGAGCGCGGCGAGAAGGTCGAACCCGCCATTTTGAACGGCGCCCACCAGATCGCGCTGCCGGCATTGGTCTCGACGCTGGCGATCTGCATCGTCTTCGTGCCGATGTTCATGCTGGCGGGGATCGCCAAGTACCTGTTCGTGCCGCTGGCCGAAGCGGTCGTGTTCGCGATGCTCGCCTCCTACCTGCTGTCCAGGACACTGGTTCCCACGCTGGCGATGTACTGGCTCAAGGCACACGACGAGCAGCCGGAGGCTCACGAGCGCGGGCCGCTGGCGCGCTTCCAGGCGGGCTTCGAGCGCGGCTTTGCGCGCATGCGCGAGCGCTATAGCGGGCTGCTCGACCGGGCGCTCGCAGCCGGACTGCGGTTTGCGGGGCCGTTCCTGCTGGCCATGGCCCTCACCGCGATTCTGGCTTTCCCGCTCGGGCGCTATATGCCGGGCCTCGGGCAGGACTTCTTCCCGAGCGTGGATTCCGGGGAGATCCATCTGCACCTGCGCGCCCGCACCGGCATACGTATCGACCAGACGGCGGCGCTGTGCGATGCCGTCGAGGCCAGCATCCGCGAGGTCATCCCTCCGGCCGAACTGCTCACCGTGGTCGATAACATCGGCGTGCCGTACAGCGGCATCAACCTCGCCTATTCCACCTCCGCGCCGGTCGGGCCCGGCGACGCCGAGATCGACGTGAGCCTCGCATCTCACCATCACCCGACCGCGCAGTACGTACGCCAGCTGCGCCAGAAACTCCCGGCAATCTTTCCCTCCACCATGTTCGCCTTTCCGCCGGCAGACATCGTCACGCAGATCCTCAACTTCGGTCTGCCCAGCCCGCTCGACATCCAGGTATCGGGTTTTAACGTCGAAGGCAATAGGACCTTCGCCAATGCGCTGCTCGAGAAGCTGCGCACTATTCCGGGGGCCGTGGACCTGCGCATTCAGCAGCCCTTCGACTATCCGACACTCAAGGTCGATGTCGATCGCAGCAAGGCGGCACTGCTCGGGCTGAATGAAGGCAACGTCGCCTCCAACCTGCTGATATCGTTGTCCGGCAGCTTCCAGACCTCGCCTTCGTTCTGGATCGACCAGAGCACCGGCACACCGTACAACGTCGTCGCCCAGACGCCGCAATTTCGCATGAACTCGCTGCAGGATCTCATGACCTCTCCGCTCACGACCGGCAACGGCAACGGCGGCCCCTCGCAACTGCTGGCCAATGTGGCGAGCCTGCACCGCATCGCCACACCCGCCGTCGTGAGCCATTACAATGCCTCGCCGGTGATCGACATCTACGGATCGGTACAGGGAGTGGATCTCGGCTACATGGCGGCACAGATCGACAAGCTGGTCGCCGCGGCGCGCCACGATCTGCCGCGCGGCTCGCAGGTCACGGTACGCGGGCAGGTGAAGACGATGAATGATTCATTCAATGGCCTGCTGCTGGGCCTGGCGGGTGCCATCGTTCTGGTCTACCTGCTGATCGTGGTCAACTTCCAGTCCTGGAGAGATCCCTTCATCATCATCACCGCGCTGCCCGCCGCACTGGCGGGGATCGTGTGGATGCTGTTTCTGACCCATACGCCCATGAGCGTGCCGGCGCTCACGGGTGCCATCATGTGCATGGGTGTCGCGACCGCCAACAGCGTTCTGGTCGTGAGTTTCGCGCGTGAGCGCATGGACGCGGGCGATGACGCCCGGCACGCCGCATTGCAGGCCGGGGTCACGCGCTTGCGGCCGGTGCTGATGACGGCGCTCGCCATGATCATCGGCATGCTGCCGATGGCGCTCGGCCTGGGCGAGGGCGGTGAGCAGAACGCGCCGCTCGGCCGTGCCGTGATCGGCGGTTTGATTTTTGCCACGGTAGCCACGTTGTTCTTCGTGCCGACGGTATTCTCCCTGATCCACGGCCGCAAAGCCGACCCGCACCCCGGAGCACTCGATGTCTGATCCGTCGCCTGATGATTCCCTGCCGGCGCGCGCGTCGCACGTCGGCCGCTACGCGCTGATCGTGCTGGCGATCGCGCTGCTCGTTGCGGTGTGGTGCATCGTCAGCCGGGTTAGTGCCCGCACCGCGCTCGGCAAGGAAACCGCGCTTGCGGCGGTACCGACGGTGGTGACCGTGAAGCCGAGTCAGGCTCCGGCATCCGAGGATCTGGTGCTGCCCGGCAGCGTGCAGGCGTATTACGAGGCGCCGATTTATGCACGCACCAACGGTTATCTCAAACTCTGGTACACCGACATCGGCACTCAAGTAAAGAAGGGTCAGTTGCTGGCGGAGATCGAAACGCCGGAAGTGGATCAGGAGCTGACCCAGGCACAAGCGGACCTCGCCACGGCCGAGGCGAACTATCAGCTGGCGAGGACGACCGACGAGCGCTGGCAGGGGCTGCTCTCGACCGGGTCGGTCTCCAAACAGGACGCGGATCAGAGGGCCGGGGACGCGGCGGCCAAGAAGGCGGCGGTCCAGTCGGCCGCCGCCAACGTCGCCCGTTTGCGCGACCTGGAGTCCTTCAAACGCGTGCTCGCACCGTTCGACGGTGTCGTCACCCAGCGCAATACCGACATCGGCGCGTTGATCAATGCCGGACAAAGTCCTGGTAGCGCCCTGTTTCGCGTCGCCGACACGCATCGCCTGCGCATCTATGTCTCGCTGCCTCAGCCGTACGCAGCCGCCGTGGCCCCCGGCGATAGCGCCGATCTGGTGTTCGCCGAGCACCCCGGCAAGAGCTTCCCGGCCAACGTAGCCTTCACCGCCCAGGCCCTCGATCCGGCCACACGCACCTTGCAGGTGGAGCTGCAGGTGGACAATCAAAGAGGCGAGCTGTTTCCGGGAGCCTACGCCGAGGTGCACTTCAAGCTCGCGACCGCGGCGGCGACGCTGCGCCTGCCGGTCAACGCGATCATGTTTCGCGCCGCGGGCCTGCAGGTGGCGACGGTGAGCGGCAATCATCAGGTGCGGCTGAAGAGCATCACCGAGGGGCGCGACTTCGGCTCCTCGATCGAGGTGCTCTCGGGCGTCGCCAGCGACGACGACGTGATTCTCAATCCGCCGGATTCGATCAGCGACGGCGCGACGGTACGCATCGTGCCACCGCAGGCGTGGC
>Ga0302325_10022478_pt1 | contig 13196 bp, 14 predicted proteins | sample Palsa_T0_2_FD_201948 | JGI IMG/M metagenome (GOLD analysis project Ga0302325, IMG submission 201948) | Peat permafrost microbial communities from Stordalen Mire near Abisko, Sweden - Palsa_T0_2 | ecosystem: Environmental > Terrestrial > Soil > Palsa > Peat permafrost | place: Sweden: Abisko... | reverse complement strand
CAGAACTGGGCAAGCCAGACGCAGACAAGCAAGACATGGAAGTCTGTGCTCCTGAAGGATCGGTCACGGAAAGTGGCCTCGTCTGCCTCCGGACGCAAGGCCCTAACAAAGCGCGGCGGCAATTAGGGACCGGATTGGGGCGGAAAAGCGACTCCGGCGGCATATTGATGGAGCATGATCTTATCGGAAATCCGGTTGCCACTTTTCCGGATCATGCTCTGGCTCAGTAGCGCACCAGCCAGACGATGACGACGCCGACCAACGCCGAAACAATGCCGGCGATGCGTAACCGGCTATCCGGCATGGCGAGCACCATGGCCATCGCCCGCTTGGTGCCAAGCGGGAACGCCGCAAAAAGTATCCCCTCGATCGCGAAGAACAGGCCGATCGCGGCGAGGAAGTCGGACATGCACTGCTATTTCGACCCCGGCGGCTTGGGCGGGGTGGAAGCTTGCGGATTTGGCGCGGCCGGCGTTTCCATCGGCATCACGCCCGACGGATCGGAGAAGAAACGGAAGAAATCGGAATCCGGTCTGAGAACCAGGCGTGTGTCGCCGTGCTGCATGCTCTTTTCGTAGGCCTGCATGGAGCGGTAGAAGGCGAAGAAGCCCGTATCGCGGTTGTAGGCGTCGGCAAAAATGCGGTTGCGTTCGCTGTCGCCCTGTCCGCGGATCTGCTCGGCTTGGTTGGTCGCGTCCGCCAGCAACACGGTCACGTCGCGTTCGGCTCTGGCGCGAATTTCTTGGCTTTTCTGGCTGCCCTGGGCACGGAATTCGGCCGCCTCGCGCTGCCGCTCGGTCTGCATGCGCTGGTAAACGGCTTGGCTGTTCTGTTCCGGCAGGTCGGCGCGGCGGATACGTACGTCGACCACCTGGATGCCGAATTGCTGGGCCTCGTGATCGAGCTGCCCGCGCACCTGCGCCATGAGTTGCTCGCGCATGTCGCGCACCACGTCAACGAGGGTGGCTCCGCCAAGCACGCTTCGCAGCGCCGAGTTGAGCAAAATCGCCAGTTGCGAATTGGCGCCGGCGGGACCGACCGTCTGATAAAACTTGAGCGGATCCTTGACGCGGTAGCGTGCAAACGCGTCGACCACCAGCCGCTTCTGGTCGGAGGCGATCACCTCCTGCGCCGGCGATTCGAGGTCGAGGATGCGCTTATCGACGTAGATGACGCTGTCGATGAATGGCAATTTCACATTTAGTCCAGGCTCGGTGATGACGCGCACGGGCTTGCCGAGCCGTACCACCAGGGCCTGCTGCGTCTGGTTCACGGTGAACAAGGTGCTGTAGCCGACGATGACGGCGACAACTAGCAGAACGGCGAGCACGCCGCCGGCGAGGCTGAGTTTCATGGATTGCCTCCCGGCGTCGGACTCGCAGCGGCCGGCGACTGGTGCGTCCGCGGAAGCTCGGTGAGCGGCAGATAGGGCACGACGCCCGGCCCGGCTTGCGGGCCGGTATCGATGATCGTCTTGTCGCTGCCGCCGAGCACGCGTTCCATGGTCTCCAGATACATGCGCTCGCGGGTCACCTCGGGCGCCTTCTTGTATTGTTCGTAGACTTGCAGGAAGCGCGAGGTCTGGCCCTTGGCCTCGGCGACGGTCTGCTCGCGATAGGCTTCGGCGTCCTGCGTGATTTTGGCGGCGCGGCCGCGCGCTTCCGGCACGATCCGATTTGCGTAGGTCTGCGCCTCGTTCTGCGCGCGCTCCAAATCCGAGCGCGCCGCCTGCACGTCGCGGAAGGAGTCGATCACCTGTGCGGGCGGGTCGACTTTCTGCAGCTGCACCTGTTGCACCACAATGCCGGCGCCGTAATTGTCGAGGGTCTTCTGCATCAGCACCTGCACTGCCGTTTCGGTGGTCTGGCGCGCGCCGGTGAGGATCGGCTGTAGGGTCGAGTGGCCGACGACCTCGCGCATGGCGGCTTCGGCCACCGCTTTCACGGTTCCCTCCGGATTCTGGATGTTGAAGAGATAGTCGCCGACGGTGTTCGGCCGGACTTTCCAGAACACTGAGAAATCGACGTCGATGATGTTCTCGTCGCCGGTCAGCATCAGGCTTTCCTCGGGCACCTCGCGCACGGAGGTGCCGCGGCGGTTGTCTTCCACCGGGCGCATGCCGATATCGATCTTGTTAATGCGCAGCGCCGGCGGTGTGAGCGCGGTCTCGATCGGATAGGGTAAGTGATAGTTCAGCCCCGGCTGTACCTCGCGCGTGAACTTGCCGAACCGGAGCACCACGCCGAGCTCATCGGGCTCGACGCGGAAGAAGCCGGAAAAGCCCCAGAGCACGACCACCGCCAGCGCGATCAGCGCGATGCCGCGGCTGCCGAGGTTGCCGGGAAGCAGGCCGCGCAGCCGGTCCTGGCTGCGGCGCAGGAATTCTTCGAGGTCGGGCGGCCGCGATCCGCCGCCCGGTGGTTGCGGGCCCGTGCCCCATGGGCCCCGCGAGCCGGAGCCCCAAGGCCCGCCGCCGGATTGATTGCTCCACGGCATCAGATCTCTCCTGGCGCCGCCCCACTGTCCCGGCGGCTTGGTTTCGGGGGTTATAAGGGAGCGCTGCGCCCCTTACAACGCGCACTTATGCCGCGTTTTGCCGCCCTGTTAGGTCACGTCTGCGCTCTATTTAAGGAGCGCTTTGGCGCCGCGCGACCCCGGTTACGCGCGTTCGTAGATAACGAAGGCGAAAGCCGCGTCGTCCCCGGCCGCCGCCGCGTGCTCATCGCAGGTGATTTCACGCCAGACATTGGCATCGATGGAAGGAAAGCGCGTATCGCCTTCGACGCGCTTGTGAACGCGGGTGACGTCCAGACGCGACGCCAGCGGCAAAGCCTGGGCGTAAATTTCGGCGCCGCCGGCAACGACGATGGCATCGGCCGCACGGCGCAGCGCGTCGCCGCGCGCGGCCGCGATCGCGGCTTCGAAATTTGGAGCCACGACGATGCCCGGTGCGGCGAAAGCCCGGTCGCGGCTCACCACGATGGTGGTGCGGCCCGCAAGCGGCTTGCCGATCGCCAGATACGTCTTGCGCCCCATGATCACGGGTTTGCCCATGGTCGCCGCGCGGAAATGCGCCATGTCGGACTTGAGCCGCCAGGGCAGGGAATTGCCGCGGCCGATCACGCCGTTCTCGGCAATGGCGGCGACGAGGTCGATGTGCATCCTCACACCGCCACGGCGGCCTTGATGTGCGGGTGCGGCTCGTAACCTTCCAGCGAAAAATCCTCGTAGCGGAACGCGAACAGATCTTTCACCCCCGGATTGAGCCGCAAAGTCGGCAGCGGACGCGGGCTGCGGCTGAGCTGCAAGCGCGCCTGCTCGAGATGATTGCGATAGAGGTGCGCGTCGCCGAAGCTATGGATGAAGGCGCCGGGTTTCAGCCCGGTCACCTGCGCGACCATGAGCGTGAGCAGCGCGTAGGAAGCGATGTTGAACGGCACGCCGAGAAACACATCGGCCGAACGCTGGTAGAGCTGGCACGACAGCGCGCCGTCGGCGACGTTGAACTGGACCAGGCAGTGGCAGGGCGACAGCGCCATGAGATCGTTTTCCGCCGGATTCCACGCGGTGACGATCAGCCGGCGCGAAGCCGGATTGCGGCGGATTTCCGCGACGACATTCGCCATCTGGTCGATGCTGCCGCCGTCGGGCGTCGGCCATGAGCGCCATTGGCGGCCGTAGACCGGACCGAGATCGCCGTTCTCATCGGCCCATTCGTCCCAGATCCGCACCCCGTGCTCGTCGAGATATTTTATGTTGGTATCGCCGCGCAAAAACCACAGCAGCTCGTAGATGATGGATTTGACGTGCAGCTTCTTGGTGGTGACGAGCGGAAAGCCGCCGGCAAGGTCGAAGCGCATCTGGTGGCCGAAAATCGAGCGGGTGCCGACGCCAGTACGGTCAAGCTTCTCCGCGCCCTCGCTGAGCACGCGTTCCATCAAATCGAGGTATTGGCGCATCGGTCGTTTGCGGTATTGCGCGTCTGAGTCGCGGTGGAGCTTAGCGCCAAATGAGGGGCGGACGAAGGCCGCGCAAGACCGCGGTGGATATTATGGGATCAAGACGCCGATGAATGTCACCGCGCGGCCATAAATCCCCGGCGCTTCGCTTTCGCGCGGCCCGCCGATGGCGAGTTTCAGATCGTCGCCGTGCCGCGCCTGCTGGACGCGTAGCCATAACGGCGCCTGTTTGAGCGCATCCGGCTCCCCCATATTCGCGACCAGGAGCGGCTTGCGATAGCGGTGCGCCAGCTCGCGCGCGAGCGCCGTGCCCGCGGAAACGTCCAATCCGTCGGCGTCAAGGAGGATCATGCAGGCGTCGGCATCGCGCACATTCCACTCGGTCCGCTGCGCCGGATCGCTGAGCGGCGTCTCCTTGAGCCGCGGATATTTTGCCAGCAGGCCGGGCGGCGCCGGAAAATCCTCGGTCCAGCCGCCCTTCGGACACCAGCCGCCATAATCGATGCCGTTGTCGATGGCCACATCGAGCACCGCGCGGTCGACGCCCGTTTGTCCGCCGCAGAGGAGTTTCATCGCCAATCAATCCAGCGCGTGGCTGACCATGCCGTCGGCGAGCTTCGGCTCGAACCAGGTTGATTTCGGCGGCATGATCGCGCCGGCATCGGCGACCGCCATGAGGTCGCGCATTCGCGTCGGGTAGAGCGCGAACGCGACCGCCATCTCGCCGGAGGCGACTAGGCGTTCGAGCTCGCCAAGCCCGCGGCCGCCGCCGACAAAGTCGATGCGCTTGTCCCGGCGCGGATCGGTGACGCCGAAAATCGGCTCGATGATGTTGCGGGCGAGCAGCGTCACCGGCAACAGGCTCACCGGATCGTCGGGCTGCGTGCTCGTGGCCGCGGCCTCGGGCGTGAGCATAAGACGATACCAGCGTCCGGCGAGGAACATGCCGACCTCATCGGCACCGGCCGGCCGCACTGGCGCTTCGCTCGGTTCGATCGCGTAACGTTTGCGGATTTCCGTCAGAAGTTCGGCCGGGCTGCGCCCATTCAAGTCGCGCAGCACGCGGTTGTAATCGAGGATGGTCATCTCGCTGTGAGGAAACAGCACGGCGAGGAAATATTTGTGGGCGTCTCCGTTGTCTCTTGCTTGCGCGACGCGCAACGCCGCTGCCGAGCGGTGATGCCCGTCGGCGATGTAAAGCGCCGGCAAAGCGTCGACGGCGCGTGTGAGCGCCGCGATCGTCGCTGCGTCATCGATTACCCAGAGCTGGTGGCGCACGCCGTCGTCGGCGGTGACATCGACCGCGGGCAAGCCTGCGGCGGCCCCCGCCAGCATGCCGTCGACCCCGGGCGCCGCCGGATAAGCCAGCATGACGGGGCCGGTTTGCGCGTTGACCGCCTCGATCTGGCGGACGCGGTCGTCTTCTTTGGCCGGCGTCGTGAATTCGTGCTTGCGGATGCGATTGCCGGCGTAAGCATCGAGCGCGGCGACCGCGGCAAGGCCAGTTTCGGTTTGTCCGCGCCAGGTCAGCCGATAAACGTAAAAGCAGGGCACTCCATCGCGCACGAGCACGCCAGCGGCGATCATGCGTTGCAAATTCGCGGCAGCTTTGGCGTACACTGCCGGCGCGTATGGATCGATCGACGGATCGAGATCGATCTCCGCCTTGGAGACGTGCAGGAAGCTCCACGGCTTGCCGCCGGCGCGCTCGCGCGCTTCCGCGCTCGAGAGCACGTCATAAGGCGGCGCCAGCACTTCGGCGGCGCGTCCCGGTGCCGGCCGCAACGCGCGGAAGGGTTTTATCAGGGGCAAGAGGGTTCTCTTTCGTGCGGGATTTTCATTCGCGTAAAACCGGATAACGTCAAGCCCGTGAGCAAGCCCGAAATCATCCTCATCGCCGGGCCGACCGCGAGCGGCAAGTCGGCGTTGGCGCTGGCGCTGGCCGAAAAGCTCGGCGGCATCATCGTCAACGCCGATTCCATGCAGGTTTATCGCGACCTTCGCATCATCACCGCACGCCCGACGCCGCAGGACGAACAGCGCGCGCCGCACCGGCTTTACGGCTACATCGACGCGGCGGAGAATTATTCCGTGGGCCGCTGGTGCACGGAGGCGGCCGCAGCGCTCGCGGCGACGGAGCGCTACGGCCGTGCCGCCATCATCGTCGGTGGCACCGGGCTCTATTTCAACGCGCTCACGCGCGGGCTGACCGCCGTGCCGCTGATTCCCGCCGAGATCCGGGATAAAGTGCGCGCGCGGCTCGCGCGCGACGGCGTTGGCGCGCTCCATCGCGAACTCAAGCAGCGCGATCCGGCCGCCGCGGCGCGGCTGATGCCGGGCGATCGCGCGCGGATCGCGCGGGCGCTGGAAGTGGTGCTGGCGACCGGCCGCTCGCTGCTCGACTGGCACTGCGAAGGCAAGCCCGCGAGCCTTGACCCGACGCGCGCGGCCAAAGTCTTTCTCATGCCCGGCCGCGATCAGCTGCTGCGCCGCATCGATGCGCGCTTCGACGCCATGATCGCCGCCGGCGCCATCGAGGAGGTGAGGGCGCTGGTGGCGCGCGACCTCGCTCCGGAGCTGCCGGCCATGAAGGCGCATGGCGTGCCGTGGCTCATGCGGCACCTTCGCGGCGAGATCTCACTAGCGGAAGCGGTCGAAGGCGGCCAACGCGAAACCCGGCAATACACCAAGCGGCAGGCGACGTGGTTTCGCAATCAGCTTCCCGAGTTCGTCTGGGCCGAACCAGAGCAGGCGATAGCTGCGATCGAGGCGCAGTTGCGGGAGTTAGAAAGGTGACGCCCCTTGTCATTCCGGGGCCGAGCAGCGAGGTGCCCGGAATCCATAACCACAAATCGTGTATATGGATTTCGGACTCGCCTCTTAGCGGCGATTCGGAATGACGGTCAATGCGAGATATATTGCAGCCCGGCCGAATAGGCGGCGCCGCCGACCACGCAGGGTATGCCCAACTCGATCTGCCCCGTGGCCGCGGCGACGACGCAACCCATCGCCAGCGCGCCCTGGCCGATCTGTCCGAGCCCGGTGAGCTCGCGCCTGTAGTTCGGGCCTTTCTGTTTGAGCTCCTCGATCGCGGCGAGCGATTCCTTGCGCATGCGCACGGTGTCGACATTCTCGGCGGTATCGATGACGTCGTTGAGTACCTTGGCGACGTCTTCGGGCTGACCCTTCACCGCGCGTTTGAGCATGGCGAGCAGATGCACGTCGCGCACGGCGTTGCTGGCGAGCGTGAACTTGGCGGCGCTGCCGGTGGTGAGACTGTCGATATTGTCCTTGTCGTTGGCGAGCGGCAACAACTTGATGATGCGCCCGATCGGCTGATAGGAGCCGGTGGCGAGATAATAGCCCCATAACACGTCGATCAGCTCCGGGTTCGGTTCAATCGCCACGTCTTTCTTTCGGTCATTGCCGATCTTCAAGGCTTCCTTGATCCTGTCGAGCATGCCGGGCTTGGCGATCTGGTAGGCGATCTGATCGAGCGTGGGCAATTTGCCGTTGAGATATTTTTCGATCATGGCGCTGCGTGCCGGCATGCGGTCGGCGAACTTGACCAGCAGCACCTTCCAGTTCGGCAGTCCGGAATAGGCGATGGCGCGCACCAGCACCCATTGATCGGCCGGCGCGATCGACAGCATCCGCCCGACCAGCCCCTCGGCGCGATCGGGATTGGCGCCGAGTACGCCGGCGATGAAGCCGATATAGGCGCCGCAGGTCTCCGCGTCCTTGAACGCTTGCAGATCGCTCAGCGCGCGCACCAGCACGGGAAGACCGTCCGGCTCGGGCTTGCCGCGATAGGCGTTGATCCATCTGAGCATCGCATCGGTCGAGTTGAGCGCCGCGTTCGGCCGCGGCACGGCGGCAACGACGGGCGCGGCGAAACCGATGATGAGAGCAAGGAAGGCGAGAACGCCGACGGCGGAGCGGCGCACGTTTTCGGTAACCGAATGTCCCGCAACCATGTCCCCTCCAGCGCGGAAAGCCGGCAACGCGTGATCATGGATTTCAGAACGCGCGCCCTCCCGCTGCGGTAATTCAGCAACAGCGCTGGGATATTTAAAGGCCGCCGCGGCGCGAAATCGCGGCTGCGGTGTGACGCTTAACGATGGTTAACGATTGTGGATTTCCGCGCCGTATCGATTTCAAACGCTAGTTTGAAGAAGCCGGTAGCCGCGAAAGCCCAATTCTTGCCGCATTTTGCTTGACCCAAGCCGCCGCAATGCATATAAATAATGCGATCAGCAGCGAGGGCACATTCGTGCGCAAGTTGACGTCGCTCATTCTCGTATCGAGGCGCACCGCCGGGGGTGGATGATCCACCCGCGAGACTTGGCGCTGCGCGATGTCAGGGGCTTTTGAGCCCCTTTTTTATTACCGACCACTCCTGAGCATCTGACGTACGAAGGCGGTTGAAAGAGCGGAGCAAGCCATGACGGACATGACCGGCGCGGAAATGGTGATCCAGGCACTTGCCGATCAGGGCGTCGAGCACCTTTTTGGCTATCCCGGTGGCGCGGTGCTGCCGATCTACGACGCCTTGTTTCAGCAGGACAAAGTCAACCACATCCTGGTACGGCACGAGCAGGGCGCGGTGCATGCGGCCGAGGGTTATGCGCGCTCGACCGGCAAGGTCGGCACCGTGCTGGTCACCTCCGGACCGGGCGCCACCAACGCGGTCACCGGCCTGACCGATGCGTTGTGCGATTCGATCCCGCTCGTCGTCATCACCGGACAGGTGCCGACGCATCTCATCGGCAACGACGCGTTCCAGGAATGCGACACCGTCGGCATCACCCGGCCCTGCACCAAATACAATTATCTGGTCAAAAACATCGCCGACTTGCCGCGCGCGCTGCATGAGGCGTTTCACATCGCCTCAAGCGGCCGGCCGGGGCCGGTTGTGGTCGATATCCCCAAGGATATCCAGTTTGCCAAGGGCGCCTATTCCAGGCCGAAGGAATTCCAGCACCGCGGTTATCGGCCCAAGGTCAAAGGCGATCTCGACAAGATCAAGGAGGCCATCGACATGATGGCCGCCGCCAAGCGGCCGCTGTTCTACACCGGCGGCGGCGTGATCAATTCCGGCCGCGCCGCGAGCGATCTGTTGCGCGAGCTGGTTAAGCTCACCGGCTTTCCCATCACTTCGACGCTGATGGGGCTCGGCGCTTTCCCGGCGGCCGATCGGCAATGGCTCGGCATGCTCGGGATGCACGGCACCTGGGAGGCCAATTGGTCGATGCACGATTGCGATCTGATGATCGCGGTCGGCGCCCGCTTTGACGACCGCATCACCGGCCGGCTCGACGCCTTCTCGCCCGGCTCGAAGAAAATCCATATCGACATCGATCCGTCATCGATCAACAAGAACGTCAAGGCCGATCTCGCCATCGTCGGCGATTGCGCGCATGTCCTCGAGGATATGGTGCGGCTGTGGCGCGCGAGTGCCATCGTTCCCGACAAGAAGGCGCTGCAAGCGTGGTGGGAGCAGATCGGCACATGGCGGGCGAAGAATTCGCTGGCCTTCCGCAATTCCAACGAGATCATCAAGCCGCAATACGCGATCCAGCGTCTCTACGAGCAGACCAAAAACCGCGACACTTACATCACCACCGAAGTCGGCCAGCACCAGATGTGGGCGGCGCAGTTCTATCCGTTCCAGGAGCCGAACCGCTGGATGACGTCGGGCGGGCTGGGCACCATGGGTTACGGGCTGCCGGCCGCGGTGGGCGTGCAGCTCGCGCATCCGAATTCGCTGGTGGTCGATATCGCCGGCGAGGCTTCGGTGCTGATGACCATGCAGGAGCTGTCGACGGCGGTGCAGTACGACCTGCCGATCAAGATCTTCATCATCAACAACCGCTACATGGGCATGGTGCGGCAGTGGCAGGAACTGTTGCACGGCGGGCGCTACTCGCATTCTTACACCGAAGCGCTGCCGGACTTCGTCAAGCTTGCCGAGGCCTACCATGCCCACGGCATCCGCTGCGAACATCCCGGCGATCTCGACGAGAAGATCCGCGAAATGCTCGAGGTGAAGAAGCCGGTGCTGTTCGACTGCGTGGTCGATCCGGCGGAAAACTGCTTCCCGATGATTCCCTCCGGGCGCGCCCACAACGAGATGCTGCTCGGCGACGCGGCCACCCGCGTCGAGGACGCCATTACGGAAGAAGGCAAGGTGCTGGTGTAAATAGCCGTCTCCCGCAAAGGAGAGGGAACTGAGGAGCTAGCCACGTGAACGCCAATACTGCGACGACGCATTACCCCGCCGCTCCGGCCAGCCAGGGCGTCGAGACCCGCACGCTGTGCGTTCTCGTCGACAATGAGCCGGGCGTGCTCGCGCGCGTGATTGGCCTGTTCTCCGGCCGCGGTTACAACATCGATTCGCTGACGGTCTCGGAAACCGAGCACGAGAAGCATCTCTCGCGCATCACCATCGTCACCCGCGGCACGCCCATGGTCATCGAGCAGATCAAAAATCAGCTCGACCGCCAGGTCCCGGTGCACCGCGTCGTCGATCTGACCAGCGGCGGTCCGGCTTTGCAGCGCGAGCTCGCCATGGTCAAGGTGCGCGGCAAGGGTGAGCAGCGCATGGAGATGCTCCGCCTCGCCGACGCCTTCCGCGCCCGCGTCATCGACGCCACCAATGAGAGCTTCGTGTTTGAGATCACCGGTGCGTCGGATAAGATCGACAGCTTCACCAACCTGATGCTGCCGCTCGGCCTGGTCGAGGTCTCGCGCACCGGGGTCGTCGCTATCTCCCGCGGGCCGGAGGGAATGTAGGCTGTCGTGCCGCTACGCCGCTGAGCGCTCGACGTTCGGCGTCGACAAGTGTCCGACCAGCGAAGCGAATTGATCGAGGAAACCTTGCAGGAATTTCCGCGTGCTTTCGTCGCCGATATTTCCTTGGTCGTCGACCAGATCGGGCTTGAACGTGACGTAGGCCTCGCCGCCTTGCAGGATCATGCCGAGTCCGGTCATCACCGAACGCAAATGCTGCTGCGCCAGGGCGCTACCGATGGCGCCCGGCGAGGTGCCGGTGATGAAGGCGGGTTTGCCGGCCCAGGAGTTCTTTCCCCAAGGGCGCGCCCCCCAATCGACAGCGTTTTTCAGCACCGCCGGAATGGACCGATCGTGTTCCGGCGTGACGATCAGAACGCCGCCGGCGCGCGCGAGTTCGTTTTTGAAGCGCACGACTTCGGCCGGCAAGTTGCCTTCGAGGTCCTGGTTGAACATCGGCAGATCGTCGATGCGGACGAAACTCGCGTCGAACTTGTCGGCGCCGAGTTTGGTGAGCGCCTGAGCGAGCTTGCGGTTGATCGAATCGCGGCGGTTGCTGCCGACGATGACGGCAAGATGGGGCTTGGCCATAACGCGGTCCTCTGGTTAAAATTGATAACTGACGCTAAATAGGTGACTGGGCGGCCGGCGCGCAAGAAGGCACATTCATGAAACCAAGCCACATCCATTTGCCTACGGATTGCCGCGCAATCGGCGACGTGCTCGCCCGGGTCGGCGACAAATGGTCCGTCCTCGTCGTTTCCCGCCTCGGGGACGGGCCGGTGCGCTTCAACGAGCTGCGGCGCTCGATCGGCGGCATTTCGCAGCGCATGCTGACGCTGACATTGCGCGGGCTCGAACGCGACGGCTTGATCACGCGCACGGTGTTCCCGACCGTTCCGCCGCGGGTCGATTATGCGCTGACGGCGCTCGGACGCGATCTGTTGAATCCGGTCTCGGCGCTCGGGGCCTGGGCGATCCGCAATCAGTCAAAAATCGCCCGTGCGCGCGAGCAATTCGACGGGATTTGCGAGGCGAGCGGAAAATCGCCTCCACGTCGCGATGCGGCGCGGACCGGACTTGTCCAAGCTGCTCGCAGAACCTAAAAGCAGTTCGGTAACAAACGGCCGGTCTTGGAAAGTTTGGACTTGGGCCTGTCTAGGGGTGAGAACAATGCGCGTTTACTACGACCGCGACGCCGATCTGAACCTGATCAAGGGCAAAAAGGTCGCCGTCGTCGGCTACGGCAGCCAAGGCCATGCCCATGCGCTCAATCTGCGCGATTCCGGCGTCAAGAATGTCGTGGTGGCGCTGCGCAAAGGCTCGCAGGGGGTGAAGAAGGCGCAAGCCGAAAAGCTCAAGATCCTGGAAGTGGCCGAGGCCGCCAAATGGGCCGATGTGATGATGATGCTCACGCCCGACGAGCTGCAAGCCGACATCTATAACGGTCATCTGCACGCGAACATGAAGGACGGCGCGGCGCTGATGTTCGCGCACGGCCTGAATATCCATTTCAACCTGATCGAGCCGCGCGCGGATCTCGACGTGATGATGATCGCGCCCAAGGGTCCGGGCCATACGGTGCGATCCGAGTATCAGCGCGGCGCCGGGGTGCCGTGCCTGCTTGCCATCCACAAGGACGCCTCGGGCAACGCCCACGATCTCTGCCTATCCTACGGCGCGGCAATAGGCGGCGGCCGCGCCGGCATCATCGAGACCTCGTTCCGCGAGGAATGCGAGACCGATCTGTTCGGCGAGCAGTCGGTCTTATGCGGCGGCCTGGTCGAATTGATGAAGGCCGGTTACGAGACGCTGGTTGAAGCCGGCTATGCGCCGGAGATGGCGTATTTCGAGTGCGTGCACGAAGTGAAGCTGATCGTCGACCTCATTTATGAGGGCGGCATCGCCACCATGAATTATTCGGTCTCCAACACCGCGGAGTACGGCGAATATGTCTCCGGGCCGCGCGTCATCGACGCCAAGACCCGCGCGGAGATGAAGGCCATCCTCGCCGACATCCAGTCGGGCAAATTCGTCAAAGACTGGATGCTGGAGAACCGGGTCAATCAGACTTCGTTCAAGGCCATGCGCGCCAAGTCCGCCGCGCATCCGATCGAGCAGATCGGCGCCAAGCTCCGCGCGATGATGCCGTGGATCAAGGAGCGCGCGTTGGTGGATCGGTCACGGAATTGATGCGCGGCTTTCTGCGCAGCAAAGTCGGCGTTATCAAAAACCTGTGACTTGGATTTTGTCGAAAGTCGGCGGTTTCGGACCTTTCACGAGCGAAGCGCCGCAGCAATTGCGCGCAAACGGTTCATTTTTCGAGGGCGGGGCAATTGGCAGAAAAAGGCCCACGGGTCGCACGCGCTTGTCATGACGAAGTAATTACAGTTTTATGACAGCGCGCCGTGCGCTGGGGGCAAAGTAGAGCGGATCAGGGCCAGG
>Ga0302325_10022476_pt1 | contig 13197 bp, 9 predicted proteins | sample Palsa_T0_2_FD_201948 | JGI IMG/M metagenome (GOLD analysis project Ga0302325, IMG submission 201948) | Peat permafrost microbial communities from Stordalen Mire near Abisko, Sweden - Palsa_T0_2 | ecosystem: Environmental > Terrestrial > Soil > Palsa > Peat permafrost | place: Sweden: Abisko... | reverse complement strand
TGGACTTTTCTATGCTTTGAGAACTTGCCCCTAAATCCTTTCAGCCATGTGCCTAACTTCCCGGCGCAATCCACCACGGTGGAATCGCGCCTTTGCCGATAAGCTGAACGGGCCCTGAAGCCACACCGGCTGTGATTGGACGCCGTTGCATGCCAGTGCATGCGGAGTTTCCGTCCAGCTAGGTGACACAAGCAATGGTTCTTGCAGTCCCCGCAGCATGCCACCTACGCCGGCCTTGTTGTGACCCTTCCGGAGTCCTTGCTTCGCTATCGACCTGCAGTCAGCTTTGTTATTTGGGCTTTGGAGGCACATCCTATGACACTCTGCCCGCCCCCCGCTCGCAGGCCGTAGCTCGGCCTGATTATTGCGAGCATTCTTCGATCGGACACTTTCCTCATCGTTCATCAGCCATGACCAAATGATCTCTCCTAGCTGCCGAATATTAATCGTAGCTTCAAGATATTGAAAGAGCGTTGCGATGTTGCGCAAAATCATCGTTATATTTTCAACAGCCTTGCTTAGCTTGGCTTTTGCAGAGAGCACGTCGAGTAGTACGGCGAGTAGCACTTCAACGGCGGCGATCCAGACGCATACCATTGCTGTCGGTGCGGTAAGTACATCCCCCACCGTACCTAGATTGTTTCAGGATCCCAATGCTGATCATTTTTTCCCATTAGGATGGATTCAATTTCTTTCCACAGAAAACTTATGCTAATGTCGGCGATGTGATCGGTAAGAGCCAAATTTTGGAAGGTGGAATGATGGATCGAAGCGCAAAGCTAATTGAAAGTCAGAATGGCAATTCTATCCTCTCAATCATTCAGTCGTTAGATCATCGTACGGAAGTAAACCATGCATACCTTACGAGTATTCTACACCAGGAGTTATAGGATTCTGGAGTGGATTCGTGCCAGTAAATCTGGTATTAGCAAATGTACGGGAAGAGCACATTTGAGGGAGGGACTCAGCTAACTACGTAATCTATAGCCACTCAGTTTCCGAGTAACTGTCAATGATACCGAGCCGATATTCTTCTACTGTTCGCAGACAGACGCGTGTTTTGAGGGAATGATTGGGGTCATCAACCCTGTGCGTATCCAGAAGAGCAAACAGATGGCTGGGACTGACTTTCTCCAGAATGCAACGCAAACATTCGAGGTGCAAATGCAATGGGCCCTAAATACTACAGAAGAGTTTAGCCCCGGTCAAGTTTATCTCCCAGAAGGACCACAGACTACGGTTGTAAGGACGACGACCTACACTGGAGCAACTGCGGCTCCGACGGCTCCTCCCGCCACAACGAGTTCCGCTCCGCCAGTCGCGACAAAATCGTCTTCGCTTCCAGTTGGAGCAATTGTTGGAATCGCAATTGGAGGCTTCGCAGTTCTCGCTCTAGCTGCCGCCCTCATTTACATGTGTGGAAGACAAAAGACCATCAAGGAGATCTTACGACAATCAACCATGTCGCCGAGCCACAACTCCTACCAACCAAGCTCCCCAGGCTTTTCCGAGGCCAATTATGCAAATGTGCAGAAGTCGCCCAACATGGCACTTTCCGGAGATGGGCATTACAGCGCACAAGGTTTTGTTGCGCCAACAGAAAGGAGTATGAGTCCTCCTGTGGACGAGCACACGGGGATGATGGGCATGCATCCATTGCACGCTGGATCGCAAGGCCATCCCAGTCCTGGGCTCATGAGTCCGAACAGTCCTGGTTATCCAAGTCCAGTGTATTCCGACAATGTTAGACACGAGATGGGAGCTCAAGGCGCGAGGTACGTTTAACCGTTCCCCACATTTACTAGCCGTCGTGGGTCTCCGCCAAGCGCGGCCCGGCTTAGCACATTACCCGTGTGAACGATTTCTAAGTATTTGTATTTCTATCTAGACCCTTCAATCCCAACGAGACTGGACCTCACGAACTCGCCGTCGGGAGCCCGACTACCTCCCCCCAAGAGTCACATCGACCCTTTTCGTACACTGACAGCGAGAGCGGCTACGCACGACCCGAGAAGTCCGAAACTGATACATATTGATGTTCAATAATTGATTCTCATCTCATGAAAGCTGCGGGGTGAAGGCTCAGCCTTACGAGCCGGCGGGGAGGAGGATCGGGTCTATTTCTGGGTCGGCGGCGTAGGTGGCGTTTTGGGTTCCTTGATTTAGTGTTGGGCGTAGCGACAGCGGATTCAGCAAGTACATTATCGTGAGCTGAATGGGCTCAAAATTGGGCGTGGCGTTCCGGTGGGACTGGATGCATCGATTGGATGCGAACTATTTACGTTCCTTGATTCGCGAAATTCTAGGGCTTGGGGGCGGAGTGAGTGCAGATGATGTAGGATGAGATGGACGGGATTAGCCGCAGTATTCGTGTAACTATTTTAGAGCAATATTGAGCAAGAATTCGCCATGAAGGCATTGAACCCTGTGATCATTGATACGAGTGTCTGGCATTATTTCGAGAGTGTCTTTTTTAAACATCGCTTAAGGTATCGGGCTGAGTATTGTTGGTGTGGCAAAGCTTAAGTGAGAGAGACGAAAGGAGCCAATCACCTCGCTTTTTGTACTTGCGTGCACATACGCGGCTCTTGCTATTTCGGACCACGAGGGCAGGGTTGGTTTCGAATTTGGCGTTCTATTTCGGATATTTTATATTTCAAGCGAGAAGGAAGACAAGACAAGTGTCGTTGGAATAAAGTTGATGAGGCGAGATGGTGATGATTATTTAGTCTGATTACAACACATACATATCGTGTTAGATTACTTACAAATCCGACTGAGAAACTGTCCTCCTCTTTATCCATGCATATTATTTCCAACCTACTAGATCGCCTGTCCTTCTTCCTCTATCATCCTATCCGTCATTCTTGGTATATATTCTCTCCCCTTCCACATTTCACTCAACGATTCAAAAATAGGGAATGGCTTAGGCGGCTCCACCAGCAGCCATAAACAGTCTCTCTCGCTTCATGAACACACTCAGCACCACGACCAGGCTCCCTGCTGTAATAACAAGAATATAAGTCTTACTCATCGCCGACACGATCGCCTTCAACACCTCCAACTTCACACTATCACTCAAACTATCCACGAACTTGCTTCCAGCCCCAGCGATAGCGGCTTGGATCTCGGCAACCGGAACACCAGGAAGGATCTTCTCGATGCCCGTCTGCGACTTATTGAGGAACACCGAGTTGGCGATTGCCAGCGCAATGGTAACGCCGGATACCTGGGCGCAGGTTATGAACCCAACGGCCATGGGAATCATATGCGGTTCAACGACAGCTTGCGCGACAGAGAATGAAGCCTGAGCGAACATTCCCGTACCGATGCCGATGAGTACGGAATACCCGTATACGCGCGAGACGCTGGAGTCGGTGTCGACGGTATACATTAATGCTCCGCCGATGAGGGTGAAGATGCCACCGAAGGTGTACCAAGGCATGTAATACCCGTATGCGGACAAGACCGCACCGTTAGTTATGACGGCGAAGATCATGAGGAAGATGAGAGGGAGAAGTCGAACGCCGGCTTCAAGCGCCGTGTCGCTGCGCGTGAATTGGAAGAAGATAGGGATCATGTAGATGGGGATGAAGACCGCTGTGCCTCCAGCAGCAGTCATGCAGAACAAGATGAGTATAGTGCGCGACTTGAAGAATTCGATGGGGAAGATGCGACGCGAGGTGGTGGTGAAGACTGTGTAGACTTGTTGGAGACCGAGCAGGATGAACAGGACGCCGGAGCAGCAGAAGAGCCCGATGATCTTTCCGCTGTTCCAGGGGTAGGTCAGGCCACCGAAGGAGACGGCCATGACGCCTGAGACGAAGGCGCCAATTGTCAAGATGCCTCCGAGATAGTCCATCTCGCGAGCTCGGTCCTTGAGGGAGACGCCGGGGCGCGGGTCCTTGTTGGGAAGCATGAAGATATATACCGGTGCGCAGACCGCGCCGATACACAAATTAATATAGAAGGCCCATCTCTAACAACTTTATTAGCAATAGTTGCTTTTTTGGAAGTAGGTTTAAATAACATACCCATCCCGCACTAGAATCTGTAAATGCTCCGCCGATGATGGGTCCTAGTACCGTCCCGAGACCCCAGGTCAGGCCTGTACCGCCTACATACATCGGCCGCTCGTGGATCGTCGTCGTTACTGAGAGCAGAGTCATGACTCCAACGTACATCCCTGATCCTCCAACACCACAGAGAGCTCGGCCTACGATCAGGGCATTGATAGTGGGTGCTCCTCCACAAAGTGCAGAACCCGCTTCAAACAGCGTAACGCAGAGGATATATGCCCACTTCGCGTTGAATTGACCAAAGACTTTCCCCCATACCAAGTTCGTGGCAGCAGCACCGATCAAGAACGCGACGCTCAGCCAGCTGAGCTTGCTCACAGCGTCAAAGCGTGTTACGATGACGGGCTGCACGTCAGCGACGATCGTGTTGTCGAGGGCGAAGAGGAACGTCGAGGACAGGATGGCGGCTACTACGACGGCCCATTTCCAGCCTGTAATATCGCGGGGTGGGACCTCGTCGGCGGCTGTGTCGAGTTCTTGTTTTTCCGTGTCATTGTCGGTATCTTGACCTGTTATGGAGGTTTTCCCAGAGACATCTTGGGTTTCTTTGTTGAGCGGTGCCGTGAGAAAGTCCTTGTTTGAGGTGTTGGACGAAGTGGCGCCTTCCTCCTTGCTTGCCCCCGAGATGGGGATTTCTTCTTTCGATGACATGCTGAATTTCTTTTTCTGAGGTCAATGGGTATTGGCTGAAAGTGGATGAAGTCGTCCTAATCAGTGAGACGGGAGTAATTCGAGATGAATATTAGTGAAACGAGAGAGAGAAGAAGAAGAAGCCTCAAGCCAGAAGAACTTCGATACAAGCTCAAGCTCTAGATCAGTAGTTTGAGAACATCGAGCAAGAGATATAAAAAGACGCGGGGAGACCTCGAAGATAAGTTTCTGGCTACGCAGGGCGCTTGAGCACTTGCAATGTATCAGCCCGCAGCAAAACTCCTATTCTTCGGTCTTGATTGGTAATTCACGGCTTGATGCTCGAGGCAGCGCAGACAACAGTGTCAGCCTGACCCACAGCACATCATACCTTCTCCCATGCGAAGTTTGAAGGTGGACGAATAGATTGCGCGCACCGAACCCTAAATCCGCGAAGTCCGTGATATGACTCTGAAAGGAGCTCAGGGAACGAGTTTAAGTGTTTTGTCAGCACTAAGCACTCAGTGGGCGTGGATGCCCAATGTCTTCAAAACTGCAGGGTCCGGACTTGGAAAAGTCCATAAAGTCATAGGGCTTAGAAATGGTGGAGCTGTGTCTCCCATCTCAACCATTTGCAAGGCCAACAACCAAAACAAAGAACTCGTCAAAAGATGGTAATCACCTCGTACAGCTGACCACTAAGTCTGAGATCTTCTCTAGATATTCCCCTTGATTGACCACAATTCGCGACATTCGAATCTCACTCGCCAACGAGTCGTTGGCAACGACAAACATTGAAAACAAGAAATTGGATTCTGGGATTGATAAGCTCGATCGGGATGATGTGGGGGACATCCGGAGTAATATTTCAGCCGCGTCGCAGGGCGGATCTGGGTAAATGATTGTAGCCTCAAATGGCCGTGGAGATGTCGGATTTTAGAGGTCAGGATACTCGTCCGGCCCTAGAGTCATGCCGATTCGAATTCGTCCTGTTATCGCCGATGATAGCTCGTGCTGGGAGAGAGGGGGATATCAAATGTTGACAGACATCAGCACGGTGTAACACTTTGTTTGCGTGCGGCTTCTTCCGCTGATCGGTGGATGAGTGTGACAAGATTGAGGTCTGAGAGGCTGCTTACAGCTGTCTTCTCTCACCGTGCAGACCGTGGCTGTCCCCAGGTGCCAGGTCGCCCGTGATGCATATGTCAGCTTACTTGAATCGACAGCGCTTCGCAGCACACGAAAGTTTTCGGGGCTTCAGTTGAGCGCGAGGCCGAGCAAATGTTCTTGTGCTTGGATGAGCCTTTAGTTATAGAATGTGGGTTGTGATGTGAAGATATAAGACTCTTGGATAGCTGAATAGAACTGATGAGGCGAGAAAGTATGTGAGGTGAGGATGTTATATGAAGTTCTTGGGCGCTGCCCCTCTTTTCGTGTCGCCGTGCGGCTAACTCGGACTTCGGCATCGATGAGTGTGTTATCAACCCTAACTGAACCTCGGCGATTTTGATAGTGTACGACATTCGACTGTATGTAAGTCGCATGTTCTGTCGGGAAGCAGATTTGGAGCGTTTAGGGGCTGCATTGCTTGGTGACCTGCAGAGAAACCAATTTCACTCTTCCAGCGACGGCATAACCTACAGTACCCCTGAACGAAGCATCGCCGCTTGCCGAAGCGAGACGGATGCCCCTAAGCCTGACAGTGACAACATCATTGTTTCAAATCCTCCCTCCGAAGAATGAATCCAGATTGCCACTGACAATGCATTCAGAACACAAAGGTTGAAATGATGGACTGTACAAATATGATCTATTGTTGATATAAAAGGCTTCCAGAGCTTCCCAATGGCCTCAGTTGTAATTGATGGCCCCGCTCTTTATTACATTGAAGTGACGAATCGACCGTCTGGCCAGAAGGGGAATATAAACTACGCAGTCCCATTTATGCTGGCTCAAAACTCCCCGAGAGCCTCGAGCCCACAACAATCATAACCTTAATTTCTAATAGCACATGACACATGACTTCGGAGTCTACAGGAACATCATGACAAAGAGGCCAACCAGGCCGCCGGACAGCAATGTGAGTGCATTGCTGGATGAGATGGGCGCGGCGCCGCCCGTAAAGGTGCCGGTTGTCGCTTTTACGGCGGTGGCAGCAAGTGTGCCAGTCGCCTTCAGCAGCGTGGTGCTGTTCATCGCCTTCGAAGCCGTCATCAAGGTCGCGGCCTTGGTCATTGAAGTTGTCATCATCGTCATGACCGTTGTTGGCTTGGTGTTAGCAGTCGTCGTGGCCAGAGTCAAGGCCTTGGTGGTCGAGGTCATGAGAGGCTGGGTCGTCGTCTTAAGAATCACAGGAAGTGTCAGCGACTTGCTCGGAACTGTTGTGAGGACCGTAGCTTTCACGGTGGTGGTATTGACCTTGCTAGTAACAGCCGTCTGATGGAAAATGTCAGCGTGTGCTCTGCAATTGTACTGTGAAGGTCGTCAAGCGACTTGGCGAGACTTACCGTCTTCACCAGAGTCGAGACAGTGACGGGCTGAGTGATGGCTTTGGTAGTGGTGGTTACCGTAGCAAGAGTAGCAATTTTTGTCACTGTGGACGTCACCGGGTGTGTTGTGGTGGTCAGCTTCTTGGTAGTGGAAGTCGTCTTGGTAACCTATTTCTGTCAGATGTTGTCTTCGAGTGAGTGAAGTTGGGGAAGCTCACCTCAATGATGATTATAACGAAGGTTTCCGAGATCACAAGCTTCTTTGTCGCATCGACGATGATGATTTCGACCTCCTTAATGTTGATAGTCGCAGGTGGCGCCCATTGGAATTTTCCACTGTTGCCAACTTTCAGCGCAATGTCAACGATCACGACTGAGATATCGACGGCACCGGCGGGAACGAGGTGAATATCGAGAGGTTCCATAAGCCCAGTTGTGTCCCACATAATATTTTGCATTTGGTTGACAGGCCATTGGTCGTTCGCCGCAGGGCTCATGATGGTGGCTCGGGCTAGAGCTGAAAAGCTCAGAAGGAGCGAGGAGAGGAATGATTGACGCATGTTGGAAGTTTGATGGGTTTTATTTACGGTGTGGGGGTTATATCAAATGTTGGAGGAGCTCTTCGAGTTCAATGCAAATAAACGACCGTGAACTGGAAGTGAGACTGGGGGACAGGAAGCAATGGCTGGCCAGCAGAAAAGAATGAATACCAGAAGTATGGAATCAAGAACAAGAAAGGGCTAAAAAAGAAGGGCGAGGCTTGACGAGATCTCCAGCTTACCGAAGGATATGTTCTTATATGTAGAAGGATATTTGGGACGACTCGAAACTCCTTCGGCGGATGCACGTAGTTCCATCCTAAAGAATCCCCCCTTCCACTAAACAATGCCATTCTGTGCACTTGAGACGATCCTGAGTGGTCACTGCGATGGCAGAATAGGTCGGGGAAGGCCTTATGGCATGAGAAACGAGACGTTGAGACGACGAGGCGAGGATGAAAATAGCAGCGCGTGGACAATTAAGCTCAAGGTGGACGATCCGGACCCCCAGCGCGGAGGAGCAGAAACAAAGAGTGACATGACGCCAGCCTTGAATCATGGGGCTACCCTAGTCCCTCGAACGTCTTGAAGGATTAAGCATAAGGGAATTTAAGCTTTTCCGCCCACCGTGGTCATCAAACAGAGCAATCACCAGCTCTGCAATGGTCATGAACTAGATCTCTACAGGGAGACAAAGTGGAGTGACGCGGTCTGAAGATGCGATGAACGAGACGAGACGAATAAGCATCGCCGTTTAGTCTCACAGAATGAAATACCGTTCTTCTGTTTGGTTGAGGGTGTTGAGCCTCAAACGTCTTGGGCCTCAGGTCTGAAACTCGGCAATAGCACAGACAAATGGGCAAAAACAGTATACAACGAGGATACCTACATGCAAACGAATAAATCATGAGCATGCGATGACATTCTTTCGACTGCCATCCCATTGTCGAGCGAATTGGAGGAGCAGACAATCAAGGTAGCGATGCTGGAAGCAAGAGAGTGCCGAAGCGTTGATGGGGGGCCAGCACGGAGAAGGCGCTCAGATCGCGAAATAACTGTGCGAAACTTCATCTCCTAAAAGGATGCGATGACCTTGGTTTGCTCTCCCCTTCAGACGGCGCCGCTTATGTAGATGACATTCTTTCCAACGAAGTCTGCAACATTGCCTGAGAATGTTGCAATGAGAAATGGTGATGTTTTGGCGAGGAGGTTTGGTAGTGCAGTGCCACCAGGTGCGAAATTGAAAGATGAGGAGCACGTGCGATAGTGAAACGTCCCACTAACACCGGCTTTCTACAGTGGAGATGCCGAGTTGGTTCGGCCGCTTCCTCCAGATCTTCAGGCCATACCCACTGAATCCAGCGCCTTCCAACCTGATTGGGGATCCATTTCACTGAAGTTGTAGGGTATGAATCGCTAACCTCCCCTATCTTGTTTCGGGTTGCTTAGTTAACTTTCTATCAGAGATGACTAGCGGAGATATAAACGCACTATTCAGTGGTATGCATGATTTCCAAACATTCCCTAAGGACTACAAAACACTACGGATTCCAAAAATATGAAGGAATCTTAGCTGCTCGTTTTCCAGCGCTTGAGGTGATCAAGTGAGAAAACTGCGCTCATGTCGACATGGTTGGAACTTCACAAACACTTCTTTTGCAAGTATCATTTTACATCATCTCAAGTGCCATTGGTAGCTTTAGTCCTGCAATTTATCTTAGAACAAGTGGAAGGCTTTTGAAGGTCAAGGTGGCTGCAGGTTTGGATCTAGTGGCCCTCATGCACGTGATTGGCCTCGACCAGTAGGTATGGAGGCATTGCGAGTGGAGGAAGAAATAGAAGGGGTAGGTGTGATTATCCATAATCCAATAACTGTATCAATTTTGTTAGGTCGAACGAGAGTGCTGAGTCCTACGGCCAATTCTTAATTCCCGAAGCCTTTTTAGTGGGTGGCTGACCCGCACTTTCTTCCCCGCGTCGCGACCTTATCGTCATACAAACTTCCTCTTTTGATAACTCTAACGTCAAAATGCATATAGAACATATGGATCTGCATCTGGTTCCGCTTGATCTCCATTAAATGGTCTCTCTAGCCCGTCAAAACGCGTCAAATTGAGGGACCGATCAAATTGATAGGCGATACAACCAGATATCGGCCAGTTGTCTTGTGCTATCTGCCGTAGCCTGCCGTTGATCGTGTGAGAGGGGAACTCTTGCACCATGGCATAGCATGATAATTGAAGATAGGTAGGTTCCTATCTCTTCCAATCCATGACTACCTTCGTCGGAGATGCTTCGTATCTTCCTTCGCATCTCCATATCTACCCCGATCACCTTTCCTTCCCCTCTTTTCTATCATATCAGGTAGCCTGTCTTCAAGAAGAGTTACAACAGGTTACACGGAAGACTCCACCCGTTGGCTATCCGGTATTCATCACAATATGTCAGATATGGAGAAACCTCGAGATTTTTCGCCAGAAGACCCAGAGAAATCGGCGGATCTATCGCGGAATACTACATATGGCCAAGGCGAAACAAAGGTAACGAGATATAAGCACGCGGACCCGAACGACGGAGACGAAGCATTGAAAGCTTTTGCCGGGCATGAAGGGGAGACAATCGTCCTCACGCCAGAAGCGCAGAGAAAACTGCTACGAAAAATTGATCTGAATCTCATGCCGGTAGGGTTTCCCCAGCAAATTCGATACTGTTGCTGATTTTGAATTGGCAGATGCTCTGTGTAGTCTATGGCCTCAACTACCTCGACAAAACGACCCTCTCATACGCTAGCATAATGGGCTTGCAAGCGGACATCGGTCTAAAAGGCGATAACTACCAATGGCTAGGAAGCATGTTCTACATCGGCTACATATTTTGGGAATACCCAACCAACCGCCTCCTGCAACGTCTCCCGCTAGCGAAATGGTCTGCATTTAACATTATTATGTGGGGATTGACACTGTGCTGTTTAGCTGCGGTCAAAAACTTTGCTGGTGCGGTGGCAGTAAGGTTTTTCCTTGGTGTGTTCGAAGCCGCTGTTACGCCTGGCTTTGCATTGTTTACTTCACAATGGTACACGCGCAAAGAACAAGGGACGAGAACTGGGATATGGTTCAGCTTCAACGGATTCGCGCAGATCTTGGGGGGCTTTGTTGCGTATGGGATTTCTGTCGGAGTCAAGAAACACGGTGCTGCCATTGAGCCCTGGAAGATTGTGTTCTTGACGATCGGCCTCCTCACCGCGACGATCGGATGTATTTTCTTGTACTTTATGCCGGACAATCAGTTGAATGCAAAGTTCCTGAACCCGAATGAGAGGTTGATGGCTGTGGAGAGGATAAGGCAGAATCAGCAGGGTGTGGGGAACAAGCATTTCAAGATGTATCAATTGAAGGAGGCACTGTTGGATCCGATGACGTGGGCATTTACCTTTTTTGCTTTGGTTGCGGATATACCCAACGGTCAGTACCTATTCATCTTGAGGAATCCGAGGTAATCTTGCTAACGCAATGTAGGTGGGATATCCAATTTCTTCTCCCAGCTGATTGTCTCCTTCGGCTACACAGCCGATCAATCCCTCCTCTATGGTACTCCAGGCGGGGCAGTCGAAGTCGTGGCCCTCATCGTTTGCGGCTTCCTCGGCGACCGCTACGGCAACCGCGTCTTTATAGGAATGTCCGGTATGATCGTCGCTATGATTGGCATGCTCCTCATCGTCTGCCTCCCTCTCTCAAACAACTCGGGTCGTCTAGCAGGTTACTACCTAACGCAAGCCTCACCAACCGGTTTCGTGGCCCTCCTTTCACTCATCTCATCCAACGTTGCCGGCTACACAAAGAAAACCACAGTTGGAGCATTGTACCTGATTGCGTACTGCGCGGGCAATATCATCGGTCCGCAGACTTTTAGACCGCAGGACAAGCCCAGATACAGACCCGCTCAGATCATCATCTTGGTTTGTTGGGCTATCTGTGTGCTCGACTTGGGGTTCATTGCGTTGTATTATAGGCGGATGAACAAGAGGAACGAAAGAATAAGGCAGGAGCGGGGGTATACGAAGTTGGACAAGCAGGAGTTTTTGGACTTGACGGATAGGGAGAACCCGGAGTTTGTATATACGCTGTAGGCTGGAATTGGAGAGGATGAGGATTAAACGTCTGAACGAGAAATGAGTAACGATTTGTCCTACCGCTGGAGGATATGTATATTAAACGAGTGCGAAGAAACGAATAGAAACTTGAGTATATATGTGCCATGTAACGGCCAACTGGTTGAGAAATTGATCATCCCATCTCGCGAGGGCATATCAAAGAAGAATTAGCCGTGAATCACGAGTGGATGTACATCAAACAAGCGTTGAAAATCGAAACGAGCTTTGAATGGTTCGTCCTTCCAACTCACAAATATAACGATCAACGCCAAAATCAATGCACAACTCTGTATCCCCACACGAAACATGTGGCTCATTGCTTAGTATTCGCATGGTACGCAGTCACACGTAATCCATCGGACCGAGTGTACGCACGGTCTTGTTCCTGTTTGATCTCCGTCCAAGCAATGCAGGAACGTTAAGGTTTTGTGCGGGGTGAATATTCATGCGATATGCGTTCCTGTCTGCCGGAGGCAGGGGAAGGTCTTTTACAACTTAGAGAGATCTAAACGTAGATGAGATCGTTGTTGAATCGTGCGCGGCATGTGAGTGAGCTGTCCGTAGAGTCGCGCTGCTGGCCCGCAGCACGTTGGCGAACGGGCGATAAAGTGCAGAGAAAGCGACAAATTTGCGGATAATTCAACGACTGGTTGGACGGCATTCGCTTGAGAAGGAATCTGCATGTATGAAATGATTATTCCGTGAATTGGTGGTGATTGTGCCAATACATGAGAGGCACTTAGCCAAGCACAGCACATGCCACAAATTGACGAACCCGTGGTCTCGTACAGTGTCTCCCTCGGGAAAACCATCGAGGGCTTATTTTCAGGTTAATCCAAAGAAGAGTATTTTGATGCTGTTTTTGTTTTATATCCCAGAAAATCCTTGGAGTCTGCACGTCCACATGATGTGAATAATCCGTGCTGACCTTAAACAAAAATAGCAGGAGATGTATCATCGGCAGAGCTAGACAATCTTTCAGGGGAAGGGACCAATACAATTGTGGAAACCCCACAACTGCGCCGTTGGACAGTGGAATCAACAATGGGCTGAAGGTTGGAAAAAGCGTTGTATCTCGACCATTATATCGGCTCTCTAGTGAGCGCGAAGCAGCACCAAAAAGACACGCTTGAATAATGTAGGGTGCCTGAACCACGGCTCACTGTCACTGAACAGGAACTGAAGAAACGCTCTTGATAAACATGAATATTTGAGGTACGTTCCGACATTTGAACTCTCAAACGCTACCGAGATTCAGAGGCAGCGGAGGAGATGAAGAGCCAGAACGGGCAGGCCGGGTCGACCCCATG
>Ga0302325_10022474_pt1 | contig 13197 bp, 10 predicted proteins | sample Palsa_T0_2_FD_201948 | JGI IMG/M metagenome (GOLD analysis project Ga0302325, IMG submission 201948) | Peat permafrost microbial communities from Stordalen Mire near Abisko, Sweden - Palsa_T0_2 | ecosystem: Environmental > Terrestrial > Soil > Palsa > Peat permafrost | place: Sweden: Abisko... | reverse complement strand
ACGGGCATCTATCGGGGAGATGACACAAGGCAAATTTTCCCAAAAAAGGTGGTTTTACAGTGTAACCATATTACATTTCCGGAGTAATCTATATAGGAAATCTTAATTCTTCCTTCGAGTGCCGGAACTATCTGATGAAAAAATAATGTTGCTGGTCAAAGAGGGACGGCTGTCGGAGTTGACGGAGCTGTTCGAGCGTTACCATGTCCCGCTGTATAACTTTTTTCTGCGGCTGACGTTGGATGGGGCTTTGAGCGAGGATCTGACTCAAAATCTGTTTTACCGGTTGATCCGGTACAGGCAAAGCTATGAGCCGGCTGGAGGAGCAGGCGGTGCGGGGGGGAGTTTCCGGTCGTGGTTATACCGCATAGCGCGGAATGTATATGCAGACCATCTTCGGCAGGAGCAAAAGGTGCCGGGCGGGGTTGGCGGAAAATTGCCGGGCGGGGCCGGCGTCCCGGAAGAAGTGATGGAGCGGCCGGCGGGTCAGGAGGCGGGGTATATGGAAGACCAGTATGAAAGACTGGACATTGCCATGGCGCAATTGTCGCCGGAGCAGCGGGAGATACTGGTGCTGAGCCGCTATCAGGGATTAAAATATGGGGAGATTTCGAAAATAAAGGAAATATCGGTACCTGCGATCAAGGTCCAGGTGTACAGGGCCCTCCGGCAGCTCAGGAACCTGTATTTCAAACAATCTTAAAGTGGAAGCTATGAATTGTAAAGAAGTACAAACCATGATGGTCGATTATCTTGATCAGGCCATGGATGTAATATACGGGGATGCTATAAAGCAGCACCTGGCCGGATGCGATCAATGCCGGCGGGAATCAGAGGAGTTACAGGAGCTGTTGCTGGCGATGACGGCAACTGAGATGAGACAGCCGGGGCCGGGGTTGAGGGAGAATTTTCAACTAATGCTGCAATCGGAGCTAAATATGGAGACGACGGACAGGCTGCTGCATGAGGGAGAGGAAAGTGGAGTGGGGTCCGGGCGGATGGGTGAGGGTGGTCCGGTGCAAGTGGGGGAAAGGAGGCGGATGGGTGAGAGTGGTCCGGGGCAGGTGGGGAAAAAGGGGCGGATGGGTGATGGGGGTCCGGATGGTGGTGGGAAGCTGCGGGTGTTGAAGGCGGGCTGGCTGGGGTGGCGGGTGGCTGCTGCTGTTGTGTTGCTGGCTGGCGGGATTGGGATTGGGGTGCTGTTGTCATCCCGGAAGGGGGCCGATACGCCGGATCAATTGGCGGGGATGCGGAAAGAGATAAAGGAAATGAAGCAGATGCTCTTATATTCTTTGATTGATGATGAGTCGGCGAGCCAACGGATCAAGGCTGTTAGCTATACGGAGCAAATGACCAATCCGGATCAGAAAGTGATCGAGGTACTGGTGGGGACGCTGAACCATGACAAGAATGTGAATGTAAGACTGGCGGCGTTGTATTCGCTGGCGAGTTTTGCCGACAATCGGGTAGTGTGCGATTCGTTGGTCGCTTCCTTGCCACGGCAAACCGAGCCGTTGATCCAGGTGATGCTGATCAACCTGCTGGCTGCAAAGAAGGACAGCCGGGCTATCGGGCCGATAAAGGAGATCATTTCGAACAGGAATACGCTGCCCGCGGTAAAAGAAGCTGCGGAGCAAAGTTTGAAAACACTATAAAACATAAATAAATGAATAAAATGAAGTATGTCATTCCCGTTCTTCTAACTGTATTTGTCTGGAAACATTCTGTCGCCCAGGAATTCAAAATGACGGTAGAGAATAATAAAGACGGGCAGCTGACGCTGGAGGACTTTGCGGGGGATCTGCCCATCGAGGGATATAGCGGAAACGAGATTATTATTACTTCGACATCCGGTCGTTTTGAGCTGCCGGAGAAGGCGAAGGGTTTAAAGCCGATTTATGGCGGCGGGACGGATAATACGGGGATAGCGCTTGCCATGGAAAAGAACGGCAACAAGATCAGCTTTCGATGTCTTTTGCCCGTCACCAAGGGAGCCGACTATCATATAAAGGTGCCGGACAACTTCATGCTGCGCATACACCGGGGCTGTGAGAAGAGTGGTGAAACGATCATTCAGAATGTAAAAAATGAGATCGATTTTGACGGGTGTCATAAAGTCAATCTGAAGAATGTGACCGGTCCCTTAGTGATTTCTACCATTAGTGGCGGGGTAGATGTTGTTTTCAGCGAGATCAGTAAAGACAAGCCTATTTCTATTGCCTCTATCAGCGGCGAGGTAGATGTTACGATTCCTGCCAAGGCGGCGGTCGATCTGGAAATGTCTACCATTAATGGAAATATGTATTCCGATTTTGATTTGGCCGCGGACAGTAAGAATATGAAGAAGGTTGGCGGCAACAATATCCGGAGTCAATTGAATGGCGGCGGTACGGATTTGAAGCTGAGTGTGATCAGCGGTAATATTTATCTCCGGAAAGGGTAATTCATCAAACTATTCCAATATGAAAAATGGACTGTTTCTGGCGCTGGTATTGACGGCGATCCTGCCGGCCCGCGCGCAATTGGTTATTGAAAAGCATATCAATCTGCCTGCTGATGGCGCTGTCACTATGAATTTCCAGATTTCGGATTCGATCCGGATCGTCACCTGGAAGAAGAGTGAGGTCTATATCAGGAGCTCGATCGATATCAACGACAATAAGGATAACGACCAGTATAAGATGAGTTTTGAGGAGACCGCCGGGGTGGTGGAGATAAGGGGTAAGCTGGCGTGGGAAAAAGGCAGGGGGTGCTGGAATTCCGATAGCGGGTCGGCGGGTAACGGGAATTGCTGCTGTAATTGCAGGAGCCGGATCATTCATGACGTGTATATCCCGGAGAACACAGATTTTTCGGTGGAGACGATCAATGGCAATATAGTGATATCCGGGAATACGGGCCGGGTAAAAGCGCACAGCATCAGCGGATATATCGATCTGGCAATTGCGCCGCAGCGAGCGGCGAGCCTGACCATGAGGACGATTACCGGCACGATGTATTCGAATGTCGATTTTCCGGCGGAAAGCGGGAAGCCGAGACATGTGGGTGGCGGGTCTGTTTCTGCGGAGTTGAATGGGGGCGGGGGTAAAAGAATAGATCTGGAGACGATTAGTGGAGATATATTTTTCCGGAAAGAGGGGTAAGGGAAAGAGGGGTAAAGGAAAGGGGGTAAATGGAAGATAATGGGAGGACAGCATAAAACGATGAGGCCGCTTCAAACGGGTGTTGAAGCGGCCTCTGTGTATATGGTTTTTCTTTTAGTGTTGGTTGCCGGTCCCGTTGAACTGGTAGCAGCCCAGGTCGGCGCCGGGGGGTGTTACTGCTGTAGCTCCGTAAATGGGGTCCAGGGGTACGACGGTGAGTGGGGTGATACTGGTGTTACCCTTGCCAATCAGCGGTGAGCCGGGCTGCAGCCGGAAATTATACGATCCGACGGCAGTGATGGAGAAAAGGGGAAGTCCGCCGGGTACCGGAAGGGGATAATTGACAAACAGGGGGTTGTCATACTGCACGACCGGAGTGCCGTCATAGGAATTCGCCGGGGGATTTGCGTATGGGAAATTGGCCGGCAGGTAGAGGGACGGATTAGGGATATCGGTCGGCATGGGTTTGGTGCAGACGCCGCCGAAAGTGAAGAACTGGTCGGCGATGACGAGGGAGTCGGCCCATTGGTAATTGTTGCCATAGGTCAGATTGGCGGTATCGGCCACAGGGTTGTTGACCACGCGGTAACCCACCCGGCAGTTGATAAAGACATTGTTGAAAAAAGCGCCTTCGGCACCCTGTTCGAAATCGATGCCGCCGGCCCTTTGTCCGGGTACGATCTGCACGCCACCGTTGACGAAAGTACTGTTGTACATCACGATATGCGTTTCTGGAGCGCCGACGGGCTGGCCTTTATTGGAGGCTTTTTGACCATTGTAGGCCGTACCGACGAAGAGATTATAGCCGACCGTTCCCGTGGTGCCGCCCTTGGAGTTGACGCAGTCGCCGCCGCTGCCGCCACATTTCTCGAAGGTATTGCGGAAGACGTGGATCTTGCCGTTGGAACAGCGGATGCAGTCATCCGTACCGCCATAGAACCAGGAATCTTCTATGATCAGGTAGCCGTTGGGGTTTTGGAAGAGGAGATCAAAGGAAGTGCCGGCGCTTTCTTCCACGGCAGGGCCGTCCACGTTGCCGTAGGCGGCTCCGGTGAAGTCGACGTGGGTCCATTTAAGCACCAGCATCCGGCAGGAGGTGTCGCACATGATGCCTTTCCACAGGCCGACGTGCGCAGAGTCCTGGTTCAGGGGAAGGCCGGGAGTATTGTTCTTGACCTGACCGGGTACGGTCATCATATTGGGCTGCGCCTGGGTGCCGAGGCTGATCAGGGTGCCATGGACGATTATACCGGAGTTGACATTGGCGTTGATGGTCACTCCTTGTTCGAGGATCAGGGTGTCTCCGGCAGGGACGTTGATCGTACAGCCAAGCGTATAGGTATTACCGGTCAGCATGACGCCCTTGATGGAGCCGCAGAGCGGGGTGTTGGCCGGGATGGCGCCGCCCGGCGGGGGCGGGGCTTTATAAATGTAGATATTCGTTTTGTCATCCGCCCATTTGGTACATCCGGGTAAAAAATTTGTGCTGAACAGGATGAGGATGGGAATAATTAATTTCTTCATGATCGTTATGATTGTGGATTGCTGATTCTTTCATTAAAATTTATATCGGACACCGGCCAGGAAGCTGAGCTTGTAAATATCCTTCTCTGCGACGGTATAATTGCTGCCGGCATCCTGGAAGGGAATCGTATAGCCCGTTGGCAAGTGTGCGTTGACGGCCGTATACGGGAATTTGATGTATTCCTTGTTCGGTGCATCGGTCAGGTTGTTAACTTTTCCGAAGAGGGTGAAATGGTGGCTGAGGCGCTTCTCGAGCGACAGGTCGAGCTGGGTGAAGGGTTTCGCCCAGATATCCAGGTTGGCGTAGGGCGATACTTCCACGATCCGGTCACCGGTATAGGCCAGGGCCAGCTGTGCGTCAAGTCCGATCTTCGAGTCTTTGAGCAGCAGGGAGATATTGCCGATATTGTTGGCCTGACCTTGAAGAGGTCTTGTTTGGTTGATGGTGGTGGTCTGGTTGCCGACGCCGGCAACATAACCGTACACCAGTTTGGTGGTCGTAATGCTTGAATGGGTGTAGGTATAATTAGCGGAGACGCCGAATATGCCCCAATACTTGGTGAGGACGGCTTCTGCGCCGTAATTGGTCGCCTCGCTGGTATTTTGGGGTCTTAGGTACAGGGAACTGGGGCCGTTCAGATTGGTAACGAAATATTCGATAGGGTTTTCCAGTTTTTTGTAGAAGGCGCCTACCAGGATCTGATCGGTGAGTCCGGGAAACAATTCATAGCGCAGGTCGAGATTGTCGGCGCGGACGTGTTTCAGGTAAGGGTTACCCAGGAAGGTGAACTCGTTATTCGAGGGGTCGGTGATGGGCACCAGGTCGCCGAAGCCAGGGCGGCTGATGGATTTGAAATAAGACAAGCGGATATTCTGGTTATTGGCCAGGGCATATTTGAAGTGTACGCTGGGTAATACGTCGGTGTAGTGGATGGTGCCAAAGGCGCCGACGGTAGAGGTCTCAGGCAATGCCGTATTGTAATCGTCCTGCGTATTTTCGACCCTGACGCCGCCCAGGATCTGCAGGTGTCTCGCGAGGTTGAATTTTGTCTGGATATAGCCGGCGATGACTTGTTCGTGCGCGGTGTAGGTATTGGCGTTGGCCGCGGTATTGATACCCTGGTTTTGGCCGGTGGCCTGGAAATAAAGATAAGGGATAATGGCATTGATGTTGGTAAAGGGTGTGCCTCCCTGGGCGGAATCCTGCAAATCGTACTCGTTGTTATAATCTGTCCGCGTCTTGTAACGATAGAGGCCGCCGGTTTGGAATTCAAATTCGTGATTGAGGATGGTGGGGCGATAGATGAGGTTGCCGTAGCCGGCCCAATCCTGGTCCGTATTATGCTGCCATCTGTGGGTTGTGACATTTGACGTTCCGACGGGGAAGGTATTGCTGATACTTTGAATTTTACCACTGCCGTAGTCCACCTGTTCGTTCCAGCTATAGGCAGCCTGGTCGGGTAGCGCCTGTTTTGCGATGGAGTAGACGCCGCTCCAGGTCAGGACGAAACCTTTGCCGAGGGCGTGCTCGCCTTGCAGGGTAGAGTTATAAATATCCTGGGTTTGCCAGGTGCTGCGGTATTCGGGGTTTACCAGGGTTTCGGTGGCCGTCGAGTTGAGGCCGGCCGTGCTGCTGTCTGGAGTAAACCGGGTCTCATATTGGTTCTGGTGGACATAGAAATTAAACAGGGACAGCTTATTGCGGGAATTGATGATGTAGTCGATCTTATTCTGCAATCCGAACCTGTTTGTTTGCGTATTGAATTGCCGTACATAGGAATCGGAGGGGTTCAGGGTATTGGCCGCGGGGGCGGGCAGGGGCTGTGCGTCCGGAACCAGGCGGTCTGAGATGGTACCTTTATAAATATTCTGATAGCTGCCTGAGATAATGATGCCCAATTTGCCGCCGGCGAAGCGGTCGCCGATGGTGAGACCCATCGTGCTGTTGATGGGATTGGCTTTATTGTAGTATTGCAGGTTGCTGAGTGAAAAGTCGGTAGGTGAAGCCGCGTAGTTGTTGCCGTTGATTTCAGCGGGTGACTTCCGGGGGATGCCGCCATGGAGGAAGGCGGTGAAGGGCCGGGAGGAGAAGATCGATGAATAGCCGCCGGAGGCGTTGGCCGTCAGCAGGAACTTTTCCGGGGCGCTTTTCATGACCAGGTTCATGGTGCCGCCGATGGCATCGCCTTCCATGCTCGGGGTCAGCGCCTTGATCACCTCCAGGCGTTCCAGCATTTCCGCGGGGAATATATTCATCGGCACGAAACGATACTTATCGTCGGGGCTGGGGATCTTGATGCCATTGACCAGGGTATTGTTGTATCGTTGATCCATGCCGCGGATGATGGCATACCGCCCATCGCCGGTATTGTCTCTTTGGATGGTCACACCGCTGACGCGTTGAATGGCGTTGGCGACGGTAATGTCGGGGGACAGTTCGATCGTTCGGGCCGACATGATGTTCTGCACCATATCGGAGCGGAGCTCGATCCTTCTGGCGGTCCTATCGGATCCGCCGGCGGTTCCGACCACTGTTGTCTCTTCCAGGGTGATGGCGGTAGGGGACAAGTCAATGGCCACTTCCCTGCTATCGTTGTCTGAATTCAGTTCCACGGCGAGCTCTTTCGACGTCTGGTAACCGATAGTGCTGACGACGATTTCATATTTTCCTGCCGGGATATGGTGGAAGGTGAAGCTTCCGTCCAGTTGTACGGTAGTGGTGTAGCGGGTATGTTCGAGGATGACGGTGGCTCCGGTCATGGGCTCACCGGTTTTTGAATCCCGGATCTTTCCTTTAATTGTTCCGGCGAAGGAAAGGAGCGCGAGACAGCATCCAATAAACGTAAGGATGGACGTTTTTCTCAAAAGCATGTGAAATTAATTTTGGGCAAAAGTAGTCGGTGAGAAAAGCGCAAGGTGTTATTATCGGAATAGTAATCTTATCATAATAGTAGGATAACGATTTAGTAATGTTTGATTTTTAGTTAAGTCATATAAAAGAATTAACTTATAAATCTGAAGATTTACTTCAGAATTTAGCGGCGGGGAATTGGGGAGTATGGGCGCGGGATTGGTGAGTAGGAGCGGAGGACTGGAGAGTAGGAGCGGCGGAGGAGGGAGGATGAATGCGGGGAGGATGAATGAGGGGGTGAATGCGGGGAGAGGTGATGGAAAAATAAGAGGGCAATAGAAATTGCCCTCGCGTCACGATTTTGTGACCATTCAAAACTAAAAATATAAAAAAGGTGAATGTATGGCAGAGCAATAGATAACTGTCAAATTTACTATTGTTCCAGGATAATGCAAAACTCTCAGGTCACTAATAACCGGCTTAGGAAGGGATTTTACCGGTTTTAACGAATTTGGTCAGTTGTTATTACCGTTTGTGTATTGCGTACGTAAAATTTGGCTGGTCAGGTCAATAATTTGTCGGGATTGGGTATAAAATTGAGGAAGGCGTGAAAATTCGCCTTGTATTTTCTTTTATCGAGCTTGTAGAAGAAGGCGCCTTTTTTGGAGCCTGTTTTATCTTTTTCTTTTTGTTTGACCAACAATTCGGTGGAAAGGACTTTCCGGCTGAAGTTCCGGTTGTCGAAATTGGTGTCATAGATGCTTTCGTAGAGGATCTGGAGTTGCGGGATGGTGAAGCGGGGGGGCAGCAGTTCGAAGAGGATGGGGTGGATGGCGGCTTTGTAGCGGAGCTGCCGTTTGGCTATTTCCACCATTCTTTTATGATCGAAAATGAGGTCGGGCATTTTTTTGACGTGGAACCATTCGGGATGATAGTCGGGGCTTAGCTGCCGATCGTATTGGTGGATATCGATCAGGGCGAAATAGGCGATGCTGATCGTCCGTTCTACGGGGTCGCGGTCGGTTTCGCCAAAGGCTTCCATTTGTTCCAGGTAAACGCCTTCGAGGCCGGTCAGTTTTTTCAGGACGCGGTTGGCGGCCTGGTCGAGGCTTTCTTCGGCTTGCAGGAAGCCGCCCATCAGGCTCCAGTGGCCTTTTTCGGGTTTGAGCCCTCTTTGGATCAGCAGCAGTTTGATATCCTGGCCATCGAATCCGAAAATGATACAGTCGACGGCTACGAGCGTGCGGGTTTCACCCGGGTATCGATTCATGTGTGGTAGATTTAGGTTTACCAGAAACGAACATATAACAAAGAAATGATCAGTAAGGTAATCACGATGGTTGCCAGCGTTCCGGGGGTAACCTTGAACATGGCTTTATCCAGTACAAAGGCTTTTGGATTGATCTTCGGGCCGGCGAGGCTGACGATGATCATGATCAGCATGGTAAACGCAAACGCGAGCCCCATGCAAATATGGAATGGGATTTCGTAGTGGTCTCCGTTGAGATAAGCGGTATAAAGGAAGGTTTCATTGCCAAACAGCCGTGGGGCAAATTCATTGAAGAGGATGGAGAGGCCAAAGCCGACGATGACCCCGACGACGGCGGCTGCTCCGGTCGTGCGTTTCCAGAACATTCCCAGCAGGAACATAGCGAATACGCCGGGGCTGATAAAGCCGGTGTATTTCTGAATAAAGGTGAAGCCGCCTGCGCCGCCGATATTCAGGGAATCGTTCCAGGTGAGCAGGATCGACACGAGCAGTGCGGCCAGGATGGTGACGCGGCCGGTCCAAACCATTTTTGCTTCGGTAGCGTCTCTGCGGACATATTTTTTGTAAATATCGAGGGTGAAGATGGTAGAGATGCTATTGGCTTTGCCGGCGAGGGAGGCGACAATGGCTGCCGTGAGTGCGGCGAGGGAAAGGCCAATGAGTCCGTTGGGGAGATAGCCGAGGATAGCGGAATAGGCGTTGTCGGAAACTACTTGTCCGTCCTTGCTATGAACCAGCATTTCGGCCTGGAGCATTCCTTTTTGGTGGAGGACATAGGCGGCGATGCCGGGCAGCATGACGATCACGGGCATGAGGAGTTTCATAAAGCCGGCGAAGAGGATGCCTTTCCGGGCGGTCTGCAGATCGGCGCCGAGGGCGCGTTGCGTGATGTACTGGTTACAACCCCAGTAGTTGAGGTTGACGATCCAGATGCCGGCGGCATAGGAAAGCAGGCCCGGGATGGTCAGGTAGTTGTTGATCTGGTGGGGAGAGGAATTGGCGTCGGGTTTGGCAAAGATCATGTGAAAATGGTCGGGTGCATTTTTAACGAGCTGGTTGAACCCCGCGAGCGCGTCCGAGCCGAGGCCAAAGGCTTTGCTGACGACGGTAAGGGCTACATAAGTGGTAGCGAGGCCGCCGATGATCAGGACGCTGACCTGTATGACGTCGGTAAACCCGATCACTTTCATCCCGCCGAGGGTGATAAAGACGGCAAAGATGGAAAGGGCGATGATGATATAGTGGAACGTCCGGTCGTCCCCGCCTACGAGGTTATTGATAGCTACGGAACCGAGGTAGAGGATGGAGGTAAGGTTGACAAAGACATACAGAAAGAGCCAGAAGATGGCCATGATCAGCGCCACGGTCTCGTTGTAGCGGGTCTTCAGGAATTGTGGCATCGTAAAGATCTTGTTCTTCAGGTAGACCGGGATGAACCAGACGGCCACGATGATGAGGGCGATGGCGGCGATCCATTCGTAGGCGGCTACGGCGATGCCGATGCTGAATCCGTTACCGCTCATGCCGATGAATTGTTCGGCCGAGATATTGGAGGCGATGAGGGAGGCGCCGATGGCCCACCAGGTCAGGGAGCCTTCTGCGAGGAAGAAATCGTGGGTACTGGTCACCGCTTTTTTCTTCCGGCGATAGATCCAGTAGCCGTATGAGGAAACGATCAGGAAATAAACAACGAAGATCACTACGTCAATATGTGCAAGCTTGTTCATGATAAATTGGGATAGCGTTGGTTTATAAGTGTAATCCTAGCGGTAAAATACTTCATTCCATCGAAGTTCGTTGCGGAATTGATAGAGATCTGTATTTTTTCCTATGAGGGCGAATTCGATACCGGCGATGTCGGCGAAGTCGCGCAGGTGTTCGGCGGTCAGGTTCTGGCTATAGCCGGTATGGTGGGCGCCGCCGGCGAGTATCCAGGCTGTACAGCCTGTTTTCATGTCCGGGTAAGGCTTCCAGAGGACGCGGGCGACGGGCAGGTGGGGGAGTGGGTGGCTGGGTGCGACTGCCTCGACTTCATTGACGAGGAGGCGGAAGCGGTTACCCATGTCGATGATGGAGGCGTTGATGGCGGGGCCGGTTGCGGAGTTGAAGACCAGTCTAACGGGGTCGGCTTTTCCGCCGATGCCGAGGGGATGGATCTCGCAGGACGGGCGGCCGTCGGCGATGGATTCGCAGATCTCCAGCATATGGGCGCCGAGCACGAGGTTATTACCGGGCTCGAAGTGATAGGTATAGTCTTCCATAAAGGAATTGCCGCCGGGCAAGCCGCTGCCCATTGCCTTCATGGCACGTACGAGGGCGGCTGTTTTCCAGTCGCCTTCGCCGGCGAAGCCGTAGCCGCTGCCCATGAGCCGTTGGGCGGCGATGCCGGGCAGCTGGGCCATTCCGTGGAGGTCTTCGAAGGTATCAGTGAAGCCTTTGAAACCGCCGGTTTCGAGGAAGCCACGCAGGCCAAGTTCTATTCTGGCGGCGTCTTTCAGGGATTGGTGTTGGGGTTGTCCTTTGCGGAGGGATTCGGCGAGGGTGTATTTTTCATCGTATTCCTTTACGAGTTGGTCGACGGCGGCGTCGGTGACGCCGTTGATCATTTCTACGAGGTCGCCGATGCCGTAGGTGTTGACGGAGTAGCCAAAGGCTAATTCAGCTTCTACTTTGTCGCCTTCGGTTACGGCGACCTGGCGCATGTTGTCGCCGAAGCGGACGAATTTTGCGCCCTGCCAGTCGTGCCAGCCTGCGGCGGCGCGGGTCCAGGCGTTGAGGCGTTCGAGGACATCGGGGTCCTGCCAGTGGCCGGTGATCACTTTTCGGTTGAGGCGCATCCGGGTGGCTATAAATCCGAATTCCCTGTCGCCGTGGGCGCTTTGGTTGAGGTTCATAAAATCCATATCGATAGACCCCCAGGGGATATCGCGGTTGAATTGGGTGTGGAGGTGGGCGAGGGGTTTTTGTAATATCTTAAGACCGCCGATCCACATTTTGGCGGGGGAGAAGGTGTGCATCCAGGCGATGATGCCGATGCAGGAGGGGGCGGTATTTGCTTCCTGGCAGGTGCGATAGATCTCTTCGGGTGTTTTGACGGTGGGTTTGAAGATGACCTTTACCGGGATCCGGGGAGAATCGTTGAGCGCTTTTGCGATGATCTGTGAATGTTCGGCTACTTGTTTGAGTGTTGCTTCGCCGTAGAGGTGCTGGCTGCCGGTGATGAACCAGACTTCGAGTTTTTTTAAATCCATATAGCTGTGTTGATTATTATTTATTTTATTGTCCGTAATAGGAGTTGGGGCCGTGTTTGCGTTCGTAATGTTTTTTTATCAGGGAGTCTTTGAGCCGGGGGGCGTTTACATCGATCTGCATGGTGAGGTAAGCCATTTGGGCGATGGATTCCAGGACGGCGCTGTTATAGACGGCTTTCTCCGGGGTTTTACCCCAGGTGAAGGGGGCGTGGTTGCCGACGAGGACCATTTCCACTTCTTCGTAGCTCAGTCCTTTGTCCCGGAAGATATTTATGATCTGGAAGCCTGTCTGGTATTCGTAGTCGCCCCGGATCATTTCGTCGTTCATGGGTGGGGCGCAGGGGATGTCCACGGTGTTATGGTCGGCGTGGGTGGTGCCGAAGATGGGGATGTCCCGCTGTGACTGGGCCCAGGCGGTGGCGTAGGTCGAATGGGTGTGTGCGATGCCGCCGATCTTTTCCCATTGCCGGTAAAGCACGGCGTGGGTGAGGGTATCGGAGGAAGGGCGCAGCTTACCTTTTACTGTTTTTCCTTCAAAGTCTACGATGACCATTTTTTCCGGTGTGAGATCTTCATAGGGGACGCCGCTGGGCTTGATGGCAAATACGCCCAGGTCGCGGTCGGCGGCGCTGACATTGCCAAAGGTGAAGAGTACCAGGCCAAGCCGGGGCAGTTGTATGTTGGACTCGTAGGCGGCTTCCTGGATATGGGTGTATTTGCTCATATTTTTTTTGTTGTAGATTCTACGAATTGTCCCAGTGCCTGATACTGGCGGAAGCGGCCGGCATAGACGGCTACGCGGTCGGCGTCGGGGGTGAAGGTGGCATCGAATCCCTGGCCGATGGCGGCCATGGCGTCTTCTACTTTTGGGTAGAGGCCGGCGGCGGTGGCGGCGAACATGGCGGCTCCGAGGGCGCAGGTTTGTTCCGAGGCGTGGATGCGGATGGGTCTGTCCATGATATCGGCCATCATTTGCATGATGAAGGGGGATTTTTTTGCTACACCGCCAAGTCCGATGAGGCCACGGATGGGAACGCCTTCTTCGTTGAAGCGGTCGACGATCGTCCGGGCGCCGAAACAGGTTGCCTCGGCGATGGCGCGGAAGAGGTGGGGCGCGTCGGTACCGAGGCTGAGGCCGGTGATGGCTCCTTTGAGGAG
>Ga0302325_10022473_pt1 | contig 13198 bp, 3 predicted proteins | sample Palsa_T0_2_FD_201948 | JGI IMG/M metagenome (GOLD analysis project Ga0302325, IMG submission 201948) | Peat permafrost microbial communities from Stordalen Mire near Abisko, Sweden - Palsa_T0_2 | ecosystem: Environmental > Terrestrial > Soil > Palsa > Peat permafrost | place: Sweden: Abisko... | reverse complement strand
TACCCTTATCGAATTCGTCTATAAAGCTACTCTTGCTAGCAAGCATAGTCTTATAGCTTGTACGCTTATAAGTGTTAGCTTCCCTTAGCTTTAAATCGCTAGCTAAATTAGATGCGACAAAGCTAGCTTTTAATAGTTTATTATAAAGAGAAGACGACGACTTCTTCCTTGCAAGTAAGTAATTTAACCCCATCTTTGCTACTTAAGGTATCTTGTTGTATTTTTCGAAATCTTCCTTAGTTTAATCGTCTTAGTTAAAATATTCCTTCGGCTAGCGTCCCTCTTTGCTCTAATAATTAATTAAATTAGTTTTGTTATCGTTAATGCTACTTGTTGCTCCTTAGTCAAATGTGTCCTTAGTAGTAAGAGATGTTTGCCGTTGCTTTCGAAGGGGCTCAAGTAAAGCGAGACTAGATTAACCTTTAAGTTTTTGCAATCGTTTTCGTTTTTGTTCTCGTTCTTTAGCTTGTAGAAACTCGACTTAAGTTAGCTTTAAAGCATAAGTAAGAGGAGAGTAGCATGCCTTTATGCCGGGAGTATTGCTAGTTAGGGAGGGAAGTAAGTGCTTAGGTTTAGTATTTGTATCCTTAGATATAGTGCGTTTTTAGTAGCGTTATAAGCGTGGGCTTTTATAAGGAGAAGGTTGTAGGCATTCTTTTTTAATACCTTATAGCCGCGCTTCTATTAACGATTAGTTAAAGTATATAACTAGTGTAAATAGCTTACTTACTTTCGTCTTTTAGCACTGAGCATTGCCGCTTAGCTTTTTAGATGTTTTGTTTTGCTTAATGCGGGGCTATATCGACTAGAAGGAGGAGGGCTAGAAGTGGGTTTATATTGCTGCTAAAGCTAACAAGGGTTGCACTAAAGTGTCAGATTACTAGTGATAAATGTGCTAGAAGTCTAGGATAAAACGCAGCATCCCTCTATTCACATCTAAGACTAGCTTATCGAGAAGTTCTTTGGCTTAACGTTGGAGCTGGGGGTGCCTTTGAGGACAAGAAAAGTTGGGGATCGGGAAGGCAGGCGGCAATTAGCCTTGGACGAATTTGGTGCTACGCTAAATGAAGGTTAGTGGTGCTCGTTAAACGATATTGCTGCCTAGAACAATCCAGTTTGCGGCCTTATCCGCCAGACGAAATTTTGCACCTCATCCACTTATCCGTTGGATGAGCTTCCGAGCTGTGGCTTCGGGACGACATTTGGCACTATTCCGGATAAAGATAAGTGTCCCCCAAACCGATAAGGTGCCTTAGCGCATACCCGTTTCTAGGAAGGCGCTACACGTGATCACGCTCTTAAACATCTTTAGGATGACGATTGTCGTCTTCTGTTAATAATCACAATATGTCCGATGAAATTAATATCCGTCAAGCTTTAGCCGCTTAGCCCTTGCTAACTTAACATCGCCATGTCACTATCGAAACCTAAAGTCATTAGGGTCAGCACTACATGCTACGTGACGACTACAGACAATAGAATAGTCTTGAAGGGGTACTAAGTCTAGTTTGACGGGAATCTGATCTATAATTATAGTGTTACATGCGAGGAGCGCCTAGCCCGGGAAGCCACAATTTACAAGCACTTCGGCAAATATCCTCAAATCTTAACGTGCTTCGGCCTTAAAGAGATATACCCTAGTGTCTACTCGCTCCGTTTAGAGATAGCTCCCTTAAGGTCCATCCGCGCGTATATATAAAAGAATGCTAATAACCTACCTTCTATTTAACACCGCTTGCAAATAGCCCTCGATATAGCTACCGGCTTAAGCTATATGCACTTATAAGGTGTAATGTTATGCGATTTGTCTTGTGCAAATCTCTTCGTCTTCGACGAACTTCGCATTAAGCTTAGCGACTTTAGCGGGGCTCTCTTTAACGGATTCGACTTTAAATAGGACTAGACGCACGAGTCTCGTTATCACTTACCTTTATAAGGGCAAGAGTACTATAATGTGCCGCTTATAAAGAGGGAGCTCTTCGGCTTAAGATTAGCTATATATGAAATTACTACTTAGAAAAGACCCTTTCCGGAATTGAATAACGACAAAGTAAATGACAATTATGCTAAGGAGGAGTTTCTATTACTTGATAGCAATTTTGCTAGGCATATAATTTGGAATTATTAAGCTAAAGCTTATGCAATTGCGCAAAAAGTCGCTAATAATTTAAAGAGTTGCAAGTCGTCTTAAGGTGCTAAATAAAAGTATAGTGTTTAACTGGGATTAGATTATAGCTGCATTTACCGAGGGAATAATAGTAGAATAGTAATATATATAAGACATATAATAAAGAGAGTATTAAATTAAATGTCTCGAAAACGAGCATAGAAGAAGAGTTTTGTTAAATAAAGTAATGCCTCTTTTACATTTAAGCAATATTATAATTGTAAAGATTATAATAGAAATCGAAAAACAAGCTAAAGCGATTTATAGTTTTATTTATCTTCTTAAGGAGAGCAATTTAATCTCTTAAAAGAATATTCCTCCTTATATATATGCAATCTTTAGTAGCCCGAGTACTACAAAGTCCGCCTTTATTTCTAGTTAGCGGGAAGACGGCTATAAGTAGTTATAAAGGACACCTTACTATTGTAAATTAGTAAAGGGGACAATTATTTAAAGAGGTGCTATTACCGAAAGCTATACTTGTATTTAGCAAGAGATTTAAGCAATACAAGTCGAGCTTCTTAATATATTACTCGGTGATCTTATAGCTAGTTGTGATGTGTTTATTTACCGGCCTTTTATAGTTCTTATATCTTAGCGTAACATTAATATACTTGCATATCGTAGAGGTAAAGGTTTGATTTTGACCCTTATTAAATGCTTTAAAAGGACTAGAAAAGATGAGTGTTAAGGACTAATGTTAGTAATTAGAGAATAATTGTAAAGAACTAGCTACTATTAAGAAAAAGGCATAAACCTTTAAATTTATATTATAGCTTTTACATATTAGAGGTGCAAAGTGTGCGACTCTCCTACTAATATATAAGCCGGGCGATTATTTTATAATTAAAAGAAAGTAGTCCGGTTTTTGCTAATTATAGATAAATTTTATAGCTACTTAATTCGTTTTATATTAAAACCTTTAGAGGCTTAACATCTCTAGGACTCGTTTATGCTCGCCGAGCAAGGGTTCTAGCTCGGCCCTTCCTTAACCTTATATTTATGTGGAGATCGTTCGTCCCCACATGCATTACAAGCTCTTGCCCTAATGCGTTAAGATGCTATATATTTATTAAGAATCCCTAGTGTCTAAACGCTCTTCTACTCTATTCCGTATTTCGTAGACTACTAATAGGAGTGATTTATCACACATGGCACTATAGCTACTAAGAGACTGACATGTTTCGGGGTAGAAGTAGCGCTAGAAAGTCAAAAGCGACGGCGATGTGCAAGAGAGGCGAAAGTGTCGATGTTGATAAGCTAGGGTTAACGTGCAAGAAAGGCGAGAGGGGTCGACGTGCAGGAAGGCGCTAATGTTGAGCTAGACGTGCAAGAAAGGCGAAAGCCAGGGTGTCATGCAGGCCCCACTACTAACCCCATTAAGTAGTTCCCTCGGAAGGTTGCATTTTACATTACAAGAGGCCCTCGCCTCTCGCCTTTCTTGCTCTTCCTCTTCTTACAACCTTCGCCCTTCAATTCACCTTAGCTTTACTGATAGTATTTGTTATACCTAGCATTAGGTTCCTTGTATTGCTGCTAAACGAAGATAGTCTATATGCCGCATTAGAGAAGATAGAGGCTATAAAAGCGGCTTTTATTACTATCCTCCGGAAACGGAGCTAATACAAGCTATTGCATAACATTATTTCGGGGCTATAGTTTGCAATCCTTTATTAAGCAGTCAAACGTTACACTAGCTGCGACAAAGAAACGCGCAAGGTCTCGCGATATTATACTATTTACAAGCTTATAACTTATTTACATGCTAGAAAAGAGATTTCCGCTTATAATAATAATATTAGCAAGATGGTTTCGAAACATATAAGGTTAGGACTAGGTTTATAGAGTACAATTTTAAAAGAACCTAGCCTTTTAGCTATTGTTAATTTCTTGAATCCCCCTTCGAAGGAAGATCTTTATAACCTCAAATTCGTTTTAGAAGATAATAATTTGCGCTACTCTATAAATTATTATTAAGCTATTATTTAAAGGATCTTAATATTTATTAATAAAACTTTAAGAAGAATTAAGAGCTTATATTGCTACTTAAAAAGTGCATTATAAGATATTATCGACTTAGTTAACTGCAAAACGCATCCCCGGAAAGATGACGTCGAAGACGCTAATACTTATATAAGGTTTGACTTATCTAGCAACTACTATATTATATCGCTTAAAGTAGCATTTAACAAGAGCACGCATTTGCGATATATAGTGCAATATAATTTACTAATCTTTATTTGCATATAGTCGGGGGATATTTACAGTGCTCGAGCATTGTTTTAGTAGGGCATAGCATCGATTTACGATGTTAATCCATATAACCTTAAACTGCTTTATATAAGGAAAAGCATTTAACTAATTTAAGCTACAACTAATATACTTATATAATACGCAAGTTATTATTGCTAGAGACGTTATAAAGCAATAAAGGCGATATAAATGTGTAAGATGTTAATTTAAATAAGGGCAAATATAAATATAACAGACGAAATTAGGAAGTAAGATATTTAAAACTTAAATGTTTTTATATAGCTGCTAATCTTATACACTAGTGCTGCTATTTATATAATAATTGACTTTGCTATGGTAAAGAAATGCGAAGACTTAAGGTTAGCAGCTATTATTAATATAAAACTTCTTTGCAATATAACTAGCTAAGACTTTGTTAAAGAATATTAATTTAGCTACAAGCTCACAACACTTTATAAGGCTCTCCTCGGCATAGATCTAGAAAATCTTAGCTTGCGAGAATACCTTTAATCCTTATAGAAACTCGGATTGCTTGTAAAGCTAATCGATAAACCGGATTTGCGTGGTCGAAGTGCTCTTGCGTGGGCTGTCGAGTATAATATGCTTAATGCAGTTCGAATACTATTAAGCTTTAGCGCTAACGCTTGTTAATATAAAAAGTCTTCCGAGAGCTAATTTCCGCTATTACATCTTATTATTGCTAAGCCGCTGCTGCCTTTGAAATTAGGCTTACTTAAGGTGGTAAAGATCTTACTAGCTACAAGCATCGATATTAATGTAAGGGACAATAAGGGTTAATTAGCTTAGCATGTAATAGCATTTTAGAGATCTTATAATATCTTATATAAGATTATGCGTACTTGTAGTACTTGTGTGGAATTAGATGCACAAATAAACGGTAGAGCATTAGCATATAACTTGTCGCAAGACAAGGATTTTTATAAGAAGCTTATGCCGAATTAGTGTAAGTAAGTGCTAGTCTTGCTTTATATGTTGCATTATCCTATCAATTGCCTTAATTTGTAAAGACTACAGTTAATGCTATTATATATAAAAGAATTAATAATCTGTGCTATTTATTCGGACTTATTTAAAATATAGCCAATCTTCGAAGAAGAGCCTTTTATTAAAGGACTTAATCGCTTGCCGTCTAATTTATATAAATTGTAATCTTAACACTTAATAAGAGCCATGTAATAATACTTGATATTATCAAGTATCTCTATCTTGCCCAATTTTACAACTAACTAATACTCAATTTCGAGCTCTTTCGACTCTTTAAAAAACGTTATAATCCCCTTATCTAATCGGATAGCATAATAAAGAATAAAGTTATGCCCTAATACAAGTTCGTTAGTCTCCTTAAAACTATTGCAAATCTTAAGCTTACTAATAGAGTTAGCTGCAATTGTATTAAGAATGCAATAAAGAATTGCAATTAAGCTGCAAGAATTATCGATTATTTGTCTTAGAAACTTGATATTGTCGGTAATTATAAGCGTTCTTTTAGCCTTAATTGCCGCTTTCTCTAGTTTATTATTTTACGACTTTAGGAATATAGTAATAAGGGCTAAAGCAAGCTATTGCGACTCCTCCTTATAATCTAATACATTATCGAACTAGAAGGTTTCTTAAACGCTAAGACAATGCATTAGTTAGGTGAAGATTTGAGGGTCCGACTCGATCGGTTTAAAGCGCTTGACGTATTTTATTGCGATATAGATGCAGCTTTAATGCTTTGCTTTAAGGTTGCCGGAATAAGCGCGCAAGATGCGGTTAAAGTGTTATCGAGGGCAGCATAAGGTTATAATAATGGGCAATAGCTATAAAGATAGTAATCGTTAACGCAAACTTGAAAGATCTTAAGTAAATGTTAAGGAGGTTCGTTGAAATGGAAGTTACCGAGAATTTGCTGAGTTAATAATTGCGGGGTCTGATTATATAAGGTGCTCACATGATTATAATACACATAAGTGGCTAGTTTAGTGCATTAACGAATTAACTCCAACTTTCAAGCTTTAGCTAGTATGTCTTACTTAGACTAGACTTATGCAATTATATATTTTATATGCGTAAACGGCAGTTTTTGTGTGTGTCAAGTGGACTATGTTTAGATCCTAAATAAGAGACTTTCTAGAATAATGCGACCGAAGCCTAGCAAGGCACTAGGATATTTTCGGCCGCCTTCGGGTTAATTCCATTCTAGCAAGCAAGGCTCTAGTTATACCCTGCCGAAAATTGTTCTAATAACCTATACTCCGTCGTTTGCAAAACGTGGACAGATATTAACAAGACAATTAGACAACGGGGATTTATCTAAAGTAATAGCGATAAGTTAGTTGTCTAGCACTTACCATTTCCGCTAGTAACGTCATACATCTTACTATAAGCTTTACCCCATCTTACTATATCTAATAAGCTTTAACCTTTAAAGGCTAGCGATAGTTTTATTAGGAGTATTTTGCCTCTTGTGCTACAAGCCTTTGCTACTCCACCTTATCTTACGCGGTATAGCCTACTAAAGGGCTCTATTTTGAAGAGTAAGCTTATACCTCCTTTAGCCTTTTGCAAATCGGCCCCTCAATTTGCAAGCTCCGCATAAACACGACCTAGATATCCTAGAACTAACTAGACGAGCCGTTTAATTTGCTGTGCAGTTTACTTTATAGCCGCTATTTATACGTTGCACCCCTTATCGTTCGACCGTTATTCACAATACCTTTATCGCATATAACTTGACAGATGGGCCTTTTACTTAATAAGCCTCTTATCGATTATATGCAAAGTCAATAATTATAAGTAATAGCATTCCGGTTGACGATATCGCATATAAGGACAAGGAGCTTAAGAAGAAGGCAATAGAATTAATATAAGAGCTAGAGCTTGTCGCCTAATACTCTTCTTAATTATACTTTAATGCAGCTATAAGGTTGTCTTAAACGCTAATTAGACGGTTAAGATAGACTTAAAAGAGTTGGACCTATTAATTTATATAATCTTTATTAAGATATACAGCCTTGCTAAAGCTATTAAAGTTTATAATACGCTAATATAAAATGTCGTATTAAGTCCGAAGCGAGGGTATAAGTACGTTATTGCTATTATAAAATCGGGTAAAACTTGCAATTTGTTTAAAACCCCTTTAATGTAGTACTTTTGCAGCTATCTTACTTAAAGTTCGAATATATTTAATAAAGCGCGCGCCGAGTTTATAAGATAACTCGATTTTGGTTCTTAATCCGAGGGATAATTCGAGTTCGGCATCGATAGATAGTAATAAGATCTTATCTTATAAATATGTCATTTTTAACCTCGGATAGCTAGCTTTATATTATTAGAGGAAGTCGAGGATATTTATAAGTTTAAAGTCGATAATTGACTTGTTAAGTTAGTTTGCTAGACGTCCCGGGAAATTAGAACCGTTAAGAGCGTCCGGCGATGCATTTAGACTAAATAAGCATCGGGGATCATGTGAAGGGTTAAAGCCACTAGACTTAAGTGATTTTAGATCTCCGAAGTAGTGCTTTCTCTTTACATTATCTTATTTGCTATTACAAATTAGTTATTAAATCTTAAAGATTATTAGCAATTATTTATATTAAAGGTATAATTTATAACTTAAGCTTAAAAGGCTATTATATGCTAAGTGTTATCTTAATTTAGACTTGCGTTATAATCGGCAAAGATCGATGCATAGCTCTTTAATAATAGCGCTTGTTTTGCTATAAATTAGCATTGCGTCGTTCGGCTTAAATGCATTTTGCATATTTACAAACTTTTAGTATTCTTAGCCTTAACTTCTCTTCGAGGACACGGCCTCTCGGGTGACAATAGTTAATTTATTACAAATTAGCTAATTTAAATAGATGCAAAAAGCGGCGTCAAAGTACCTTCTTCGCGGGCACGCTTTTTATAACTTCTTGCTAATCTTGTTACTCGAGGATCTATTGCAAATTAGCCTTTACAAGTTAATAAAAAATCGTCTCCACAAACCATTTAAAGATAATACTTAAAAGTCATTCGCCAAAGACTCTAAAATAGGGCAATAAAGCATAAGCTTGTTATCCTTAACGTGATATATAATGCTAGCCTTATCGGATTTAGACAATTAAACTACGCGTTATTTCCTAAGGCTCGCAGCATATAACATAACAAGTTTACGCCTTGCTTAATATAAAATGTTATAAAGAAATGTTTAATATACTTTTAATTTGCGAGTAATTTGCGTTGTCGTTAATAAGTTTATTGCAATATCGACGTGCTTAGCACTATAGTCGGATAGCCGTTCTAAAATCTTAATTGTTTTAACGTTTTTAGAGAGCCTTTTATAATATTCTTTAAGTTTATCCGGCTTTAAGCGAGGCTTTTTCGACTTCTTTCTAACATTTTCAGTCTTTGTGGAATTCTTAGTAACGTAGTCTTGTGGAAGGGTATCGAGACTAGTGTCTGGCATATTAAGAAAAATATTAGAAAGTAGTCGAAGAGGGTAAATTAAGGAAAAATAGTGCAAAAATTTTGTTGCTGCTAGCAATTAGGGTATATTTTTTATGAATATTAGGAATAATAGGAGAATTTAGGTGAAATAATAAGAATTTATAAAACTTGATAGAAATTAATAGAACTTAAAACCACGCTAACTGAAATTGTATGCAAGGATGCACTAATTACATTTTTAGAACACTACAACTACCTAAAAGCTCTCTAATTATGTATGACAATCCGGCGCTTTCTAAGAAATTCACGTTCTTAGAAAACCGCTAAGTCGGTACTCTATTAATGCGTCGTTTAACATGCTTATGCAATTTGAGTATAATTAATATTGCATTTTAATACGTTGCTTTACCCTTTAAGCTAATAGATTATGCTATAACTGTGACCCGTCGGCTTATTAATAGGTAGTCTGGACACATTACTCCTTTAATTGTCGTTCTCTTGTGTTATTTGCATAGAAAACTAACTAAGCATTAATATGCCATGCCTCCAGTTATGGCCCGCTAGCTGCTTTAAGGACTTAAAGAGGCTACATACAAGCCGCCTCGACAATAGTACTTGTACCCAACATGGCTTTTAAGATAAAAAGGCGTCATATGCACAGTTTTATTACTCCTCTTTTAGGAGATGTTCTAGTACTTATAGTCCGAACGCCTCCACTTCGATGTCTTGCTTCCTTTATATTGCATTCTCGGCGAGCTATCTTAATTATCTAAGGCGCTAACATATCATACTATAACCGCGGGCTATAAGTGCATCTAAGGGTTATTAACTGCCTTTATCGGAAGTTTGATGTTAGCGTAGACGGATATATAAGTGCAAGTCTCCTTTAAAGTTTTTATCATCTTACTCTATGTTCTATAGCATTTAGCTTTTTAACCATCTTTCTAGACCTTCTCACTTTGTATACATCTTACTTATTAATATATACTAAGCCATCCATCATCCTTCACGTTAATAATGCCTCTTGCAGAGATGGTTTACTCCGGGGCGCCATTGTCCTAGGAACAGCTACGCACACCTCCTAGTAGCCCAAGTCTACTATCCTCCGAGCAGGTTGTCACTTCGAGCAACGCCTAACAGTTTGTTGATATGGCCAAGGCTATCACGGCCGTGGAGGTTCCAACCCAGCCTCTCACACTTGAGCATCTCAAAGATGTCTTGCTGAAGCTTATAAGGGCAAAGGCAAGACGAAATACTCCACCTCTGCCCATCGGACCACAGGCTTACCCGCCTCCACCTCCTCTTCCCCTCACTATCGAACATCTCCCGCAGCTCTTTCTAAGACTCATGGAACCAATAGCGGAGTCTGCGGAGTCTGATTCGGAAGATGAGGTTACAACCCAGCCTCTCACACTTGAGCATCTCGAAGATGTCTTGCTAAAGCTCATGAGGGCAAAGGCAAGACGAAATACTCCACCTCTGCGCGTCGGACCACAGGCTCACCCGCCACTACCTCCTCTTCCCCTCACTATCGAACATCTCCCGCAACTCTTGCTAAGACTCATGGAACCAATAGCGGAGTCTGATTCGGAATCTGATTCGGAAGATCCCCAGTCTGAGACGGATGAAGCGTCCAAGTTTGGAGAGGAGGAGCAGTCCTCGGGAGTTCAGCCTTCTGGGCAGACAAATAGTGAGCCGCAAACCTCCTTCGTTTTCTAAAGCTTATAATATGATAGGCTCACCCTCACCTCCGTCGGCTGCATCTACGCCATAGGCTGTTTCCGGTTCGTCGAGCCAAGCAAGTCACGCTCTTAACGATCTAAGTCGGTCGGCCTTTATAACTAAGATTCTAGCAAACCCGGTAAAATTATAAAGAGATGTTTCGGACTATTAAGCACAACTCGATCCGCAAGGGCTTAAATGCACTAACTATTACGAAGATGCATCGGGTAAGCCTTTATTTACACATCATTCTTAATTTAATTTGAGCTAATAGTATTAAGTGCAATAATTTTCTACCCCACATATTACAAGATAATCACTCGAATAGAAACTATATTCGACGACTTAAAGCAAATTTGCCGGTTAGCATTAATAATTACCCTAAAATTAGGTAATGCTAATAGGATTCAAATAGTATTCGAAGTAAAAGGCATGTTAGTCTTAAGTAAAATAAAGATTAATATAAATGTGTTTAGATAAGTTACAAGAAACTTGTCTAAACAAAAGTTTAATAGCTATTGTTTAAAGTCGCTTGCAATATCCGAAGATGTCAAACTAAAAGATGCTTTGCCCGAGACAGCTCGAGCTTCCAAGCCGGAGTTTAAGACGGAAGTGTATGTTTTTAACGGACTGTAAATCAAACTCTACTAACGGTCCACTTAGCTACTATTTATTAACAATAGCTCTAACAGAGATGGTTTATAGCGGCCCCCTGTCGTCCCTACCAGCGTCCCCACCGGAGAGCCCCGTCGTCGCGTGGAGCGATGACTAGGCTACAAAGATGGCAAATGCGATAGCCGCAATAAAGATAGCTCCTACTCTATCCTCTCACTTCTCTCCTTCTAAAACCCTACTTGGGAAACTACCACCCACACCATCTCCTTGCCCTAATTGTACAAAGTCATCCTCACAAGTTGCCACAGAGTTTGCTTAGCAGTTTGTAAAAGCACTCAAGTTGGCCAATGCCAAGCAAGAGCCTCCCCCTCCCGTGAAGCCGTCTAGTGCTGGCCACGAAGACAAATCCGAGGAACCGAAAGCGCGAGCTTCGACGCTAGAGTTTAAGAAGGTCAACGAAGTATGCGTATATGCTAGAGCATAGCCCGACCTTTGCTAAAGCTAATATTATATAGCTAGGACAAAAAGGAGTACAAGTATAAAGTCGTGGAATTATTAACACTACCCGATAAAGTAAATAAACTTAATTACTACATCTTTGTAGTTTGCACACGCATTAGTGGGTATCTTGGCCTTTATCCCAACCTCCGCTCTTAATAGTAGCCTAAATAAAGAGACCAAGAATTAGATTTAATATATAAATATCAAATCTCCGGGCTTGTAGGATATCCTCCGGAAGGTTTTGCAAGATGTCTAGGGGATTTGCCTCTATAAAAGGAAGCATTCGGTAAGTCTAAAGCCCCGCAAGCACTCAAATACTAGAGCGTCTACTAACTAAGCACCAGGTGGAGCAAAGCCTACTTTACCATTACTTGTCCGATCTGGAGGAGTGCTGTCAAGACCCTAGCGCAGCCCTCGATCCTTCTACCCTAAAGCATCTGGGTTTATTGCTTGATTTTATCAGGACAGCTTACGCTCCGACAATCGAGTGCCTTAGCCTACTTCTCGAAAAGCATCAAATCACGTACGACCTTCTATAGACGCTTTTTAAGCCGAATACTTTAGCGTACACCAAATGTTTTAGCACTAGCTAGCCGAGATGTGTCAAGTACAAATTTGGGGAAGAGAAAAAAACAAAGGATAAAATAGAATACTTCCACGTTAAGGCTTGCTATCTGGATTTCGACGGGAAGATATTTGGGGAGACCTTAAGTGAGCATGCTATTAAGAAATTCCGTGGGGCAAAACAAATCATTGCTTTAAAGGTGTTCCCCCTTAAATACCACTTAGGCGAAAAGCATATAAGGGCTAAGCTCTCCGAATATAGTCGGAAATTTCTGTCTATAATGGACATCTATCTTTGCGAGTATAAAGGCAACGCATTTTACATCGAGAGAAGACGGGTTATCGAAATTTTCGTTAAAAGCCAAGTCGTGGTCGACGCGGCTTATTTTCGAGAAGAGAACCCGAACTACACTAGACCGAGCATTAAGGAATCTAATAGGGGCCCACCACTACTACTATTTAGCTGGAACTTTATCGATCTTGACGAAATTGATAAAGAGGGGCCGTCCCCGGCTAAGGGCAATGGAATAGATCTATTAGAAGTAAAGGGAGACGACTTACTCATTTGTAGTCCAACCGTTCTTGGGTTTAGCTTAAGCAATAGTAGATGGGGTGAGTTAATCCATTTCTACTATAGTAGCAACTTCCCCTCGGCTAATATATTAATATAGTGGAGTTAGCTGTCGCCGACATTAAAGAGATTGACTAGCAACAAGCTGCGTTAAATGACCTTTACATTCCCGCAAAGAAGAAGAAGGCCGCGCGAGCTCTTTCCGAGGCCCATGTTAAGAGGGCGTCGACTAATGCCTTTGACGATGTTATAAAAGGAAAAGGGCAAGGATTTAACGTGCTCTTGCAATAAGGTGTCTAGTCTCCGTTTGCGTCGTGCTCTTGCTAACATGTTATATTAGCGGGCTGCTAAGTGTAAGGAAGACCTTAACG
>Ga0302325_10022472_pt1 | contig 13198 bp, 17 predicted proteins | sample Palsa_T0_2_FD_201948 | JGI IMG/M metagenome (GOLD analysis project Ga0302325, IMG submission 201948) | Peat permafrost microbial communities from Stordalen Mire near Abisko, Sweden - Palsa_T0_2 | ecosystem: Environmental > Terrestrial > Soil > Palsa > Peat permafrost | place: Sweden: Abisko... | reverse complement strand
CAACAGAGCAAAAAGTCCTTATCGCCAGAGGACTTTTGTTGATGGTAGACCACGGCGAAATCAGTTGAAGGACAAGTGACTCCCGATAAGTTGGAAGAGTATTTGTTGTCCTCTGAGAATGCGGCGGTGTTGATCCCGGAGACGGATCTTTCTCGTCCGCTCAAGGATTACTTGATTAGTTCTTCGCATAACACGTATCTTGTTGGAAATCAGTTGTATGGCGATGCGTCGACTGAGGGGTATAAAACTGTTCTTACTCGCGGGTGTCGGTGTATTGAAATCGATTGCTGGGACGGCGACAATCAGGAGCCTAAAGTGGTTCATGGGTCGGTTTCCTTGTTTCCTCGCCCGCCTCTTATTCCTTGAATCAACCCAAGTTTTGTGTTTTCTTGGTTTGAAGTCGAAGTGTGGGGGTGGATATCACTTACTGGGGTAGGTTCACGGTCGTGGAGTCGATTACGTTTAGAGTTGTTTGCCAGGCTATTGCAAAGTATGCTTTCGTTACGACTGATCTTCCATTGATCATTTCTTTGGAAGTACACTGCTCAATCGAACAGCAAAAGAAAATGGTCGAGGTACTTTACTTACCCCCCATCCATCTCTCAATTCCCTTCCCGTAAGTGGACATCGGCTGAGATAGATCTTGCACGACGAATTCGGTGATCTGCTTCTGAAAAGTAAAGTCGAGGGAGTCGATCTCAACACCCTTCCCTCGCCCCTCCTCCTCAAAAACAGAATCCTACTAAAGGTCCGTCTCTCGTCTCTCTCCCCGAAGCATGCATGTAGCTTATATGTATTAGAGTAAGTATCTCCCGCCAGATGGAGAACTCGCCGCCTCACCCAAAGAAGAAGAACCCTCCTCAGACTCCGAGGAAGAAGACCCCCACCGCCCCAAACACCCAAAACACAAAGTCTTGCGCTCCCTCTCCGATCTAGGAATCTACACCACCTCAACCCACTACCACTCCTTCACGCACCCTCTCTCCCGGCTGTTCAATCACATCCACTCCTTCTCCGAGCGGGTGTTCAAAAAACTGCACGTTGAACACCCCACAGAGCTCTTGCAACATAATGAAAAGTATCTCACAAGGGTGTATCCTTTTGGACTGAGGTTTCGGAGCAGTAATCAGGAACCGAGTATGTTTTGGAGGACGGGGGCACAGCTTGTCGCGCTGAATTGGCAGAGATTCGATTTGGGGATGCAGCAGAATGAGGCGCTGTTTAGGGGGTCAGGGGGGATGGTGTTGAAGCCGGAGTATGTTCATAAGGGGGATGCCCCGGAGCTTAGACTCTCTATACGGGTAGTTTCCTCCCCTGCAGTTTGCTCCGTTACTGTCCTGTATCTCGAGTTATCGTCCTTGTCCGTCACCTGCCTCTATCTGTTCGCCCACCCCTCCCTCTGTATTTTCCTTCTGCATGGTATCTGTAGTCTCTACGATCGCATTCTAATAACAGATAATCGGCGCCTCAGGGATGCCCTGCCCCGAAGACTGCAAAGACATCTCTAAACTAGACCCCTACATAAAAATCGACCTCCGCGCCCCAGACGACATAAAACACAAACGCGAAACCAAAAAACGAAAAAACACCGGCCCCAACGTCATCTGGAATGAAACTTTCCAGTTCCCCAGAATAAAGGATAATCTCGCGTTTATTAGGTTCAAAGTTTATCATGATAAGGCGGGGAAGGATCATGTTTTTGCGTTGTATACCGCACGAGTGGATTCGTTGCAAGTTGGTAAGAGATCCCATCCCTGTGTGTCTCGTTGTGTGTTCTTTGGATTCGTGCGGACGTTGTAAGGGGGTCGGAATTTAGGGTAATTGTAGGATATCGGTTTTTGAGATTTTTGGATGTTGAGGGGAAGGAGATTCCTGGAATGGTGGTGATGGTTCATGTTAACAAGATTTATTAGGAGGATTGTAGGAGTTTGGTGTGGGGTGCATTTATTTATTAGTTATATCCTGTAAGGTTGGTGGTTAAAACATTGCTATGATGGTATCTCATTGATCCGTGGATATCCTCAGTTCGTCCGAATTATGCTTTCGATTTGCTTGTTTTCTCTTTAGCTGTTTTCACGCTGGAGAGTGTCTCGATCCATTTAATACGTGTCGGGACGAAGTTTGAGTCTCCTCCATTTGTCATCCACGGACACTCAATCCGTGATACTCTCTCCTCGACAAGTTGGAACAATGCTTCTGCCCCTGGACTACCGTCCTACGATCAATCACGAACAGGAAGAACCATACCATAAGTCCAATAACTCCTACTCGTTGGAGTTTTATTGTATCACACAACCGTGCCTCGGCGCCTTTGGCTAATGAGACAAGTCGGAGGGAGGGCAGCATCGACGCCATCATGGGGAAGTGAGCGTATAAATGAGAAGAGGAAGTATCCCCTCTGGTGACGAATACAACTCTCATGCGCTGTTTTGCTGCATTCTGTATTTCGGTTTCTAGGTGTTCGGTGGTAGGATTGAAGCCGATTGTTACTGATTGGAGAAGTGGTGGAGGATCGGTGAGAGTGGGTTTCTCGGTATTAAGACCCGCATTCCCTCGTTTTCTTTTTCTTGAATTTGAAGTTTGGGAAGCAGATATATGTGATGCTAGAGGAGCGAGAAGACTGTCTTAACAAAGCCACAATCAGGAAGATACCTGCACAGGACATCGACAATGGCATTGCTTGTCTCTTGATCGACCGATTTCCTTCAATGAGTCTTACATTCAGACGACCATACCAAGTCAAATTGAACGGCGAGTCAAGTAACTGCCGAAACACGGTCTTCTTCCTTTTCTCTTCCTCCTTCACTGTTGTCGCCTTCTTTGCCGCCGTGGAAGTCATTATCATCAAATGCTACGCTCGGATCTCATTTCGTTCTCAGGGGTTTCGGGAAAAAGACGTAAATTCCCCGGCTATGTGCTTTTTTGCTGCAGCCACACAATTCACCATCCTGACACTGAAAAATTTCTAGGCTTCAACCCCTACGTGAAAGTGGCCAATCGAGCCCTCAAAAAAGGTACGCACCCTAATCTCATCTCGGCTCCATCTCCTGACTTACTTTGTCTTGACCGCTGTGGCAAGTTGTCTTTGCTTGAAGATGTTTGTGGTCATATTAGCTAATGTGAAGGAGAAGTATTCGGAATACCATGTCACAAGCAGGGTCGACTGGTCCGACGGCTGGGCAAGGACACGAGCCCTTGGCCGAGAGTTTTGCTCTCGGGAATACAATTGTTGAGAAGCAGCATTTGAATCAACAGGATGGTCATAATGGTATTAATATTCTTGATCAAGAAGGGTTTGCGCGAATTTTTGCAGCAGAAGCCGCAATTCAGGGGCAGGAGCAGCATCAGATGGAGACAGTGGACGAGGAACAAGCAATGCAATTTGCGGAGGATGCCGTGTCTTCTCCTTCGAATGTAGAATTGCCCGAAGGCGCAAATCCCGCCTCAGTCCTCCGCCTGACTTGTCTTCCTGTCTTGGATATCTTCGTAAGCTCCGGCCTCTCATTGATATTAATATCAGAGTACACAATTGCTCAAAATCCTATCATCTCACAATCACACCACCGTGCTTCATATAGTATCAGGAACACCACCCACAGCAATAAGTCGCAACTACCATGCTCTCCTCCAACTATTCGATGCAACTAAGAAACAATTATACTCGCCTGATGGGTTAGCGTTCCAACCGTTCCTTGACCCCGATCTTCTGGGCTTCCATAAAGTAGAAGACAGAAAAGTCATCAGGAAGGCTAATCTTGCAACTTTAATCTGCAGTGTCTTTGGGAGTGGGGATGTTGGATTCTATCACCTCAACGAAGCTTTCTTAGCGGTCCTCGCTCCCGATGGAACTCGTCTATTGAAAGATATCGCAAAACTATTCCTGGATCTCAAAACTCAGGTACTATTACCCCCGGACCCTTACAACGGGCAACTAATTATAGGCTTATATTTCGGCGATGCGGCAGCCGACAAGGGATCAGCTTGCAATCCTGAATGATATTTTCCCATCAACTGCCGAACTTATATCCCTCTTAGTCTCCCGGAAAACAAAAAAGGGCCAAGAACCTGTTCCCGAGGATGTTGCTTCCCAATACCTCTCCCCCGCCGAACTCGAGTTCGTGACCAAATGTGAACGACGGCGAGAACACCTACTTTCCATTGGCGATAGAGAGGAACAAGTCCAACAACTCATAAAAGAGTACTCATGGGAACTCCTCCTCCGTGAATTGAGATCTCATGTTGCCAAAAACTTGGACTCGATAATCAGCGCCCCTCGAGGATATCTGACTGTAAAAAACCCGCTTCGAAAAAAACGCGTCTCGACAAGGACTCCTGAGCTTCCCGCAGGCACGTCTTTGGGAGGAAATGCACCACTCGACCAGGGTGCGGGAGCGAATTCAGTGCTGACCGGATTGCAGACGGCTATGCCAGCTCAGCCTCTCTGGGAAGCATATGAGAGAGCAAGACGGGTGGGAGATCCGACACATTCATCCACTTCAATCGACAATCTGTCGTCTGGTGGGCTTCTTCATCCACCTAATAACTCTGACGGTCAATGGCTACCTTCCCCCGGCCCCTCCGATCGCACTCAAGCTCGTCGTCCATGGACCAAGGAAGAAGGTAACCCTTCCTCCCCACATACCTTTTGACGAAAGCTTCTTTACTAACACATTTAGAAAGTGCACTGTTTGCAGGTCTAGACGCGGTTCAAGGACCTAATTGGGCCGCGATTCTGAAACTCTATGGACAAGGGGGATCTATTTCCGAAGCTTTGAAAGATCGATCTCAAGTGCAATTAAAAGACAAGGCACGAAATTTGAAATTGTCCTGTTTGAAGGCCGGACATCCGGTGCCGAGGGTTTTGGAGAAGGTGACGGGGTGCTTGAGGTCGCGTAGGGGCGCAAATGAGGGGAAGGGAAAGAAGAGAAAGCTTGGGGATGGAGAGGGGGAAGCGGATACGTCGATGAGTCAAAGTACTGGCTTAACTAATGCTTGGTAAGGAGGCAAGGTGGAGGGCAAAGAATTCATTGAAGTTTTTTACGTTGGTGGGCAAAATTATTGATACTGGGTTGCATACATTTCGGCTTGGTGTTTGTATAATTAATTAAGCATGGCTCGGTAGTAGTTTGTTTTAAGGTTCTCTTCGTAAGCGCATTGTCGCGGATACACGAGGCACGCATGAGTAGAGTCTGTTATAGGTAAACCTTTAGCAGTCCTTCGATCCTCTGCGGAAAGGAAGAGGGTGGTCCAAGCTAGGCTACGTACCTTAACTTGAGCTGCGAAACTATGCTAACAGGCCCCCTGCTCATTGGAAGTGGCGCTCAATGAAATTGTCGCGCCCTGGTGGGGCTATATCTGACGCTTGGAGACGCTTGGATATTTAGTATCTAAACACGGTTGTCAAGATCTCAAGCCCACTCAGATCTCGAGACCGTGACCCTTTATCCACAAATTAGAAGATTACTAAGATCAATAACCTTCAAGGAGCCTTGTTGCTTGCTTGTTGGTTCGCGATGGTCTTGCACTTAGATATACTTGCTCTCGGCAAAGGTCCAGGAAGGGTACCCGTCCTAAATCCGAAGATCATCACTGGTGACCCACCAATTGCGAGCAGGCAACACACGTTACGTTGACTTGGTTCCTCGTCAAGGACTTTGATGTCGCGGCTGCCGGGACACTGGACGGACGATGCTGTCTCGCAGCCAAAGCAGAAGAGACCCGAATCTTCCGCCCCTCAGCCAAGACGCGAAGATTCTGCGGTAACAGAATTCTGCAATGAGCATTTGAAAGAATTGAGCGACCTGGAAAAGGTCGAGGGGCTCATTGCTTCGCTCAGTGAAGAACAGCAAACTGTGACTGCCGAGGTACTTGTCCTACATGCTGTGACTGACTGTCTGTCCAGATAAATAAAGCAGAAACTCATCTCAATCAGCTGCGTCAGGATATATTAGCTGCAAGTCGGAGTAGTCTTTCAGCAACGTCCGTTTTTCATTCTCATTATAATGACCTTACGGCTCAAATAAGCAATTCATGGATATCGAATTACTCTCAACATGAATCGTTAAAACAGCTACAAGGTTTAGACTCGAAGCGCCGGGATTTATTACGGGCGAAGAGCTACTTGCAAATCCTACTTGTTGTTTACGACCTCAGCGCCAAAGTACGGAATGAAATAACCAGTGATCCGCATGAAGCAACGAAAACGTATATGCAGTTGAGCAATTTGTCAACGGATTTGAGTTTACGGAATGAAAAGGCTTGGGGTTCAGCTGTTCATCTGACCGAGTTCCTTGAGGTCACTGTCAAGGAACTTTGGAACGACATGGAGAAAGCTCTTAGCGAGTCCGTTCCCCAAAATCTTGACTGATTGCAGGGAAACTAAGGTCGCTCTAAAGAAATTGAACTGGCCAAATGAAATCACAGCCTCTCCAAATACGGCCAACGATCTCAATCTACTCAAAGCTGCGTTCGCGCGACTTTCCATGTTCCAGGATCTTCCCGAATTCTCAGCGAATGGTGCCGGATCGTCTGCGAAGGGTCCTGTGCCTTCTCTTCTTCCTTTTCGAATTATGGCGACAGACATCGACATTCGTTTCCGCTACCACTTTGAAAGCAACCGACCTACGAATAATATCGAAAAGGTATATCCCCGAATTAGAGTTCGCTAACGTTTAGCCGGAGTGGTTCTTTCAGAGTATTCTTTCTACAATAGACTTGCACAGCGGATTCATGGAAAATGACATGCAGTCAATCCTGAACGAAACTGGCTTCAAACGAATAGCGATGGTCGAATTCATCGCCGCTTTACATCCAATCCTGGAACGGAAAATAGATCATATCCTTCCAGAACTCCTAGGGAACGGCTACCTGTTATCCCATTTCGTACATGAAGCTCTATCCTTCGACCGCAAACTACGAGAGGAATACCTATTCGTTCCCCATGGACGAGATCATTGGGAGGGAATCGCTCAATATGCATTGAGATCGTCGTCCGCCTTCAAAGCCTGGCAAAAGACTGAGAAAGACTGTAATTACGCCTGCGATAACGGCTAACGGTTAGTTGCGGAGACACGATACAGCGAGATTCTGAGTGCCAAAGATGCTTCTGAGATTGAATACGAAGCGGTGGATACTCTGGACGTTAAACCTACGAAGGGAGCCATGCGAATCATGGACTTGATTGTCTCTTTCACTGGTATCTCATAACTTGCTAGTGCTGATTTAGATCGCTTCCGTGGTCTCTCGAACTTGAATTCTCGAATACAATTCGTCCTCGAAATTCAAATTGCCGTTCTGAATCTCTATCACAGCAAGTGGAAGTCTAATGTAGAAAAATTTGAGTTATCTCACCCATTTGCTTTAGCGGGCGAATTACGTGAGGAAAGGAAGAAGCAGGCCGGTGTCGTTGGACTTGAGAGACTCTGCCGAGTGTACGGAAGTTCTGCGTGGATCGAAGATCATCTGAGAGATTGGACGGACGAGGTATGTGCTCTAGACTGTTTGATATTGACTTCAGATGTTCTTGCAAATTTATGCAGAGATCATAGAAAAAGCAAAGACAAAGCAACCAGTAGGTGCCTACTCTATCACAGACTTGGCTTCCCAACTCTCGCCGTCTATTTCAACAGGATCAGACGACGGAACGGTCTTCGATGTTACAATTGCTAAATTCCATTCTCTAAGGGAAAGGTCGGCGCGATTAATCCAAGTCCATCTGAAAAAAGAAATTTTCGAAGAAATTCGACCCTACACAAATACGTTAGTCCTCAAGTTTGCGGTTCACTCATACATAGACTTCACTGGTCCTCGTTAGGTTCCGAAGATGGCGAAGAGTTCAGTGTTCCTACGGTACAGAATTCTCGCGAACTTCTGAATGCTCTTCCTCTCGTTGAATCCATGCTCGCTTTCCTCCACAAGACCCTCCCTCGACAAACCTTCCTTCGCATCTTCAAAACATTCGCCAACGAGTTCCAAGCCCATTTATGGGAATGGATGATCACAGCACATCGCTTCTCCGCACCAGGAGGGTTATTGTTCGCACGGGATATGTACGCTTTCTGGGAGGTTTGCAGTTCGGTGGTATCTGCGCCCGAACAGTATATGAAACGATTACACGATGCGGTGGTGCTGTTGAGTTTACCTTCCAGCGTGAATGCTGTGCCTTCTGAGGGAGAGATTACACTTGCAAGTGTGACGAAGAGACTGAGAGATACCGATGAGAACGATATCCCTAAAATTACTGAGTTGAAGGATTGGTTGGCAGATAATTTGAGTGTTAAGACGTTGAGTTTGGCAGAGGTGTTGTATATGTTTGTCCCTGTTTTGACTTAACCTTACGATAGTGTGCGACGACGACAAGAATGTCTATGGTGAAAACGGCGGCATTTTGATACAAGGGTAGAAAGGGAAGCATCTCGTGAGTTAATAATATTGGAAAGTTGCTTGTATTCTTGATCGATCTCAAGACCCAAAAATATGCTACCGAAAGTCCCGCGCACCGCGCAATTGCTCCTTACTTGTATACACTTACACCAAGCTATTCCTGATCATTTCATCTCTTATGTCTTGAGCATACTCCTCTCTCAGCGCCTCTATATTCTCGTTGTTCTATCGCGTCAGCCTTGCCACAACCAAGGGGAATACCTCTTTGTTCGCAACGTATCCGCCGGCAATACTTCCTATTGCGCAGGAAACACCCATCATTCCGAAATAAGAGAACAACAAATCCATTGCGCTGGAAGTCAGATATATTCTTGAACATGGAGGGGGGGCGAGTACGTGGAGGCTTCTTGTGTGATATGTTGGGCTTCGATACCAGGTTGATAGCCGACTATGAAGTTTCGTCTTGCGAGATGTCTTGTCACTGCTGGGCGAAAGGCAGGACGAATTGCGTTGATGGCGGCTGTTCGTAGAGACATTGTAGTATTCGAAGATGTTGGTGAGATTAAGGTTATGTGACTGAGTAGATGTTTTGTAGTGGAGTAGAGATGCTTTTCCTTGAGTTGAGATTGGATTTTCTTGATGTATCTCTACGACGGAGAGACGATGTCTTTATATAGACTTCCATGAGAGATTTTTGTATTCAGTCGTGTGATCGAAACAACTGGCTCGAAGGGGACTTTCTCGATGAGATTTCTCGATTAGGGATATCATCGCGGTATTGAGATGGTGATGGTGTTATGATTTCCTAATTCGGGGGTGATTGGCGTGATCCGCCACTCGGATCGATCCCCGTCATGTCTACCGCGTTCCGGTTCTCGCCTCAAGCCGCGACGGGCACAAGCTCTGCCCTATGTAACGCGCATAGGGCTTGCTCCGAACAGACAATTGGCTCTGAACGGCCCTCAAAGCAAGCTATTTAGGCAAATACGTAACTATAGTCAAGCTAGAAACGGGCACATCTAAAAGATAAATAGGATAATTACCATGCAATTATCCAAACATCAGACATCCCCGGGAATTTCACCCGGCTATATTCTTTGAAAATTTATGAAGAATGCCTTTTGGGAGTCCCGATTGATCAAACTCATTCAAAAATGGCTAAAAAGGACAAAAAGAAGGCCAAACAGCAAGATGATTACTGGGACACAGAGTTTCAAGAAGACGCTGCTGCTGTCGCTGCCCCAACTCAAGAAGAGCCACAGAACGATGCAGCGCCGGATCCAGTCGATGACCTGGCCGATGAATTCGGCGGATTGATGAGCGCGATAAAGAAGACCAAGGGGAAGAAGGGCAAGAAACAGCAAGTCGAAATGGTTGACGCGAATGAGGAACTGGAAGCTCTGGAGGCGGAAACCCCTGCCGAGACAAACGGAGCTGCTCCCGCGACCGAAGAAAATGACGAGCCCGAGGGGGGTGAGTTTCGCGTAAAAACCAAGAAAGAGAAGGAAAAAGAGAAAAAGGAGAAGGAGAAGGCGAAAAAGAAGGCTCAGGTAGTTGCATTTACTGCCTTAACTAACCTGGAAGGCCGATAAGAAGAAAGCTACAACCGTATCAGCTCCCGCTCCCGAGCCAGAAGAACCTGCACCGGCTCCAGCTCAAGCAGTTGAGGAAGCGAACGATGGCGAAGACGACGAAGGTCAAGACGATGCGGCCGGAAGGTATAGCTACCAAATTTAAATGCTAATGGTTAGTAAAAACAAGAAGAAGAAGAAAAAGGCAGCCGCCAAGAAGGAGGAACCAGTTCCTGCCGCCGCTTCAAAACGCAAAGGTCCTAATATTTCTGCTCTCCAGAAGCGCTTAGCAGCACAACAAGCCGCCGAAGAAGCCCGTCTATTAGCTGAAGAAGAAGAGCGACGACGAGTAGAAGAAGAGGAACGTCGTGCTGCGGAAGAAGAAGCGCGCAAAGAGGAAGAAAAGAGACTAAAGAAGGAGAGGGAAAAGTCGAAGAGGGAAGACTTGAAGAAGAAAGGCTTACTGTTGAGTAAGAAGCAGAAGGAGCAGCAAAGACTAGCGGCATTACGGCATGAACAATTACTTGCTGCGGGCAATGTATCTGTCGCGGGTCTTTCGGGATCTTCTGCAGATGGTCAGAAATCGAAACGACCTGTTTATGGAAATAAACGAAAGGGGAAGAAAGAGCAAGAGAAGCAAGCTACAGGAGCCAACTGTGGTTGAGGAGACTTCTGAGCCGAGCACACCTGTCGTAGAAACATCCAAGCCCGTCGAGCCAGTGAAAGCGGCCACGGCCGTGAAAGCTGGAGATGCTGTGGCGGAAAGTTGGGAGGAAGCTGCTGCAGATTCGTGGGAGGACAACATTGACGAGGACGGAAATATCGTAGAGAAACCAGCTCAAAAGAAATCAGAGGAGGTCAACGGTGAGGCGGAGGATGATGAAGATTCGGAGGATGAGTCGGATGAGGATTCAGATGATGAGTCCGATTCAGAGGATGAAGCTCCGCAAACCGCTGTTCAAAAGCTCGCTGCTCAAAAGAAAGCCGACGCCTCACACCGCCGTGAAGAGCAACACAAGCAGGCTCTCGCGGCACGATCGAAGGATAATCTACGTTCTCCTATTTGCTGCATCCTGGGTCATGTCGATACTGGAAAAACCAAGCTCCTCGATAAAATCCGTCAAACCAATGTTCAAGAAGGCGAAGCCGGCGGAATCACCCAGCAAATCGGCGCCACGTACTTCCCTCTCGACGCAATCAAAGTCAAAACTATGCCTGTCAACCGTGATAATTCATTCGATTTCAAAATCCCTGGTCTACTCATCATTGATACACCTGGGCACGAGTCCTTCACCAATCTGAGATCAAGAGGCTCGAGTTTGTGTAATATTGCCATTCTAGTGATCGATATTATGCATGGCTTGGAACCACAGACGCTGGAGAGTATTCGTTTGCTGAGAGACCGGAAAACACCGTTCATTGTTGCGCTAAACAAGATTGATCGAATCTACGGATGGCAAGCTACTCCCGATGGTGCATTTAGAGAGAGTCTCGCAAAGCAAAATCGAGCTGCTCAGGCAGAGTTTAAAGACAGATGCGACCGAGCTATCCTGGCCCTGCAGGAGCAAGTATTGCCCGTTGTAAATACATACTGATTATAGGGATTGAACTCTGTGTTGTATTACGACAATAGGAACTTTGCCAAATATGTGTCGATTGTACCCACCAGCGCACATACCGGTGAAGGAATCCCAGACATGCTCATGCTTCTTGTCAAACTCACTCAGGAGCGCATGACAGAGAAACTGATGTACTTATCGGAACTGGAGTGTACTGTTCTCGAAGTCAAAGTGATCGAAGGTCTTGGAACTACAATCGATGTTATCCTGTCGAATGGTGTACTGCATGAAGGGGATCGCATAGTCCTCTGCGGTCTCAACGGCCCTATCATAACAAATATTCGAGCCCTGTTGACCCCAGAACCCATGAAAGAGATGCGTGTCAAATCTGCGTATGTGCATCATAAGGAAGTCAAAGCGGCGCTGGGAGTGAAGATCACTGCCCAGGATCTTCAAAATTCTATCGCCGGATCTCGGTTGTTGGTGGTTGGTCCAGATGATGACGAGGACGATCTTGCTGAGGAAGTCATGGGTGATCTTAAAGGATTGCTAAATAGAATCGACAAGTCCGGCAAGGGTGTTTGCGTCCAGGCATCTACCCTGGGTTCACTCGAAGCGTTACTGGAGTTCTTGAAGACTTCCAAAATTCCTGTGTCGGGTATCAACATTGGCCCGGTACACAAAAAAGATATCATGCGATGTGCCACTATGTTGGAGCGAGCGCCTGAGTATGCTGTACTACTCTGCTTCGATGTCAAAGTCGACCGCGAAGCAGAGGAAGTTGCAGCTGAGATGGGTGTCAAGATATTTTCTGCAAACATCATATACCATCTGTTCGACAGCTTCACGGCCTACCAAAAGGTATAGAGTCTATACATCGTTATCTAATTTGCAGGACCTGCTGGAATTGAAGAGAAAGGAAGCCTCTGGAAGTGCAGTCTTCCCATGTGTCCTTAGAATCATCCAAGTGTTCCGTTCACGAGATCCGATTGTCCTCGGCGTTGATGTTGTTGAGGGAAGCATTCGAATAGGTACTCCGCTCGCCGCAGTCAAAATAAACGAAATCACCAAGGAGCGCACCATTTATTCTCTCGGTAAAATGTACAATCCCCTGTGTCTCGAATCTGATCCTAGTACTTCAATCGAACAAAACCATAAATCAGTGGACATTGTCAAGAAGGGTCAAGCCGGCGCAGGAGTCGCTATCAAGATCGAAGGAGCCACTCAACAATTGTTTGGGCGACACATTGATGAGAAAGAAACTCTGTACAGTCATATCTCTCGCCATTCCATCGATACGCTTAAAGGCCCTGCAATTCGAGATGAAGTCACGAAAGAGGAATGGGCACTCATTGTCAAGCTCAAGGGGGTATTATCCTTACTTTTCAATGCACTACTAACGATAAGGTTTTCGGGATTTAAAGTTGCATCGTATGTTTGACAAATCACATAGCACCGCTTTCATAGCCTGATGTATACTTACGTATAAATTTGCACAGTCGATCGATTGGTCGGATCTATTTCCTGTTCCCGTGCATGGTGCCTGGTTCGACCTTGTCACCCGTACCAAGAAACACGCAATGACCTTGACGTCGACAAATCTATCTAATTTGCATCTTATCGCACGGGGCAAAGTTCGGGACATCTACTCAATCCCAGAAGACCCCAAGTCGCGTGATTTTTTTT
>Ga0302325_10022471_pt1 | contig 13198 bp, 17 predicted proteins | sample Palsa_T0_2_FD_201948 | JGI IMG/M metagenome (GOLD analysis project Ga0302325, IMG submission 201948) | Peat permafrost microbial communities from Stordalen Mire near Abisko, Sweden - Palsa_T0_2 | ecosystem: Environmental > Terrestrial > Soil > Palsa > Peat permafrost | place: Sweden: Abisko... | reverse complement strand
CTGCAAAGAAGCTGGACGCGGAACATCTCCGAATTTTGGTAGCAGAAGATGACCCTGTCAACAGTCGAATCATCATAAAACGATTAGGGAAGTTCGGCCACGAAGTACACCACACTGTCAACGGGGAAGATTGCGCAAGTGCGTACGGAGACAAGCCGGCATTCTTCGATGTGGTGCTAATGGATATGCAAGTGAGTTCTTCCAAACTTCACGCTCCGTTCCCTCTGTCCGACGTTCCAGAAGTTGTCTCAGCCACCAAATTCTCATATGCTGACTTTCTTAGATGCCAATCGTTGATGGGCTTACTGCTACCAAGATGATCAGATCGTTCGAGAAGCTGCACTCTGGAAGTCACCTTTCAGCTCGTGCCGCTGTCAATGGTCGGGTACCAATTTTTGCTGTGTCTGCTTCTCTGGTTGAGCGAGAGCTCCAGACATATATTAATGCCGGCTTCGATGGCTGGATTCTGAAGCCCATCGACTTCAAGCGGCTAAATATTCTATTGCTAGGGATCGTCGAGGATGACACTAGACAATCTTGTCTATACAAACCAGGGGAATGGGAGAAGGGAGGTTGGTTCAGTCGAAGTCAGCCATCAGTGCTAGAAGCGTCGACTGTTCCATCAGATAAGTCGCCAGTGCAGAGCGTACCCCTGAAGGATGCTGTCTACTCTGATTTTGCATCGCAACATAGCAGCGAGTCTGGTTCGATTACACCGAAGATGGAACCCCCTCGAAAGCCCCTCATCCACGATGAGCGGTTGAATTCGAGCACGAAGGCTGACGGAGACTGCTTCTTCCCTAAGATGGAAGATAGACTATTAGATGCGGCCAAAGGCCGCAAAGGCAGCATGGATTCTTGAGATTTTATGAATTTACGTTTTTAGACGCAAGGATTTTCCCTAGGATACGGATGGGTGTAGGTGTGAAGTATCGTTACATGTATATATGTAGAAGCCTAGCATGGCCGGGACATGTTTAGTTTTCACAGAAACACTTGAGCGGGAGTTCGATCGGCGTTGGAGAGGGGCATAAGAAGACAGAAGACACGGCTATATGCAATCCTGAGTATCGATCATGGAGGCGGCGACGCCGTCTTTGGGGAGTTTTCTGGAAGCATTTTCAGGGGTTCCATAGCGTGTGTCCCTCCGTACTATCGGTTTTATATAAGAAGATGAGCTGGTAACCAAGCGTAAACCGATCTGCAAAAGGTATCTGTTCGTCGTTGAAGCCTCACCAGGTAACACTTACCAAAAAAACAGAAGAAGTTTGGTCGACGTCAAATACGCAGGAAGACCAGCCAAGTCTTATAATGCAATCCAGAAAATTGAACTTTCGATGTAAAAGAAGATCATAACTATCAGAGTCGGGCACCAGGAATAGGAAGAGACGAAGTAAGCATCTGCATCGTCGTCGTCCTCTTAGCCCCAAACATCCCACCAATCATCACGCATCAAAAATCCCGTCGCGATCCCACTCTCCCTCGCGTCTCCCCTCATCCATCTTCCCACACTCAAACCCCACCAAAGCAACAATAATGTCATCAAGCACAACGCGACCTCCCGCCTCGTCGTCCACGACCGCGCAACAGCCGGCAGAGAATTCTTTCTTCGAGCAGCAGCGCGAGGTCCTGCTTAAGGAAATCGGCGTGGTGAGTTCTTTTAAGAAGTTACGCAGAGGGAGGAGGGACGCGATTGCTGACGAGGATAGAGCTTCGAGCATGTGTTGGCGAATATCAATAAGTTGAATCGGGCGATGGAGGGGGTTATTGCTGTGAGTTTTTTGTGCTGGTTCTATTTGAAAGAAGGGGATGGTGTCAATGGATAGGGAAGAACATACGGCTGATTGTTGGGGGCAGGTTGGTAATGAGTTTAGTTCGGTTGAGGCGCTGTGGAGCCAGTTTGAGAATGTGATGGCGAAGGATCCGGATGCTGAGGTTGAGGGACAGCATGCTGAGGAGGGAGATGAGCATAGAGATGAGGAGACGGAGATACATGAAGGAAATGGACGGAGTCGATGAGGAGAGGGACGAGGGTGGGCACGGCGTTTGGAATCACGATACCCGGCAAGCACGCGCAAGGAATGAAGATGTTTACGGTTGATGGTTGTATTTATTTCCTTGTTTTTACAGGGAAGTCATGAGTACATAAAAAACCCCTAGTGTGCAAGTACCAGCACAAACCAATTCGCTATTACTCATCAAAGTAGACACAAATATGAAAAGGAAAGGTGATGTTCGAGGAGGGGTCTAGAATCCTGTCCGCTCAAGGCAAGTCCTCAGCCATGTCTCGCAGATCTAGCGCCTCGTATGCAGTCGTTGGTCATGTCAATATCGTAACAAGTCGTGGTCCAGGGTCATTTAGAGGATCTTGCAGCTCCGTTTCTTCTTTCTGATCGCTGCAGTCTGACCCGTTCCACCGTTACTCTTCTGGTACGCTTGATTACTTCGATCGTTGGCGACAACTGCATTGATAGCCTCTTCGAAGATCTCGTGCACTCCGGTCATCTCCTTGCTGCTGCACTCCATATATCGTGCTCCCATCTTCCGAGCTACATTCATCCCTTGCTCTTGAGTGACGGGCGTCAATCCTTGGGTTTTGAGGAGATCGATGCATGTGCGCTTTGTTCGGAGATCTGACTTGAGGCCGACGAGGATGAGAGGAGTGTAAGGGCAGAAATGGAGAACTTCGGGATACCACTACACAGCAATTAGCATTGATTCTTTAACAGATGGAAAGCATCGCACCTTGTCCATAACGTTCTCGAGTGAGTTGGGGCAGTCAATGGCAAAGCAAACGAATAGGAGATCTGTCTCAGGATATGAAAGAGGTCGCAGCCTGTCGTATTCCTCCTGGCCGGCAGTGTCCCAAAGGGCTAACTCGACTGTCTTGCCGCTTGCTTGGTGGGTGGGGAAGGTGATGTAATTCTCGAAGACAGTTGGCACGTATTTCTAAAAGGTCAGAAGGCAGTTCTAACAGAGGATCTGATGTATAATACCTCTGGGAAGTAACCCTGGCTATAGCTGATCAGAAGGCATGTCTTTCCGCAACCACCGTCACCGACAACAACGATCTTCTTCGAGTACGCTGGGGCCTCTGTAACATGTGTCCCCGAGGATTCTCTGCCAGATGAACTGCTCATCATTGTGCTGACAGTTCCTTCGCTGGATCTTGCACTCTGGTCGCGACGTGTTGGTTTCCTTCTTGGAGCTTCGTAATTCTCTGACATATCGGAGCGTCGATTAGAATACTCCGTTTGGTGATATTGCCCCGACATGGTTTTGAGTGCACGCCGTTGTCCCGATGTCGGGCAATCGGACGAGGTAGTGAATATCAAAAAATTTGTCAATGAAACAATGATGTTAATTGTTCAGGAGTCTTTCAAGGAAGAATGGCAAAAGTGGATGTTCTGAGAATGCGCAGCTCAAATTCTGGAGGATCGCATCTGAAAGAGGAAGTAACATCAACAGCGGTTGCGGTTGCCCGGCAACACCACAACGCCAAACTAGACAGCGCCCCAAGCGGCCTTTAGTTCCACCGCCTCCATGTCTCGCGTGTCTGACAATCTGCGGAGCCGAGGCGAGGATATCCATCGAGGTTGTCTCGACACGGGAAGCCTCAGGATCGTTGTCACTCCTTTAAGTCCATACTTACTGATCCTCTCAATTCCTCGACCTTTGCTGCGAATAGCTGTTGGAAACTGCTGTTGCGCCGAATGCATCGATGTCCTCAATTTCAAATGGCTCTGGCCCAGAGCTCGAAAAATTCCCCGATGCCCTCCCGTCGATAGAAGTCACCGCGCCAGAAGAGACTCCTCACGCGGGATTGCGTAGCTTGGACCATTGTATGTACTCCCCGAGTCCTTGGTCGACTGTGCATGATCATCTATCGAGTCACGGCCTGTCAAACCGTGTTGTGCATCATGACAAGTCGGGCAGAATTGCATGCGCTGGATAAAGTGTTCAGAGGAGGGGGCGCATTCTCAGCTTATCAATCTTGCTACATTTCACTTTAACTTGAGAAATATACTGATTTACGAGACTAACGATTACTCGCAGACAAGAGAAAGCTTCCACAATGGCGGTACAATCTTCGTCAAAGTATCTTACCCCTGGTGAGATGGGAAACTCCATACCTAGCATGGATGCAAGATAAGATGCGATCACCGACCCTCGACACGTATTTCGCGATCACAGCAAATCTCGGGACCCATACGTTCTTTATGGTCGTGCTTCCTATCCTGTTTTGGTGTGGGCATACAGCATTGGGTAGAGGGTGAGCATTGCATGCGGTTCTTGAACATGATATTGGCTGATTGATGAAGAATGGTACATATTTTGGCAAGCGGCGTTTTTTGGACTGGATTTATCAAGGACATGACCTCTTTACCACGCCCATTATCGCCTCCTTTACATCGGATTACAATGTCAGGCTCGGCGGCTTTAGAGTATGGGTTTCCTTCGACACACTCCGCCAATGCCGTTTCGGTCGCGGTGTATGCGCTGTTCGCTTTGCATTCCCCAGAGTGCAAGCTTCAATATTCGACTAGATTGATACTTGAAGTTGTGAGCTACTCATATGCTGTATCAATTGTTCTAGGACGACTTTACTGTGGCATGCATGGCTTTCTCGATGTGATCATCGGCAGTATCATCGGAGCGCTCATTTCTATCGTCGAATGTGTGTACACCGACGATATCGATCGTTTCATGTACACCAGCACTTGGGCGGCACCGACAATGGTTGCTCTTGTCATTATTGTTTTGATCCGAATCCATCCGGAACCCGCTGACGATTGCCCTTGCTTCGACGACAGTGTTGCATTTGCTGGGGTCATGATTGGTGTTGAAATTGGAGCTTGGCATTATGCTTCTAGCGGTTGGTCTTGGAAGCATCCAGTCCCTGGCACCGTACCATTCGATCTGGCGCACATGGGCTGGGTAAAGACCATTGCAAGAGTCCTACTTGGTGTTGTAGTGATCTTTGCCTGGCGAGAAGTTATGAAACCCACCTTGCTTAAGGTTCTGCCTCATCTTTTCCGAGTCATTGAAAAATACGGATTCATTTTACCTCGAAAATTCTTTATGCCGGCCTCGGAATACAAGAAGATTCCTGCCCGATTGAAGGTTGACAACGTTATGCCATCAGTTTCGGACTTACCAGGCCTGCTTACCTCCATTCGTCACCCTGGACGTGGACGATCAGTCTCTGTTGGACCTCAGTCCGCTGCTGATGCGTATGAGACTTTAGCATATCGAGAGAAAAGACGTAGAGACAGTTTGACGAATAACGAGCTAGAATCTGCAATCGGCTCGCCTCGTTCTACGAGCACGTCGTCTACGAAGCGAGACTACTTTGCAACTGGAAATGCCGATAAAGATGGTGCCGTTTCCCAAGTCTCTGGAATCTCAGCTTCGATAGGGGTTGCGAATACAGGAAATTTACCTACACCAGGACAATCTCGAGTTGGTTCTTATGAACAAATGATGGGGCAAGGGCATGTTACGATTTCGCCAGCTACACCGAACGAGGAAGATGGTAATGATGACAATGATAATGCTGAGATATTCATTGGCCAGCAAAATGAGTTGGAAGAAAAGGAGATGTTCTCCAGGCTGGAGAAACCTCGTGTCAGATACGATGTTGAGGTCGTCACAAAACTTGTAGTGTATACGGGTAAGCTCTAGACGCCATGGTTATGGAGAACGCGCTGACAAGTCTTAGGAATTGCTTGGCTGGCTGTAGAAATGAACCCAATCATCTTCGAAGTGCTTGGGTTGGGAATGGGCGATGCGGGTCCATTTCACTGAGCATCGATAAGGAGGCTTGCTTTTGGACTTCTTGTGAACCTCCTTTGCATAGTACATAGGAGTCTTGGTAATGATTGGACGCACAGATTTAGGGTGGGCGACGGCGTACTGGCATAGGATGAATACAGCGTTTAGCATTAGTGCTGAAAGCACCTGTATAAAAAGATGGCATTATCACTTTTCAGAAGACGTTCATTGGTTATCATTAGAGCTCACGTGCGCGTAGAGGCAGGAGTTAGGTGTGATGAGGAAGTGAGGTTTCATTTGCCGCTGCACCTGATTCGTGACCCAAAAAATCCCAATCCCGAGGCATTTTACGAAAACTTTTTGGGTCTCCGTAACGCCATATCATTGGTCGTGGCTTTTCACGACACTCTTCGATGTGGTATCCTCCTCGGCGTCCTCCGCTTTGCCGGCCCCTTTCCTCGACCTTCTCAGCTTGCTTCTCGTCCCATGTCCGTGCGTGTCGAATGCTCTCTAGCACAACCTCAGATACTTCCACTCATTCCAAGTGTTCCGTTAATTTTTTCATCCCATCCAATTTTCACGCCTCATTCAAGTTCCAGGATATGGCTTGACATCACCAACCCGTCCACCAGTGAATGCCCTCAACCGCACCTTAAATCCTTTCATTTTTCCCGAGATATCCAACGGTCGTTCATCCAAACTCTTCCTTCCAAACGTGATGCTCCTTCGTCCCTCCTTCGCCCCGAACTCCATCTCCCCCAGCCTTTCTTTGTCCAGACTTCTCCTGCCGAAACTATCAACCGAGGACGTTGAACTGGAGTTTGAGTTTCTGTGACTGTGCTGCTGGCGGGGGTGGGACGGGATTTGATTGGGCGGGGAGGTGGGAGAGTGTTTCCTGGCTTCGTGGGCATCCATTTCAGAGAGGATGTGGAAGAAATGCGAGTTTGAGGTGGGTGTTCGTTGGAGTAATTCAGGGCGAGTAAGTTCGCTACCTTCGGTGAACTTTGAGAGGCGTCTCGGTCGACCAGTTTGGAGACGGAGACGCGGTGGTGAAGAGGGTGATGGGGAGGGGTTCGCCATCGCCATGTCCGTGTTTAGTTGAGCGAGTGTGAATTTTGTCGAACGAAGGTAAGTTGTGAGTTGTGTCTGATATCCAATTCCACGTTGAATCGTGGGAGGAGGTCAGGGCAGGGGGGACGAATCTGATATATGCACAAATCCCACATAAGGGAGGGAAAAAGGAAACCAAAATGTGTCGGTTCAGCGCATATGTAGATGTCTTAGTCCCCCCCCCCCCCCTTTCCCCTCCTCTGCGACTCAGTGGATCCTTTGGGCGCTTTATGACGAGTATCAGCTCAAGCCCCAAGCACCGCACCAGCAACAAGCACCAACATCCGCGTACCCTGCATGGCAAACAGCCGTGTTCAGACGCCTCCGCCCCGCCCACCCCGCGAGCCACTCAGCGTCGCCCCTGCGAAGAAGGAGTCGAAACCTCTCGCCGCACGCACACGCATGCTGATACGAACCGTGGCGATCTTGGCCAGAGTTGAAACCCAGAAAAGCAACCATTGAATGATCAGCGGGTCTGGATGCGTGGAGGGGTTGTGTGTGTGTGGTTGGCAGATGCAGAGACCGCGGGCCGTTGGGAAGCTGCTGGCAGATCTGATAACGATCTTAGGTGCGTCTGCTGGGAATGGGGAGATCGACTGTTGGTTCATGACGGCTTTGAGGAAGAGTTGTACAAATCCTCGTTCTGCAATTTTATTGCGTTCTGGTACGAGTACCTGGGTACCTTTCGTACATAGGAATGAGTCCAGAACCGGGACCGGGGCTAGATCAAAATAGCAGACGCCTTTATCTGATCAGATGAGCAGCCTGGGCTGTCTTTTCGGCTTTTCGGGTGTCGGCTGGAAATATTGAAAGCAGCGATCAATGCCTTCTTCTGTCGTATTTTTAGGCCGTTCGTGACTGGACTGGCTCGCCGTAGCTGCCGCAAACTGACGCGGGTGGCTTGAGAAGGCTCCAAGCGTGCGACGTGCCTGTTGAGCTGCGTTGCCCAATTGAAGTATTTTTAGCTGCAGCCGGAGCAGGAGCCTCACCAGCTTTATCTGGCACATCGCAACTTCTTCGAGTAATCATAGTAGGTGGCAATCAGCTGTGAAGAACCTCGCTTTTTTCCAGTTTGCGCATAAACACGAGAGATATTTCTGTCCAAGGTCCAGAATGGGAATTGTCAAGTGAGAACTGTCGGCCGTTGCAAGTGCTGGTCCTTTCCGTGTTCGGCCGTAGAGGCTCGAAACTACCTAAGGGTCTGTTACTAATGCTAGCCCGGAGGCAAAACAACCTCCTTTCTCCCTTCAACTACACGATTTTTTATACATTTAAGTTTCTCGTCTTCGTTGCCTTCGTTGTCTTCCTTGTGTTCTCAATTCTGTCGTTTCATCGTTGTCAAACCACAGCATCCTTCAATATGCCCTTTTCCACGCTCTCTCTCTTCGGACTTGCATTTGGAGGCCTCTCTTTCGCGCAGACTACCACAGTCTCTCTTTTCGTCCCTGGCGCAGACATTCAACCTCTCATCGGTGCTGTTGTTGGCTCTGTATTTACTTCTTCCCATTTCGCGATCGTTTCCTAACAATGCGCAGGATGCATCAGCTACAACATACGCAATTCGTTGCATAGATGACAGTACTTGCGGGTTTCCTGGAGGCTTTACATTGACTGAAGGGCCATCAACAGCAGTATACACAATTTCGCAAGCAGCTGAATTGTATACAGCACCATTCTATTCCTAAGAGCAACTGACTAACGAATACCATCCAGTACTGGCATCTTTGACTGCTCTCTCGCCGGCACCTCATCAGCTGTCTGCGTCCAGTCCATTGGCGGAAGTGGAGCTAACGATCCAGGGAGTTCAACGGTGACCCTCACTGGGACAGACTATACATCCATGCCTGTCACGATAGTCAGTGCAGATGCGCTTACCACAGGCGATTCTGGATCTGCGTCGGGTCCTACTCCAACAGGTAGCGGCACTGCGGCCGCAGGTAATACTGATACCATGAAACCGGGATCCACTGCGACAGGCAGTGTAGCTCCGACAACAACGTCAGGTATGGCGAGCGTATCGGGAAATGCTGCGTCTCAGAGTGGCTCGACGACAACGAGTAGCAGCCATGCGGGAGGGCCTGCTATCACGGCAAATGCTATATTAGTGATGGGCGGAGCCGCTGTGGCGATGGCAGTCCTTGGATAAGGGAAGATGAGCCCTGTATTTATAAATGTCCGTGAGAATTTGGTCAGTAATGTATACTTCATGTACAAATATCTAAAGTCCAATGTATTTACCCTGAAATTCCCACGGCTGAAAACGGATTTATGTGGAAAGTGTTAAGTTTACGCACACGGCGGCCGAATGATCAATTGCCTAAAAATCGTGATGGCCTTTATGTTCCTGATCCACCCGGCTGGTGGGGAGCTAGCCAGCAATTTTGAAACGACTTCTCTCCATACTCAGGAACAGGAAAACTGCCTTTTCCGAAAAGGATTGTACTTCTTGCTCTATACTTTCACATACTTGCTAAATGCGGGTCGGGCCGTAGGATTGTTCCCCTGGTCATGTATCCTTTTGAAACTTAGCATATTGAGACCTCCATCCAACTCGCATCCGTCTCTTCCCCATTTCCAGGAGGCAATGTATTCGGTGGCATGCAATTGCTTGTATAGTACTTCCGTAATCTTGAACTTCGCCTCCTTGTTCATCTTCAATTAGGCTGAAGAAGTATTCGATCGCTTCTGAATTTGTTGGAGCAGTTTGAAAGCTCACTTGAACGTCTCAATCGCGGGCATGTGGTTTATGTTTTGTCCTGTATCCCCTCGATTCTTTTAAGGCTCTTGCTCTGTTTCTATCATGATTGAGATGCTGAATTTCTTGTTTAGCTGCCAAGAGATTTGCTCCAAGGCAAGTCCGCATACTAGAGTGCTGCATCACTGCTACCCCTTTTCAGAATCTTCATCTTGCAAGTCTTGGGAAGCGTTGCTGTCATGTTTTTGGAAGCTTTAGCGTGGTTTCAACTGGGTCGCCTCCTTTCCAATTTTGCAATGTTAAGGAAAGAGCAGGCTTGCAAAGACCCAAACAACGGGCAAGCACCTCATGGAAAGATCTCGCGTTTTCTCGTATTTCGGCTTGTTTGACAGCGGCTTCTGGATTCTTGATGCTTAGTCGACTTCGTTCATCGTTCTGAAACCTTTGTCTGCGTGTAATTTCCCTGGCTTTGAATAGCGAATGGATGCCTGGCAACTTCTGCTCTAAATATTGGATTATGATGATCCTTTTTCATATCAACGACTTCAAAGTTTGTGCCAAAAGTCTCATTAGGCCCATTTAGAAATGACACGCCAGGTGTTCTATCTTACACCTCTCTCTCGATATCCATAAACCTTCCAACTCGGAGCGTTAAGCCCCGACACCGCCTTGCTAGAACTCCTACGTGTTTCTCGTCACCGGGAAAAGTGAATCCGCGAGGCTTCCTTTATCTATTGAAATAAGAGATTTTGCAGTGTCTTCGGACAAACGGCAGTGAGAGTCAACCCCTCCCAAAATTTCTCGTCAGAACTAACACCAAACAGCCTCCGCAACGAGGTTAAACTAGACACTCTCCGTAGAGTATAAAAGCACGACATAACACCACTCTACATAGAGTATAAAATTCGGGGAATCGACAAGGGATTACAGTTCAAAGACACCCTCCCGACGAAGGGCAGGGTTAAAACAGGCATCTACAAATATGACACCCATTCGACGCCCGAAAAGGATTGCCGTTCCCTTGATTACCCCAACACGACGGGCCCTAAGGGAATACGCCGCGGATACCTTTTTGCTGTTTTCACTTAGCAAAATATTTTTGTTGCCTGGGGCTAAGCGAGGTAGGGCGCTCTCTCCTTTTAATACACTTCGCCTTTTTTTTGATATTGAATAGATACATACCCTGCTGGCTACTTAAAAGTATTCTAGCTAAGATTTATCTCGTAGGAAATTGGAACAATTTTTTTCTTTCACAAAATAATCAATTGAATATTCCGGACCATTGTGATTGTGGTGTTAAAGCAAAGAAGCTTGTTTAGATACCACTTTGGATTGCTTAACTACGCCTTTGCAAACCCCCAAATCAAATTCATGTCAACTCCAGAAAGCAGCATGTATTGGGTCATTATCGTTAAACCATCATCGATGCCAAGTAATTTCGCTCCCAATCCCATGCGCAAATGTCCCCATTGAAGAATCGTATCTCATCAATCATAACCATCACTCATGTTTCCTCTGCTCTCTCGGGGGGCTCTTCTGCTCCTTTGACTTCTGTGACTCCGTCCCCCATCGCTTTCGTCGTCCGAGCCATAATCATCATCATACTTGCTATCCTTCCTGCTGCTTCCCCGGTCTCTCCGACTGCGCTGACTCTTCTGACTCTTCCCCCCATCACTATCCGCACCACGATTGAACTTCTCATTCCACTTTGCCTGCAACACATTTGTATCCTCCAGCGACTCCTCATACTTCTCAACCACAGCATTGACCGCCAACCCACCAATCGCGGCCCCGAGCACTGTCAGCAGCGGACTCGCCGCATGTTTATCCCTGCCCGTTGCTTGTTGTGCCTTTTGTGCCGCCCAACCACCAACCAGAGCCCCCACCGCACTCCCAGCCAAGCCCTCCTTACTTTGCGTAAATACCCCTTTGACCTCGTCTTTCAACCCATAACGATGCGCTTTCTCTCTCACCTTATCGACGTGTGCAGACCCAGTCCCGCTCCGCCGATCCCCACCCGTACTGCTCCTCGGTCCATGATAAGAGCTACTCCGTCTCGTCACAGCCTTTGGTCTTCTCGGGCGCGACCGGTAAGAATCAGAGTAATAGTCCTCATCGCCATATGAATCGCGCCTTGATTTCCTGTCAATCGTTGTTGGCTGGAACGGCGGCGGTGCGTATGCTCCTGTGGGATATGGGTATCCGGACGCGGCAGGCGGAGGAGACGGTGTGTATTCTGGTCGCAGACGGGGCGGCTCGTGACTGTAGATTGGTGATCCGTCGTTCATCTGATGTTGTGGTGCGGCGTATGTTGGTTGTTGCGGTGGTGGAGGAAAATATGGTTGTTGTTGTGGTGGTGGAGGAAAGTATGGTTGAGGAGGAGGACTGAACATGCTTCTTGGTGCTCCGCGCTGAGAATTCTGTGCTCCCTCGCTCACAATTGTCTCTTCGGCTTCTTCGGAAGATGGCTGATCGTCGTCGTCGGAGCTGGAGCTGGAGCTCGAGTTCCTTGCTCGGTCATTCTTCTTCTTGCGCTTCAGTGCCGTCTTCCTTCGGTGCTTCTTGGATACCACGTTCTTCGGATGATATGTTTCTGGGTGAAGAGCTGCATCAGGAACTTTGTCGAAATGCTTATCGACCAGGAAATTGGTCGCCTTGAGACCAAGAGAGATGAATGGTTGTGCCATGGTTGTCAAACAAGTTCGCTGTTCGGGCTGCCGCCCTATGACGATCAATCAGAGCGGGAGAAAAGCTTATCAATTCTCCTGGCCCCTGCCAATTATTCTAGCCTAGGGCTGCGTGTACTGGGTTTGTAGAGTATTTTGAAGGCGACAGAGGAAAGACGATGTTTGACGAAAATGAAGCGAAGTGAGGTTGAAGAGCAGATGTTTGCCTCCTAGACGCTTCGAGCCGTGGGATGTCACCGCTCTTTAAGCGTAAGCTTTCCGAAGTCCCATGATGCCCCACCGGTCTCGGTCTCATAGGAAATCCCCTTTGCAAGGCGTGGCGCTTTAGAGGGCCAGTCGTTGGGCTTGCTGAGATCGATCAGGAGCTATGTCATCGTGCATTAGCGAGTGAATAAGGGGTGACACGTGACGTGACAGGGTGGCGTTCAAGTTCCTCCCCTTTCTTTTCCTAAGAAGTTGAGATAATTTCGTGGCTGGGGAACCATATAGATTACTGCAATTATAGCGAGACCAACCTGGATATGTTCTGCTCTCTAAGAAAATTAATGTTCCCTTGAAGCGCTGAAGTTGCGACGTCGTGGTGAGGGGGCGAAGCGGCGCGTACCCTTCGGTCCTTGGCTTAACCTTATGCGAATACAAGTACTTCTGATATGCCATTTAGTGAAACCGCTAGCAACTCTCACATAGAGGAGCTGACCTTGTGGATCAGGCTCGCCGGGGAGCAGAAAATTGTCACCGAATTTCGATGTGTTAAATCGAGTCTGGATAAGTATCGCTTGCACTCGCAGTCAGAGGAACTTCATTATTTAAATGCATGCGAAGGCAGTACACTACGACTGTGCAATATCGCACGGGAATAACGGAACGGGGAGTGTTTAAAAGTTCTAATTTGACTTGGACATCAAAAACAATTATCGACTTTTTCGTCCAC
>Ga0302325_10022470_pt1 | contig 13198 bp, 15 predicted proteins | sample Palsa_T0_2_FD_201948 | JGI IMG/M metagenome (GOLD analysis project Ga0302325, IMG submission 201948) | Peat permafrost microbial communities from Stordalen Mire near Abisko, Sweden - Palsa_T0_2 | ecosystem: Environmental > Terrestrial > Soil > Palsa > Peat permafrost | place: Sweden: Abisko... | reverse complement strand
TATATAAGAGCAGTTAATAGTCGAGGTAAGTCACGTAATTAAAATTTGTAAAAATCAACCATACAAAACGCGAAAAGTTTTCAAGAAAATATTATTTATTATTTTATAATTTCAATGACAGGAATACACTCGCGCATTACTTTGCACCAGTTCTAATTAACAGTATTAATATCACTGGGCGTTGTGATGATATAATTTTTGGTTGAGTTTGACCCGGATCGACGGTATGCCTGAATGTCTTGGACTGTTGCTGTGTTTCTGCCTGCCGACTGTTCGGTTAGGTAGTCCACTGTTCGATTAGCACAACCCTTCTTATTCTGTTTTGAACATTGAATCTCCCCCTTCTGCAGGAGTTGCCTTATCCAGAACGCTGTAACTCCCAGAGACTGAAAAAGCTTTATGCTAGGAAAATTCAGGCATAGCTCTTATCTATAGCCTGGATGAGGAGGAAGCTCGTTGTTTCAGTTGAAATCATATTGAAAATCTAGCTCCTCCCGTGAAAGCTAACTTTTCAAGTGCGCAACCGGGATGCGCTTCGTGAATTAGACTTTGAACAATCTTTAGCAAGTAAGGTCAATGCGATTTCACATAAAGGAGTGTGACATTCTAAGTAACAATAACATTAATCCTACGGCAGTAAAACGCCAAACTCAGGCCTCCATAGATAATTTGAAACCCATAGCAGTCATCAGTAATACTGAACAATCTAAGAACATTTTGCCACGATATGAAAAAAAATATTTTTCATAGCTAGAGAGCGTGAATTAACATCCACAAGGCTACGACATTGGAATTGACCTCGACAGGAGCCTATGACAGAAAAGCGCATTCAAGATCACAAGCGTCGACTACTATCAAAACCCGGTTGGCTGTTTTGATAAATAGGAAGGGGACCGTTCATCTCAGCATATGAGACAGTCTATTTCATGGGAACACGTCAGTAATGAGCTGTTGTTCAATAGTAATAGAGAGAGGGGGGGGGCAAGACTTATAAACTTACAACATCGTTCTTGACTGTGATGACATGTGCGTCGTCCGGCTTGACCATCTCTTCTTGCGAATCGGTACCGTTTGGATGCCACCCATTGGCGCTTTTCTTATCGTTCGAGAACGAATCAAGTCGGATGCTTGTTTGGCGGAGTCTATTATTGCTGCTGACTTTGGACCCGCCTCTACCACTAGAGTAGTCGAGGTTGGTGCGTCTTGTGGCAGCGCGGTTGGCGATGAGAGATTTGAATGCAGGGAGGCAGCCTACTATCACAGCTGGACGCGATGTAATTAGCGGTGGGTCATTCTTTACAATTTGATAGTAGAATTAAGCAACATAATGAATAGAGCGTGGATACTCACCTATTGAAGACGCGAGCGTAGACCAGATCTCAAGAAGGACGAGATTCACAAAATATTGATCGACCAGAACCTGTTTTGCTCGAATGATGGCGAAAGTGATCATGACAAAGCACAGGCTGAAAACACACACCAGACCTGCCTTTTGCTTTAATGATATCTGCAGGTTGTAGATCAACTTGATAGGCATGGCCATCACTGGCGATATTGTCAGCACCCTTCTAGGGTCAGTTCGCAAGTGCACTTACTGCATAAATCCGTAAAGATGTCGATAGCAGTGCTGAAGTAGACACTCATTCTCGAGGCCCAAATATCCTTTGCAGAATTGCACTGCTCAAATTTGAAGAAATTCGTAATAGGATGGCATGAAGTGGCAAGCGTGATCCAGCATCCTACATACGCACAGAGCGTAAATGCGGCGAGGATATACCACGCGCGGCGATACATTGGTAGCTCTCGGAAGAGTTTGAAATAAAGCGCCAAAAAGCTCGCCTTGACACACCAAAGGACCGTCCAGAAGAGTATTATAATCGCAAACTCGAACCTCAAATAGTCTTCGACGGCAGATATCAGTTGGGTAGATACAGGAATCACGCCAGCTATGATGGCCAACATATAATAAAGACTCGGCTGCTGGATCGTCTGAAGGATACAACTTGTGAGTAACGTCGCCAGAGCGAGGAATATCCAATAGTCCTCCATAGTCAGTCGTGGCATAACCTTGAAGCGGATTCCCGTCCGCAGGATGACGAGGAGGAATGCGATGCTGAAACTTGTCCATACCACGGCCAAGAGGGCCGGACGGGGTAGAGAGCCTACAGACTTGACGGATTCCATGTCTGTGGCTTCTTCAGCGGCGTTATTGTTGAGATGTATATGGTGTCTTGTGTTGATTAGATATGAGGGATACTGTACGTGCACGTATATCGACAAATTTTTGGAATGAGACACGGGGTATGAAAAGTGTGGGACATCAACAGCTTAAAGCTAGGTCTCCGTTAAGAGGAGACCTGGAACGCATAGTACTGTACTTGTACCCCACTGGCTGTATTTTATTAGCGCATTCACATTGTACCAACTAGATAGAGTATCCCTTTGCAGGAGATTTCGAGATTTTGAGAACTGGGGCATGTAGCGTGATTTAAACTCGTTTAGGTAAGGTCGCTAGTTGGATACTTGGATCGATTCGTCGTGGCGGCCGTACCCGAACAGATTTAAACCGCGCCACATTCTCCAATTCGCCCGATACCATGTCACGTTCGACCCAACAATCACGCTGTGGACTCTTACGGGAAAAAAGGGGCCCTGGAGGGGAGGGGTGCTTATGGATCATTCCCGTATCACTCTCCAGGGACCTTCACCCGTCACGCACAAGGGAGCTCCATAGGCCATTGTCAGGGAACCCTACCTACACACCAAGGAACCAGCTCGGCTCTTTTGGAACATCACTGGATCACGGACCCCAAGCTAATAAGCAAGGTGCAAGTGGCGTAACAAGGGTGCAGTAGTTGGCGCGTGCTCAACGGGATGGCAGCAACGAATGAAGGAAGCTCGGACTGTCTAGCTAACTACGAATATTATTAGAACTTTCAGAAAACTACGGAGTAGATGAAGCGGAAAACAACCAGAGTTCATTAAAGTTTTAAATTGTTGGAGGGGAGTTTCTCGGCGTTGTTCCGCTACAGCTATATCGTGGCACTGCAGCTTTACTTGCACGTGCCATTGAAAAGCAGTTGAGTGCGCGACTGCGAAAAGTCTCTGTTTCCACCATACGATAGTTGACTGAGGCTCTGTAGCCTATGAGACAACATAAACCCAGTGTGATGATTAGGGTGTTTGATTCACACTCTCATTGGGCATCAACGAGCGTTCCGCATGTATTCTAGAAGCGCAACCAATGACGCCTCTATACTGTCGGGATGAGTGCACTACTGAAACGTTTAGGACATAATCCATGAAAGACTAGCCAATCGACCCCACCCGCGCAATTCGCCACACATTCCGCAGCGGGCTGCCACGTAGAGCACTTTTCTCAAGCCATTGCAGGTATTCTAGAGGCTGAGCCAGTGAGCCCTGGGGCGGACTCTCGCCACATTCAACACCGCAACACCACAGTATATGAACAGGCCTGATTCCCATTGCACTCGCAACTTACTCCGCTAAGGCACGACGCGAGCCTGAAAAGGCCGTTAAGCCTGCTGGCGACTTTACACACATTTTCGGACCAGCACCCTTGGCGCAACTGAAATAAGCAAAGAAAACTAGCTTCAATCGCGAGAAATCATCAAGAAACTTTAGATGCGACTCACTTAAAGCGATCAGATGAGTTTCAGATGAGTTTCAAAATCAAATGTTGAGGGCTAATAGCTAACTATTAATGTTGCAGTGCGTCCGAAGTGGTCTGTCAGAAATTTCTTGTCATGTGACTTGGATTTCCCGAGGGAACCCCAGGACCCCCTGTTGCCTGAGGCATATACAGCATCCCCCAACTCCTATTTTTACGTTGCCGAAGGTTCAAATCTGTCAGAAATTTGTTGTCACGTGACTTAGATTTCCCGGATGGAACCTCAGAAACCCCATATTTCCTGAGGCATCAGCAGCATTCCAACTCCTTATTCTTTACGTTGCAGTGCGTCCGAAGTGTTTTGCCAGCAATTTCTTGGATTTCTCAAGTGGGGAACCCCAGGACCCGCCTTTTGCCCGAGGCATCAGCGGCATTCACCAACTTTAATTTTTACCTTTTGGTGCCTTGCTACCAAAGTTATGCCTGAGGCTGAAAGTATTCGCTTGCCCTCACCGAGGTAACCGAACCGAGACCCAAATACACGGACATGGACACGTCACAGCACAGTATTTACATCAGGCCATGCCTCGTAGTGCGATGCAGGCGTTGGGCAGTGTGGGGTCTATTGGGTCGATCCAAGTATTGGGAGATCGTCCCTGCCGATGGCTAACATCGACCGATCAAATGCAGTAAAAACCTTGTTGGCGGTGAACACCTGTACATAGCAACAATTGATCTGGGTATCTGGGCCGGGCGAAGCCCAGCCAGGATTGGGCTACTGCGTCTACTTGCTCATCATCTTGCAGCAGGGCACTATCCAACCGTTGTGGGGTCGCCACGTCGCTCTATATTCAGAAAGTTCTAATAACAATTGCCGGTTCATAACAAGGCACCGTCTGCCCTTCTTCTGTGGAAGAATTTTATTGTTGCAAAGTCTCATCGATACTGCTAGAAACTACTGGGGGTTTCTAGCCATGTACCTGCTTGGCTTACATGTTGTATGCATCTGTCTAGCTTGTCTGATACCATCAACATGGAGCCTACCACGACAGAGGAAACATTATGAGCAACAACATTATGAGAAGCGCAACTTCAATACCATTAAAAGTATCTATGAACTCACAATCTATCCCAATCAACTCCCGATATTGGAACAAGGATCAGCAGGCGTCCCCCCAGGGCTCTTCAATGAGAATGCTACCGGTCGAGTCGATCCTGTGGGCAATTTTACCGGCTTCGACGACTCGATCGAGTACTTCTTCGCTCTCGCACCGGTCCCTCAAACGAACTTGGCTTCAACAGCTATTACAAGTATTCAGATTACCGAGTTCAGTTCTGCTTGCGAAAATGTTGCAGCTTCAGTGGTCTATTTGTTCTGTAACGTGGAGGATTCGAACTCTGCAGGCAATGGAAGACCCCTTGCACCCTTAAAAGAGGTGAGTGATAAATCAATCTTTAGCATATGCACACGATCATTCCATTAAGTGCCTCGCCTTCCAGGTAGCATTTTGGAAGTTCGATGAATGCGGAGCGGTTCTTAAATATGACGCCTGGATCCCGAACCTCAACGACTGGATCGTGGCTGGTCTGGGCATTTCAATATCCAATCCTCAGGTCGACATGCAATCAGTCCAACAACTCTGTGGTGGCACCCAACAGAGGTGCACAGGGTCCAATACGCAGTGGAGTAGCATCGACGAATGTATATCTACCTTATCTCAGAAACCGTACGGGAACTACGACGAGGCATGGGGCGACAATATCGTCTGCCGGATCATTCATCTTGTACTTACCCAAGTCCGGCCGGAAGTAAGCTCACTTTCGCAAGCGCGTGTTTCATGACCAAAGGCAGATACTAATTGTTTTCAAACAGGTCCATTGCCCTCACGTTGGACCCACGGGAGGCGGCAAATGTGTGGACTATGCATATCCACTTGAATACTTCAATGATCAAGCCCTTTACGGTGATCCACTCGGCGAGACGTTTACATGCCATTAATTACGCGGTTGGTTTGACCGCACCTCTGGATTTAGTACTTGCTTCCGAGTTGGAAATCAAAGTCACATGATCCTCACTACTTTTATATTCGTCGGCCTTCAGCCTCGCCCAACCCATTAAGACTTCCATTCTCCACACTTATTCTAATGCGTGGCATGGGTTCAAGGTCCCAAAGTTCATTTTGGGATTCAGCATGTTGTAGCATCATAGAACTGTGAATTAGCTAATGTATTTTCTGGACTATTGTTACTTTACGGCTGGCTATGAAGCTATATAGAGATAGATTTATATATATTATTAGCAAATCCCTTTGTTACTGCCTTATTTGTAATTTGTTGCTATTATTGTAGCAGGGAAAAGAGAGAGGGTCAAATGTCAGTCACGTGACTGAGATCTGTTTTAGCCCCCCCTCCCCCACCCCAGCGGCCTACTTAGGTCCTTTACTAAATCCTCTGTTAAATCCTTTGTGCTTCGTAGATTGGTTGTGCTTTGCCATGTGCTTGAAAGTTCGCACCTGACTTGAATTTATCGTCGAGAAAGGCGGCTCAGCGTATTTTTAGCGACTTTAGGCTAAAGAAATGCGCCCGTGGCCCCGCCGTGGAGGAAATTATTTCCTGTTCATACGAAGTCGCCCCACTAATGTCAAAAGCGTACTTTTTGTCTCATTACAATTTCCATTTATTGGAACTCCCCAAAATCCCCGTTCGCCCAGCTCTGGAGGGATTTTCAGTCATTCATTTTTGTCACAATCATCATCCACCATGGGTTCTAAATTTTTGGCAATAGCTGCCATTGCGCTCATTGCGTTATGTTCTACGGCGCTGGGCCAAACAAACTTCACGACGAATTGGAATCCGACGGGCGAAGGCTGCGTGGACACGACGGGGTTCCTCTCCTGCTACGATGACCAGGGCGCCAAAGGAACTTCTTGCACGAATGCTTGCGCGACCAGTAATAAGAAGGGAAGCTCAGCGTACAATACGTGCGTTAATGGCTGTGAGCAACTATGGCTTGCAGACAACGTAGGCTGCTGGATTCAGAGCTGCTGGAATCAGGTTTGTTCATGCCCTACTTGAAGTTTAACCACTGACGAGTAAATACAAGGTCTACTCGTGCGCGTATCAACTTACTGCGATGTCGTTCTTTGATGGCAATGGCCTCGTCCAGAATTCCGATATCCCGTTTTACCCTCCTCCTAATGATGCTTCTGCCGGTGCTTGCTGTCAGTTTCTACCCCTCAAAAATGTACACAAACTAACCGGCAGATCTTCAGCTTGCAATATTGGCTATGTCTATGGAAACTTATCAGCAGTCGGGACAATGACGCAGAGTTCTTCTTGCGAAGTGATTGCCGGTGGAGACAACACTACTCTTTACACATGTGAATGCTGCGAGTTCTCCTGGCCAATCTCCAAGTGAGCTCATTCATCGTTTTCTTCGCACCCTGCTAATAATTCCAGTATTTTAAATGCCTGTCCCAAGTCAGACCTCTCTGTAATCAGCTTCCAGACATTCATTACAAAGGTCGCGAAGACCCTCGCTCCATCCACCGATAAATGCGCCATTCTCAACAACGGCACCGAGACTTGTATCAAAGATTACAACTTCCCGTTTGTTGGAACGACAGCGTATAATCCTTTGAGCCTGCCGGTTGGGGAGCCCGGCACGGAACCCTTGTCTAACACGGCTGGGAATGCTTTCACGGTGTTTCCGTCAGCTGTGGTCATGCTATCGTTGCTTCCTTCACATACGACTACTGTTACGCCGGCATCTTTTGTTACAACCGCCGCTGCTGACTCGCAATCGATCTCGGGGACTTCTATCCTAGGTGCAAGTACTACTACGACTAGGAGCGGAGGTGTTGCGACCACAAGTGGAGGAAGCACGGGGACGGGAACTGCAGCTTCTACTGCTACGAAGGCTAGTTCCGGGATGAAGATGGAAGGGAATCTAGTGTTCCTATCACTTGCAGTGGTTTTAGTTATTATCGGGATATTGTAAGAGGCTGATGGAAAAGCTATGCCGAGTTTTCACGATCTCTATGTACCTCGATTCCTCACCCTCGCAATAATCACCTAGTTAACCATATGATTATCGGATGGATCACAATCTACACATTCAGACACCTTACAGCTTCTAAGGTTAAAAGAGCTATGTTTTAGAAGGGGGCAGTAAATATTATTTATAATAGGTTATAATGTAAAAAAGTCAGTAGATTGTGCAGGTATATTAATTAATGTTGAACTACCAAGAATCTTAGTCACCTGGCCCTCCTACACCCCCACGCTACCTTCCTAACAAATCAGCGTGCTTGGCCGAGTGGTTGTGGCGCCAGTCTAGGTGTCCAGGGTCTTTGTGCGATATGCAACAAACCCAAGATCATCACATGACTTCCTCCCTCATCTCCCTCCACTCAACCTATCTAGGTACCTAGTCCTTTCAAATCCACGCAGCTTGGGAACCCTAACCCAAATCCAGACTCCAGGAAGGATTTCGCGTTTAAGAGAAAGAGGCTAGTTAGGCAGGAAGGAGAAGAGTCACCTGACATCTTCATCTTTGTGTCACCTCAGCTTCCATTTGCTCGGTAGCGCTCAAATCAGACGCAGTAAAACGGGCGTCCGGCTGCCACTTGCGATGTGCAACAAAAACATCTCCTCTCCTCTCTCCCTATCACCTGACTCACCGCACATCACATTGTCAAGAAGCTCACTCGAGCTAAGCCTACCCTGAGAAAAGCGGAAGAGGGAGGGCGGGAAGGCAAGAAAGGTTAACACTCGCTCTTCTTCATTCCTATCTATATCTGCCCAGGTGATAGCTAGCAACCCAGCGAAAGGCAAGGGTATATCAACCATCGCATCGCAGTCATATCCTTCACTCATCTCCCAGATTCATAACTCTATCATACATAATCGACCTATTACTCTCAGGCAAACACCGCCCTACTAATCATCCATCGGCCTATCCGTCAAGCTAACGCCGACACGCGACCCATCCTCATACCCACCTACACTCCCAACACTATCTCTCTTCGATTGATCGACGCTCATGCGCCCATATCCCACTGGTCGTCTGCCAGCGAATCTGCCACCCGCAGCTGGAGCGGACCGCCCCAGACTATTCCTCTTCTCGATGCCGATGTCGTCCATGCCGGGAATATAGGTTGCGCTCGTTATGTTCGACGGCTCGGCACTTCCGTTCGTGATAGATTGAAGTGGGGTGCCGTTCGCTGGTTCAGAGGAAACTGAAGGGCCGGCGTCACTGGGTACCTCTAAGCTTTGCCTCATTCCTGCTGACGGTCTTGGGTGTCGGTCGGTTGTCGCTGTTGGTGATACTTGAACGGGGAATCTGGTTTCAGGGCCTCCTGAGCTGCGATCTCTGCGGTGGCCGCGGGGAGAGGGAGCTGGACTTGTAGCTCTACTGCGAGAGCTGCCGCCTGCTGCGATTATTGCACGAGCCCGGGCTTCCATATGAGCTTTCCGGTTGCTCTCATCTGTGCTGATAGCTCGGGGTCGGGTGTCGACACTGACGCTGTGCGAGAGAGATGAAGCACGCTTGAGTTCGGTGAATATGGCGTCCTTATGAGAGAACAGATCGCGGATGAGGCGGTACGAATAGCGCTCTTCCATAGTCATCGACGTTTCGGCTTTCGGTCTTAGTATGCAAGGCGCTAGACTCGTTGCCAGGGCTGCAACATAAGCCTCGTCAGCTGAGGTAAGTTCAATTAGTCTTGTGAAATGTGTCATGAGGGCATCAAGTGTTGCGATGTTTGAAAGTCGCAGTTGGCTAAGGGTGTTCTGCAACACTGAGATGCGTGCCTTATCGGTAGATTCGGATGCTGGGGTAGAGTATATTGTTTTCATAATTTCGTAAACGTGAGATGAAACGAGTGAGTCTGTGGCATGTTAGAACGAATATTCCAGATGCCTCCATGACACATACCTGGAAGTTCTAGTAAGTACAGTTTCAGGACGCTTGCAATGATGGGTATCTCGTAAGGCTCTAAGGATTCGACGCTGAAAGATTTCCCGGTATTAAGCACTTCTCGAAGTTTATGGGACTGGTGAAGGGGAACGTCAACAAGCCATACGCTTCTCCTGGCTTCATCGCCTTCAAGGTCCGGATACCGATTGTCGAGGAAAGTGAGAATCGTAGTGATGATTGCTGGTACTCGCTTCCGATCAGCCCGGGCTCGAGCCTCCAAATCTACGCCGAAAGTCTGCTCGTCTGCTGAGTTGTAGTAGTTCTCGTAAACCACAACCTTCGGTGCAAAGCCACCAGTACGGTAATTCTCCAAGAGATATCGAAGATCGCCTAGCGGCTGAACCGTCTCTTGATAGAGCATCATCTTGTCGACTGTAGATTGTAAACTTGGAATGACATTGCTGATCGTCCCCGAGAAGTCCAGAATGATTGTCTTGATAGCCTTTAACCTGTCAAGCTCACAACGTTCTAAGTACCGCAAGTGATCGACAATGGCCTCCTCGAGTTGGCAACGAAGGAGGTCGAGCTTGCGGACGCCGGCTTTGTATCGCTCGTCAGCTTCCGCAGCTTCTCTCCGGAGACGATCGCCCGGGGTCTCATTGGGGTGTTGTGCATTTATAGGATTCCATCCAGCTAAGAATTCAGTAACAGTTCCAACCACAGGCGAGTCGATAGAGCCCGCCTCGGATGCCAGTGAAAAGGAACGATTCAGAGGTTGCTTCTTTTCAGGGACCCCACTCCATTGGAACGCTTTGGGCTTCCACTGATAGTACATCTTGGAGCTGTTGGCAAAAATGCTTCCCACGCTTCCGATCAACCGCAGAAATCCAGTTGTGATGAGGTCCTGTCCAATTCGCTCTGCATGACTGACGCTTGTTGCTCCCATGTACTTCTGGAAGTACTCCACGATATCTGCTCCACTTGTGGTATTGAGGTATGTGCCGAGTATAGGAACCTTCGTCTCGCCCAATCTGATTGTTGTAAGGATGTGTACAAGGATCTTCTTCACCTGATCCGGCTGGTAGACTTCATCTCCAATTTCCAGCGGCTCGTCTTCTTCCTCATCCTTGTCGATTACCTTGATCTCTGGTATCTTAGACTTTGGGCTGGTTTCTGAATCTTGAAAAGCCATCTTATTCTCCTCCTCAATATCCTCCACCAACCGACATTTGGTGAAGTAGTGACTCCGGAGCTTCTTTACTGTATCGGCTTGCTTGTCGTGTATTTTTATCCGCGATTGAAGAACGTCTTGGGAGTTCTGGACTCGCGATTCGTGTGCATGACACCATCTCGTAAAGGGCGCCACGACAAGATCTCGAATACTTTGTGCGATTTTTCGATGGTTTTTGGCTGCCTCCTCCATTTCCGTTCGAACTCCATCGTATGCCTGTGTCCCATTAGCAGACCCCTCGCCGCAGAAAACAATGGTCCCCACCTTTCGAACACTCGCTCCATCATCTCGAGAGAAGCCACCAGCTATCCTATCTGTTGAGGGCCCTATTTCCGCAAGCTTCAACCCATATAGATCCTCAGCCTCAGCTCGCATCCGCGCAATTTGAAGGACTTGATGATTTTCTTGTACGCCTTGCTGAAGCTTGCCAAAGAGAACGCCGAGCCCTGCAGTAGTCCGTCAGCGCGATCTGCCAGCTTTCAATGTAGTCCCTTACCTCCGGCATAGTCTCCTGACCAAAAGGAATCCGCGAAGCCAGGCATGATTGTGGAATTATGACGCACTGCTGAGATGAAGACTATCGTAGAAGAGTATCGTAGAGGAACCGGGGACCGCGTAAAGAGGATGAAATAGTGTGCGAGGTGGTTGTATTTAACGAATGACTGGTGAAGTGGGTGGGATGTTGATTCAGGAGGAGCTTCCTTCTATCTTTCAGCTCTGGTCCCTGTCCTGTTGGAGCGTCTCAGAGCTGTGGCGTGAAATTGGATATCGTCAAAAAGGCTGTCGTGATGTGTGCGATCAGTATTATGGAGGCTCGCTGCAGTTGCAGATAAGGGGCGACGATGAAGGCATTCAAAGCGTGAAATTCGGATTTTCTTTCTCTGCCAGCGCCAACAGGGAATTCCAAGTGACGCGCATCCGCAACCTGCCGAAAGTGGCTTAGTGCGATGGGTATCACCTGACCTAATCCTCTCTAACTTCAACTTCAGATGAACGACGTCTCACATTGAAACATATAACATATTTGAGTTTTGGTATCGACATTCATCATGTCGTAACTATACAAAGCAGGGTCCTCTGTTGCCATGGGACAAGCTAGCTGTGGAGATCTAAAGCTCTCGACCCTCAAGCTTTGAAGATGTCACTGTCTCAATGGCGGAACTTGGCGAGGCCAAGCAGATGGTCGATAGACCTACAGCGAATGCGTTCAACGATGTATTGGCGATGATGCTTGAATTGTATTTCTTCCTCACTATTAGTTTTATCTTTATTCAGAATGATTTCCTTGGTGGATTACAGCCAGGACCCCGAACCATCAAGCAGAAAGTGAACAAGATCTTGACCAACGCCGTACTCATCAGTATATCCACCATTTCACAAAATGATACACATTTCTAACCTTCGATAGATGGGCACAATGATCTTGCGATACGCAACCTCTCACTCACAACTGCCACAATCCCTACCCCGATGCAGCAATAGTAGGCCTTCCAGATGACAGTTCCGGAGTTGGTGAGCCACGGTGGGGCGGTGTCTCGCCCGCAGGAAGAGAAGCAGTCAAAGAGATGAACTTCCTTGGAATGATCGTCGTCCTCTCGCATGTGATTCCAGCCACAATGCGCGATGTTCTCGGCGCCTCGGAAGACTGGGAAGGCTGTGCGGCTCCAATTGTGTACAGTCACTCATTCGCACATGCACTTTGTCCTCATCCCCGAAATGTTCCAGATTATATCCTGCATCTGGTGAAGAAAAACAATGGTGTTGTGATGTTGAACTTTGCTCAGGATTTCGTGTCTTGCATCGCGAATCCGGAGAACAAGACTGGGATGCCGGGTTTCCACCCGCAGAATAACACGCTTTCGCATGTCGTCGAGCATATCACGCACATTGGAAATCTCATTGGGTATGATCATGTTAGACTTGGAAGCGATTTTGATGGGATCTAAAGCACACCGGAAGGATTGAATAATGTTTCCAAGTTCCCAGATTTAGTTGCAGAAATATTGAGACAGGGAGCCAACGACAAGGATGCAGCGAAGGTTGTGGGTGGTAATATCTTGCGCGTGTGGAAAGATGCTAATGCTGTTGCTCTAAAGATGAGATGCAGAAGGCAGGTGGGTAAACTATGTGTTAACTATAAACCATGTAGAATCGCGGTCAACCCGGCAACCACGAACACGGCGCCCTTTCCTCGAAATGGTGAAGCCAGTGGAGGACAAGTTGCCAAGCTTAGGTAGAGGACCTTATTTAGCATCTCTCGTCCAGTAGATAGCCTTTTCATGCGAAGAAATAAATTCTTGTTGCTGCCCATAATATCTATATACTAGGAACCGAAGATTGTCGCCGTTCTGTTCTGAAAGTGGTCCAAGTTGGGTTCACGTTAAGCGGCGTTGTGCTAACCCACCCATTTGAGCCA
>Ga0302325_10022469_pt1 | contig 13198 bp, 9 predicted proteins | sample Palsa_T0_2_FD_201948 | JGI IMG/M metagenome (GOLD analysis project Ga0302325, IMG submission 201948) | Peat permafrost microbial communities from Stordalen Mire near Abisko, Sweden - Palsa_T0_2 | ecosystem: Environmental > Terrestrial > Soil > Palsa > Peat permafrost | place: Sweden: Abisko... | reverse complement strand
CCGCAAAGTCAGCTCTGGCAGCAGTCCGGTAACCTCTCGGCCGATAAGGTGTGCACCGAGCAGTTCGCCGTCCGCGGTGCGCTGCGCTGCGCAAAGCTCTCCCGTAATAGACCTAAAATATCTTTTCGAACGGGACACTAAGGTGTACCTTTTATAGAGATTTATTTCTGTATAAGAAAGAAGTACGGATTATGACCATACGTGAGCAAGATGTGGTCGAATGAGTGGGCTATAACCGACCAGACAGCGAAAATAGTGGTCAGGGGAGGGGGTGTACACGGAGGACGACCAGGACCCCGAATCCTCGCGCAGGTGGCAGATCACTCGCCCCAGGACCCCTCATCGGCATCGGGTCTGGGCGAGCGCCTCTCCGCGACGAGCTGTGATGGTCTCTCCTGGCTGCGGGGGAAGCGCTGTCGGGCCCGGCACTCCTGGCAGCAGGCGCTGCGCATACTCGAGGAGCTGCAGCGCCCCGACGCCGACGAACTCCGGGCCAAGCTCGGCAGCGATCACGACACGACCCTGCTGAGCTGATCAGGCACCTCTCTGCGGTCCCACCTGGGCAGAACCGGCCATTCGGTAACTCCCGGTCGGCAACGGAACTGTACGTGCCGACAACCTCGTCCACGTTATGCGATCAACCGATATTCGTCGTTGATGATGCCATCGACGTGAGCGTGGTTTCGGACGCGGTACAAGTCGAGGCCGAGCGGTTCGGGTAGCGGAATCCCCGTCAGGATCGCAGCCACCAGGGTGTCGCTCGAAGCAGGTAATGCCTCCCTCCATCACTGCGGCCGGGACGACTGGGAAGCAACGCAGGCTAGGCCGATTGGTTTCCCGGCCACCGCGACTTCAGCACTGGAGCGGCGGGTGCACGCCGACATGTGGCGCCATTGGCGATCCACACCCGACGACTGGGACACCTTCGTCGCCGGCGTGGTGAAGGTCCTGCAAGCGCTCCTGCCTACCACGTCCGGATAACCCGACGTCATGGGGGCCTGTGACGGTAACGATTTGGTCTCGTCGGGTCAGGCGCCCATCCGCCCGATCGCCGGGGCCGAAGTAGGACCGTGACGGGAAAGCCCGAGTCAGCACATGGCCATCAGCGGCACAGCCGGCCTGGCCTGGATCCGGCATGGATGCCTGACTTTTGGCTGTCGTGGCCTGGCTCCGTGCGGAGGTCCGCGGGATCGGCTGCGACCTCTGCTGCGCCGTCCAGATATGTCCAGTTGAGCGCACACAGTCCAGCCCGGCAGGACACTCCCGTCCTGCTTGTTCAGCGCAGGGGCGAAAGGCTTCGGGCCAGCCCCGGAAGGGATATCCATGAGTGGCCAAGATGACATGGGCTCACCCGCCGTCGGCACTGCTGCCGACTACGAGGCGCAGCAGCGCCTGTCACGGCGTTCGGTCCTGCGGGGCGTCGCCGGCGCCGGAGTCGCGGGAATCGCGGCAACCGCCCTCGCTGGTACTGCGCTACCGGCCGTCGCCGCCTCGGCCCGGCCGGCGGTGCCCGCATCGCGCGGCATGAAGACCGAGACGAAGGACGCGGACTCGGACCAGATCGTCGTGCATGTGCGCGATGTCGAATCAGGAGAGATCGACGTGTTCCGCGGCACCGGCCAGACCCGCCTGCGCGACCCGGAACTGGCCGCGCGCCTGGTTCGTGCGAGCCGGTGACCGCCCAACTGTCCTGCCATCTACAGCACGCAAACCTGTGAGGTAATTGATGTCTTCGCATCGCGAGGCGCCGGAGATCTCGAAAGATCCCGTCGCCGACAGTACCGACGTCTACGCATTTGTCAGCCCGGACAAACCGAACACGGTCACACTGATCGCCAACTACATCCCGCTGCAGGAGCCCGCCGGCGGCCCGAACTTCTACGAGTTCGGCGACGATGTGCTCTACGAGATACATGTTGACAACGATGGTGACGGCCTAGCCGATATTTCCTATCAGTTCCGCTTCGAGACGAAACTGAGCACTCCGGGGAGCTTCCTGTACAACACGGGTCCGATCAAATCGCTCAGTGACCCCAACTGGAACAGCAAGCAGTTCTACCGAGTTACCCGGGTCGACAGGTCCGGCACTCATGTCCTGGCCAGCAAGCTCGCCTGCCCGCCGTGCAATGTAGGCGTGCTGTCCACGCCGAACTACGAGGCGAACCTCGGGCATCCGGCCGTTCACTCGCTGGGCAGCAACGTCCGGGTTTTCGCCGGCCAGCGTGCCGAGGAGTTCTACGTCGACCTGGGCTCGATCTTCGACCTGGGCAACCTGCGTCCGCTCGAGCAGTTCAACGTCTTCGGGAAGGCCGCCGGGCTCAAGAGCGCGCCCGGCGTGAACGCCACCAATCGCCTGAACGTGCATTCCATTGCGATTCAGGTGCCAATCCGCCAACTTACCGTCAGGGACCGCCCTACGATCGGCGTGTGGACAAGCGCCAGCCGCCAGCGCGTGCGAGTGTCCAGCGAGGAGGGAAGCGCCAACTTCACCAGCGGCCCCTTCAGCCAGGTTTCACGGTTGGGCAACCCTCTCTTCAACGAGGTCATCGTCCCACTGGGCAAGAAGGACTACTGGAACAAGCAGCAGCCGGTGCACGACAAGCAATTCGCGTCGTTTGTCGCTAACCCGGAGCTAGCCGGGCTGCTGCCCGTCCTGTACCCAGGAGCATTCCCGCATCTCGCTGCCCTCGACAAGGCCCGGGCAGCCCGCGCCGACCTGGAGGCGATTCTGCTCACCGGTATCCCGTCAGGCCTGATCAAGGGCTTCACGAACTTCACCGGCAAGGTGCAGGCCGACATGCTGCGGCTCAACACGTCGATTCCACCCACCCCGACCAGCTCCAAGACGTACAACATCCTCGGGCTCATCGGCGGCGACCCCGCCGGATTCCCGAACGGGCGCCGGGTGACGGACGACGTGGTCACCATCGAACTGCGGGCAATCGCCGGAGCGGTGTACCCGCTGATCGATCCCAGTTACGTGGTCGACGCGGTCGTCCCTGACGTCACCGATGGCCTGACAGGCACCAGCGTCACCAACCGGCCCCTGCAGGCGTTCCCCTACCTGGGAGTGCCATACGACGGCTACCACGACCCGTCTTGATCAGAAGGACGGGAGATACCTGACGCCGGCCGGCGCCACGAGCGCTGGCCGGCGCCCGGTTCCCCTTCTTCTCCCCGGTTCCTTCACACTCCGGTTCTTCAGTCGATAGGAAGCAGGAGCGCAGCGCGATGACCGAATCTGCCCCCGGTCCCTCCAACGCCGGCAGCGTCGTCCTCAATGTCGGGGACGGCATTGGCGCCCTGGTGCTACACACACCCGCGGACCTGGACGGCCATGAGATCGAGATCAGCCCGCACGGCATCTCAGGCGCCAGGCGCACACACTCGCAGGTCCGGGAACGCCGGGCCGGCGGCAGTGTGCAGCACGCGGCCGTCTACCCCGGGCTTACCGCCGGTGACTACATCATCTGGCGTGACGCCACCACCCCGGTCGGCATGGTGACCATCGACGGTAGCCACGTCACCAGCTACCACTGGCCGGAGCATCCGCCGACTAATCCCGAGCAGTCCTAGGCATCACTTCGCGGAACGGAGGGGAGGCCCTGGGTGAGGGCGACACGCACTTGGTGATCTGCAAGAGGTCACCAGTTTGACGCATCGAAGGTCCCGGATCGTCCGGCATGTGCACGGGAGGGGCAAGATCATCTGCGTGGCGGGTGCTAACGGGAAGTATCAGTTTGCCGGTGGGACGATGGCCGTCCATGGCCTGACCGGATGCGGATTTCCTAGGCTGGGCCTGCCCGCGCCAGCCGCAGTCCTGTGCACATCCGAGCCGGGGGCGACCGCCTGGCATTGCTTCAGATCACTGTCCTGTGACGAGCACGCCGAACTCGATCGAGAGGAGAAGGACCCCCATGACCAGCCCGGCCACAGCTACCAGCCATAAGGTGCGCTTGACCCGGGCCTCATCGGAGTAGTAGGCGCGAGACCGGGAGGTCCGCAAGAACAGCCGCCGGTACCACGGACGCTGGTAGAACCGCCAGCAGGCGTGCGCGTAGCTGGTCAGGGAGCCCCGGTAGTCCATGACCAGGATTGCCGCTGCCATCGATACGGCCAGGCCGGTCAGCGTGAGGACCGCGAACTCAGCGGGCGGCTGACCGGAAGACTGCATCACCACTCCATCATCCGCCGGCCGGAAAGACGGCGCGCCGAGTGCACGGTTCGGTTGCTCAGGTCGGGCCCGAAGGCCTGGTTAGGATCGTGTGTGCAGCTGGTGCTGAGTGGTGGCCTGCAGGGAGTCAAGGCAGGCCCGGTGAACGGGCGGAATTCGAATAGCACGCCGGCGAGTGGCGAGCTTCTGAGGGGCAATCGGGGGGGCAGGCTCAGCTTTTATCAGCTTGCTGACCTGCGGGAACCTGTGAGCAGCCGCGTCCTTCGCGACCCGGTACTTGGTGATCTGTAAGAGGTCACCAGTTTGACGCCCAGCGGGTCCCGGATTGCCGGGCAGCGTATACACGGCGCAGCGCAAGATCATCTGTTAGCAAACGGGAAGCATCACGAGATCGGTGCGGCGATGGCGTCTCCGCGATCTGGCAGCGTTGGCCAGCTCGTCGGCCGGTAGCGCCGGAACCTAAACTGACAGGACACCGGGCATCAGTTACAGCACCTCGCCGCATACAGGGCGTCAGGTTCGCACGGTGCAGCCGCCTGACGGCCGCGGGGTTAGATCGAAGCCATCCCGGCCAGCGGCCGAGGCGACCCCCAGGGGATCCTCATACTGGACCGCTTCGAGGGTCGGCGTCGGACTGCGTCGCAGGACATCACGCTGAGTAGCAGGGAACATCCAGGAGAACGCTCGCCGATCCGCCTAACGTACGGTATTGGAGATCTATGTTGGCCGGCGTCTACAGGGCGCGAATGGTGGTTATGTATCCGAAGGTTTGGGCGCGCCGGGAAACATCCACTCAATGCTTGGCGAGCGGACGCTGGCTGGCCTTATCCTCTGCAATGCATGATGAGCTTTCATCGTCGTCCCGGAGTGATCTGCCGCTTGGCTGGGCCGTTGCGAGTACAGCCGCGTTAAGCCGCTGTGGTCAGATAGGTGCAAGAACCAGGCAGGCTGCGGTTGGCCGGGCAGCCTTTCACATATTTGAACTCGTGGGAGCCGGCGGCCAGACGGTTCGAGTGGTCTGGCAAAGGCCAGTTCGTCCGAGGGATCTTCCCGGGGCCCGCGCGATCCGCAGCGGACCCGGGATTGAGTACTTTGCCTTCCATCGGTCCCCGGCCAGCATGAACTCTCTGGTCGTCTAGCCCGGCCGGCGTCGAAGTTGATGCTGTCCTACTTGAGTTCACGAGGGTCTGTGCTGCTGACCTCGTCTCCCAGGCCCTCCGGTGAGCCTGTTTGCCGCTTCGCCGTCATGGACTTCGGCTCGGTTCGACGATGTATCTGCTCCCGCCGAACATTCAAGGCAATCTCTCCGGTCAAAGACGCTGCCTGTCGCAGGGCGGGAAAGGCAGCGAAAATCGCAGTGACTTTTATGATGGCCGCCGTTACTCTTGTTCAATGGAGCTGCTTGGCCGGCTCCCAGAGCTGGCTGCGTGCAAGGAAGCGCTATCGGGGGACCGGCGTCATGCTGCCGCCGCAATCATTGCCGGACCGCCAGGTATCGGCAAGACGAGCCTGTGGCGGGCCGTAGCCGACTCCCAGTCCGGTGACGCTGTCGTCTTGTCCACCACGGGCATATCGGGGGCGCGGGCGGGGCTGGCCAACGTTGCCGACCTGCTGGATCCGATCATCGACACCGCGTTACCATTAATGCCAGGGCCGCAGGCCAACGCCCTTCGCGCGGCCCTGGGTCAGATTTCTCCGCAAGCGCCTGTCACCGACATGCTCCTCGAGCGAGCCATCGTCGGCATGCTCCGTGGCCTTGCCGCCAACGGTGTGGTCATCGCCGTCGATGACGAGCAGTGGCTCGATGAAGATTCCCGGCGGCTGCTGGAAGCCGCCATTGTCCGGCTGGCCGACGCACCGGTGCGGTGGCTGGTCAGTGGCCGGTCCGGAGAGGCTGTCCGCGGCCTTCCGCGGATGCTGGATCACGAACTAGGTCCGCACGCTGTCCGGATCGATGTCGCCGAACTTGACGATGCTGCGCTGTCCGAGCTGGTCATGGCCCGCTTTCCCGGCCACTGGTCACCTGGTGTGCTGCGGCATGTCATCGCGCTCGCGACAGGCAATCCGTACGCGGCGCTGGAGGTGGCCCGGGAGACCGTCGCCTGCGGTGAGCAGGACGGCACCACAGCCCATATGCCGTCAAGCCTCGCCGCCGCGGTTCGCGGCCGCCTGCGAAGACTCAGACGGCAGACGCTGGTTGTGGTGCAGGCCGCCGCGCTGACGGCCACGCCGACCCGGGCGCTGCTGCGCATCGTCACCGCCGCACCCGTCGATGAGCACGTCAATGAGGCGCTGGAGGCTGGAATCCTGCACGCCGTCCCACCGGATCCCGTGCTCCGGTTCAGCCATCCGCTGCGGCGGGAAGCGGCCGAAGGCATGCTGACCGACTCACGGCGCCGCGAACTGCACCGGATCATCGGTGCCGCGCTGAACGACCCGCACGAGGCGGCATGGCACCTCGCCCGGGGCGCCGAAGAGCCCGATGAGGACCTGGCCAAGCGCCTCGACCTCGCCGCCGAGGACGCCGGCGCGCGCGGGGCACCGGCCCGCGCCGCCACGCTGGCACGCGCGGCGGTGGGGCTCACCCCCGATCAGGACAGCCCGGAAGGATGGCACCGCCGCCTGCTGTGGCTGATCTGGCTGACCGCCGCCGGCGAATTCGATCAGGCGCGGCGAAACAGCAAGGAATGGGCACCGCGCATCCCGGCCTCGCTGCGGGGAAGACTCAGCGTCCTGCGGGCACACGTCGAGACCAACGTCGAGGAGACGTACGACCTGTTCGTCACGGCCCTGGAAGACCTCACCGGACGGGACCCGGCTCGCACCGCCCTCGCCTACGCCGAGGCCTCGATCGTTCTTGGCATTCTGCTGGGACGGCTGGACCAGGCGCGGGCTTTCGCGGCGGCGGCCATTCCGCACGCGCGCACGGCCGGGTACCCGCCTCTGCTGCGCGGGGTGCTGGCCGCCGGCGGACTGCTCGCGGCCATGGCCGGGGATCCCGGTTCCGGGGACCGGCTGCGCGCCGCGGTGCGGCTTCCTGGCTTCGCGGACACGCCCTTTCCCTATAAGTCCCCGGAAACGGCGCTCGCGCTGTGGCACACATGGCGCGGCGAACCCGGCAAGGCCCGTGACCTGCTGGAAGCCGTCGTCACACGTGCGGAGCGAATCGGATCGGGAGGGTGCGTTTTCAGTGCGAAAATCATCCTGGCGGAGGTCGAGTGGCAGGCCGGCAACTGGGACAAGGCCGCGGTACACGCACGGGGGACCGCTCGCTGGGGCCGCGAAAGCAGCCGTGGCCAGGAGGGGGCCCTTGGCTTCATCAGATCGCTCGTCAGGTCTGGTTACGGCGACATCGAAGATGCCCGCATGCTGGCCTCCCACGGGCTCAGCGAGTCCGAAGCCCAGCGGGACTGGGCGTTCGCGGCTCAATGCCGCTGGGTCCTCGGCCAGCTGGAGCTTTCGGCCGACAACCCAGGCGCGGCACTACGCTGGCTCGATCCGATCGCGGAGATGCTGCAGACAGGTGGCATCGGCGAACCCGGCTGCTACCCGTTCACGCCCGACCTCATCGAGGCATGGGCCGCGACCGGTCAACTCGCCGCCGCCACTGAACGGCTCAAATGGCTGCGGGACGCGGCGGAGCGCCTCGATCACCCGTGGGCGCGGATTACCAGCGGACGCGCGGAAGCGGTCCTCCGCCTGGCAGAACGCGATCCAGCGAAGGCGATCGACGCGGTCGCCAGCGTCATCCCGGAGGCGCGTGAACTCCGGCTGCCGTTCGAACTTGGCCGCTGCCTGCTGGTCCTGGGTACCGCGCAGCGCAAGGCCCGCCAGCGCCGGGAAGCAGCCATCTCCCTTGACCAAGCCATCGCCACGTTCGGTGGCCTCGGTGCCGCGCGCTGGAAGGAGCTGGCCCAAGCACAGCGGGCTCGGCTCGCGCCCGGACAGGATGACTCGCTCACCCCGACCGAACGGCGCATCACCGAACTCGTGGCCGCGGGACACAGCAACGCCGAGATCGCCGCCGCCCTTTTCATCAGCGTAAAGACCGTCGAGGCCAACCTCACCCGCATCTACCGCAAGCTTGGCCTGCGCGGGCGCGTCGATCTGGCGCGCAGCAGGCAGGGTTGAAACCTCGTCATCGCGAGGGTATTCCCCGATGCCTGCAGCAGGGCTGACCCCGCAACCTGGTGCACGAACAGACCGTAACCGCGCGATCAACGGGAGGACATCATGCCAAGCGCGAACGAGTGCGAACTGTCGGGCGTGTACGTGCGCTACACCGACGTGGCCGACCACGGCGGTATCTCGGAGGAATCGATCAAGGACGACCAGTCCTTTGACCTGGTCCTCGAACTCGAGGCGGGACAGACCATCTTCAACGCCGGCGCCGCGTACAACCTTTTCGTGGTGCTGAACGACCTGTCCGACAGCTCGAAGACCATCTACACGAACACGCAGGCCGGCAGCCTGGGGGACCCGAAGTGGCAGGCGATGGATACCTCGTTCCTCTGGACGGTGCCGCCCAGCACCGTCTCTTTGGCGGACGACCACGTCTACCAGGCCATCGCCGTGATGAGCGTCGGCAAGCACGATCCGATCGTCGACGTCGAACAGAGTGACCTGTTCATCGTCACCCAGCCCTAGCGGACGCCAGGACCGGATCCGGCATGCCGGATCCGGTCCCGGTCAGGTCACCCACCGACCGGAAAGCCGGCGATCATGTCCCTTTATCAGAGAACTGCCCTGGTCGCCTTGCTCCTTGTCATGCTGACCGGGCTCACGGCTTGTGATCATGGCGGCAGTTACCCGGTCCAGGCCGCCTACGCGCAGGCCGGCCCCTATGCCACGACGACGAGCACGGTGACCGGCGCTACCGGCACGGCAATGTACGACCTGTTCCTTCCGGCCAGTTACGCGGCGCTGGGGTTCAAGAGCCCGATCGTCACGTGGGGAAACGGGACCGGCGCGAAACCGGGCACCGTTTCGGTCTTCCTTAACCATCTTGCGTCCTACGGATTCACCGTCATCGCATCGACCCTCAGCAACACGGGCACCGGCAAGCAGATCGACGCCGCGGCCCGCTACCTGGTCGCACAGGATGCCGTCGGAGGAAGCGTCTTTCATGGCCACCTGGACGTGACCGAGATCGCGGCGGTCGGTTCGTCGCAGGGCGCAGGCGGCGCGGTCCGGGCAGCCACGAATGATCCCGCCCTGATCACGACCGTGCTGACCTTCTCGCTCCCGAACACATTCTGGGTCCGGCCTAACCCCGGATGCCCTACGAGAGCAGCCTGCATGTTTGACCCCGCAGCGCTGACCCAGCCAATCTTCCTCATCTCTACGCACGGGCCGTTCGATGCGGTCGCCGCGAGCCCCGCGACCGAGAGGAGCTACTTCCGCAGCACGAAAGTGCATACCGCCCTCGGCATCATCCTGTACTCCGATCACAAGCTGGCCGACCACTTCTCGATCGCCACGAATCCCGGCGGCATGCTCGGCTATGCCACGGCCTGGCTCGAATACCAGCTACGCGGCGACACCACGGCAGCCGGCGCCTTCACCGGCCCCCACCCAGAACTGCTGTCGAACGCCAACTGGCCCGGCAGCGCCACCAAGTTACCCCCTGCGCCGCCGCACTCTCCTTGAGGAGACGGCACAGCGGCCCACTGGTCGCCGGACGGCCTGCTCATCCGCCAGATCAGCCAGCTAGGCTGACCTGCCGGGGCGCGGGTCCCGAGCGAGCGGGGCCGGCGTGGCCCGTATCTTCTCCTGCACCAGTGCGAGAGTGCCGGCCAATGACCTCGACGTCGCCTACTCGCCGGTAAATCGGAATTCTGCCTGCCATGGACCGTCCAGGTGGACAACCTCCCAGTAGCGTTCGGCGATGCGCTCCGGGTCAAAGGAAGTACCTGCAGCTATCTGCCCGGCGATCGTCAGCGTGGCCACGCGGATGCCGTCCGGTTCCAGGTCAGCGCCGAGCATTGTCGCGGCCGACCGGAGAGCCGCCTTGCCGAGGGAAACGGTCGCAAGGGCCGGGATCGGGTGGTCGGCGAACCCGCCCCCGGTGACGAGGATGGTCCCGAAGCCGGCCGCCCGCATGGCCGGGGCGGCCACCTGCGTGACGATGATGGCACTGATGACATCTACTGAATACGCCGCCTGAAGGTGGGCGGCACTTGAGCTCAGCAGCCGGTCTGGAGCTCCCATGACGGCGTTATAGACGATGACGCCCGGTGCGCCATTTCCGAGATAGAGCTCCCTCATCCGGGCGCCCAGGCCATCGGGATCGCTGGCATCGGCCGCGATGGTGCTGATCTTGGCACCGGTATCGGCCAAGGTGCCCGCGAGGTCGGCGAGGCCGTCCGGGCTGCGCGCCACCAGGGTTAGCCGGTAGCCGCCCACGGCGAAGCGACGTGCCACGGCCGTTCCAAGGCCAGGCCCGGCGCCGACCAGTAGAAGGTGGCGGCCATCGACTGATCCGGGACCTGCGGCCTCGGCGAGGTCAGCGATCGTGCTTCCTCGGTTGCCAGGGTCGCCTGCTCGCTCGTTAGGCATGGGTGCCGCGGTCCTTTCCGGTATCCATCGAGCTCTTTCTTCGGCCGAAACGAGAGCCGGACGAGGTCCGGTCGCTGTTCCGGGAGGGAAAGCGACATGTCACCGTGACCGGTATCGGGGATCGGCAAGACCTGCCTGGCCTTGCAGCTGTGCTTGAAGACGTAAACAGTAGGCCACCCAGGCCGTCCATGAGATGCCACGCACTTGGCCCGGGCCTCTCGCCCGGCCAGCGTCCGTAACGTTACCGGAACGCTGAGGTCCTACGTTGGCACCAATTCGGTCGTGAAGATCACATAGGTCTCATCGGCGGCAGCGGGCTCATTGGGGACGTCTGGGGGAAGTCACCGTGTCGGCATCAGGGTTGTGTCCATGAACCAGCCAGAGGTGCTTGGGCCGGGAACTGGGAGTGCGGGCCAGCAAGACACGATCTTCGTGTCCATCGCTGCGTACCGTGATCCCGAACTGGTCCCAACGATAGAAGATTGCCTGGCGAAAGCCCGGTGGCCGGATCAGCTGCGATTCGGCGTCTGCTGGCAGCACGGCACGGAAGAGGCGCCTCCAGACCGGTTCGCGGACCCAAGGTTCCAGGTTCTTGATGTTGACTGGCGTGACAGCCGGGGGGCGTGCTGGGCGAGGGCCCAGATCATGGAACTTTGGGGAGGGGAACCATGGTTCCTCCAGCTGGACTCCCATCATCGCTTCGTTCCGGGCTGGGACGCCAAGCTGTTCAAGCAAGTCGCCGCGACAGGCAGTCCGAAGCCCGTTCTCACTACCTATGCCGGTCCATACATGCCGGGCGACGCGAGCTCTTTCACTGAGGAACCCATGCGAATGGAGTTCGACCGCTTCACAGAAGACGGCCTTGTCTTGTTCCGGCCCGGCGTCATCCCGGACTGGCAGGTGACGACAGATCCGCGGCGTAGCCGCTTCCTGTCCGCCCATTTCCTCTTCGCCCCCGGGAATTTTATTTCTGACGTGCCTTACGATCCTTCCCTGTACTTCCTCGGCGAGGAGATCACGCTCACCGTACGAGCCTTCACCCACGGTTATGATCTATACCATCCGGGTGAAGTGATCCTCTGGCATGAGTACACCCGGAATTACCGGCCTAAGCACTGGGACGACCACACCGCCGAGCGGGGCGCTGACGTTGACTGGGCCGAGCGGGACGGACCGAGCCGGGAAAGGGCCAGCCGCCTCCTTACGCAGCCGCGCCTAGGGCAGTTTGGCCTGGGAACTGAGCGATCTATCGCCGACTATGAAGCGTTCGCCGGAATCAGTTTCGCGCATCGGCGGGTCCAGGATTACACCCGGCAGCATCTCGAGCCGCCCAACCCTCCGGCCGAGGACGACTGGACCGCCAAGACGAAAGACCACACGGTGCGGATCACAGTGTTCGCCTCGCAGATGGCCTCGCCAGCGTGGACTGACGCACAGTTCTGGTATGTCGGCGTCCACGACAGCGACGGCCGGGAGATCTTCCGAGCTGATGCCGACCGAGCCGAGATCGGGCCCCTGCAATCTGGCCACCCCGGGTACATCACCCTGGTCCGCCAGTTCGAGTCGACCGCCAGGCCGGCGGCCTGGACCGTTCGGCCGTACACGACCGTAGGAGGTTGGCTCGATCCCATTGAAGGTGAACTCATCGGGGACGGAAGCGCGCACTGGGAAACAGTCTCAACAATAGGTGTTACGACGGTCAGTCCGGAGCACAAGGACGAAAAAACGGTCACACCGTGGGGCGACGCCGACTTGCAGCGGTGTTACCCCAAGGTCGTGCCTGGTCTGTGGCTCACCCAGATGGAAGGCGGCTTCTCGGTGGCCCAGGCTGGTGCCCCCACGCGATTCGTCATCAATAACACTGGCGCGCTCATCCTTGAATTGGCGAACGGCCGCTACTCGGTAGTTGAGATCGTCGGCGTCGTCCAGGATGCCTTCGGTCTGGCTGATCCACCCTATGCGCAGGTGATGGCGTTCGTCGACTCCGCGTCACAGTGCCGGCTCGTCGACGCAGAGTGGCATAAAGAAAGGAATTGACATGGCTGATAATTCTGAGCCTGGCGACGGCTTCGACAAAGTCGAGCCCTCGCGCCGCCGGTTCGTCAAGTACCTGGCGGCCGGCGCATTCGCCGCTCCCATCCTGCTGCGCGCCGAGGCCGCCAGCGCTGCCACCGCGGCGACGCCCACCCCGACCCCGACCCTGACTGGGCCAGCGACGACCCCAACCCCGACGCCGGTCGATACCGCCACGCCGACACCGGCTCCGACCGCCACGCCGACGCCGGCGCCGACGGCCACGCCGACGCCGGTCCCCACCGCCACGCCGACGCCGGTCCCCACCGCCACGCCGACGCCAACGCCAACGCCGGTATCGACGCCTACCCCGACGCCGACGCCGACGGCCACCCACACGCCAACACCGACGGCCACCCACACGCCAACACCGACTCCGACGGCCACTCCCAA
>Ga0302325_10022465_pt1 | contig 13200 bp, 10 predicted proteins | sample Palsa_T0_2_FD_201948 | JGI IMG/M metagenome (GOLD analysis project Ga0302325, IMG submission 201948) | Peat permafrost microbial communities from Stordalen Mire near Abisko, Sweden - Palsa_T0_2 | ecosystem: Environmental > Terrestrial > Soil > Palsa > Peat permafrost | place: Sweden: Abisko... | reverse complement strand
ACCCTGGTGATTTATATGCCGGGACAAAGCTATTCGGATATCGCAAGGCGGCTCACATCCGCTGGGCTTGCCGGCGAGACCTCGTGCGCTGTCATCTCGCGTGCCACTAGCAAGCAGCAGCGAACTCATCGCACAATCGTTCAGGATCTGCATCGCGCGCCGCAACTCCCCGCACCCACGCTGTTGGTCGTCGGCGAGGCGGTAGGTTTGGCCGACCCCGCCGCCATGGTGGATGAATTTGTGATGCCGGGACTGCGGCAGGAGAATGACGGTTTGCTTCCCGCAGCAATTTTTCAAGACATTATTCTCGCAAGCTCCAGGCCGGCGAGCAGATGAGGAGCCCATAGTGCCAGACCACGACGCGCAAGACAAAGGCAAGATCGCACAAGTGCAGTTGGCAGCAGAGAGTTGGAGTCCGCAGCAGGTGCTGGCCTGGGCGTTTGAGACCTTCGGCAACAGAGTCGCCATTTCGTCGGCCTTTGGGACCGGGGGCATGGTTCTCATCGATATGGCTTCCCGGTTGCGCAAGGATTTTCGGGTGTTCACGCTGGACACGGAATTCCTTTTTCCCGAGACCTACAGCCTGATCGACACGATCGAGAGCAAATACGAAATCAAAATTGAGAGAGTTGTCTCGCCGTTCTCGCCCGCCGAGCAGGAGCGGGCTTACGGCGCCGCGCTTTGGGCGCGCGATCCCGATCAATGCTGCAATCTTCGCAAAGTCGAGCCGCTCCAGCGCAAACTGGCCGAACTAGGGGCTTGGATCACAAGCATTCGCCGCGACCAGACTGCATTTCGTAAGGACGCCGGCAAAATCGAGCGGGACGCGAAATTTGGGCTGGTCAAGGTGAATCCGATCGTCGACTGGAGTTCGAAGCAAGTTTGGCGCTATCTCATCGAACATGGCGTGCCTTACAACCCGCTTCATGATCGGAATTATCCGAGCATTGGTTGCACGCATTGCACGCGCGCCATACAGCCGGGCGAAGATCCCCGAGCAGGACGCTGGTCGGGCTTGAGCAAAACAGAATGCGGCCTGCACGTCATCGAGATTGAACCCCTGGCAGCTTCGGCGGAAGCAGAAGTATAGGAGTTACTTGCCTCAGCCGCTTCATCTTCCAAGACACCTCGCCGGCATTACGCTTGATGTGATGCATAACACTCGCTATGCTGAATCGGGCCCTCAGCTCGCGGGACAAGCGAACCAGAGAGTGCGCCGCCGGTAAGCGAGTGAAAGCTTTCTGCGGAATCGAGCGCCCGCCCGGAGCTGGACCGGTTCGAGGCGGCTACCGAGCCGAAAGACCTTGGTGTATTATCCGGCAATCGATTGGAGGCGCTGAGCGGAGACCGAAAGGGCCGGTTCAGCGTCCGCATCAATGATCAGTAGTGGATTTGCTTTGTCGCCTGACGAATCGACCGGACCGTTGAAGGTGGAAATTGTCGACTACCACTAGGAGAAGCACAATGGGACTCACCGCAATTCACCCCGGCGAACATCTGGCCGAACTGAAGAAACTGGGTATCGGCGCCGCGGACTTGGCCCGGCAGTTCGATGTTCCGACCAACCGTGGGACTGAGATCCTGAATGGGCGGCAAGCCATCACCAGCGATACCGCTTTGCGCCTCGCCCACTTTTTCGGTACGACGGCTGAATTCTGGGTCAACCTGCAAAGTCTCTTTGAGCTACGCGTCGCGCAGAAGAAGGCTGTAAAATCCATCAGGGCATTGCCCACTTTGAAGCGTCTCGAACCAGCACGGGCATGAACGAAAAAGCCGGTTACAACCGCTTCCTCCTTCTGGTTGCGGGGTTGGGCGGGCTGCTGTACGGCGTGGACGTCGGCATCATTGCCGGGGCTTTGCCTTATCTGGAAGCCACCTCCGGGCTGAATGCCGGCCAGCTTTCCATTGTCGTTGCGGCCGTGCTCCTCGGCAGCGTGATCTCAACCCTCTTTGCCGGTGCGCTCGCGGACTGGATTGGACGCAAGCCTCTCATGGTGCTGAGCGGATTGCTGTTCGTCTGCAGCATTCCCGTCATCGCACTTTCGCGTGGCTACGAATCCCTGGTTATGGGGCGCCTTTTACAGGGCGTCAGCGCTGGCCTGATTGGAGTGGTTGTGCCGCTCTATCTGGCGGAGTGTTTAGCGGCGACGAACCGTGGGAGGGGAACGGGTATTTTCCAGTGGCTGCTGACCTTGGGGATCGTGACCGCGGCCTTGGTGGGGATGTACTTCAGTTTTCGCGTGGAAGAAGTTTCGCGGCTAGGCGACTCGGCAAAACTCTTTGCCTTCAAAGATACGGCCTGGCGCAGCATTTTCTGGGTTTCATTACCACCGGGAATTTTGTTTGTCATTGGCAGCGTGATGGTGTCGGAGTCCCCGCGCTGGCTGTTTCGGCGCGGGAGAGGGGACGCCGCCTATGCCGCGCTGCTGCGCTCTCGTACGAAGGAGCAAGCCGATGTTGAACTGGCGGAAATGCAGCAAACCGCCGCCGCCGAGACAGCCGGATCCACAACTGGATCCCAAGTCTCCGGAGCGAAGGTCGTCGGAGCGAAGCTCAGGGAGTCGCTTCTACGCCGCAAGTATGTGATTCCATTTCTGCTGGCCTGCATTATTCTGGCTTGCAACCAGGCGACCGGCGTCAACTCGATCATCGGTTACAACACCAACATTCTTCTGCAGAGCGGTCTTTCCGATGTGCAGGCCCACTGGGGCTACGTTCTTTTCACGATCGTAAATTTTCTCACGACCATTGGCGGCGTGCTGCTGGTGGATCGCAAGGGGCGCAAATTCCTGCTGTCTGTCGGCAGCGCAGGCATCATCGTTTCGCTCGTCTGCACCGGTATGCTCTTTCGCCGGACGGAGAAGCTGCGCGTCGATTCGCGAGACGCGGTTCAGGCTATGGTTGACGCCATCGTAAACAATGACGTCGACGCCGGGCGGAAGGTCACCTTGAGGTATGACGAGAAGACTGCCCATGCGCTTTTGGCGGCGGCCGGAGACTCTGGCAGCAAGATCGGCGGCCGGCCCACATCCCTGGTTGTTATTTATTCCTACGGAGATTTTCGCGCCGCCACCAAAGTCGCGCGCTCCGACGATAAGGCCGCCCAGCCGATCGAGATCACACGCGCCAGCTGTGTGCCGGCCAACAAAGTGCTAGCTTTTTTTTCGAATCCATTCAGCAATCTCGCGGCGGCGCAGACGGCCCCGCTCAGAATCGACGAGGCACTGATTACTCCCGTGCCGAGCACGCACAATGGCTGGCTGGTGGCTGTCAGTCTCTTTTTTTTCATGGCATTTTTTGCGATTGGACCGGGAGTGTGCGTGTGGCTGGCGCTTTCGGAGTTAATGCCGACCCGGATTCGCTCGAACGGTATGAGCATCGCCTTGCTGATTAACCAGGCGGTCTCGACAGGCATTGCGGCCGTGTTCCTGCCAACCGTCGGCAAGTATGGTTATTCGACCATGTTTTTTGGCTTTGCCGCCTGTACCGTGATCTATTTCATTACCGCTGCGGTGTTTCTGCCGGAAACGAAAGGCAAGACGCTCGAGGAAATTGAAGCGCATTTTGAGGGAGAACTATGAAGCAAACGATGAAGCAAGTGAGCTCTTCCGTCTTTAGTTTCGCAGGAGCCTTAGCGATCATTCTCAGCATTCCCCCCCTGGCCCACGCGCAGGGGGATTCTGCGGCACTCTACAAATCAAAATGTGCCGTGTGCCACGGTGCTGATGGAGCGAAAGTGGCCGGGCATGATCTCTCCTCTGCCGACGTGCAGAAAAAATCCGATTCCGACCTTACTGCAGTGATCGCGGAGGGTAGGCCCCCCAAGATGCCGAAGTTCGGAGATAAGCTGAAGCCAGAAGAAATTAAAGGTCTGGTGGATTACATCCGCACATCGAAGAAATAACCCTGCCTGATTTGGCCATTGGGGGCAGAAACAGCGATACCACGTTGATGATCGGTATCGAATGGTGGAGTGTGTCCACGCAATGATCAACGAGAAAGAGGCTCAAGAACGAATTGCGTGGAAAGAATGTAAAAAATGAAAGCGCCCCGTGACCGATAGAGTCATGGGACGCTTTCGTCGAGCAGCCCTCCCCCGAAGCCTGCTCGATTCCAACCTAGTCTTTGGTGCCCATCCCCGTGAATAGCACTTGCGTGCCACCTGGAGGCACGAATAGGTGATAGGCTAGTCGCCCTCGGACGCGATCATCACTGTATCTGCACGCGTCGGTTGGACTCCTCCCCTTTCGCGGAGAGCCGCGCAGGCTGGTGGATCCCTAAAAGAGAGGCACGCCTGCGTTAATTTTCGGTTAAATTCCCAACATCTGATTGACCAGGCGCAGGGGCGGCATTACCCTCCGTGGTTATGAGCGAAGAGGTTATGAGCAAAGATGATCTTGATCGCCTGCGCCATGCCTACAAGAGAGCTGTGGAGGCATGGGTTGACAGCATTCGCGCTGAGGAAGCGTTGGCCACCCACGACCATTCGATGATCGCTATGGAGCAGTGGGATGACGCGCACACGAGGGAGCACGAAGCACACGCGAAAGTCACCGAAGCGCGCGATGCATACAAAGATGCGCTTCGCACCGTGAACTATGGCATCTAGCGGCGTTGTCGAGCTCGTCTTCTGCCAGCGCTTGCTGGCCTTCTAAAAAATCCCGACCTTCCTAAAATCCGCCGAATTTGTCATCCTGAGCGGAGTAGCCGCTTCGCCAAGCGAAGCAGCGACGGAGTTGAAGGACCGCCACCGACCCGACACTCCCGGCGAAGCTTCAAGGCATTCTCCCCGAGCACCGTGTGGAGCGGACACTGCCGTCCGCTGTCCGCCGACGTGTTCAGCAGGTGGAGCGGGCTCACAGCAGGGAAGCACGAATCCTCCCCCCAGACCCGCCCCGAAATAGGAGCTGAAGCGAAGTCTAAGTCTCTACTCCCCAATACTTTACAAGCAAGTCATTAAAACCCGATATTTGCAGGAAATGAGTGGCGGGGTGGGGGCGTAAAAGATAGGACAATAACTTGAGAGTAAACACCCAGGCACCCTACCAGACCCGACAACGATTCTCGCGGACCATCGGCTGGCCAGCTCTGCAGCTGAAGGCTTTCTGAAATTCTTCCATATTCACGACCAGTCCGTTGACGCGGTACTTGCCCGGTGAGTGCGGATCGGTGATGGCCGAGAGGCGCAGGTCCTCAGGACGAGTGTTCTCGCAGGCCCACTGTGCGTACCCGACGAAAAAGCGCTGTTCCGGCGTGAGTTCGTCGCGCGGCTCGAGCTTCATATTCTTGATCTGATCTTGCCAAGCCATCCAGGCAAGAATAAGTCCACCGAGATCGGCAAGGTCTTCGCCTTCGGTCAGATTGGAGTTGATCATGACGTCGTCAACGACCGTGTACTTTGCGTATTGATCGACGACACATCGCGCCCGCGCGGTGAAGTTCTTGGCGTCGGCTTTGGTCCACCAGTCCTTCAGGTTGCCATGCGCGTCGAACTGCCGCCCTTCGTCGTCGAAGCCGTGGGTGAGTTCGTGGCCGATGGTTGCTCCCGTGTCGCCATAGTTGGGCGCGTCGTCCATCTTCGGGTCATACAGCGGAGGCTGCAACACTCCTGCAGGAAAGTTGATGTCGTTCATTTGATCGTTGTAATAAGCGTCGACCGTGGGCGGAGTAATGTCCCACTCGCCGCGGTCCAGTGGTTTGCCGATCTTGTTCAATTCGCGTTTCGATTCAAACACCGTTGCCCGTTCGACGTTGCCGGCAAAATCCATCGCCTTGATGTCAACCGAGCTGTAGTCGCGCCACTTGTCGGGGTATCCGATCTTGTTCACGATGGTGTGCAGCTTCAGAAGCGCCTGCTGCCTGGTGGCCGGACTCATCCAGGTCAGAGTCTTAATGTCCTCCTCCATGGAGTGTTCGATCTGCTCGGTCATAAGCAGCGTTTTCTGTTTCAGTTGAGGGCTGAACGCCCGCGCCACGAATTCCTGGCCAAGCGCCTCGCCAAGCTGTTCGTCAACCAGCGAAACGCAACGCTTCCAGCGCGGCCGAAGCTCGGGAACGCCGCGCAACGTTTTGCTAAAAAAGTTGAAGTTCTCGTTCACGAAGTCGTCAGAAAGATAAGGCGCCAGCGTGTGCGCAGTGTGCCAGCGCAGGTAAATCTTGATATCGCGAATATTGAGCGCCCTCAGCTCCTTGTCGAGTTCCTTGTAGAACGCAGGTTGGGTGACGTTGAAGGTCCTCTGGGCGGGCAGGCCAATCTGCTTGATGTAAATGGACCAATCAAAATCGGGTGTCATCGCCTGCAAGCCCTTGAAGTCAACTTTGTGGAAGAGCTTATACGGATCGCGGAGTTCAACCTGCGTCAACGACGCCTTGGCCAGCGTCGTCTCGATCTGCATAACTTTTGCGGCCTCGGTTTTGGCGACTTCCGGTTTGTCGCCCAGCAATTCAAACATCGTCTGCACATGGACGACATACCGCTTGCGGAGGTCAACGGATTTGTCATCGGTTTTGGTGTAGTAGTCGCGGTCGGGCAGACCGAGTCCGCCGGCGCCGGCGAACGCGATCACATTCTGCGAATTCTCGAAATCCTGATTGGAACCGAAGCTGAAAAAGAGACCGGTACTTTGCAGCTTGAGGTGCAAGCTGGCGAGCAGCGCAGGCAGATCTTTCATGGATCGCATGGCAGCAATCTGGTCGAGATAAGGTTGCAGCGGCTTGGCGCCAAGCTGGTTGATGGCGGCTTCGTCCATGCAGGCGTTGAAATCGTCTCCGATCTTCTGCTGGTTGGGACTGCGATCCGCGGTCTGCTTGGAGAGTTGATCGAGAATGCCCCAGAGAAATTGCTGGTTGTCCTGAGAGAGCTTGCCATAGACGCTCCAGCGCGGTTGGTCGCCAGGAATGGGATTGTTCTTCATCCATCCGCCGCACGAATACTGATAGAAGTCGACGCATGGATCGGCGCTCTTATCCATGGAGGTGACGTCGAGGCCGGGCGTGTAGGGAAAAGAGGTGAGTGGCTTTTCGACTTGCGCGGAGGCGGTAAGCGCGACGGCATGAATCGCGAAGGCGCTAAGGATGAGGAAAAAAAATCTCTGCATGGAGTCTCCCGGGCGAAGGGAAAGTGTAGCCGCCCGAAGGCGGAAGGCGCAAAGCGGCTTAGACGAAACGCTTCCACTACGAATGTTTTTTTCCGGGAGTTCGGGATGCACGAAATTAACAAACTTTTTACATGCCGTTCATGTTGGGCTACCGCTTATTAGCGTACGGCTTCTTCAATTTTCACAACCATTCGCCGGTTTATCCGGCGCAAGGAGAAAAAACGATGTCATCGCTAATGCGAGCTATTTTGTGCGCAGCGGTTGCGGGATTTTGTGTTTCCGCCGTCCCGTTGGCGCGCGCCGAGGGTGATTTGACAAACGTCAACCACATCATAGTGATCGTGCAGGAAAACCACTCCTACGACAACTATTTCGGCGCATTGGCTTACGCGCCCGGCAGCCCGTATCACAACGGAAATGGCGCCTGCTCCGGCCGGGACAACGCATGCGTAGACGGCTTGACCTGCACCTCCAATGGCGGAAACTTGACCTGCTCCAACTCCAACATCGATAACGAGGGGCAGACGATTTACGCCACGCACAGCACAACCCGGTGCATCACCGACCCTGACCATTCGTGGTTCGGCGAACATCTGGACCTTAACTGGGACGATCCCAATGACTCGCTGACGGACCCTTTGAACAACGGCTTCGAGCGGGACGACGAGCCTCTGAACGGCGATGAAGTAATGACCTTTTACACGCAGGCTGACCTGCCCTTTTACTACAATCTGGCGCAAAATTTCGCCATCAGCGACCGGCACTTTGCCGGTACCGTCGGGCCTACGTTCCCCAACCGGAGCTACTTGGAGGCGGCAACTTCTTTTGGTCACCTGACGACCAGCGACGCCGTGCCTCCGCCGGGCGGCTATAAGCCCATTACTGGGACGATCTACGACCTTTTGAATAATGCAAACGTTTCCTGGGCCGACTACTTTCAGGACGTACCCGCGGACATATTCTTTGACGAGGTTGACCCCGTTCATAACCTGCCGCTAGCCACTCTTTACCTCGAAGCCGCGGGTATCGGCACCTTGCCATCGGTTGTATTTGTCGATCCGGATCTTGGAGTGGAAGGCGATACCCTGGAAAACGACGAGCACCCGCCAACCGACATCCAGCGCGGCCAATATTTTGTTTCGCAGGTCGTGAACGCGATTCGCAATGGGCCTTACTGGAACGATTCTATTATCTTCATCACTTGGGACGAAAGCGGGGGCTTCTACGATCATGCTGCGCCGCCGCGTGCCATCCAAGCCGGGAAACGGAACCCGGACGGAATTTATCCCGGTCAGTGCGCGGACCTGTCGAACCCTCCAGCGAGCGAGCAGCCAGGTGGGGGCGCTGAATGCTCGAGCAATTTCACCTCCACGTCCGATACGAGCGTCGCGGATGCCGAGGAACTCTGTCCTGCATTGGCGAAGGATCCCACCGGTTCCTACCCGGCCAGTTGCCGGTCGTTCGATCAGCTTGGCATTCGAGTTCCATTCATCGCAGTGTCCCCGTTCGCCAAGCCCCACTATGTTTCGCACACCGTAACCGACCATACCTCTATCCTGGCGCTGATTGAGAAGCGCTTTCTCGCCTCATCGGGAACGCCGGCAAGCCTGACCGACCGCGATAAGTATGCTGATCCTGCGGAGGACATGTTTCATTTCAACAACTCGCCGTCTCTGAACACGACAGTGACGCAAGCCCAGCCGCCGGTCACAGACTGCACACCGGCTGGTGGTACCGGCGCATTCGGTCTGTCGCTCAGAAATATGCTCTCGTCCCGTTAAGGAAACGCGTACTTCTGGCAGGCGCAATTGCGCCTGCCAGATATAGGGGCTGCGCTTTTTTGCCGCAGTCGGTTCTATCTGCCGATTTCAACATCGAGTCGAGCTAAGGGTTGGAGTGGAGCCGTCGGCGGAGGCGGGCTGCAGTTGCTCATTTGGCGGCTTGCATTGCGCGGCTCACTCGTTCGGCTTCGCCGAAGACGCGGAGCAGATTGCCTCCGAGAATCTTGCGGATATCGTCGGCAGTGTAGCCGCGGTCGAGCAGCGCTTGCGTGATCTTTGGCACGTCGGCGGCGGAGTCGATTCCCTCTGGCGTTGCGCCGCTGACGCCGTCGAAATCCGATCCCAATCCAACATGATCCATACCCGCGACCTTGGCAATGTGGTCGATGTGGTCGATCAGTGAACTGAGCGGCGGACGTGGAATTTTGGCCGCCCACTCGCGCTCGAGGCGGTCGGAGTCAAGATAGGTTACGGTTTTTCCCGCAGCGTTGAGCCGATCGGTATAGGCCTTCACGGCTGCATCTCGGTCTTTGGCCTGCGCGTCGGCGGCTTTGCGATAGTTCTCGTCGATGAAAGCGCTGTAGAAATTCACTTGTACGACTCCGCCGTTCTTGGCGACGGCGCGAAGCATGTCATCGGTCATGTTGCGCGGATGATTGGTAAGCGCTCGCGCCGAAGAGTGCGAAGCAATAAGCGGAGCCTTGCTAACGGCTATCGCATCATAGAACGTCTTATCCGCAACGTGCGAGATATCGACCAGCATGCCAAGCCGGTTCATCTCCAGAACAATCTGCTTGCCGCCTTCAGTCAGGCCATTGTGGTGCTCGACCTTAGCATTGTTGATGTCGCCGGAAGAGTCGGCAAACTCGTTGGTGTTCGACCAACTCAGCGTCATGTAGCGCACGCCGAGGCGATAGAAGTCGCGCAACAGGCGGATATCGTTCTCGATGGAGTGTCCGCCTTCGATTCCGAGAAGCGCAGCCAGTTTGTGCTGGCGGTGTGCGCGCTCGATGTCTTCGACACTGAAGGCCATCATCATGCGGTCGGGATGGCGCGCCGCCTGCTCGTAGACAGAATCGATGAGATCGAGCGTATGACGGGCAAAGTGTCCCTGATTCGTTTCCGGGTCGACCCAGATGGAGAAGAACTCCGCGCCAAGATTTCCCGCCTTGGCCTTGTCAAGGCTGATGTGTCCGGGATCCTTGGGATCGGTCGATCCGATATCGTAGTTTTCGTCGAGGAAGCGCTGCGGCGTATCGGCGTGCGTATCGATAACGATGGCCGATTCCTGAATCTCGCGAGCCTTCTTGCTGACGGTCTGGGCGTAGAGCGGAATGGCGATGGAGAGCGAGAGTGCGGCAGTGAAGATTCGATGTTTCACGGTTCGATGGTTCATGGCGGAATAAGGATTCTATAGCAGAACTGTTTCACTCAGAAGTTTCAGGGCAGGACACGGATGCAGTCTCGCCGCCGTCGGCAGCCAGTAGCGTCAGCTCAAGGCAGCGCGGGCCTGCTCGATGCACCGCTCAATCGGCCGGTCAGTATCAACAATCGTTTTCGGGTAGGTGATCGGTTCGAATCGAGCTTTCACTTCCAGGTAGAGCGCGAAGGTTCGGTTATGCGCTGGGTGCGAGAGATCGCGCGCAACGTCGAGACGCCGGCGCGCCGACTCATCGGAACAAGTGCACTCGATGATCCTGCAGGGCTGAGCGAGATCGCGGGCAAACTCGAGAACACGATCGATCTGATAAGCGCAGGAGAAAGGGCGTCCATCCAGAAAGATTTTGCGCGCAGGAGATTTACGCAGCAGGAAGCGAGCGGCTTGGAGCATAATCTCCATCACAAAATCATCTTGCTCGGCAGAATATTCGATATCTTGGGGCGAGAACAATACAGCTCGAATTTCGTCTTTGCTGAGGAGCGCGCCCTGAGTGCTGCGGGCCAATTCGCGAGCGAGCGTAGTTTTGCCGGTGCCGGGGAGACCGGCCATCAAAACAATCATGCTGCGCCGATTGTAGTGCAACCAGAGTGCTGAGGAACGATGGGCGGGAAAAAGATAGGCTGTGAATGATCAGTCAGGTTGGTCCAGCTCCGTGGCAGCGGTGCTGACCGGCGCAGCGGCAGGTTCCTCCGTTGGCGCAAGCGCGAAAATAGTCTGGGTGTGCCGCCACTCGCTATACTTGTCAGAAACCATCACATGGAAGCACCAATGGCGGCGCTCCTCTTCCGGTTCAACCAGACCGAGGGCGTTGAGATAAAACAAATAGCGCTCCACGAATCGCAACTGCTCTTTCGTCATGCCGCGACGCTGCAGGTCGACCGTTATGCCGGCGAGATGAGAAGACGCCGTGTCGCCGTCGGCCGGAGCGGCGTTGCGATTGTGGCGACGCAACTTTTGCTGCACCTTGACCGTGCGTACAGCTGAGTTTAGCTGGATTTGTTCGTGAAACTGCTGGTAATAGCTTTCGGAAATGTCCTGCACAAAATCTCTGGTCCAGGGACGGCAATAGCGGCGCGAGGGATCAAGGCTGGGCTCAATCTTCAGAGACTCACTCTCGACGATTGGCACCAGTTCACCCGAGGTCTTGAGCGCTTCCAGTTCGTCGTCATCCTGAATGCGAGGCAGATCGAGGCGGTTGATCTCTTCATTTTGCCGCAGCAGGGAATCGTGCGACGGGCGAAACAGTGGATTCCAGAGCGCATAGCGTAGGCCGCGGAAACGAAACGCGTGCAGGATGCGATGATGGTGGTGGGTTACGGCGTGTTGCAGGCCGAAGACGGTTGGCGGCGCCACGACCAGAATGAAAACCGTAGCGAAGGCCGCAAGCCTAAAAATTGCACTCACGATCGGGATCGGCGGGTTTGAGCCTTTCAAAGTCCGGGTCATGAATCTCTGCGCAGTTTAGATGACATGATTTTGCAACCATGGAAAACATCCGGAGGCTTATGGAAAACGCCCATTCTAGCTTCGGGATTGCCAAATAGTAAACCACATGCCCATACCTTTGCGAAGCAATTTAAGCTAAACCCCATTACTTAAGGGACTTAGGCTGATTACCAAGCTCCAACCTGCTGAAATTTCCTGCAACTACCGGAAAAAGCGCCGTTTCGGGACTGAGCAAGCTCTGACTTGTCGGTCCACTTTGCGGCGCAGGAGGCAGGCGTAGCTGCCGGTTCAAAAATCTGGCGGTCAGCTACTGTGCCTGTTGGATGATGGCGCATGATTTCGATAGGTCCCCCCGGAGTCGCTAACGGAACGGATGCGGGGCTCCACCTAGACGGACGAGATTAAACCCGGCAGCCACGTGAACCTGATGGCTGTATTAGAATCACCCGGAACCGTCCTTAATGGATCTCCAGAGGGCTTGAATGCGATCGCTCCGATTCCATGGGTCTTTGTTATCTATTATCTCCTCGCTTGCCGCATGGTTCGTCGTCAGCTTGATGATGTCAGCACAAAATCAGCCCGGCCCTGGCAAGAAAACTAGGAGTGCGTCGTGCGCGCACGATGACAGCGGATTGACGTTGCCCTCCGGTTTTTGCGCGACCGTATTTGCTGACGGCATTGGCCACGCTCGCCATTTGGTGGTGGCTCCGAGCGGAGTGGTTTACGTCAACACCTGGTCGGGGAGCTACTACGACTTCGATAAGCCACATGAAGGAGGGTTTCTGGTAGCCCTGCAGGACAAGGCGGGAACTGGAAAAGCGGACGTGATCGAGCGCTTCGGTGAAACCGTCCAGACGGGCGGCGCCGGCGGCACGGGCATCGGCGTGTTTAAGGGGTCGATTTATGCGGAGATCAATGATCGCATCGTGCGATATTCACTTCCCGCCGATTCCATCGTGCCCAAAGACGCTCCCCAAACGATCGTCTCTAAACTGCCACTCGGTGGCGATCATCCCATGCATCCATTCCTAATCGGTAAAGATGGGTCCATGTATGTGGATGTTGCCACCGCGACCAATTCCTGCCAGGCGAAAAACCGGCAACCGAACGCCCGGGGCGACAATCTATGCACCGAACTTCAGACCCGTGGCGGCGTCTGGCGTTACGATGCGAACCAAGCGAACCAGACCTTTTCGGCTGCCGGTCGCTACGCAACCGGTATTCGCAACGCCGAAGGCTTTGCCATCGATTCCTCGGGCCGCATCTTTGTGACCCAGCATGGGCGAGATCAGCTGCGTTCGGATTGGCCTGATCTCTACAAGCCTTCGGACGAAGCCACGCAGCCGGCTGAGGAATTGATGGTCTTGAAGCAGGGCGGCGACTATGGCTGGCCGGAATGCTATTACGACGCTGTGCAGAAAAAATTGGTGCTGGC
>Ga0302325_10022464_pt1 | contig 13200 bp, 15 predicted proteins | sample Palsa_T0_2_FD_201948 | JGI IMG/M metagenome (GOLD analysis project Ga0302325, IMG submission 201948) | Peat permafrost microbial communities from Stordalen Mire near Abisko, Sweden - Palsa_T0_2 | ecosystem: Environmental > Terrestrial > Soil > Palsa > Peat permafrost | place: Sweden: Abisko... | reverse complement strand
CGGGTCGTTTGGTATCCGCGACGCGTCCACCTCGCCGTCGAGCACACGGAGGTTGTGGCATCGCAGCATCCGGGCGAAGCGCTCGGGATCGACAAGTCCCGGCGGCCGCACGAAGAGGTAGACGCCCCAGACCGTACACACACCGTTGCAGGCGTTCTGATGGAACTTCGGACGGACCGCGAGAACCCGCATCGACTCGAGCGCTCGCGCCTCTTCTTCCGCGGGCAGCGCGTCCCGGCACTCGTTGGCCTCCATGCTCGCCGCGCGTGCGGGCAGGGCGACGGGCGTGGCGCACGCGCCGGCGAGGAGCCCCAGCGCGGTGACCATAGCCCCGAGCGAAGCACCTCTGCCGCTGGTCTTGTTTACGTTGACGCCCACGCTGGAGATTACGTCCGGGCGCCGGGAAGGTTACGCAACCGGAGGCGCGGGCGCCCACGCTGGGCGCGGGCACGCGCGACATTCTTGCTGACCGGTTGGCCGGCTGGACTGCTTGCCTACACCGCGAGTCCTGATAGCCTCCGCCACCCGAAGTTGAGCCTACGATCTTCAAAAACGCACCGAGTACTCGCGACTGCCATGGTGATCGCGCAGGGCTTCGCGACCACCTCGTTCGCCCAGAGCGCCGGCCCCGCGCCCTCGACTGTACCGACGAGCGCATCGGCGAGCACGACGGCACCACCACCCTCCCCCGTCACGCCCGCGCTCTCGCCCCCGCTGGTGCCGCTGCCTCTGCTTATACCCGTGCCCACCCCCACCACCGTGCCCGCCCCTGCGGCCGTGCCCGCGCCTCCCCCTGGTATCGACGTGCATTTCGATGCGAATAAAGAAGAGGTTGCCTTGCTGGTGCGCCGCGATGGCCCCGCGGGAGCCCCCGTTCGATACAGCTACGTTTGCCTCGCCCCCTGCGACGCACGCTTGCTTCCCGGCCCATCGCGGATGGCTCTCTCGCTCGCGGGCAACCATCCAATCGAAGTCAAGGAGCCCGTCGTAGTGGCGGCGCCCACAACTCTGCTGGGGACCTACCGGTCGCACCGCAAGATGCGCGAGGTCGGAATCGGGGTCCTCATCGCCGGGGTAGTCGCAGGAAGCATGGTAGCGTTGGGCGGAGCAACCGCCGTGTCGCAAGACGCGACTACCGGCTGGGCGTTCATCGCGGGCGGAAGCGCCGCTGCATTGGGCTCCGCCATCATTGGAGCGGTTCTTTTCCTCAAGAAGGACGAGACCGCAATCGAGATCGTGCCGCAAACCGTGTCACGCATCCGAACCGTGCCAGGCTTCGCGAACGAGAGCGTCACAGATCTTCGGGTCGGCGAGGGCGTCGAGCTGCGGGTTCGGTTCTAGGGGGGGCGAGCCTCACCTAGGTTGGCTCCGCCCCCGGTTGGCCACACTCACGCTGAGGGGTCGGGGACCCGATGGGTCGCCTATCGGATGGCTTCGGGATCGATCTTCGCCTCCCAGTTCCAGCCAGCGCACGTGGCGCCAGGCAGGGCGCTGGCGAGCTTCGCGGTGAACCCGGCGATCGCCTCGTCGACGCTCTCGCCGGAGTACTGGAGCGCGACCAGCGCGACCGAGGCGGCCTTGGGCACCGAGAAGAGGGATGCCGAGAGGTCCAGTTGATCGAGCGCCGTGGGGGCGGGTTTGGGGCGAAACATCGGCCCGTTGTTGCGCGTCAGGCCAACGGGGTCTCCCGCGCCTCCCTGAGAAGCCTTCGGATTGTCGTCCTGAATCTTGAGCTTCTTCCGCGTCGGCAACTTGCCGGCCACGATCACCACGAGGACGAGATCCCCACGGGCGGCGGGAGCGATCTTCGCGAGCAGATCGTCGGACGCTCCGTTGTCCAGGGTGTAATCGTCAACGGCAGCCCAGAGAGCGTGGTTCGGCGACGTCGCGCTCCCGGAATACGCTGCCTCGCACTTCGCCGCGCCGAGCGAGCCCGACACGCGCTCGGCGAGCGCGTCCCACGCTTCCGAGTCCATTTTTCCGTTCTTGAACACGCCGAACACGGACACGACGTGGTGAGGGGGGCTGAAGTCTGGGGCGAAGGTCGTCGCGTAGACGGCCTCTTGCCGACAGCCTGCGGCGAGGACGAGGAGGAGGCCAAAGGGGACCTGCAGGAGGCGGGACATCGTGGCGGGAAGACTGTCCCGACCGCGTCGCGGCGTCCAGCGCAGATCCCACCGCTCGCAGTGCTTTTGTCCTGCCAAGTTCACACTGGCGAGCAGTGGCTCGTCGGCAGCCCAGTCTTCGCAGGGGTCCTTCGAATGAGGGACCGTACCCGAAGGCGCGGCCGGTTACGGTAGCTCTGGATCGGTCGCAAGCCTGTGATCGTCCGCGTACCGATTCACGCGACTATAGATTCGCAGATCGTCTCGGACCGAGTCAGCACTGACGGTAATCGCGAAATTGCCGTTCTCGGGCTTCACTTCGATGTTCACCCACGTGTCGGGCAGCCAATATGGGTCGTTCGCGACGGCATTGCCGTTCACCTGACCCAAAAGGATGCGAGCGCTATGACACTGCAGGATGCGGGTCATCTGGTCGGCGCTGACTCCCACAGGCGGCCGCACAACGAGCTTCGCTCCATTGACGCGGTCTTCGCTGTTGCTTGCCGTCAAAACATGCGAGTAAATGGGTTCAACGCTGAGCACCGTCGTCGAGCGCACTAGATGCTCTGCATCATGTCCGGCCGCTGACGGCTCGCACTGCATACGTTCTACGCTCGCGGCCTTCGCAGCGGGCTGGACAGTCGACGCGCATGCCGACGCCAAGGCGAATGTGGCGATGGCGAGGACACCAGGCTTGTAGGTCTGCATGATTCTTTCCTCCTCGGTTCCCTCAATATAATACGTCTCTTAGCCGATGCCGATACTTTAACGAAAAAACGTGGAAACACATTAGAAACACTATGCGGACGCCTTAGCCCGGCATTTTTCGGCCCCGCGCAGATGGAGCGATCTGTCGGGTAAGGTGGTCGCCGCGGTCGTCTTCACCGCGCGATCGGCGACGAGTGTTTCTGGAACAAGTCGCGATGATGTCAGCATCATATGCTAGTGATTACATGAAGTTATGATGATTGCGTCACCGACAAATTGATAAGTTTTTTAGAGATGCGGTGCTACGGTGTCTTTCCAAGAACTCCGATGGCATCCTCCCGTCGCAACCTCCATCACTGGGTACTAGTCGTTCTCTGCTTCGCCGCCTTCGAAGGCAGCGCGTTCGCGCGAACCACCATGTCGCCCCTCGGCGAAAGTGTGGCTCCTACCCCGACGATCGAAGGGGTCGCTGATGCTCGGCTCGCGACGCATCCGATTCCGATTTGCCGCATTTCTCATCATCCACGCACTGGAACGCGCTCGCGGGTCTGCCCGCTCTTCTTGGCCGACTCAGGCGATAGCTCGGCTTCGGACGGCGCTTCCTCAGGCGGCTAAAGCGTCGCGGCGGCGCCGGCGGCTGCCCACCAGCCCTAGCGCCAGCCCGAGTCCACAAAAGCAGCCTCCAGAGAGGCTATCGCTGGGAAGCTCTACTGAGCAGCCAGTGGACGACGAGCCCGCCTGCGATGGGGCCTTGCCTCCTTCGCCAAGCGCCCCACCGTCGACGACTGCCGTCTCCGCGATGATCGAAACGTCCGCGCAGTGATGATAGAAGCATCCTCCCGGAACGTTCGGGCCGTGGTCGGACATGAACTCAATCACCTGAACGGTGCACTTGCTGCAGTTAACACCGGGCGGCAGCTTGATCGTGGCCGACTGAGGCTCGGTGAACGGCACGCAATGCTCGAACAGATCGTCAGCGAGCACGGGGAACACAGGAGGCGATTCGATTTGAACGTTGCCGCAGGCCGACGTCTCGCCATAACCATCAGGGCATAGGGCCGTGCCCGAGTTCGTTAGGCCTGGCGTCACCACCGGCTCGTCCGGGAAGCTCGCCTGCATGTGGTCGGGCGTCATGGCGAGCGCCACTCGATAGTGGCCGGGATGGAAGACGACTTCGTCGATCGTAATCGTGATCGACTGACCCTCTTGAAACGCCGTGACGGCATTGGTGAGAGTCTGGGGCGCTTCGTTGCCGCACGGGCCCAGCTTCTCGGGGAGCCCCGTCGTGGGGTCGAGCGTGTCGTAGGACGCGGGCGCTTGCAGTAAAAAATGCGCGTATGCCGGCGAAGGCGCAAATGCGGCAATCGCGCCAGCCGCCCAGGAGCAGGCGACCGTTCTCTTGAAGCTCGTGAATTTCACGTATGGCGTGGACATTATGCCTCCCCATTTGGAAAACGCGACGCGAGATCGGCACCAAGACGTTCGAGCTCGAGCTCGTCGACGTCATCGAACGCCGCCATTCGATTCGAGTCGACGTCGAGAACGGCAAGCACGGCTCCCGTAGGCGACATGATCGGGACCACGATCTCCGAGAGCGTGGTGGCCGAGCACGCGATGTGGTCGGGGAACAACCTTACGTCGTCAACCCGTTGCGTCCGTCCCGTGCGCGCTGCCGCTCCGCAAACCCCTCGTGAGAAGGGTATGCGCAGACAACCGTGGCCGCCCTGATAAGGACCTACGACGAGCATCCCGGGCTTCACCGCGCGATAGAACCCCGTCCAATCGTAATAGTCGAACGCGGAGTGGAGCTCGCAGACGATGGTCGCCAACGCCGCAATCCAGTCGTCTTCGCCTTCAAGCAAGGCATTCAACCGTCCGCGGAGATCGGCATAGCGTTCTCGACGCGTCACCGGTTCATCACCTACCGTATACTTTACCCGATGCGCCCGAAATCTCCTTCCCGTCCGCACGCGGAGCGCAAATCGAAGACCGCGCCGCGCCCGGGCGGCGCCGAAGTCGCCGAGGCGGATGATCCGAAGACGCGACCCAAGAGCATGGCGCCGAGGCCCGCCGAAGCTCGGCGAAACGACACCATCCACGTGCAGCCTGAATGGCTCGAAACGCACGATAACCCGCTCGTGGTCTCAATTCCCGTGATGCCCTTGCCGCCAGGGATGGCCGGAATGATGCGGTCAAAACGGCCGCCCAAAGTGCCACCTCCCCTGCCCCTCGAAGGCGGACATGCCGCTCGGGGGACGACGACCCGTGAAGCGCCCCGCAAGAGCCCACGGCCCAGCAAAGGCCTCGAAAAGGCGACCGTGCGCGCAATGCAATCCGGGGACTTACCCCACGTTCACGAGCTCAATCTGCAACTCGGTTATTCGGGTTCGATCGACCGTATTCGCGCTCGATTCGATGACGTTCGCCATCGATCCGAGCAAGGGCTCTTCGTGGCTCTTTTCGGCGAACGCGTGGTCGGGTGGTTACACGTTCACTCGCACCGTTCGCTGAATTCGGAACCGTTCGCTGAGATCACAGGGCTCGTCGTGGATTCCAACGAGCGCAGACGTGGTGCTGGACGCGCTCTCGTCGCAAGGGCTTGCGCTTGGGCCAAAGAAGGTGGTCATGCGACCCTGCGCGTTCGTTCGAATATCCAGCGCAAAGAGGCCAGCAACTTTTACCCCGCTCTTGGCTTTGGGATCACGAAGACGCAGCACAGCTATTCGCTCGACGTCACGACAGGGTAAGGCTGCGTGGCGAAGACGACCGTTACTCTCGCTCGCGCCAACGCCCTTATCACAATAGTGGCTCTCGCGGGTTGTTCGGGCCGCCAGTCTTGCGCCGCTGGAAACCACTCCGCGGCAGGTACGCTCTCCAGCGCCGTGTCCACGAGCTCGTCGCGCCCGGGCGCACCCCATCTGAAGCAAAGCCTCGCTTTCGGTGGGCCGCTCCCAGGCGCACCCCCGCTCGACGGGGACCTCGCAGACAAGCTCGCAGCGAAGTGGCAGATCCGTGAGGCAGGCTACGCGCCACGGACGCGCCATCTTCGTGACGATGGATCCCCGAAATACACGAATCGACTCTTTCTACAGTCGAGCCCGTATCTCCTTCAGCACGCGCACAATCCGGTCAATTGGTACCCATGGGGCGACGAGGCGTTCGAGCAAGCCGCGAAGCTGCATCGGCCGGTCTTTCTCAGCATCGGTTACTCCACCTGCCATTGGTGCCACGTAATGGAGGAGGAGTGCTTCGAGGACGAGGACATAGCTCGCTACCTCAACGAAAATTTCGTCGCCATCAAGGTCGACCGCGAAGAGCGCCCAGACGTCGACGCGATCTACATGCAGGCCGTCCAGACGCTTACAGGCGGCGGAGGCTGGCCCATGAGCGCGTGGCTCACTCCCGACCGGAAGCCGTTTTACGGCGGAACGTACTACCCGGCGGCGACGTTCTCGACACTGCTCCAAAAACTCTCGGAGCTCTATCGAGACAACCCGGAGCGCGTGGTCGGAAGCGCGGACGAGTTGACGGCTGAGATCCGCCGAGCCCTCGAATCGACCGATTCTACCGGTGAGATTCCTGCGGAATCTGTCCTGGGGAGCGCAGTGGCCGCCTACGCAAGCCACTTCGACTCCATGAACGGTGGGACAAATCGCGCGCCGAAGTTTCCGAGCAGCCTGCCGATTCGGTTGCTTCTGCGCCAGTACCGGCGTTCGGCAAGCGCGGAGCCCTTGAAGATGGCGACCCTGACGCTCGAAAAGATGTCTGCCGGCGGGCTGCACGACCAAGTCGGCGGCGGATTTCATCGCTACTCGACCGATACGCGTTGGCTCGTCCCTCACTTCGAGAAGATGCTCTACGACAATGCGCTCCTCGCGACCGACTATTTAGCCGGTTATCAGGTCACGGGGCGCTCGGAGTTCGCAGCCGTGGCGCGTGACATCCTGCGCTACGTCGAGCGCGACATGACTTCCCCCGACGGAGCATTTTATGCGGCGACCGACGCCGACAGTTCGGCGCCCAACGGAAGGCGAGAGGAAGGGCGCTTTTTCACCTGGACTCCCGGCGAATTCGCGGCCGTCCTCGGCGACGAGCGGGCGCGTATCGCCGACGCGTATTTCGACGTTACGGCTCCTGGCAACTTCGAGGGCCGCAGTATCTTGAGCACTCCACGACCGGTCTCGGATGTGGCGGCCTTGCTCGCGCTTCCGCCGGAGCGAGTGTATTCGGCGTTGGAGGGAGCGCGCGACCTTCTCTACGTAGCGCGCGCGAAGCGGGCGGCGCCTGCAAGGGACGAGAAAATCCTCACCGCGTGGAACGGCCTCATGATCTCGGCATATGCCCAAGGGGCCCTCGTCCTTGGCGACGTGGAGTACGCCCGCAAGGCCGAGCAGGCAGCGGGCTTCGTCCTCACGAAGCTTCGCAGAGACGGCAGGCTCTTCCGCAGCTTCAAGGACGGATCTGCCACCAACGCGGCTATCTCGATGATTACGCTTTCCTGATCGCGGGCCTTTTGGACTTGTTCGAGGTCTCGGGAGACACTCGCTGGCTGCGAGAGGCCATCGGTCTCGATGACGTCTTACAAAAGCATTACGAAGACACGGAAAAGGGCGGCTTCTTTCTGACCAGCGACGATCACCAAAAACTGCTGGCGCGCGAAAAGCCCGGCTACGACGGAGCCGAGCCTTCCGGTAACTCGGTCGAGGCACTGAACCTTTTGCGGCTCGACGCGTTTACCGGTGCGAATCGCTCTTACGCGCGACGGGCCGAGCAGACGCTCGCGGCCTTCCGGCGGACTCTCACGGAGAACCCATCGGCTCTCTCCGAGATGCTCGCTGCTCTAGACTTCCGTTACGACTCGCCGAAGGAGATTGTGATCGTTGCTCACTTATCGCGCGAGCAGGCTGAGCCATTTCTAGAGCGTCTTCGCACCACGTATCTCCCAAATCGGACGGTCGCCGTCGTCACAGAAGGGGAAGACCAGGCCGCGCAGGGGCAGCTCGTGCCAACGGTTCGCAGCAAGATCGCGCGGGAAGGCAAGACGACCGCATATGTCTGCGCGAAGAAGACCTGCGAGCTCCCCACCACGGACCCTGATGTCTTCGCTCGACAGATCCGAAAGGTTCAACCTTTGCGATGAACCCGCCTCGTGAACTCGGTGATCTCGTGGGTGTCGCGTGCGCCAAGGAGCCCAAATTGAACGCCCATTCCCGCAAGGCACGTCCAGCGAACTGTTGCCTGGAGCGCCATTGGGCGGCCATGTGCCAGAAGGGTGACGTAGACAACGATGCGCTCGCCGAAACGGCACGCGATCTCCGTTTCGATGAACATGCCGCCGAGCGAGATGTCCCTGCCCGTACCCTCCATACTAAAGAGAAGCTCGTCGGACTCGGCCGAAAACTCGACCGCAGCTCCGAGCGGCACGCGAACGAAGCGGCGTCGTCCCCCTGAGCGGAGCTTGCGAGCGAACGCCACCATGCCCTCGTGAAGTATACGGCGCGAGGCGGTTCGCACTTCGCTGTTCGGTTCGAATTCTGCGACCGCTCTTTGACCTCGAGAGCCCAAGCACGGAAGAGTCGAGGCGACGCCGAAGACTGGCGCCATCGTCTGACGCGTGCGCTGCGGGTGCGATATTATCGCTCAAGGCGTCCGACCCAGGACGAGATCTGATTTGCCACGAAACGCGGCGATTTTATGTCGGCTCATTTCGAGCGCGCGCGATATCGAGCTCTTTCATTACATCGCTCACCGGTAGGGCGGAGAGACGCGCCAGCTCGTCGTCGGCGGCGAGCGAGCGCGTAAGCATTCGGTCGACGTAGAGCGTACCGTCGAGGTGATCCATCTCGTGTTGCATGATGCGTGCTGGCCAGCCGTCGAAATTCATCGACACCGCGTTGCCGACACCATCGGTCCCCGTGACGCTCACTGCCGCTGCTCTCGCGACCAGCGCACCGTATCCTCGCACGCTGAGACACCCCTCGTAGAAGATGGCCTCATCGCTCGAGATGGCAGAAACTCTCGGATTCACGAGGACGGTCAGCGGGAGAGCCACTCGACGTTTAAGGGCGCGAGCATCTTCTGACAGGCGCGCAAGCCTCTCCTCATCGTCCTCGGCGACGAAAACGCGCAGGGGCACACCAAGCTGGGGTGCGGCAAGCCCGACTCCCGGTGCCGCCCGCATCGCTTGGATCATGATTTCAATTAGAAGAGAAAGCGCGGGCGTCGACAGAAGCGTCGGTCCGACCTCGAGGGCTCGGTGCCGCAGAACCGTGGCGCCCGCCTGCACGATGGGCGGAGATGGCGGCGCCTCCGCAAGCCACGTTTCGAGATCGAAGAGCATTGGCCAAGAAGCCTAGCAATCCGCTTCTTGAGGTCACGCCTGATCTCAATTTCGCGCGCCCTTCAGCCTCGCGTCCGTTCTAGGCTGCGTAGCCCTCCACAGTCCGAGAGTCCAGGTGAGCCCTGCCCGGACCTCCGTTGCCCACTGGCCGCCGACGCGAGCTTCTCGAACGCCGGCATCGAGGTCGAGGGCGTCAGCTGTTCGCCAGATGCCCCCGAGCAGACCGGAGAGCGTCGTGACGTTCGCAACCCACTCGTGCTCGACGAAAAACTCGCCGACCGGTCGCACTTTCGCATCGAAAGGGCCCTCGAGGATGAAGCCCTCGAACCAGTCGACGTGGAGGTCGCCACGAGTGAGCTCGAGCCAGCTGTTAGCGTGAACCGTCAGGGCGTCCGTGCGCGCCGAGACGATGATGTTGCAGGATGCCCCGAATCCGCTCTCGTCGTTGATGTTCGGCAGCAGCGGCCCGAACTCAGCCGCAATGCTCGGCCAGGGGCCTGCGTCTTGGAGCGAGCCCCGCACCAAAACTGTCTTTGCAAAGACGTCGGTGTCGAGCAAACGATCTCGCGCCTGCCCAGGCAATGGCTGAAGCCCCACGAAGTTTTGAAAATCCACGACCGCTTCCCAGCTCGGGGCAAAGCCAAGATTAAGCACCGTCGCCGGTGCGATCAGATAGCGAGCGTCGGCTTGCGAGTAATAGTGCACCGGCCCAAGCTCGAGCTCGAAGTCCCCGAAACTGGCGACGTCGGCGTCCGTGCCGTCGAACGGACGGTACGCGAGCGCGGTCGAAGGCGTAGTCGTCCCGATTAGAAGGAACGTCACACCGATCACGGGGCTCCTGATCGACGGACCGCCGTGCCTCCGTAGCAAGGTCATCCATGCACCAGTACCAAAGCAGCCCTCGCCCGGCCGCGTTTCTGTCGAGCACCCGAACAGCGAGCGCGACAGGATGGTCCGGCGGTGACCCCGATCGAGGCGCCCCGGTATGGCTCACATTGGCGCAGGCCCAGGCTCAACATCCTTCCTTTCCACCGCGAATCCGAGGTGGCCTCAGCCTTGCTGAAGAGCGCGTCCAAGACGAAGTGAATAGGACCGAGCTGCAGTGACTAACACTGATTTCCCCGCCGGCTTGCTCGTGCGAGCTCTCGATAGCGAGCGAAAGCTCGTCGTCGTGACCTTCCATCTCGGACGCTTGTCGACGCTTACGGCCGCCGAGCGCGAAGTCGCGCGATTGGCGTACGCAGGCCTTTCGAACGACGCGATCGCCTGCCTGCGCAAAACATCGAGGCACACGGTGGCCGGCCAAATCGCACGTGTGTTGCGAAAGCTATGCGTACCGTCGCGTTTGGCCCTGGCGACGATCCCAGAGGTTCGCATTTGAGGGCTATGGAACGCGGATACGATGCACCGCAGCCTCGACAGCCAGGCAGAGGTCCTCGACGTAGTCGATGCCCGCTGCTTGCGCGATGCGTCTTGCTTCGTCGGAGACAATCCCTTGCTGGAGCGAGAGGGCGCGCGCACCGATGGCGATGGCCTGCCGAGCGACTTCGGGAGCATCGGCGCTGGGACGAAAGACGTCCACCACGTCGACCGTCTCACCGATGTCGGCGAGTGACTTGTAAGCCCGCTCGCCGAAGAGCGTGTCGACAAACGGATTCACCGGGATAATTCGGAAGCCGCGCTCTTGCATGGCCCGCGGGACGGACGAGGAAGGTTTGCTCGGATCTCGCGAGGCGCCGACGACGGCGATCGTCCTCGATCGGCGGAGGATCTCCTCGGGAGAAGTCATGGTGCGGCGATCGCAATCCGATAAATTGCACCCTGGCCAATCGCATTCAACAGTTTCCCGGGATGATCGGCGACAGCCTGATCATCGCTCGACACATACAACGCTCCGTCGATTGGCGAGATGGCAACTCCTACGGGCCGCACGAATGCCTCGCCGACGCCATTGGCTTGCCAGCCCCAGTGCCCGTCCTTTGGTCGAGACCCGTTGCCGCCTCCGAAGACCACTTCGTATGGGAACGTCGTCTCGCTCGCAGTGGACAGGGGCATCGTCGCACGGCCGTCTGCGTCGAGCGGAAGCCAGACGACTTTCGACCCCGTGGAGGGCAATCGGTCCCAAGAGCCATGCATCGACACGAACGCCCCCCCTTTCCAGCGGGCCGGGAGTGCGCCATCCGGTCCTTCAAAGATCGTTACGTCGAGAGGTGCGCTATGCGCCTCGACGAAACTCATCGGCTGGGTCATGTGCGTCTCGCACCACGCATCGTCCTTGTTCGAAGCGACCAGGTGCTGTGGGAAAAAATCGAAATACGCATCGGCGTGAAGCGGCGTCCCAGGAGGCACCATCTGGCCGCCACGGACGACCCGCGCAGCCGCGAAGCAGAACGGCCACCCATAGGCTTGTCCGGCTTCGAGCTCAGCGAAGTACTCGCCAGGGTTGTCTTGGTGGATGTCGTCGGCGTTGTAACGCAGGTCGTCGAGCCCGTTCATGACGCCGTACATGCGGCCTTTCGCGTCGCGCGTGAAGCCAGTCACGTTGCGAGCGCCGCGCACGAAGACCTCGCCGTCTCGCCACGCGAAGGGTTTGCCCGGCACGAAGCCCGCGATGGGGAACCGTTTGATGACGGCTCGATCGGTTACGTAGTCGTCCGGAAGTGACCAGAAGGTGTTGCGTTCCGAGCCCGAGTCGACGTACATCCAACCGTCGTAGACATGCACAGGATGGAAGGGGTGGTTCCCGCCGCCCGGCTGGCCAACCATCACGTCTTCGCCTTCGCCGCCACGATCGCTCGAGGGGGAATATTTCCATCTCTTTACGCCGTCGTCAGACCCGCAATAGAGGTAGTCGCCGTAGAAGTGGCAGTTCTGCCCGTGGGAACCGCCAGTTCTGGCCCAATCGAGCGTCTCGGGAGCGTTCTGGTCAAAGATGCCATTGCCATTTGCGTCCCGGTAGCGGCGGATAATCCCGTCGCGCGTGACTGCAATGAGATCGCCGTTCGGTAGGAACGCGATTTCCCGTAGCGGCCCTTGATTGACCGCGACTGCCCGGGCACAGAGGCCAGGGGCCACGTAGTGCTGATCCGCGGGCAGCTCGCTCCCGCGGCATGCCGTGCCGGCTCGGTGCGCCCTATCCGGAGCCGCGCTGCTTTGAAGCGCCGCCGTGGACTCATGAGGGGCGACGGCGGCCGCGCCGCTCTTGACGAGATCGCTTCGCGATGGCTTGCATGCCTCGAACGCTAGAAATGCGGCGAAACCGCCCCTCGCGATTGCCGTCGAAGGCATTCTTGAGCGTTAGCACCTCTACCGCGTTAGACCGCTTGCGCGTAAGGCAAGCTTCACCGCGATCACCGCCCGGACACGTTCGCGAAACAGAGCGTTCATCCCTTGCCAGCCCGCTCGGTGGGTTCGTCCTGTGCGTCGGAGCGGATGACTGGGAGCTTCTGCGAGGCCGCAAGGAGCCTCTACGACGCCGCCATTGACAGGCAGAAAGGCATGGGACACACCATGAGGCATGGCCAAGCTCAAGATAAAACCAGGGGTCGTCACCGGCAGCGCGCTCAAAGAGCTATTCGCCTATTGCAAAGAAGCCGGGTGCGCCCTGCCTGCCGTCAACGTGATCGGATCCAACTCGGCCAACGCCGCGCTCGCCGCTGCGAAGGATGCGAAAGCGCCGGTCATCGTCCAGCTTTCGCAGACGGGCTCGCAATTCTTTGGCGGCAAAACGCTCGACAATTCACGGCAGCAGGCGTCCATCGGCGGGTCGATAGCCGGCGCACTGCACGTCTGGACGCTCGCCAAAGTCTACGGGGTGCCGGTAGTCCTGCACACCGATCACTGCGCGAAGAAGCTCCTGCCTTGGGTCGACGGCGTGCTCAGCGCCGGTGAGGAGTACTTCGCGCGCACAGGCCAGCCGCTCTTCAGCTCGCACATGTTGGATCTCTCTTTGGAGCCTCTCGAAAGTAACCTCGAGATCAGCGCCCGCTATCTGACGCGTATGGCGAAAATGAACATGACGTTAGAGATCGAGCTCGGCGTCACTGG
>Ga0302325_10022463_pt1 | contig 13200 bp, 10 predicted proteins | sample Palsa_T0_2_FD_201948 | JGI IMG/M metagenome (GOLD analysis project Ga0302325, IMG submission 201948) | Peat permafrost microbial communities from Stordalen Mire near Abisko, Sweden - Palsa_T0_2 | ecosystem: Environmental > Terrestrial > Soil > Palsa > Peat permafrost | place: Sweden: Abisko... | reverse complement strand
GCCCCAGGTATTGGCATCGAGGTCTTCATTGCGGAAGATCTCATAGGCCTCGCCGTGGTAATGGTTCGTTCCGCCCTTCGTATTAAAGCTTTCGATTCCGCCCGTCGTCATGCCAAACTCGGCGGGCAAAGTCGAGGTAATTACCTTGAATTCGCTGAGCGCGTCGACCGAGGGCGCGGTCTCGTCGAACGACGAACCGTTTTCCGATCGCGTCATGGACGCACCATCCAGCAGAACCTCCGTCCCGTAGTTCTGGCCGCCGCTGATTTTCGATTCGAAGGTCCCACCGCGCCCGGAGTCAGGTACACAAAAGCTTCCGGCGACCGCATGGCTTCCACCGTACTGCCAAGAGCGAGAGGCAAATCGAGAATCTGTCTTTGGCCGACGACCGTGCCGATATCGGAACTCTCCGACTGCACAGTCGGCGCGTCGGCGTTCACCACGATGCTCTCATTCACTCCGCCAGCGGCGAGCTTCACGTCCAGGGCTGAGGTTGTGGCCACCTGCACCAGGACTCCAGTCAGCGTTGTCGTTTTGAACCCAGGAGCGCTGACCGTGATGTCATACGATCCGATATTGACGTTCGGAAAGCGGTACGAGCCGGCGCTACTGGAGACGGCCTGATACACCGACCCCGTGGACTCGCCTTTCGCCGTGAGTTTGGCGCCGGCAACCAACGCGCCGCTCGGATCGACGACGTTGCCGGCGATGGAACCTTGGTTGAGCTGGCCCACGGCCAGGGGACACAACAAGAGGAACACGGTCATGAGCACAAGACCGCCGATGGCTACTCGATTCGCGAAACCTTGCAAACGCTGCATTGTCATCCTCCGAACCGAAACTCGATCTGCACAATCCGCACAAACGTGGTGCAGAAAACGTTTACTTTAGTAAAACCAAAAAATCTACCGGGAAATTTCCGCCGACCGGCTCACTTTATCCTGCAGTTTTTGCGCCTGTGCCGCGTCGTCCTTCTGCTTCAAACGCAGGAAGGCCTCCAGCGCAGCTTTCGACTCCTCCGGTTGCTGCGCTCGCCGGTAAAGCTGGGCCAGTTGATAGTAGGATTGCCGCAAGGATTCGGCGTCCGCCCGATCCCCAATCGCCACCTCGGCCTTAAAGTCGCCGATCGCCTCGTTCACCTCACCCAGTTGCGCCTCGGCCCGACCTTTCTGGTAATGCGCGTCACGGTACCCGGGCGACTGCCGTAAAACCTGACTCAACAGCGACACCGTCACATCAGGTTTCGAACGCTCCAGACTAACCACGGCCAGCTTGTACTTGGACGAGATGCTCTCAGGATCAACCTTCAACTCCTCCTGAAACGCAGTTTCCGCCTTCTCCAGTTGATTCTGGCTCCAGTAAATGTCGGCCAGTTCTTCGTGCAGTCCGGGCTCGGAGGGCCGTAAATTCAGCGCATTCTGGCACTCATGGGCCGCATCCTCCAACTTGTCGGCCTCTACAAATGACTGCGCCAGAGCCTGGTGCACTCGCCATGAGTTCGGGTCCGCCTTGTACATCTGCTCGTAGCTATCCTTCGACACCAACATGTGGGCCCGTCCACGGTGGTAGAGGATATCTACGTCGCCCGGATTTAGTTGTGCCGCTTTATCGAGCGATGTGACGGCGGCTTCGGCATCGCCAGCCGCCAGTTGCGCGACACCCAACCACATCAGCGCTTTGCCGTTGCCGGCATCGATCTGGGTTTCTTTTCGCAGAGCCGTAATTGCGGCGGGATAGTCGTTCAGGCGATAACGCGCCACCCCCAGAAACAGGTGAGCGCCCTTGAGTCGGGGCGCCAACTCGATGGCGCGGGTGAATGCAGGAATTGCCTCTTCCGGATGTCCTTGCTGAAGCTCCGCCAGTCCGAGGTTGAACTGAGCCTCCGCGGATGTGGGAAGTATCTTGGTCGCGCGAGTGAACGAGGCGACCGCGCTATTCCAATCCCCGGCGCGCATCGCTTGGGCGCCTTTGTTAAACGATTTCTCAAAAGTTATGCTTTGGCCGAATAGAGACAATGGTCCTGCCAGGACCAGAACTGCGCCAAGGGCGACAGATATACCCGTGCTTGTCGGTCTTACGTGAATTTTCCCCACCCTGAAACGGCCTGACTCTAATACGAATCAATTAATACTGTCAAGAAGTTTTCTTGCTGCATGGCACTTTTTGAGTAAACGATTACTCATCTGGGAAGGGCTCGCCGCCCCATCCCAAGCGTTCCCAGCTTTACTTGCGATTCGACTGAATCTGGGTGGCGACTTTGCCTTCCTCGACCGTGTAGAAGCAATCCATGCCAGGCAGGTTCACGTGCTGGACGGTGCCGCTGGGCCAATGGATTTCAACGTCTTCAATTTTGGTGCTGCTTCCCAGCCCAAAATGAACGCGAAAATCGCTGGAAGACGCATAGCTGCCTCCGCTGATGACGTCGCCCCGCTGCCGAGTCCCGCCAGCCGTAAGGTAGACCGACGCTCCCACCGCATCCCGCGGACTCTTTGGTCCTCCCAGGAGCCTAAGTCCTACCCAGTGGTTCTGGTCCGGACTCACATTCCGCAACAGTACCGGCGTGTTATGCAATTGATTGATCACCACATCGATCTTTCCGTCGTTGAAGAGATCTCCAAAAGCTGCCCCTCTGGCCGTTAGCAGCAAAGCCAGCCCTGTTCCCTTCACCGGCGGAACCACCTCGAATTTCCCGTTATGCAGATTACGGAACAGGAGAGGCCGCTCAGCAAAAGTCGTGCCCCAATCGCTTTTGTCTACGCCGGGATACACATGGCCATTGGCCACAAAAAGGTCTTTCCAGCCGTCGTTATCGAAATCCAGGAAGCCCGTGCCCCACCCCAAGAATGGGATGGTCGCCTCCGCAATTCCCGCCTGATAGCTCACGTCGGTAAAGTTTCCCCCGCCATCGTTGCGATAAAGCGGGTTGTAGTCGTCGGAAAAAACCGTGTTGTAAAGATCAAGCTGGCCGTTGTTGAGATAATCCCCGACCGCAATGCCCATCGACGCGGTCTCGCGCCCGTTCTCATTCAGCGCATAGCCCGAGGCGTAACTCGCATCCTCGAAGGTGCCGTCCCCCTTGTTGAGGTACAGGTAGTTCGGCGTCGAGTCATTGGCGACCGCGAGGTCCACTTTCCCGTCGTTGTTAACATCCGCGAATACTGCTGTGAGGCCGTAATACGCACTCGCATCGGCGACGCCGGCCTTGGCACTGACATCAGTGAACGTTCCGTCCCCGTTATTGTGGAAAAGGTGATCGGGTTCCCCTTTCAGTCCCCGAGGACCGCACATGACCTTCACGCCGCGGAATTCGCAGGATGAAAAAGCCACCGCCGATGAGCCTGGCACCGGAGGATGGTCCATGTCGTAGTGCACATAGCCCGGAACGAAAAGGTCCAATCGTCCGTCGCCATCGTAATCGCCGAACGTGGCTCCGGTTGACCAGTTACCCAGCGTCACTCCTGCCTTTTCCGCGACGTCAGTGAACGTGCCGTCGTGATTGTTGTGATACAGACGGTTCTTGCCCAAATTCGTCACATAGAGATCCGGCCAGCCATCGTTGTCGTAGTCGCCGACTGCGACACCGAACCCCCAACGGTCATTGGTCACGCCCGCCTGGCTGGCAACATCGGTAAACGTACCGTCATGATTGTTATGAAACAGCGCCGCATGAGGCGGAGTAGCTTTGCCCGACATGGCATCGTAGGTCGACCCATTCACCAGATAGATATCGAGCCAGCCGTCATTGTCGTAATCGAGAAGCGCCGCTCCTGAACCTACGGTCTCGATGATGAAACTGTCGTCCAGCGTGCCCATGACATGCCGCCATGGCGTCAACCCTGCCTTTTCGGAAATGTCCTGGAAAACGACTGGACCGCTGTCGACAAATCCGCCGGCGGTGATGGGACGTTTCTCGCTGTCGAGCACCGCGGCGTGCGCCCCGCCGGTCGAAACCACGCCGGGAGTTTGCGGTGAGGTGGCTTGCGCAGGCGTAGCTGGAGAAGGCTCCGCTTTCTCCTGGGCCGGGGCGCATACCACTAAAGCCAGCCCCAGCAAGGCAACAACCCTAAGCGACCCTCCCCAATTCATTCTCGGCTCCATTGCGCTCCCGATTCATTCAGCATCCCAACCTGTGCCGACCGCTTCACGCCTTGCCGGCCTGCGTCAGCTGCCGAATGAAGTCAGTCTCGCGCGAGTCGTAGGGTTTCCCGTCCGGGCGAAAGATGTCATGGAACCACAGCGGTGGCTCTCCGGTATAGGTTTTCTCCCACGAATCCCACGGGTAGATGGTCTGACTCTTGCCGCTTACGAATCCCCAGTTGTAGGCGCCTACTTTTTCCTGCTTAAGAATCGGGAGAATCGCTGCAAACGTGCTTCCCAGTGGACGAGCCATATATTCCGTACAAATCACCGGCTTCATCAAGCGTCGCAGGGATGCGATTCGCTTCTTCATGGCATCGGGAGAATCGTAGCAATGGAATGTGATCACGTCCGAGTTTTCCAGTTGAAAGCGCGTCATCGCGCTCATGTGAGCTCCGGACCACTCCCCCGTCCATACGCCGCTGGTGAGCGGCTGCGAAGGATGTGCGCTGCGGGCCCACGCCCACTCCTGCTTCAACAGCCGCAGAGCGGCTTCGGCTTTGCTGGGAAATTCGCCCTGGTCTTTGTATTGCGAGCTGTCATTGTCCGGTTCGTTCATCAGGTCCCAGATCAAGACGCGCTTGTCGTCGCGGAAGTGAGCAATCACTCCCACGATGTAGGGTTTCAATTCCCGGTCCCAGCGGGACTCGTCCTTGAGGATGTCCGCGCCCGGCGCCTGCACCCAACCCGAGTTGTGAACGTGAGGCCGCGGTTCGCGTTGCTTGCCCAAGTGTGGCTTGGGGTCCCATACGGAATCGAGCAACACGAACATAATTCGAATGTGATGTTTCTCTGCCACGCCCAGAAACTTGTCCATGCGCAGCAGGAAGCCCGCTGAATCCTGCTGCCAGAGCAGATTGTGCAAGAAGACGCGCATGGTATTCATACCGAGAGATTGGGCCCAGCCGAGTTCACGGTCGATGGTAGGCAGGTCAAAAGAGTCTGCTTGCCACATCTCCAACTGGTTGATCGCGGTGCTGGGAATAAAGTTGCTACCGACCAGCCACGGCTGCTGGGTATACCAGTTGTTCGCCGGCCCGGCGCTCCAGGGCTGCTCCGCCGCGGCGCAGAACGCGGATGCGAGCAGAAAAAACCCAGCCAGACTTCCAATTGCAATTAGTCTCTTGTGCATGATTTTCTCGATGCGAACATGAAAAACATTTTGAGAATCGCGCCAATGAATGGGTCATGGTCCTGGCGCGGAACAAATCTTCTCACGGTTGAATCTGCGGCCAACCGCTATTCCATGTCAAGGAGTTGCAGAATAAATACGGCGTGCCATCCGGCAAATGTATCGCATGAAACACCATGACGTCTCCGTTCGCGGAGTCCAGGTACGCAGTTTCCCCTCCCGGACCGCTCCAGGTGACACCGTCGCCAGCCAAAAGCTGAGTGCCTCCGCCTTGCAACATGTCGGTGCCATTCATATCGACGAAAGGACCGTTGGGGCTCGTCCCGCGCCCGACCATGATGCGGTATGTGTCTTCGTATGGATTAGCATCGCAGCAATTGTCGAAAGACGCGAACAGGTAGTAGTAGTTGCCTTTGTGCACCAGACTCGAACCCTCGATTGGGTCGTATTGCACATTGGGCCGAGAGGCGAGCGAATACACGGTTGGATTTGAGCTCAGGAGCTCGCCGCTCGTGGGATCGATCTGGCGCTGCTTGATGCCGGTCCAGTAGCTTCCGTAGGTGAGCCAGACACTGCCGTCAGTATCCACCAGGATATTGGGGTCGATGGCATTGAAGTCGTCGTTTGAGTTCGAAGATAAAACCTCGCCCTGATCGACCCACAGGTAGTTAGGATCCGTGCTATCGAGCGTTGTGTTGGTGGCGAGGCCGATGACGGACGTATTCGAACCGAAGGTCGACCCGGCATAATAGACATGGTAAAGGCCGTTGAAGTAGGAAATGTCGGGCGCCCACAATCCCAGTATTCCGGGCACCGCCTGCACGACCCACGGTGGAATCTGCGTGAAAACCGCGCCGCACCAACTCCAGGCGACGCGATCGGGCGAACACAGAATAGGCAGATTCCCACTGACAGGAGCGCCGGTATCCGTACTGAACGCATAGTACTTGTCGTTCTGGCGGATCACACTGGGATCGCGCACGGGATCAACCGCCCCGGTGAGATCGTAGCTGTTGAAGACGGTTGGCGTTTGCTGGTTCGTCTTGGTAGTGCCACCGCCGCCGCAGGACATGGCGCCCATCGTGGGGGCGAGAGTCGCGAGCAAAATCGTAACCTTCGGCAGGAAGCCAGACCACATAGAGCCAGATCGCATCGCACGGCCTTGTCGTATTCTCGAAATGTCGGCTTAGGTTAACTGCACTGCAAGCTTGGTTACGGATGCCGGCGGAAATCGGAAGTTCAACAAGTCTTGCTGGATGTCCGCACTTTGACTCCGTGGGGCGACCACGTTCCTGTCGGCAAATGTGTTGTGAGCGTGAATGTCAGAATTGGTCAAGACGGTAGCGGCGGCCGTCTTGAGTTTCGCGCCTCGTACAGCGATCTGAGCATCTCGCGCTTCGCTTACGTGTGGATTGACCACGGTCAAGGTCAGATCCTTGTCCCGCAGCGAGGCTGACCCTTTCAATCCCCAAAAAGTTGCGGGCTTGCCGTCGCGATCGTAAGCAATAGTCGGAGCCGAAAAAATCGTCCGCAACCCCTGACCGCTCTGGTGCGCGGCGTACATGGCGAAGACGTGGCCAACCGGAGTCACCACGAAACGATCTTCGTGCGCCAGATAGAGGCTATTCAGGCAATTGATCAGCTGCGCGCAGTTCGCCATGGCAATCTTCTCCGGATGGCGATTGAACAGGTCGAGCGTCATGCCGCTGAAAACGGCGTCGCGCAACGTCGGAATCTGCTCCAGTTGATCTCCGGGCGTGGCCTCGCTCCCCGGTTTGTACCACGGCCCCCACTCATCCACGACCAGCTTCACGGAATGTTCGGGATCTTCCTCACTCATCACCTGCCAGTGGCCGTTGATAAGCCCCTCCATGCGGTCGCCTTCGCGCAGCAATTCATACCAATCGACGGCATCGAAGTTCAGCGCATCGCCTTTACCTTGTATCCAGTTTTGCGTGCGGCCGCGGCTCAGGTTCCACGCGTAGTGGTGAAGCGCCCAACCAAAAACGCTGCGCAACTGGAAGCGGCCTTTGCGAGCCATCTCCTCAAAAAAGCCGCGAGTCCACGCCCAGTCGTCGACATTCGGACCGGAAGCGATGAAGGACAATTCGTCGCGACTCTCGGGGGTCGATCGTGGCTGATATCGCGGAACCCACGTCGTAAAACGGCGGAATTCGACCGCATATTCCTGCGCCGTGAAGTTTCCTCCGCACCCCCAGGACTCGTTTCCCACGCCCCAGAAACGCACGTTGAAAGGATCTTTGAATCCTGCCGCCGCACGCGTGTCGGCCAGGGTCGTGCTGCCCGCCGGGGAATTGCAGTACTCGACCCAGCGGTAAAGTTATTCAGCGGGCAGACTGCGCAGATTCGCCGCCAAATAAGGCTCGCTGCCGATCAGCTTGCAGAAGCGCACGAACTCGTTGGTGCCGAATTGGTTGGGATCGTAGCGGTGGCTGGCGGGCGCGTCCGGAGCTTCACCTCCGGCCCAGAAGTTCGTTCGGCGCGGACGTTTGTCGGCAGGCCCAATTCCATCGCGCCAATCGTAACTGTCGGCGAAACATCCTCCGGGAAAGCGCACCGCGGGAGGCTTGATCTTGCGCATCTCTTCGATCAGTTCCTTACGAATTCCATCTGCGTTGGGGATCTTCGAGTTCGGGCCTACCCAGATTCCGTCATATACCACACCGCTCAGGTTTTCCACGAAGTGGCCATAGATATTGGGGGAAATGGTCCCCAACGGTTCGTTGACCAGAATTTCAATTCTGGAATCGATAGTGCGGGACTCAGCGGAACTGGCTTGCGCCCAGGCCCGCGGCAACGGCACTTTGGAGGCAAGAACGGCTCCGGCACCTGCCAGACCTGCGCGAAGAAATTGTCGGCGTCTCATCATAGACGAAACCTGACCTTTCGAATGGAAAACCGATTTCGGCGCTATAGTAAACGTTTGCTCAGAATCGCGCTACAGATTTTGTGCAAAACAGCATGGAAAGTCGGATTCGTTGAACAGCCGCGCCCACTCAGAGTCTGGCGCAAAGGTTAATCAGCAAGCCGAGGGCGAGGTGCCGCTGTACTGGGAATAGAGATTCCTCCGCCGCTCGCTTTCGCTCGCGGGTCGGAATGACAAGGGCTTTTGGGGCAAGCTTAAGTCTTGAGGGAGACGTAAGTGTTGTAGCTGTCATCTCCGATGCTCATGAACGGACGCATCGTAATCCGGCCTCCATCGGTTGCCAGCGCGACGTGATCGCCACTCTTATCGGTCGATTCCTGGGCCCGAAGCAATTCCGCTCTCTCGAACACTGGCCGCGCGTCGGACATCGCAGACAGCACGATGGGCCCGTGCGACAACGCCGCCAGATTGGGATGCTGCTGATCGATAGCCTCCAAACGCAGCGGCATCGGCAACTCCAATTCGATGCGATCTCCATCTTTCCAGGTCCGGCGGATCGGGGCAAAACTCCCCGCTCGCATCGGGCTGCTGATGCGCTTCCCGTTCACACTGACCAACGGATCGCGGTCTACCCAAGCCGGTATCCGCAGATACACGGTGTATTCCTTCGGTCGCGACGTTGCCACCAGTATCTGAATGTTCCTATCCAGCGGATATCCGGTCTGCTGCGTCAGTTCAAAAACTGCGTCCTCAGTCTTCCAACGCAGCTTTGACGGCACATAGAGATTCACGTACACACCAGCGGGAGAGCGCAGATAGATGCTGATGTGATAGTCGGCGGCCAGTTGCGGAAAAGTGCCGGAACAACATGGCCATTTGTCGCGGTGATAAACCTTGCGGGCGCTGGCGCCGAAATCGGAGTAGTAGAACGAAGTCCCATCCGGTTGGATCGGCTTCGCGCCGAGGATGGTGTTGTAGAGCACTCGCTCCATGCTGTCACCGTAGGTGGAATCCTGCGTGACCTGCATGAGGTAGCGCGTAATCTTGAAATGCCCGTAGGCCCCGCACGGCGTCTCAAAGCTGGCGTGAGTTTTATCCAAGCCCGCACCGAGCAAACCCTTGCCCGGTTCAAGCAGCGCTTCGTTCGGCCCCCAGCCTCCGGTGGCATAACTTTGCCCGGTTAGCATGGCGAAGCCATTGCGGGCGGCGCGCAGATGCTTCTCGCTGCCCAGTGTCAGATAGGCCTGCATCGCGGAACTGAAAGCGTTCACGTGGCTGTAGGCGTGCTCACCCGAAAGCACGTTGATGTTCTCCGCGAGCGGGTTGAAGTATGTATCGTCTTCGAGGAAACGCGCCGCTATGTCGCGATAAAAAATCTTCCCGCTGCGTTGGTAGGCGAGGAAAAGATTCTCGGGCAGAGTGTAAGGCTCGTCCCAGGTATAGGATTCGTCCTTGTGCGGACGGGCGCGCATCTCGGCGCGGGAGAGCGCCTTCTCCGGCAGATATGCCGTCATCGCGCGAGTCAACTGCTCATGCACTTTCAAAGCGATCGGATCCTGCGCGAACTGGTGCGCATCAATCAGCCCGCATGAAACTTTGTCGTAGGTATAAGCTGGCAGGCGGTAGCCCGCGAAGAAGCTTGCCTTGGCATCGAGTGTTGCCGCATAGCCTTTTACCAGCCGGTGAACTTTCGCTCGCGTCGGCTCGGAGCCGGTCGCCGCATAGCTGCGTGCCAGGGCCGAAACGTATTGACCGAAGCTGTGTCCCGGCACAAAGCCGCGAAAATCATTCTTCTGCAGATCGAATCCGGTCAGGTCATACCAGCCGCCCATATCCTCGCCGGGGGCGGGCATGCCGGCTTGCTGGCGGAACACTTTGAGGAGACGGTCATCGTCGAGATTCAGGAACAGATTGTGGTTGTATTCAAATTGCTGCTTTAGCGGGCTGTCCAGCAATTCCACATCGCCGTACGCAAAAGTCGCGAGCCGCCCTTTGGAGGGCGCAGCCCACGCCGGCATCAAGGGAGCCACCCATGCACCGGCAGCCGCTGCCGCGGAGGTCTCGAGAAATTTCCGACGATCAATTCTTACAACCACGATTTCGTTCCCAAAATTTCCCCGCGGCGCTGGGCCTGCTGAGTGCCGATCTCAACGACCTCGGGCTAATTCTACTGTCATTCTCTCTTGCTCAATCGAATGAGTTTCGGTAAAACGTCGCCAAGGCTTCCCGCAGGCTGGCCCAATGCAAAATAGAGTTTGCTATAGAGTCCGTAGAGTTCAGTGTAGACCTGCTGCTCCGACTTTTCCGGCTCAAAGACCTTGTGCGGCGCACAGATCTTGTCCTGCGCTTCTTCGATCGTTTTAAAAGTTCCGGCCGCGAGAAAAGCAAAGATTGCCGAACCCAGACTGGTCACACTCTTGCTTGGAACCAGCACGGGGCGCCCCAGCACATTGGCGTACACACGATTCAGTACGTCGTTTTTCTGGGGAATGCCGCCGGCGTTAATGATGCGGCGAATGCGGACGCCATGCTCCTCCATGCGATCGAGAATCACTCGCGTATGCATCGCGGTTCCTTCGATGGCCGCGAACAGTTCGTCCTGCGCCGTGCTCTGCAAATTCCAACCGAACGTGATCCCCCGCAGATTTGGATTTACAAGCACCGTGCGATCGCCGTTGTCCCACGTGAGCCGCAGCAGGCCGGTCTGGCCGGCGCGGTACTTATCGAGTCCACGGCTCAGCGTTTCCACGTTGCTGGCGGCTCGTGTCGCAATAGCGCTGAAGATATCGCCCACCGCCGAGAGCCCCGCTTCGATTCCGGTGCGCTGCGGATGAACACTTCCCTGCACCACGCCGCATACGCCTGGCACCAGATTCACCGAAGGCGTGATCCCGATAATGCAGGTGGAAGTGCCGATTACGTTGACCATGTCGTCGGTGCGGCAGCCGGCGCCGATCGCATCCCAGTGGGCATCGAAGGCGCCCACCGGAATGGGGATGCCCGCCTTAAGTCCTAGTTTCTCCGCCCATTGTGGCGAAAGGCGGCCTGCGATCTGATCCGATGTAGCGTACTCGCCTTCCAGTTTGTCGCGGACGCCCGCCAGCAAAGGATCGACCTTCGCCAGGAACTGCTGCGATGGCAAGCCGCCAAGTTTCTTGTTCCACAGCCACTTGTGGCCCATGGCGCATACGCTGCGCTTGACAGATTTCGCATCGGTGATGCCGCAGAGAGTTGCTGCGATCATGTCACAGTGCTCGAATGCCGAGACGAACTGCGATCGCTGATCCGGATTGTGACGCAACCAGTGCAGAAGCTTGGCGAATCCCCACTCTGACGAATAGACACCGCCGCACCAGTTAATTGCCTCCAGGCCCTCGCGATGAGCGACTTCGGTAATCTCCGCCGCTTCCCCCTTGGCGCGGTGATCGCACCACAAGTAGTAATCGCCCAGCGGCTGCAGATTTTGCCCCACCGGAATGACGGACGAGCCGGTCGTGTCAAGAGCAATCGCCTCAACTCGCTCCCCTGGCAGGTTGGCTTTTTTCAGTACGGCGCGCGTAGCGGCAACCAGCGCTCGCATGTGATCTTCGTGCGATTGCGTGGCGTAGTCTGGATCCTCGCGCTTACGGTGCAGTGGATATTCGGCGACCGCTGAATCCAGAAGTCCTAGTTCGCTGTCCACCAGCGACACGCGAACGCTGAGAGTTCCAAAATCCACCCCGGCAACGACGGCCATTAGCGGGCTCCCTTAGTCTGACCGTAATATGCGTCCTTGCCGTGCTTGCGGAAATAATGCTTGTCGTGTAAGGACTTGCCAACAGGCTCTGCCTCAGAATTCAGCGTGGTTGTCATCCAAGCCATGCGGGCCACCGATTCTAGAATCGCGGCATTGTGCGCCGCCGTGGCCACGTCTCGGCCCCAGGTGAAGGGCCCATGATTCGCAACCAGAATTCCCGGCGCGCCATCGTCGATGCTGCCGAGCGCGCGCACGATCGCGTGACCTGTATTCTTTTCATATTCGCCAGCGATTTCGTCGTCGGCCATAACCTCGGTGACCGGAACCGGCCCGTGAAAATAATCCGCATGTGTCGTGCCGAAACATGGGATCGGGCGCCGGGCCTGGGCCCACGCCGTTGCGCACTCCGAATGCGTGTGAGCGACACCGCCGATCACTGGGAAAGCTTTATACAACACTAAGTGAGTCGGTAGGTCGGAGGACGGGCGTAAATCTCCTCCAACGACCCTGCCGTCCAGGTCAGTAACCACCATGTGCTCGGGTTTCAGATTCTCGTAGGGAACGCCGCTGGGCTTAATCACCACCAATCCATCCAGGCGTGAGATCCCGCTGGCATTGCCGAATGTATAGAGAACCAATCCACGACGAACCAGTTCAAGGTTGGCCTCCAGTACCTGTTGGCGTAAGTTCTCCAGCAACATTTACTTCTGCCTTTTTCTTCGCATTTACTCAGGACCAACAGAGCGTGAGTAATCGTTTGCTAGCTTTGGGCAAAGTAGACGAGCGAGAAGCCTTTGTCAAATTCCGCTATGGCTGTGTATCTTCTCTTCTCGCTTTCAACACCCGCAGACACTCATGTTCTGTTGCGCTTTGCTTTGTCGGATTGGTTCTTCAGGTTGCCCGCGAGGCCCCGGCGCGAGCAGCTTCACATAAAATGCCGGCCCAGCAAGCGTTTGCAGAATAATGCTATAGTTTTTGGAATCGCTGCCTTTGGAGTTGATCAAATCGAGGCGGCCTCTCTATGTGCAGGGGTTTTTCCACTCGGAGTCTTGTTCGCACGATCCATGCTCCCATGCACCTACCGTCTCCGGGCGAGTTGTTCAGCATTTTCGTCGCCGTCCTCTTGATGCCTTGTTTCACAGCATCCACACTTATTGCGGCTCAGACCAACGCCACTCCGCCCGTTCATTTGCTGATTATCGTCGTAGATTCACCCACCCAGGCGGATCGAGTAATCCAACGTCTGAAAAACGGCGAAGACTTTGCCGCGCTGGCCAAAGAACTCTCGATCGATCCCACCGCGTCGGA
>Ga0302325_10022460_pt1 | contig 13200 bp, 8 predicted proteins | sample Palsa_T0_2_FD_201948 | JGI IMG/M metagenome (GOLD analysis project Ga0302325, IMG submission 201948) | Peat permafrost microbial communities from Stordalen Mire near Abisko, Sweden - Palsa_T0_2 | ecosystem: Environmental > Terrestrial > Soil > Palsa > Peat permafrost | place: Sweden: Abisko... | reverse complement strand
GTTTGCCGTCACCGATTCGTTTGGGCTGGACCGCAGCGGCCCGGTGTACCGGATTGCGGAACTCCTTTCGGATGGCCGCCTGCGTGTCGGGCAGGAAGCGGGCGCCTCTGACGCGGTCGTCATCCGCTCGGCGGCCATTGCCAAAGAAAAATTGAAGCCCGGGCTAGAGGTGCGCCTCGATGCCAATCAACGCGTGGCCGTGGAGATCATAGGGATGGGCAAGCGTCTGGACCGCGCTCTGGCGGTGGTGGAGCCACTCCCCTGGAGCGCCATTGGCGGCCAGGATGAGGCGGTGCGCGCAATCCGGGATTCGATCGAGCTTCCCCTCCTGCACGCGAAGCTCTTTCAGCGTTTCCGCCACGCTGTCCCCAAGGGATTTCTGCTCCATGGCCCCCCGGGTTGCGGAAAGACGCTTCTTGGCCGAGCCACCGCGCACAACCTACGCCTTCAATTGCGAAATGCCACCGGCATCGATCGGCCGGAATTTTTCCTGAGCATCAAGGGTCCGGAAATTCTGAACATGTGGCTGGGCGAGTCCGAGCGCCAGGTGCGCGATTTGTTTGCCCAGTGCCGCGAGAAAGCAGCTGAAGGAAGCCTCGCTTTCCTGTTCATCGACGAAGCTGAATCGGTGCTCGGAACGCGGCACGCCCCTCGGGGCGGCTCCAATATTTTGTCGACCCTGGTTCCGATGTTCTGCACCGAGATGGACGGGCTCGAGCCGCTGCAAAACGTGGTCGTCATCCTGGCCTCCAATCGCGCCGATCTCATCGATCCCGCCATCCTCCGCCCAGGTCGGATCGACCGAAAGATCCGCGTGCGGCGCCCGGATGAAGCCGCCGCCAAGGCGATCTATGGAATCTATCTCACCGACGATCTCCCTCTCGCCGAACCGCGCATGTCGCTGGTCGAGGCCATCACCCATGCGCACTACGCGCGGACCGACGCCAATCGTTTCCTGGAAGCCACCTATCGCAGCGGGAGACGCGAGCCTCTCTATCGCAGCGATCTGGCGAGTGGCGCCGTGATCGCCGCGATCGTCGAAAGAGCCAAGGAGTCCGCCATCCGCCGCTCGATCTCCGAAGGAGGGGAGTCGCCGATCACCCGCCAGGACCTCTTCTCCGCGCTCGAAACCGAATATCGCGAGAATGAACTCTTCCCACCCAGTGACATCACCGAGGACTGGCTGAAACTCACCGATTTTGACCCGGGCAACGTCGTTCGCCTCGCGCCCGTGCGGCCCAAGGCGCCCGCGGACCGGCCGGACCGCAGCGCGGTTTGACCGCGTATGCTCGCGCAGCCTGCCCGACCGGGAATGGACATTCAATTCGGACTGGAGACGGAAATCGGAATCACCCGGGAGCGTCCGGAAGGCATCGACGTTGTCGCGGAGTCGATCGCCCTGGTCCGGAGCGCGACGGTCCCGGGCGTGAGGGCCAGGTGGGATTACCGTCAGGAAGATCCGCATCAGGACGCGCGCGGTTTTCGCGTTTCCGAATTGAGGCAGGACACCGACGAGGCGAACTATTTCGCGCAGGACGCAAGCCGGCCCCTGACTTTCGCCGAAATTAAGAGCGATCTGGTGCTGCGCAATGGAGCGCGTTTCTACAACGATCACGCGCATCCCGAGTACTGCACGCCCGAATGCAGCCGGCTCGACGAACTCCTCCAGCAAGACCGGGCAGGCGATGCCCTGCTGATGGATTGCGCGGTCTCAGCCAGCGCCGCCTCCGATAACCCGGTCGTTCTGTACAAGAACAACACCGATTTCCGGGGACACAGCTACGGCTGCCACGAAAATTATCTGCTCCCCCGTTCGCTGCCGTGGGAAGCGCTCGCCTCGGGCATTCAGGCCTTCCTGGTCACCCGGCAAATCTTCTGCGGCGCCGGCAAATATGGCTGGGAGGATGAAGACCGCTTCCTCAAGCCCGGCTTCCAGATTGCGCAGCGAAGCGACTATTTCACCGAGCTGCAGAGCGTGGACACCATGCAGCGCCGGCCGCTGATCAACACACGAGACGAACCGCACGCCGATCCCGCCCGTTTTCGGCGATTCCACGTGATCATCGGAGACGCCAATCTCTCGCCCTATGCGACCTATCTCAAGGTCGGCACCACGGCGCTGGTCCTCCAAGCGCTGGCGAACGGCGCGCCTCCCGAGCGCATTCCAAGACTCGCAGACCCGCTCACCGCGCTGACCTCCCTGTCACGCGACACGAAATGGGCTTGGCGCGTGCGCACCGCGGGAGGCCGCGCGACCACGGCGATCGCGATCCAGCGCGATTACCTCGAGCTGGTCCGCGCGTTTGCCCCCCCTGAGGATGCGGATTGGAAGGCTGTAATCGATGCTTGGGCCACGGTGCTCGGCGATCTCGAAAGCGATCCGTTGAAAACATCCGATCGACTCGATTGGTCGGCGAAATATCGCCTGATCGAACGCTTCCGTGAGTCCGAAGGTCTCTCCCCTGAGGACCCGTGGCTCCGAAGCCTGGACCTCGAATACCACCGTCTCGACCGGGCCCAAGGGCTCTTTTACGGATTGCTCGATAGCGGCGCCTTCCGCCTCCCCTGCCCCTTTGAAACGGACGCCGGCCCTGTCCTGCGCCCGCCCATGACGACCCGCGCAGCCCTCCGCGGCGGCTGCATCGAGCGCTTCGGACCTCTCGTGGAATCCGCGCAATGGGATGGCGTCACTCTCAAGGGCGCCGACGGCAGCCGCATTGAGCTCGATCTGCGCGGCGTCTTCGCCCCGGCGGAGATTCGCGCCGGCATCCAGGCCCTCGCCAACGCGCGCTCGCCCGAGGACCTTCTGGTTCTGCCGTTCGCGCGGCGCAGTTGCATTGCGGCGCATCCGCGCTAAGAATGGAGTTCCGAACATGCCCGACCAAATCCAGAGACCGCGCCCGGCTCCGGCCCCGCCTTCCGGCGGCGGAGGCGACGGCCCGAAAGAACCCAGAGTCGAGAAACCGAACACCGACGACCTCCTGAAGCGAATGCGCAAGGTCGATCCCGACCAGGCCCGTCGTTACCGGCAGCGCACCGGCGAATGAACGGGGATTTTCTCAAACTTCTCCCGGCCAATCCTTTTTCCGCGGCCGCGTCCCGTTCGCCCGAGGCACAAGCCTCGCGCCTGGACGGGACCACGGTCTTCGCCTTCCATTACTCGGAGGGAGTCCTGGTTGCCGGCGACCACCGCGCCACCGCGGGAAACGTGGTGTTCTCGGACACCACCGAGAAAATCATCGAATTGGACCGCCATTCGCTGCTTGCCATCGCCGGAAGCCCTGCGATCGCCATCGAAATGGCGCGGACGCTGCAGACGACCTTCGAGTTTTATCGCCGCAGCCAGTTCCAACCGATGAGCCTCGCCGCCAGGATGCGCGCGCTCTCGCGGCTGTTGCACGACAATGTGCCCGCCACCCTCCAGGGATTCGGGGTTGTGGCTCCGATCTTCGCAGGATTCGATCCGTCGACCAATCGGCCTGCCATCTACTTCTACGATCCGCTCGGCGCTCAGTTCGAGGGAGCCGCCTATGCCGGCTCAGGCTCCGGCTCCGGAAGCATCAAGAGCGTGCTCCATTTCCTTGAGCAATGGGGCGCGCCCAAACCTGCGGAAATGACGCTCCCCCAGGCTGCCTGTCTCGCGAATCGCCTGCTGATGACGGCCGCCGAATTTGACACCGCGACTGGCGGCGTCGATCCCGCCCGAGGCGATTTCGCAACGATCAAGCTGGTCGACTCGCGCGGCGTGCGTTCGCTGACGGTGGCCGAACAAACCCATTTTTGGAGGGATGTGACCCCGTGACCGATGAACCCTATCGCTGGCTTGAGGCGATCGCCAATCGGCGCGAGTACATCCGCGATCAGCTCAAGGGGGCAACGCCGGTCTTCGCGCTCTCGCGGCCCGAAGGGGTGTTGCTGCTCGGAGTTGGCACAGGCCAGTCCAAAGTCTTTGAAATTTACGATCGGCATGCCCTCGCGGCTCTCGGCCATCCGGTTGATATCGAGAAGATGCGCCAGGCGCTCATCGAGGCCGCTCACCTCGAAGGGTTCACACGCGCACCGGAGGACGTCACGGTGCGCCGACTTCTGAATTTCGCCCTTGGACCGGCGCTCAAATCGGCCTTCGAGCAGATATTCTCCGCGCCTATCATTATGGAATGTCTTCTGGTGGAAGCCGGATCCTCGCCGGGCAAGGATACCCTCGCCCGTGTGTCGTTTGACGGCACCCACCGCTTGGAAAGCGATGGCGTCGCCGTAGCCCATGTCGATCCCGGCGCCGAACCGGCCGCGCGGAACTGGCTCAGAACGCACCTGACGCCGGACCTGACCATCGGCGAAACGGCCCGCCGGGCGCTTTCCGCCTGGCGCGTCCTCAGCGAAGGCCGGTCCGACTATCCGGAAGCGGGCGTGGCGGCCGGCCCGCTCTCGGTCGATGGGCGCACGGTCGAACTGGCCTTGGTCGAGCGCCAGGGAGGCCGGGTGCGCTACCGTCCCCTCGACTCCGACACGCTCCTCTGACGCGGATGGCCCAGGGCGACGGAAAAGAGGGCGGACGCGTGACCGGTCTGGAGACCGAATACGGCTGCCTCTCCGCTCCCACCGCCGGCGGCCATCGCGCGGTCGCCAGGGTCCGGGACTGGATTTTCGAAAACAATCGTTACGGGCTCATCGACCTGCACGAGCGCGGGTGGGAGGAACCCCCGGGCAACGGAGGCTTCCTTTTCAACGGCGGCCGGCTCTACGTCGACATGGGGCACTTGGAATACTGCACGGCGGAGTGCGCGACCGCCGCCGACGTCGTCAAGCTCGACCGCGCGGGGGACCGAATGATTCAAGAGGCGCTGCGCGCCCTGGGACTCGAGGAATCGGTCCAATTTATCCGCAACAATATCGACCACCGTTCGGGGGCGACATTCGGATGCCATGAGAACTATTCCCTGCTCCGGCGCGCCCCCTTCACCGACCAAAACGTGCTGAGCCTGCTCACGTTTCTGACCCTCCGGTTATTGTTCACCGGCAGTGGCCGGGTGGGAGGAGCGCTGAACGAGGCCGGCCGGCCCGCCACCGATATTCCGTTCCAGATCAGTCAGAGGGCCGATTTTATCCAAAACGACTTCTATGAATGGGTGCAACACAACCGCGCAATCATCAACACCCGCGACGAACCCCTCGCCGATCCCAGGCTCTTTCGGCGGCTGCATCTGCTCCATGGCGACACCAACGTGCTGCCTTCCGCCCTTTATTTGAAAGTGGGTGCCACCCGCCTGGTGCTTGACCTGCTCGAACTCGACGATCTTCCGGCTCTGGAACTCGCCGACGCAGTGGCGACCCTCCGTACGCTTTCGCGGCAGCCGACAGCCCCTTGGAGCGTGACCCTCGCCGGCGGGCGCGAGGCCGATCCCGTTGAGCTGCTTTCACGGTTTCGTTTGCGGGCGGTCCGCAATTTCGCCGGGCGTGACGCGGAAACCGACGCTGTGCTCGCGCTGTGGTCGCGCGCCGAAACCGGCCTTGCGAGCGATCCCAGCACGCTCGTTGGCCTCGTCGATTGGATCACCAAGCGGCATCTGCTGGATCAGTTCCGCATCAGCGAGAGTCTGGAATGGACCGATCCGTGGCTGGAAGCCCAGGATCTGGAGTATCATCAAATCGACCCATCGCGAAGCCTTGGCCTCGCGATGGCCGACCTAGAAGGACCGTGGGCGGAAGGGCTGGACCAAGCCGCGGCTTTGACCGATCCGCCGGCAGGAACCCGTGCGACGACGAGGAGCCGCAGGATGCGCGAAGCAGCCGCGGCGGGCCGGCCCTATGCGATCGACTGGCATTGCGTACGGGAGGAAGGCGGCCCCACGACCCTGATGCTCGATCCGCTGATTCGCTAGGGTCCCCTCAGAAGCCGTCATCGTCATCATCGTCATCCGCAGCGGGGAGCGGGCGGACGAAGGCCGCGTGAACCGGCGCGGGCATCACGCTGGCCTCGCCCCGGACGGCGGCCCAAATGACCCGGTTGAACTTTTGGTCATCGATTGCGTCCTCGCGCGAAAAATTGAAACGGGCCGAGGCCGCCGCCGCGCGTGTCTTCGCTGGATTTCGTTCATTCAATGAAACCTGGGCCGGCACCGAGGCATAAGCCGTGAGATCGGGCGCAGCTTGGAACGAAGCCTGCATGGGATTGGCTGCCGCATCGAATTCAGACATGGGACTGATCCCAAGGATGGCCTCGATGGTCGCGAGCATGGAGCAGGTCGTGTAGGGACTCGAATCCACCGCGTGACGCCGCACGTACGGACTGACCACGATGGCCTCCGTCCGGTGCGCGTCCACATGGTCGGGCCCGTTCTGCGCGTCATCCTCGACGATAAAGACCGCGGTGTTCGGCCAGAATCGCGAATGGCTCACGGCGTCCACAAGCTTGCCGACGGCCGCGTCGTTCTGCGCAACCATGGCCCGGGGCGAAAGGGCACCGGCCTTCGCCGCCTCGGTGTGGTCGTTGGGGAGCCGAAGGATTTGGAGGCGCGGCATATCCCCAGCGGCCTCAAAGCGGGCGAGTTCGGCGATGAAGCGGGCCACGCGGTTCAAATCGCTGTATTCGAGGTCCCACCCTCGGTAGAATGGGTCGACGTGGTCGCGGAGCGCCGGGAGATTGCTGACCGCCGGGCTCGCCTGGGTGGCTTTACCGTGAACGAACTCGCCGTAATCACGGAAGCTGACTCCGGCCGCCGCGGCCCGGTCCCAGAGGTAGCCAAGCGCCGGCAGCGCAGCCACGTAGCCTCCCTCGGCAGGATAGGGCACGTGGCCCTGCTTGTGCCCGTAGTTGAGAGGCCACAATTTCTCCACGTATTCGGAAGAGTATCCGGCCATGCTCCACTCGTGTCCGCTGGCGCTCACTTCGGCGTTCGCATAGAAGTTGTCCAGCAGGACGAACTGGTCGGCGATCCGGTGAAGGTTGGGTGTCACCGGCTCGGGAAAAAGACATAGCGAAGGATCCCCGTTCCCTTGCTTCATGTCGCCGAAGATCTGATCGTAGGTCCGATTCTCTTTGATGACATAGATCACATAGCGGAGGGGTGTCGGGGCTCCGCGGGCCGCGGGAATTGGATTGCCGGCCACGGGAATGGCGGCAGCCGGACTCGCCGGACGGCAGAGATCCGCCTGCTCCGTCCATTTCCGAAGCACGCTGTCACGGTCGCGCGAGCGGGGCAGATCCACGATCTGGAGTGAGCCGGAATAGAGAGAACCGATGTACGGAAAAGACTCCTCGGGTCCGCCCGGCCCCGCCTTGACGCTGATTTCCCGAACCGGACGTGGCTCCCCGGGCGCCGGAACATGGGGATTGTTCATCGCTGACACACCGCGGCCGTTCGCCACCAGCAACCGCCGCCCGTCCGGAGTCAGCCTCACCGAGGTGGGGAACCAGCCCGTGGGAATAAAGCCGGTCGCACGGCCGTGGCTCCGGTTTGAAACATCAAAACAAGCGACATTGTTGTTGTAGGCGTTGGCCACATACAGCGCATCGCCGTCCGGGGACAGGGCGAGGCTGTCGGGAGTGGAGCCGGGAGGATCCGAGGCGGAAAACGCCGAGCACAGGGTCTCCTCGAGCGCTCCCGTCTCTGTGTCGAGGACGCTGATGGAGTTGCGGCCGCCGTTGGAAACGAAGAGCCGGCGGCTGTCTCGACTGAGGATGACTTCATTCGGATGCAATCCTGCCTGCCACCGCGAGACCACCCGCCCCGTTTCCGAATCCAGAACGGCCACATCCGAGCGCCCCCAAAGGCTCGCGTAGAGCCGGTGCCTCGACGAATCATAAGCGAGGCCAAACGGGTCCGACTGTTCCACAAGGCTGAGCGGGACGGGATTGTCGTTGGGAGCGATATCGGCGATGGGACTGGCCGGGCCCAATTCAGCGGGGAGCCCGGAATTCGGATCCAGCGCGGCCGTCCACAACGGAGCGCCCTTGGAGAGATCGATTCGGACAATCCGACTCGAGAAAAGAAGCGAGACGAAGACGGTCCGTCCATCCGGCGCGATCACCAGGCCGCCTATGACCGAGTGGGAGTCGCCCGGGCTCACGGGAACATCCCGCGCCGGGCCGAGTTGTCCCTGGTCGAAGTCATAGACGTGAAGAACACCGGTACCCCCGCCGCCACAGACCAGATGCCGGCCGTCCGGGGTGAATTCGATGCCTGAAAAGGTCTCCTTGATCGGGACCGACGCCGTCACTTTGCCTGTGCGCAGATCGACCACGCGAACGCCGTGCGGGCCCCATCCGGCATGGAGAACAGCGGCAAAACGACCTCCGCGCTCGACCGCCATGCTGACGGGAAATTCTCCAAGGCCGACCTCCGATCCGACGGGGTGAATGGGCCATTGATTGTGCAGCAGAACCGAGCCATCGGGCCGCGGCCCCGGTAGGATTCGATCCGGGATGGCCCCAAAAGCGATCGCCGCCTGGCAGGCGCCGGCGGCGAGAAGGAGTGATCGCATCGGAATCCGATTACAGTGAACAGAAGGACATTTCAAGCGTACCGGAAGCCGCTCTCCCTACCCGCCCCCTGGTTGAGTCATGGCCAGAGGGTTGAGCGCGCGGTCCAGGGTTGCAGCGTCCATGAGTCCCTTATCCAAAACGACCTCCCGGAGGGTTCGATTCGTCGCAAAGGCTTCCTTTGCGACGGCCGCCGCTTGATCGTAGCCAATGTAAGGATTGAGCGCCGTCACCAACATGAGCGAGCGATCCACCAACTCCGCGCACCGAACCGCGTCGGCTTCGATGCCGTGAATGCATCGGTCGGCAAACACCACCGCACCCTTCGCCAAAACGCCAATGGCCTCGTGCAGGCTATGGACGATGAGAGGGAGCGTCACGTTGAGCTCGAACTGACCGTCGCGTCCGCACTGGACGACCACTTGGGCCAGGCCCTGCGCATAGATCGCGACCTGGACCATCATTTCGCACATCACCGGATTCACTTTGCCGGGCATGATGGAACTGCCCGGCTGCGTTGCCGGCAGACGAATTTCGCCCAATCCGCTTCGCGGGCCGGATCCGAGCAGCCGGATGTCGCCCGCCATCTTCGCCAAACTTCCAGCGATTGTGGCCAAGAAACCCGCGACCTCGACCGCGTCGTCGCGCGCACCCTGCGCTTCGAAATGATTGCGGGCCTCGACGAAGGCGATGCCCGTTCGATCGCTGAGGAGGGCGCAGACGCGGCCGGAAAACTCCGGATGGCAGTTAAGTCCCGTGCCCACCGCCGTCCCTCCCAGCGCAAGTTCGCGAAGAGCGGCAATGGCTTGGTCCACGCGCCCAACCGCCTTGGCCGCCTGCGCTGCATATCCCGAAAATTCCTGTCCGAGGGTGAGCGGCGTCGCATCCATCAGATGCGTCCGGCCAATCTTGACCACTGAAGCAAAAGCCCGCGCCCTTCCGTCCAGTTCCACCCTTAGGCGGTCGAGGGATGGCCGCAGGCTCTCTTTGAGGGCCACCGCCACGCTCACATGAAGCGTGGTCGGAATGACATCGTTGGAGGATTGGCCCAGATTCACATGATCGTTGGGATGCAGTGGATCCTTGGAACCAATGGCCTTTCCCGCGATTTCGCTGGCTCGATTGGCGATGACCTCGTTGATGTTGGTGTTGGTGGAGGTCCCTGAGCCGGTCTGGAACACATCGATGGGGAATTGGGCATCCAGTGCGCCGCTCCGAATCTCCTCGGCCACCTGCCGAATCAGCCGCGACCTGTCCGGCGATAGCAGCCCGAGTTCTTCATTTGCCTGGGCGCAGGCAGACTTGACCAGTGCAAGTCCCCTCAAGAACGCTCCGGGCATCCGGTGGCCGCTGATAGGAAAATTGATCACCGCCCGCTGGGTGGAGGCTCCGTAAAGGGCCCCCTCGGGCACATGCATTTCGCCCATCGAGTCGCGTTCGATCCTCATGGTCCAACCTACACGCGACCCGCCAAAAGCGCAAAGGGTCAGCCGCGGAAGCCGGGCGCCAGGTGGTAGTAGACTTCGTTCGAACGCAGTTCGCGTTCAAAGGACGAGGCCTCGGTGCGAGCGTCGATTGCCACGAACTCGATTCCCGCGATATCCGCAAAATCCTTCATATGCTCCGCCGTCACAGGATAGCTGAAGCACGTGTGATGCGCCCCGCCGGCCCGGATCCACGAAGCGCACGCCGTCTTGAAATCCGGGCGGCATTTCCAGACCGCACGCGCAACCGGAAGCTTGGGAAGCGCCTTCGGCGGGCGAACCACGTCCACTTCATTGACGATGAGCCGGAAACGATTCCCCAGATCCACGAGCGAAGCGTTGATCGCGGGCCCCGCCGGCGCATCGAAGACCAGCCGCACCGGATCGTCCTTTCCCCCGATTCCAAGCGGGTGCACCTCCAAGGCCGGCTTGTGCGCCGCTATGGATGGGCAGACCTCCAGCATGTGCGAGCCCAGGACAAGAGGTCCATTCGGATGGAGGTGGTAGGTGTAATCCTCCATGAACGAGGTGCCCCCCTTCATGCCTTCTCCGATCACCTGGGTCGTCCGAAGAAGGGCACAGGTCTTCCAATCGCCTTCCGCGCCGAAGCCGTAGCCTTCCTCCATCAGACGCTGCACGGCGAGGCCGGGCAACTGGGTCAGGCCGCGGAGGTCCTCGAAGGTCGTCGTGAACCCCTTAAATCCACCCTGCTGCAGAAACGCGCGCAAACCCAACTCGATGCGAGCGCCATCGCGGAGCGACGTGTGCCGCGCGCCTCCCTTTCGAAGCGGTTTGGCCACCGTATAGCGCTCCTCGTACTCGGCGCAAAGCCCAGCCACCTCGGTTTCGCCGATTTCCGCGATCGACGCCACAAGATCGCCGACCCCGTAGCCATTGACGCTGTAGCCCAGCCGGATCTCGGCGGCGACCTTGTCACCCTCGGTCACGGCCACCTGGCGCATGTTGTCGCCGAACCGGGCGAAGCGCGCACCCTGGAGGTCCTGCCAGCCACGCGCCACGCGCATCCAGGCGGCAAGCCGGTCCTGAACCTCGGGATCGGACCAATGGCCCACCACGATCTTGCGCGCCAACCGCAATCGGGAATGAAGGAACCCTGCCTCCCGATCGCCGTGGGCGGCCTGGTTCAGATTCATGAAATCCATATCGATCGTTCCCCAAGGAAGGTCTCGATTGAACTGGGTATGCAGGTGAACGAACGGCTTGCGAAGGACTGACAAGCCGCCGATCCACATCCGGGCCGGGGAAAAGGTGTGCATCCATAGGACCAAGCCCGCGCATTCGGCCGATGCGTTGGCCTCCAGGCAAAGCGCCCGAATCTCGTCCGGGGTGGTGAGCACCTGTTTGAAAACAATTGTGATCGGCATGCGGCCACCCGAGTCCAGCGCGGCGACGATCGCTTGCGAATTCTGGGCTACCTGCCGGAGCGGACCGGGGCCATAGAGATGCTGGGCCCCCGTGAGGAACCAGATTTCAGATGCGGGAAGGTTCTTGATCATTTGGAAAGGGTTCGGGCACGTCGCGAGCGGCTCCTCCTGCCGCCGCCTTTGCTTGCGGCGGCAGCCGTTTTGGAGCGACCGGCCTGCCCCAGCGCAACTTCCGCGCGCAACGCCAGCAGGTCCTTCATCACACCCGAATAATCGGCCATGCGCTGCAGGCCTCCAAACCCATCGTGCAAGGTCCGGTAATGCCCGTAGATTCGCTCGTAGATTTCCCGCCGCGCGGCGACCGGCTCATAGCGAACCGGCTTGAGCCGCGTCATGGCCAGCTGGGCCGCCGGGAAGTGGGGGTACACGCCGGCCAAAACGGCCGCGGAAACGGCGGCTCCCAGGGCGCAAGCCTGGCTGGATCCGGCGACGCGCATGGCACAGCCTGTGACATCGGCGTAGATCTGCATCAGAAGCGGATTCTTCTCGGCGATTCCCCCAGCGCAGACGACCCGGTCGATCCGGACGCCGTATTTCCGGATCCGCTCGATGATCATCCGGGCCCCGAATGCGGTGGCCTCGATCAGAGCGCGGTAGATTTCGGCCCGGGTGGTTTGCAGCGAGCATCCCAAGAGAAGACCGGAGAGCATCGGATCGACCAGGACCGTGCGGTTGCCATTGTTCCAGTCGAGAGCCAGAAGGCCGCTTCTTCCGGGCTCCAGGGCGGATGCCTCGCGCGTGAGTCGGGCGTGGAGCGCTGCGTCGCCCTCACAGACCCCCTCGACCCACCATTTAAAAATATCCCCCACGGCCGATTGGCCGGCTTCGATGCCATAGAATCCCGGCAGAATGGCGCCTGGCACGATGCCGCAAATTCCAGGGATGTCGGGGATGCGCCGTTTCCCGTCCACAACCACGCAGTCGCACGTGGACGTGCCGATGACCTTGACCAGCGTGCCTTCGGTGATCCCGCAGCCAATGGCCCCGTAGTGAACATCGAACTCCCCAATCGCGATGGGAATACCGGAGCGCAGACCGAGACGCTCGGCCCACTCAGCGCATAACGCGCCGGCGGGGGTCCCGGCGTCAAAGGCTGTGGCGTAGAGACGGCTGCGAAGGGGCACCAGACGGGGGTCGAGAGCAGCAAGAAATTCGGTATCCGGAAGCCCCCCCCAGTCGGGACTGTACATCGCCTTGTGCCCAGCCGCGCAGACGCCGCGAACCACGCGCTCAGACGCATCGACGCCCGCCAGCACCGACGGAATCCAATCGGCCAACTCAACCCACGAATGGGCTGCCGCAAAAACTTCGGGAGCTTCCGCCAGACAGCGCCATATCTTGGACCAGAACCATTCGGATGAATAGGCGTTCCCGCATTTCGCAATATACGCCGGCCGCATCCGCGCGGCCGTTTCAGTGATTCGGGCCGCCTCCCGCCAGGCCGTGTGATCCTTCCATAACCAGCATTGGGCGGCCGGAGTGTGCCGCCAGCGCCGGTGCAGCGCCAGCGGCCGATTCTTGGCATCGACCGGCATGGGACTCGAGCCGGTGGTATCCACGCCGATTCCCACGATTCCGTCGGGCTGAAAACCCCTCTTGCGCCTGGCGATCGCGAGAGCCCCGCGGACGCTGTGCTCAAGCCCAAGGAGATAGTCGCCGGGGTGTTGGCGCGCCAGGTGGGGATCGGCCGTATCCAAGAGAACGCCCTCGCGCCCGCTGGGATAGTTGTAGACACAGGCTCCAATTTCGGCGCCGTCTGAGCAGCGGACAATCAAGGCGCGGACTGAATTGG
>Ga0302325_10022459_pt1 | contig 13201 bp, 11 predicted proteins | sample Palsa_T0_2_FD_201948 | JGI IMG/M metagenome (GOLD analysis project Ga0302325, IMG submission 201948) | Peat permafrost microbial communities from Stordalen Mire near Abisko, Sweden - Palsa_T0_2 | ecosystem: Environmental > Terrestrial > Soil > Palsa > Peat permafrost | place: Sweden: Abisko... | reverse complement strand
ATCTTGGGGTCGCTTTTTTTAAAAAGGGGCAACTGGACGAGGCGATTGCCCAGTTCCAGGATTTTTTGCGAGTGGACCCGGGCAATGTCAGCGCGCAAAGCAATCTGGCCAAGGCCCAGGCGCGGGCGGGGCAGGCTGCGGGTCCCAAATGAAACAGGGCGCCGAGGAGCCGGATGAAAGAGAAACTTATTTCTTGGGGGACGGAATCGGTTCATCCTGACCTGCCAGACCTTATGGCGAAGCGAGACCCGACCCAGAAAACAATCCTGAAAGAGGCCGCGCCGCCGGCTCCGGCCGTCGCGCCGTCGTCTCCCAAGTCCATTTCCCGGATGCCGTTTTCGATCGCCTGGGTGTCGTGCCTGCTGGCGGCGACGACGATTTTCGCCTATTGGCCTTCGCTCAAATCGGATTTTGTTTACGATGCGCGCAAGGAAATTCTCGAGGAGGGATTTATTACCTCCCTGGGAAACCTGCCGGCCGTTCTTTCGCTCAAGGTGCTGGGCACGAACCTCCTGCTGGGAGATCGTCCCGGGCAGCTTGTTTACCTGATGCTGATCGCCGCGGTTTGCGGGCGGGAACCGTGGGGTTATCATTTGTGCGGGAATTTTCTCCATGCCGCCAATGTCGCGCTGTTGTTTGTCCTGCTTTTGCGCCTGGTCATGACGGAGTGGCCGGGCCTGGCCCGAAGCGATCTTTGGAAGGTCCAACTCTCCGCGGCGGCGGCGGCCCTGATTTTCGCCCTGCATCCGCTCGCGGTGGAGGCGGTCGCGGCGGTGAATTACAGCTCCGACCTCCTGGTGACGTTTTTCACGCTGCTGGCGTTGCTGGCGGCGACCGCTTTTCAGCCGGACCTGCGCTCCGCGTGGCGGACCGAAATCGCGGGCGCGCTCTGCGCTTTGGCAGCGGTGACTTGCAAGGAATCGGGCGTGGCGGCGGCGTTCCTGCTCATCGTCTACTGGTTTTTGTTTCGCCGCCGGGAAACGAAAGGGCCGTGGCTTTTGTTTTTAAGCGCGGCGGCGACCGTGACCATCGCGTTTTTGGCGGCCCGATTTCTTTTGGCCCCGGCCAGCCCGAACCATTTGAGCTATCTCGGCGGATCCTTCTTCCGCGTTTTTTTGATCCAGCCGCGGCTCTGGGTTTTCATGATGGGCCGGTTGGTCTGGCCGGCGGGGCTTTCGGCCGATTACACGCTGGAGAATCTGGGCGGCCTTTCGACGCCTCTCGCGGCGGCGATTCTTGTCGTGGTGGTGGGCTTGCAAATTTGGCTGGCGAGGAAAAGCCGGCTCGGCGCGCTGGGTGTGGCCGTCTATTGGCTGGGGCTGGCGACCGTTTCCAATTTCATTCCGCTCAATCGTATCCTGGCGGACCGCTTTTATTATTTGCCGCTGGCGGGCGTGGCTATGCAACTTCTGGCGCTGCTTTTGATGGCGCTGAGATCGCGCCTGGGGTTCTGGTTGACGCTGGCGCCGTGCCTCGCCGCGATCGTGCCCCTGACGCTTCTTACCCTGAGACGTGAAGAGGTCTTTGCCAGCGACTTCTCCCTTTGGAGCGATACGGTGCAAGTCAGCCCTTTCTCGTCCGCGGCCCACAACGGCCTGGGGCTGGCTCTTTTTCATCAGGGCCGGGCGGACGAGGCGATTTCCCAGTTCGTGAAGGCCCTGGAGCTCGATCCCAACTGGTTCCAGCCAAACTATAACCTAGGCGTTGTTTTTGCCCAAAAAGGGCAGTTCGACGAGGCGGTAACCTATTTCAACAAGTCCCTTGCCAACTACCCCAACCTGCCCGATGCGCGCAATAATCTGGGCGTTATCCTGTTGCGAAAGGGTCGGGTGGACGAGGCGATTCCCCAGTTCGTCAAGGCCTTGGAAATCAATCCCTACTATGCCATGGCCCACGGTAATCTTGGGATGGCTCTTTTCCAAAAGGGCCGGGTGGACGAGGCGATAGTACAGTTTCAAAAGGCCGTGGAAATCAACCCCAACTATGCCGAAGCCCACACCAACCTCGGCATCGCTCTTTTTCAAAAAGGGGAAGCAGACGAGGCGATTGCCCAGTTCCAGGAGGTGGTGCGACTGAATCCTAATGATCGCGACGCGCAGGACAATTTGACCAAAGCGGAAGCGATGGCGCGGCAAGGAGCGGGCCAGAAGAAGTGAGGCTTAAGCCTGGTGCTGTCCCTGCAATTTGCGGAGGCTTTCGCGCAGCGATTTTTCCTTTTCGGTCAGGGAGATTTCCAGCGCGCGCCATTCCTCGAGCTTCGCGGGCGGGGCCTTGGCGAGCATGTTCGGATCGCCGAGTCTGCGCCGGGTTTGTTCGAGGTCCTTCTCAACTTTGGAAAGTTCCTTGGTCAGCCGATCTTTTTCGACGGCGGGATCAACGAGGCCGGTGGCGGGAAGGTAGAGGTCGCCGAGTTGCGTGAAGGCTTTCGGGCCGGGATGGGCCGGGGGCGCATCGAGCACCTGGATTTCGGAGGCGTTGAGGAAGGCGGCGAGAACGGCTTTTTGTTCGTCGGTGAAGGGGCGCTCGGGAGAGACCAGGTCGCCGGGCAGGAGGTAAAACGGCACCTTCTGGTTCGAGGGCAGTTTGACCTCGCCGCGAAGCTGGCGGCCCGCGTCGGCGGTGAGGTAGATCTCTCTCGCGCGCGACGACCAGGTTTTTGAGCGCGGCGATTTGGCCGGCCACAAGGTGGTCTGGATGGTCTCGGTGCCGAAGCCGAGGCCGCACCAGAGTTCCTCGGTGACGAACGGCGCGAAGGGATGGAGCAGGCGCAGGACGTGGCTCATGACGTAGTCGAAGGTGGCGAGGGTGCCGGCGCGGGTCGGGGAATCGGGCGCGTTGAAATCGCTTTTGGAGGCCTCGACGAAACGGGCGGCGAAATCGTTCCAGACGAAATCATAAAGTTGGCTGGCGGCTTCGCTGAAGTTGAACTGGTTGAGCGCGGCGATCATGCCCGGCCGGTTGCGTTCGCCTTCGAGGAGGAAGTGGAGCCGGTCGAGCAGTTCGTCGGCGAAGATCGAGCGGGGATGTTTCCACGGCTCGGCGTTGGAATCGATTTCCCCCTGCAGGGTGCGGAAGCGGCAGATGTTCCAGAGCTTGTTGCAGAAGTTGCGGCCTTCTTCGATCTGCTTTTCGTCGAAGCGGATGTCGGCACCCTGCGGCGCGATGCGGACAAGACCGAAGCGGAGTCCGTCGGCGCCATATTTGGCGATGAGGTCGAGCGGATCGGGCGAGTTGCCGAGCGATTTGGAAAGCTTGCGGCCCTGCTTGTCGCGGATGAGGCCGGTGAAGTAGACGTCCTTGAAGGCGAGATTGGCCTCGAGGGTTTCGGCTGCGGTTTTCCTTTCGCCGTTCGGTTTGAAATGCAATCCGGCGATGAGCATGCGCGCGACCCAGAGGAAGATGATGTCGGGGCCGGTGACGAGCGCGCTGGTGGGATAGAATTTTTTCCGCGTGCCGTCCTCAGCGCGCATGGTTTCGTAGGCCCAGAGCCACGAGGAGAACCAGGTGTCGAGGGAGTCGGGGTCCTGGGTCCAGCCTTCGCCGGGGGAGTCGATCTGGCAAACGACTTCGTTGGTCAGGATGGGATTGATCTTGATCGGGTCGGCGGCGTCGCTGGGCACTTCGAGCATTTCAGGCGCATACCAAACCGGAATGCGGTGGCCCCACCAGACCTGGCGCGAGATGCACCAATCCTGGATATTTTCGAGCCAGTGTTCGTAGACCTTGGTCCAGTGTTCGGGATGAAATTTGACGTGGCCCTCGCGCACCAGGGCGAGCGCTTCCGGGATGTTCGGATAACGCATGAACCATTGCTTGCTCAGGCGCGGTTCGATGGCTTCGTTGGCGCGTTCGCTGAAGCCGACGGTGTTTTCGTAGGGCTCTTCCTTGAGGAGCAGGCCGCGCTCCTTGAGAATCTCGGCGGAGCGTTTGCGCGCCACGAAGCGGTCGAGGCCGTTGAGCTCGATGGCGTCGTGCTCGCCGGGATCGTGAATTTTGGCGCCGGGTGTGAGGATGTCGATGATGGGCAGGTGGTGGCGCTTGCCGATTTCGTGGTCGGCCTTGTCGTGGGCGGGTGTGACCTTGAGGACGCCGGTGCCGAAGCCTTCCTCGACGGCGTCGTCGGGGATGATGGGAATTTGTTCGCGGTGGAGCGGACGCCAGACGTTGCGACCGACCAGGTGCGCCCATTGGCCGCCGGGTTTTACGGCGAGGGCGACGTCGGCCATGATGGTTTCGGGCCGCGTGGTGGCGACGACGAGGAATTGCGGTTCAGCGGAAATGTCGGCTACCAATTCATACTTCACATAATAGAGAAAGCCCTTTTGCTTCGTCGGGATGACCTCCTCGTCGGAGATGGCGGTGAGGGAGCCGGGGCACCAGTTGACCATGCGGGTGCCGCGATAGATGAAGCCCTCGTGGTAGAGCTTGACGAAGACGTTCTGGACGGCGCGTTCGTAATCCTTGTCGAGGGTGAAGCGTTCGCGGGACCAGTCGCAGGAGCAGCCGATCTTGCGGAGCTGCTGCGTGATGATACCGCCGAATTCCTCCTTCCATTTCCAGACGCGCGCGATGAATTCCTCGCGGGTGAAGTCGTGGCGGGTTTTCTTTTCCGTGTGGCGGAGGTGCCGTTCGACGGCGGTCTGGGTGGCGAGGCCGGCATGGTCGGTGCCGGGGAGCCAAAGGACTTCCTTGCCTTCCATGCGCGCCTTGCGGCAGAGGATGTCCTGAAGGGTGTTGTTGAGGACGTGGCCGAGGGTGAGCTTGCCCGTGATGTTGGGCGGTGGCATGACGATGGAGTAGGGCGGCTTGCCCGACTTGGGATTGGCGCGATAGAGACCGCTCTCCTGCCATTTTTGGTAAAGGCGGTCTTCGACCTGCTGCGGTTCGTAGGCTTTGGCGAGCTCGGGCATATTCCTACAGTTAAAGGAGCTTGGTGCTTTCGCCGACGATTTCGGAGATGTCGATGTGGACTTTGTTTTCGCGGGCGAGGAGATAATCGACGCTGTCCCTGAGCGCGAGCCAGGAGGCTTCGATGATGTCGTAGGAGACGCCGACGGTGGCCCAAGTCGAGTCGCCGTCGCTGCTTTCGATGAAGACGCGGGTCTTGGCCGCGGTGCCGCTGGTCGAGTCGATGATGCGGACCTTGTAGTCGACGAGTTTCATTTGTTCGAGGCGCGGATAGAAGCGGATGAGCGCGGCGCGCACGGCGGCGTCGAGCGCGTTGACGGGGCCGTCGCCTTCGGCTGCTTCATGGACCATCTTGCCATCGACCGTGATCTTGATCGTCGCTTCGCAGGTGTCTCTGCCCAGCACGTTGTCCTTGCGGATGGAGACGTGATATTCGACCAGCTCGAAGAAAGGCTTGTACTGGCCGAGCGCCTTGCGGACGAGGAGCTCGAAGGAGGCGTCGGCGGCCTCGAATTCGTAGCCTTCGTTTTCGAGATGCTTGATTTTGTCGAGAACGGCAAGCGCCTCGGGGCTTTTTTCCTCGAGCTGGAGGCCGAGGGTGCGGGCCTTGAGCATGATGTTGGCGCGGCCGGCGAGTTCGCCGACCAGGACGCGCTGGTGGTTGCCGACGAGCGCAGGCTCGATGTGTTCGTAGCTGGCGGCGAGTTTGTTGACGGCGTTGACGTGGATGCCGCCCTTGTGCGCGAAGGCGGCGCTGCCGACGAAGGGCGCGCGTCCGCTGGGGCGCTGGTTGGCGACTTCGTCGACGAAGAGGGAGAGGTCGCGCAACTCGGCGAGCTTCTCGTCGGGCAGCACGCGGAGGCCCATCTTGAGTTGGAGATTGGCGATGCTGGTGACGAGGTTGCAGTTGCCGGTCCGTTCGCCGTAGCCGTTGACCGTGCCCTGGATTTGAAGGGCGCCGGCTTCGATGCCCGCGAGCGCGTTGGCGACGCCGAGACCGCAATCATCGTGGGTGTGGATGCCGAGTTTAACATCAGGATATCCGTTCAATTTCAGATAGGTGGCCAGTTCTTGTGTAACGGAGGAAACCTTCGCGGGAAGCGTTCCGCCATTAGTGTCACACATTACAAGATAAGAGGCTCCTGCTTCTGCAGCAGCTAAGTAACAATGAAAAGTGTATTCTGCGTCGAGCACATATCCATCGAAGGTATGTTCGCCGTCGAAGATAACCTCACGGTCTTTCTCCTTTAGAAAGGCAATCGTGTCTCGTATCATGCATAGGTTTTCGGCAAAGGTAGTCCGCAGGATTTCCTTAACATGAAGAGCTGACGCCTTGCATACCAAGGTCACAACTGGCGTTTCGGCATCCAGAAGTAATCTGACTTGGGGATCCTTGGCGGCGAGTTCGACGCCCAGTAGTCGAGGAGGGGAACTAGTCACCATTTGTCCGGCTCCTACGGCTCGGCGGGTGCTGCCGAAGGCGGCGAGCTTGGCGTGCTTGAATTTCAGTTTCATGGCTTCGCGGAAGAACTCGATGTCCTTTTCGTTGGAGCCGGGCCAGCCGCCCTCGATGTAGTGCATGCCGAAGGCGTCGAGGCGCTGGGCGATGCGGAGCTTGTCGGCGAGGGAGAAGTGGATGCCTTCGCCCTGCGCGCCGTCGCGGAGCGTGGTGTCGTAGAGGGTGATGGTGGAGTTGGACGGGGACATGATGAGAAAACTTTTAACTGACGTGAAAACGGTGGTTTTGGGACGATTTCGGCCAAGGCGCCTCGACGCGTTTTCCTTGACGCGGAAGGATGCCAAAGACGGCGCGACGAGACAAGGTCGCGCGTCAGCTAATTCGGACGACGGCAGGCGCCAGCGGGTTCCGCGAACGGGCGGAACGGGGGGTAGGGAATGTCTGGCGCATGGGGTCAGTAAACAGAAGGTCTTGCAGGTTGTCAAGAATGGGGGAAGCTTGGTAGTGTCTTAATTTGAAATCCCGAGGCGGAGTCTTCTCAGGTCTCGGGCTACAAAGTAAATCCAAACGAAACCGACCGCCGTAAAAATCACAGCCAACGGAAAGTAAATATTTTCTGGAGGGCTTTCGGGAGATGGCCCTGTAATTCCGAGATAATCCAAGGGATACCGATTGCTGACGAAGAGCGTTAATGCTGCGAGTGGAAAATTAAGAAGCCATACCGCGCCTAGCAGGATCACCACAAAATACCCGAAGGCGATAAATGCTTTTCTGTAGGCCGGAAATCTCTTACATAGCCATTCCACTTGGCGCATCGTTTTCATTTTTCCTTGCGCCACCCTACCACCATCCCCGCCCCGAGACAGCTTTCAAATGGGGACACTACCCCGCAGAACTAGCATAAAGTTACTTTAGGAAGTCGGCTCTTCTTTGGCGGTAGGCTGGACATCCGACTTGGAGGCGCGAACGAATTGTTTTTTTGAAAATGCGACAAAGTCAGTAAGGGCGTCGAAGTCGTCCTCAGTGAGTCGCTGCCCAGTAAAGACGAGAGTAGCCTGATTTGCGCCGAGAGGTATTGTGTAGGTTGCTAGCACGGGTCGCTCTGAAGTAAGGGGTAGTTCGATTTTGGGCGGAAGAGGAGGCGTTACCTTGGTTTTATCGGAATTGCCCTTTAAATCTTCCTTATCGGTGTCGCTTTTATGCTCCAAGCTATCACTATTATCAAGTTTAGCAAAGACGCAATTTGCTTTGTACACGGCGGCCACCTTTTTTGCGCGATCAGGATTAAATCCTTGATGAACTAAATGGTTCGCCAAAAGACCTTCCGCAAGTTTGTTGTGCGTCTCGAAAATTGTTTTGAACAATGGAGGAGTTAGAGCGGCCTCCTTCACAGCGGCGTCTTTGTCCCCATCGATGGGATGGAAAATCCGGATTGCCAGATTAGAAACAGAAACGTCGCTGTCATTCTTGTCTATGAGTCCATACTGAATGAGAGTTGCCAAGGCGCTGAGGGATGCCCCGCTACTTCCAGCGTATCCCATAGCCTTGAAGGCCAGATCGCGCTTAATGCTGGACTTACCTGCATTGTCGTAGATTTTTTTTGCCTGGATGATGGCCTCTTCCAGCGGATAGGCCGCTGAACGGGGACTACGGTCTATCTTGATTTCTTCGCTCATGACTGAATCCTGCCTCATAACCTCCAACAAGTCAAACGTATTCTCTGCATACTTAAGCACCGGAGAATAAAAAGACTTGCCGTTACGAGAATAGCAAGTACGATGGGGAAAATGAAGAGAAGAAACCTAAGCGCCTCCTGCAACGGGCTGAATCCGCAGGGTAGGCGCTGAAATATAAAAGGAACGGGCGACGTGGCCTACTTTCGCGAGGAAACCACGCCGCCCGTAAGCGACTCAAGGAGGGTGTGGGCCTAGCGGTTAAGGCCTCCAGCGTACATCTGGAAGACCTCGGTTCGATCCCGGGCACCCTCACTGTTTGAATAAAGTATTACTTATTTCGTGTAGTCCTGCAAGAGCTTTTCAAAGAGTGGGGACTTCTTTCCTCCCCACTTAGCCAAGGCTTTTACTAATGTTTCTTCGTCCACAGAGATCGAAATCTTTGCCTTAGTTTGACCCTCTGGGCGGCCCGCACCCTTCCGCGCTCCACCTCGCTTTGATTCTTTTCCTACTTTTTTCATTGACGTTGTTTGAAAAACGTATTACTTTATTCAAAACAAAGCAAGAACTATATGGCAAACATCCTCCCTCTCGAAAAACAAACGATGGTCATTCACGCTCTCGCGGAAGGCAACAGCATCCGCTCGATTGAACGTATGACCGGAGTTAATCGCAACACGATCATGAGCCTTGGCCTTCGCGTCGGCAAAGCCTGCGAAAAGCTCATGGACGAAAAGATGCGCGGTCTCGAATCAACCGCAATTCAGGTTGATGAGATTTGGGGCTTCGTCGGCAAGAAGCAAAAGAATTGCCGCCGCAAAGATTCGCGTGACCTTGGCGACGTCTGGACATTCGTTGGAATCGACAGCGAGACGAAGGTTGTTCCCTCCTACATCGTCGGCAAGCGTGACGCCTACCACACTCGCCTCTTCATTGATGACCTCGCCTCTCGCGTTAGCAACCGCATTCAACTCTCTTCCGATTCAATGGCAGCGTACAAAGATGCGGTGCAGATCGGTTTCGGCAACAGCGTCGATTACGGCCAGATCGTAAAAACCTACGCCCTGTCCGATGTCAGCCCGCAAGGTAAGTACAGCCCCGGCGATGTTGTCGGCATCACCAAGACTTGCGTTGTCGGCTCGCCCAAGGTTGGCCAGATTTCAACGTCTCATGTCGAACGCCAGAACCTGACGATGCGGATGCATTGCCGCCGCTTGACCCGTTTGACGAATGCGTTTTCAAAAAAGCTCGAAAGCTTTAAAGCTGCAATGGCTCTCCACTTCGCTTACTATAATTTCGTGAAGATTCATTCCTCTATTCGCATGACTCCCGCGATGGCCGCTAAGGTCACGGATCGGCTCTGGGAAGTTTCCGATCTGGTGAAGCTCGCATGAATCCAGAAATGGTAGCGCAATCGCTTTCCAAGTTGGAAAAGTCTCCATGCCGCTACATCGAGACGGTAGCGGTAAAGGAGCAGTTCAAAGGTCAAACCGTCTGGGACGGTGAGATCATGGTATTCGCGCTGGATAGGCCCCCAGAGGAACGATGTTACGTATGGGTAGACCGTGACGAGAATCGGATGGTAACAGTGCTGGAACGCCCTCCAGTCAATTCCGCTGAAACTGCGCTGCGGGCCTACCTCGTTTCCAAAAAATAGACGCCGCCTACTTCTGCGCGGGTGAATTTCAAATTAAGACACTACCGGAAGCTTTGGGGACTGACCGCGGCCTCGAACACGGCTTCCCCACTTATGCAATATATACTAGGTGCGATTCTATTGTTCTTCGCCGCGTTTGTTATTGCGAATATCCAACAAAGCCCAAGCCCAAGCCCAAGCACGAGTACGAGTACGGGCACAAGCACGAGCGCTCAGCTCGAATTGAAGTACACGGCGGTGGATGGCACGGCGGTTGATCTGGCCACGATGCGCGGAAAGGTTGTGCTGGTCGATTTCTGGGCGACGTGGTGTCCGCCCTGCCGGGGCGAAGTCCCGAACGTGGTGGCGGCGTATAACAAGTATCACGACCAGGGCTTTGAAGTCGTGGGCGTGTCGCTGGACAAGGACAAGGACGCGCTGCTCGCTTTTACCAACGAGAACGGGATGGTGTGGCCGCAATATTTCGACGGGAAAGGCTGGAATAATGATGTGAGCAGCAGCTTCAACATCCATTCCATCCCGGCGATGTGGCTGGTGGGCAAGGATGGCAAATTAATCACGACGAATGCGCGGGAGGATCTTGCCGGGCAGGTGGGGAAGGCGCTGGCGGCGCCATGAAGATTCTTGCGGACGGCAAGAAAGATTCGCCAAAAGAACTGCCATGCGCAGCGCCTTTCCGCCATGGACATCCCTTTGACCTGAATGTAACTTAAGGACATGCAAATTCATATCAGCCCCCGCGATGTTAAGCTGACATCGGCCATCCATTCGTATGTGGCCCAAAAAATCGAAGGTCTGGAGCATTTCGGATTGAACTTGATCGGCGCGCACGTGGCGCTTTGGCACGACGACAAGCGCGCGTTCAAGCACGCCTTTGTGGTCAAGGTCCACCTGGCGCTGCCGGGGCCCGATATTCACGCCGAGGACCACGGGCACGATCTTTACCAGGCCATCGACGTGGTGTCGGACCGCCTCGCCGAGCAGCTGCGCCATCGCAAGAGCAAGCTGGTGAAGGGGACGCGGGAGAAGAGCCGCAAGGCAAAGCAGAAGCGGCAAGTGGCGCTGGCGTAGCCGGGGCTCCGCGCGGTATGTTTCCTGCTAAGTTTGCCGCCGGCCGCAGAGCCGCTAAAAGTGGCTCTCGACAAGAAATGGAGCGGCGGTTAAAACCTGTCGGCTTCAACCCTAACCCCCATTGTTTTGAGCACACCGCCCCCTCCCTCCGTTCATAATCGGGCCAATCCGTTCAAGGCCCGTCTCATCGCCAATTATTCGCTTTCGGGCGAAGGTTCCAACAAGGACACGCGCCATTTGGTGGTTCATCTCGGGGACAGCGGAATCAACTACGTGCCGGGCGATTCGCTCGGGGTGGTGCCGCGCAATTTTGCGAGGACGGTCGACGATCTGCTGCCGCACCTAGGTCTCGATCCGGAGACGCCGGTGGAGTTGCCGACCGGGGCGCAGCCTGTGCGCGATGTGCTGATCCACGGGTATATCCTGAATCGCGTGAGCAAGAAGTTTGTGAAGGCGGTGCTGGAAAAATTGCCGGAGGGAGACAAGAAGACGGCGCTGGGCGAGATCGTGGGCAACGAGGCGGCGTTTGAGGATTACGTTTTCACGCGGGACTATACCGATGTGCTGGCCGAGTACCCGGTGAGGTTTGCCGCGGCGGAATTTCTGCCCCTGGCCAACAAGATCGCGCCGCGGCTTTATTCGATCGCCTCGTCGCCCAAGGCGCATCCGGGCGAGGTGCACCTGACCGTGGCGGTGGTGAAGTATCACACGCACGGGCGGGAGAAGTACGGCATCGCGTCCGGGTACCTCGCGCACGGGCAGGAGTTGAACAAGGACGAGATTCCGGTCTACATCCAGCCGACGAAACATTTCCACATGCCGCCGCCGGACGCGCCGATGATCATGGTGGGGCCGGGCACGGGCATTGCGCCGTTCCGCGCGTTTCTGGAGGAGCGGGAGATCGAGGGTGCGAAGGGGAAGAACTGGCTCTTCTTCGGCGACCAGAAACGGGCGAGCGATTTTCTCTACGAGGCGCAATTCGCCGAGCTGGAACGCAAGGGCGTGCTGACGAAGTTCGACACGGCTTTCTCGCGCGACCAGGCGGAAAAAATCTACGTGCAGAACCGGATGCAGGAGAACGGCGCGGAGTTGTGGAAGTGGCTGCAGGAAGGCGCTTACTTTTACGTTTGCGGCGACGCCAAGCGGATGGCGAAGGACGTGCACCAGATGCTGATCACAATCGCGCAGGGGCAGGGCGGGCTTTCGCCCGAGGCGGCCAAGGAGTATATCGAGGTGACGTTCGCCAAGACGGAGAAGCGGTATCTGAAGGATGTGTATTAGGCGGCAAATTCATGGGCCGCAAAAGAACGCCGAGAGACGGACTGAACTGATCCTTCGGACCTGCGGTCGGCAGTAAGCTCAGGATGACGGAGGGGAATAATTATTTCGTGAGGCGTTCGAGGGCCTCGAGATATTTGGCGCGGGTGTTTTGTACGACTTCCTCGGGCAAGTCGGGGCCGGGCGCGGTTTTGTTCCAGGTGGTGAGGGAGCCGAGATAATCGCGCAGGTATTGCTTGTCGAAGCTGGGCTGGGGTTGGCCCGGCTCATAGATATCGGCCGGCCAGAAGCGGGAGCTGTCGGGGGTGAAGATTTCGTCGGCGAGCAGGACGCGGCCGGTTTCGCGGTCGAGGCCGAATTCGAGTTTGGTGTCGGCGAGAAGGATGCCGCGCTGGGCGGCATAGGCGGCGGCCCAAGTGTAAAGATCGAGGGTGAGATCGCCGAGTTCGTCGTAACGGGCGGGCCCGAGCGCGGCGCGGGCTTCCCCGGGCGTGAGGTTTTCGTCGTGGCCGTGGTCGTTCTTGCGGGCGGGAGTGAAAAGCGGCTCGGGCAGCCGGTCCGATTCGCGCAAGCCGGGGGGCACGGGATGGCCGCCGACGGTGCCGTGGAGGCGATATTCCTCCCAGCCGGAACCGGCGAGATGACCGCGCGCGACACACTCGACGAGAAAAATATCGCAACGGCGCGCGCGGGTGAGCCGGCCCTCGAACTCGGGCAGGTCGGCCCCGGCGGGCAGGTCGTAGCCGAGGACATGATTGGGGCAGAGATTTTCGGTGAGGGTGAACCAATGGCGGGAGAGCGCGGTGAGGATTTTGCCCTTGTCGGGAATGGGCGTGGGCAGGATGACGTCGTAGGCGGAGATGCGGTCGGAGGCGACGAGCCAGATTTCCTGCCGGTGCGAGTAGATGTCGCGGACCTTGCCGCTGCGCAAGAGTTTCACGTCGGCCTGGGCGAGCCGGTCGGCGAAGGAAGTCATGACAAAAATCTAGAACCCGGAACACAATAACGGAATGACCAATTTCCTCAATCAACCGAATTTTTGGAAGGGAAAGGACGGGTTGAATTCCGGACGCGAACCGGAAGCGAAAGAACGCGTTGCCCAGCGGCCAAGCCTTCGCATGTTTTGACTTTGGTCCGGGTCGGCCTAAGCTTAAC
>Ga0302325_10022456_pt1 | contig 13202 bp, 14 predicted proteins | sample Palsa_T0_2_FD_201948 | JGI IMG/M metagenome (GOLD analysis project Ga0302325, IMG submission 201948) | Peat permafrost microbial communities from Stordalen Mire near Abisko, Sweden - Palsa_T0_2 | ecosystem: Environmental > Terrestrial > Soil > Palsa > Peat permafrost | place: Sweden: Abisko... | reverse complement strand
GTCTTTTGATGGAAGAAAAGGAGTGGAGGGCTTTTTGAAGATCTGGCGATTAGCGTGGTTGGCGTTCTTCTGTTAGGCGGCATGGATATACCATCTTTATTAAAAACGTTCTTCAACTGTTCGAGGTTGGCTTGTAGAGAGTAGTGAGAGAGGCATTATTTGGATAGTCTCGCAATTGAGAGAGATTCTTTTGGTTCATCTATCATTGATGCCGATCTAAGTGCGTCGTACAGGCCTCTAGTGAGCCAAATTTTCCACTCTTGTGGTTTGTGTCGTAAGTCAACGTTATCTCCAGCCTGTATGTACCCCTTAACCGATCGCCGCAGACATACCTCTCTCCCAGCTATACGCTACTCTAATCTCCAGCTCTCACCTGGGCAATTAGATCTCAAGAATTGAGTAAGATTTCACCTCCCGGCTCTCGACTTCCCCATCCAAGTCTTCCCATTCTCGCCGCCAACCAACTCTGGCTTTCTCAACATACGACACCAACCATACACCCTCATGGTCATAAGCCACTCCTCTCCAACCATCTCTATCTCCTCCCCCAGCCCCTCGCAAATCGACCGCTTCTCATCCTCCCACTCATCCCACACCGGTCTCCACGCCTTCGCTAACTGCCACAAATTCTTTCCTTCTGCCACAGCAAGCCGCGCATTCCAAGTCACACTGGTTTTCTTGTCTTCCATTTGCGGGACGAAGTTGGTTTTAGAAGGAAGGGAGAGGGAGAGCGAGTAGCTCCAGTCTTTCGCTCGTAGCAGGTCAGTCGTGTCGAGTGTAAAGGTTATTACTTCGTGGTCTTTGAGGCAGATCAAGGCCAGAGATTCCAGTCCTGTGAGTGCTGTGGAGGCAAATTGTGTGCACCATCGACGAGTGTAGGTCTCCCCAATCTGGGGACCTGGATAGGTGAGGTTGGCAAACTCGATGGCTAGATGGCGAATGAGCTGTGCTTGGAGGTGCTTTTTGGGTGCCCAGAGACCTGTGAGGAAGCGCCCTGTGACGAAGTGGTGAGATGGGGGAGAACGGCGGAGGTAGAGGATGTCTCGAGTAGGATTGAAGAATATAGGGCAGGCGGTGTCTTTTGGCCTGCGGTAAAAGGCCGCGAAGGCGGTGTAGAGTTGTGTTGCAGTAACGGCGGGTGGTTGACTATTCATTGTTGTCTCGAAGGCTTTAATGAGGTCATTGAGAGCTGTATTCTGTGGATTCAGGAGCTTTCGGCCCAGCTCACTTCGGACATTGGCGAGGTCTAAGGCTCGTCGGCTGGCTGTGTAGTGCCATTTGTGAGCTCTGTGTGAAGGGCTGGGGAAGATGGACGTGTAGAGAGGGTGGACAATGCTGCAGGATTCGCGGCAAACATAGAGAAGAGTTGGATATTCTTCGTTGATGTCGCTGCGACGCACGACATCTAGTCTCTTTAGTTCAAAGTAAGTGTAGTACGTTAGCAGATTGTAATAGACCGTTATAACCCGAGGTGAGAGGCTGTGTAGTCAGATCATGTTGCGGACTTCTAGCGGGAGGCACAGAAAGAGTGTGAATGTCAAGGCCTTGGGAGACTCCTTATGTGATTTTGGTATACGAGATGACTTGGACTTGTGGCGAGAAGGTTTGACGGGGAAGGGAAAAACTCGGAGGAGTTCTGCGGTGCTACTCATCTTGGCTCTGTGATTATGTGAAATGTACAAGGAAAGAAGACGTACGCAGCGCAGGGGACTTTTATTCCCGTGGCATGATGCCGAGCATCTGAGAGTTCAAATTTGGAGAAAGAAAGTCAGCTCGCCAAACTAGGTGATTGCAGCCTTCTGTTATCAATATGATGGACAGCCAGTCCTTGAATGGTTATCATCATTACATTTCAGAGGTGAGGATCGAGATAGGAAGGCACAGATCCTCATTTTAGACGCCTTCTCCTACGTAGACTGTCTCGTGTGCATTGTAAAAGAGACTTGACTATTTGACAGAAAGGAGAATAATAAATATTCTGATCACAATTTTGTGTAAGGGGGGAGGATATGATAAGAGATTGTGAGATGAAGTGTCTTCGATTGACGCTAGGCCCGTTCTGTCCTAGGGGCGTGCAGTACCTCCAAATCCTCCGCAAATTTCCCAATCATCAACAATCTGTAGTTAGAACTTAAAAGAGGTGCAATCTGCTAAATATTCTCTCAATAGCTTAGATTCCAATCGTATCTGCCAGCTGTAATACTACAAGGAAAGCTAACCTCGGCTTCCTTCTCTTTCTTTGCACCTTGCGTGTCTTACAACCAGACTGTCGTGTCAACTTCGATCTTGGTACCATACAATCCACCAGAAGCTTCTTACTCGAAGAAACCATCACGTCTTCATCTTACTAAAATGGTTCCCACTGAGAAGAGTTACCTGGATCTCATAAATGACTGTGATAGGTACGTCGCCATTCACAGTTGAAGCAACCTATTAACTGGCTTGCGCAGATTTCCTTACGAAAATCCCCTGAAGCCTCCGGGAGATCATTGGTCTTCTATTTATCAGTTCCTGTTGCCTGGTGACCCCCGACCGCATGGTTTCATGCTTACCGAAACCATCAAAAACATGCCTTGGACGAATGACTTCCTCATCAATCATGAGTCCAAAACCGTGCAGCTTTCTCCATCACGAGATGACAACAACCTCTCTGCATCTTGTACTACTGCTTTCTCCAATCTCGTTCAACGAATTATCGACGAAGACACTTTTCGGGTAGTTCACGGCATGCATAGTGAACCGTATGCAATCGTTGGCGCCAATTTCCCGGTTTCTCTAGAGCGATATGCCTGTACACTCTTTGGGATTATCTCACGTGGTGCACATCTCACAGCATACACTAAAACCGTCTCTGGCACGAAGATCTGGGTTCCTCGTCGCTCTCCGAATTTGTTCACTTATCCCAATTGCCTTGACACGACCGTGGCAGGGGGCGTGGCTGCTGGAGAAAGGCCATTCGAATGTATCGTTCGCGAAGCCAATGAAGAAGCTTCTTTATCCGAGGAGCTTGTCCGGAAGCAAGCAGTGCACTGTGGATGTCTCTCTTACGTCGGGCTAAATGATCCCAAAGGTGGTGGCGAGACTGGACTTATTGCTCCAGATATTATCTATGTCTATGATCTCGAACTTCCTAAAGATGTTGTGTGCACACAAAACGATGAGGAAGTCAAAGAATTCTATCTAATGACTATCGGTGAAGTAAGAGATAGCCTTGCGAGAGCAGAGTTTAAAACAAACAGTGCGCTTGTCATGATTGACTTCTTCATCAGGCATGGAATTATTACGTCAGAGAATGAGAAGGATTATGCTGAAATCGTGGCGCGTTTGCATCGGAGACTGCCTCTTCCGACCGCTCCTCAGTAAGGGACATAATTACGGGGAAGACTAGTCTGAGTCTCTGTCGGAGAATAAGCACGGCGAGGGTCGGTATATATACACAATTAGCAATATGCAATGGTGGTTCCACTTTTGCGGCAGTCTCGAAATTGCTACCATACGAATCTCTAGCTGAAGCAATTTAAAAAAAAAATGCGAATGCCTACGGAGGCAATCTGGAGGAAGCGCAAAGCACTATCCTAGTCTTAAAGAACAAAGAAATTGAAAGACACCGCCCTATCTTTCTTTGTCACAGTATCGAACAACAGGCAGAACAATCCAGGCAATGCACGCAAAGATCAGAACAATTGAGTTACAAGGTCCATAAAGTTGCTAGATCAAACTTCGTAATTTCTTTTCTTCAACTTTCACATTTCAGCCACCTCCATCACAACTCCTCAAAATGTGCTGGCATCGACGAATTATCTTTGAGTGCAACCACTTCGCGTGGGGAGGGGAAGTTTTTCGCAATCCAGAAGCTTTACTTGGCAGGTGAATGGTCAGAGCCCTGTGACAATATGAACTCTCATCCGTTGCACTCCCTCGCCGTTCAAACAACATGCAAGAGATGCCTGAAGCAGCAGACGAAGCTTGATGGAACCATGTCGCGATTGAAGCTCGTGATGAAGGAGCTGAACGAGTCGCTGAGTCGGCTGAAGAACGAGGAGAAGACGGAAGGCGGAGAGGTATTACCAGATATCGATGAAGGCTTACAGGAACCTGCTTCTCCCGTTAAAGAAGAATAATGAACAATCGCTTTGTTCTGCGATCTTCGTTATCCCAGTGACTCTGACATCAAATCAGGGATGGAGGAAAATTAGGCCATGAAGTAGAATGCCATCTCTTACCTCGAGCTATCCCTTGAAACTTCCTCTCGTGCCTGACAGAAAATAAAATATCCCATAAATATCAAAAGTCATCACCTCATAATGAGACAAAACCCCGCGTGACTACTACGTATATGCCTCCTTTTCATCTTGCGTCTGTCAAACATGAACCAGTGTATTTGAAACCGTGCTCGTTTGACAGCCTTCCTATCAACTTGACCGTCTGTGGTGCGGGTATGTTTTGTTAGTCAGATCTGTGGAATCTATTTTGGACTACCGGTACTTTTAGGGGGCAACGAGCCTGATTCCAGTGATTGGCAGGATAAGAGAAGCAAATAGGGGCCAAACTTACAATAAATATTAAGGCTAAAGAAACTGTGCCTAGCTCCAGCTTCCTGTCTAAACTCAAGATTGGAAATACTAACTTCACCGTTTTGTGTAATTTGAATCGGCTCCTCCTATGAAAGCTCATGACCATGGTATAATCCGGAAGAGCGGGAGACACTTCAGGCTATTACAGATCTAGGGGGCCCGGATAAACTCCTTGACGCCCCACCAGCCCCAACTTCAATATCAAACATCCCGCCACCCAAATTCAATCTGGAGACTTGAATGTTGTTCCTGCTAACTATTCTCATAGGTAAAATAGATGAAATGTTTGTTTCTGAGCCTACTTAAGGCCGTCAAAACCCTCAAAGTTCATCGTTCCACTACAGCTTAAGTTAAGGGAATTGCTCATCATGACGGACCAACCACTCGTCACGCGCATTTTCACGGCGGATCTATCTGCCCACAGCTTCAGTGGCAAGCTTTATGTCTACCCGTCTCACGATGTTAAAACCGATATCCAGGACAACGACAATGGCGACCAATACGCCATGACGGACTATCACGTGCTTTCGATGGACGATGTCGGTTCACCTGTTACGGATCACGGGGTAGCCTTGGCACTGGAAGACATCCCGGGGACAGGAAAGCAGCTCTGGGCTCCAGATGCGGCTACGAAGAACGGCAAATACTATTTGTATTACCCAGCGAGAGATAAGGAGGATGTCTTCCGTATTGGAGTTGCTGTGAGCGACGTTCCAGAAAGGTCCATTCAAGCCAGAGCCAGAACCGATTGAAGGAAGCTTCAGCATTGACCCTGCGAGTTTCGTGGATGAGGATGGGGGAGCGTATCTATACTTTGGAGGGACCTGGGGTGGTCAACGTAAATACCCTCAATCAATTCTTGACAAAGAGGGCCAACCATTGGCTGCTCATGGCCACGATCGTTGCTTCTTCGAAGAAGCCTGGATGCACAAGTATAACGGGAAATATTATTTTTCGTACTCAACGGGAGATACACATTTCTTATGTTATGCTATCGGCGATAATCCATTTAGCCCATTTACGTATGCTGGACGCATTTTAGAGCCAGTGCTTGGGTGGACGACCCATCATTCGATTGTGGAGCACATGGGGAAATGGTATTTGTTCCATCATGATGCATCGCTCTCCGGGGGTAAGAATCATTTGAGATGTGTGAAGGTCAGGCAGATCTTTTATGACAAGGAAGGAGGGATACAACTCACACCTGCATAGAGGAAAAGTGGGATGTTAGTTCCAGGCATAGCTTAAAAATATTTCGGCCAACTACAACTTAATTTACAGGATCGCCGATGTATTTGATGGGGCTCTACTTTGTTGCCATTTGCCACATATTACAAGGAGTGCTTTTGTAGCTAGATGAAGTGTGCGAAGGTTCTTGATATTCAGGTCTAGTCCCGATTACTACCCAGGTAGGTAGGCTGTCCAGTCACGTGCGTGACGGACATTCGTCTACCACCAGCTTTCTATCTACCATCTATCTCCAAGTTTTGAATTGGGAGGTAAAGCCCGTTGCCTATTGCCTATCACGAGAGAGGTCTGGCCTCGGGAGCCGACCAAAGAGTCATCAACAACACATTATTGCATGTTATCTTAACTTGCAAGTTTCCGGTATGTGGTTTACTCTTCCGTGAGGTTATTTGATCCCTCCACTTTTCTCATGTTACACAGGACTTTCTCGTACGCTTTTTGGCCCCCTAGGGTTGGGCACTTCTCAGTGAAGAGATTATTACCTGGAACTTGGTGACTCATTCCTTCCAAAATATCGAAGACTTCCTGTCCAACCAAGTTCGTATCCACGAGCTACTTCAGGGTTTTGCCAGAAGGCTCTAGTGACGCTTTATAGCGCCGCAGCCTTGTCATGTTACACGCATTATCTCGCAGGAATATGTTGCTTTTTGTGAGTTCTGAGTGGATCTACGGCGTACAGGGGGCTATTGCCAATGAGATAGAACTCAATCCTGGCAACTTCGAACTGAAATAGCGGCTGTATCCTCATCGCTTGAAGTAGCATTGCCCTCTGTGACAGAGTGACGCCGCTTTCTCCTCTTTGGCGAAAACGAAAGCCCTCTGAGCCTTCTTGAACGAGCCGAAAGAACGGAATTTCTCGAGTCATTGCGAAGTTGTCTTGGAGATCGTCGACTTCTCCCTCCATTTCCGATCCCCCGAGTTCACCGCTCCTCTGTGACTACTAGTCATCACGCCTATGCAGAACAGCTTTGGATTCAACCCTGCCTCTATTGTAGCTACCTTCATTAGCAGGCAGCGCTAAAGTACGAAAGTACTTTGGTGCAATTCAATTTGCTTGTCAGCTCAAGGTTTCTGGAAAGTACAACCCTCAAATCTGCTCACTATGGGTCAACGCCACCAACTGTTCATCATTGGGAAGATTAACAACCGCTACCGGGGTTTTGCAGCTATTCACCACCAATGGCTCTATGGTGCAACGGCTCTTAAGGTGTGCTTCCGTCTCCTACACATCTTCCAAGCTCCCGTCAATCGGTTGGCTCTCCAGCATGAGCTACGCTGGGCAAAGACTCTCCAAAAAAGCGACTGGGAACTTGAAGGGGAAAAGCTTAAGGATTTCCTCCCTTTTCCGTTTATCCATACTTGCTTAACGATTGGAGCCTCTTTCAACCCGGCCGAAGAATATTACCACATGGTCCACCCACTTCCATTCAACTTGGACTTCGACGGCGGAGACAACAACGATGGAATTACAATCATCGATATTACTGATCCAGATCATGTTCGTTATTGCTTTGTCAACTTCAAACCATCAGAGAGCGATTATGAATCCGACGACGATGCGTATCCGCTGATGACTCCTCTGTCTGCTAGTCAATATCTCCGGTCTTACAATAATGAGAACGATACAAACTATACAGACGCTTTTAGGAATCTGGTTCAAGGGTTCGAGAGTTGGAATGTTATCGAAGTGGATGCCCTGGAAAGTGCCTGGCCGGGAGGTGATTGGAATATGGATCATGCCTCAAAGCAAGTCGCTACAGGTAAGCTTTATCCCATAAAATGTCTTGCAGAGAATACATATCTTGCGATAGTTACAGTTTCCATAATAATACCGGTCGCCATCGGAGGAATGGAGACTTGGTGCTGACAAGATCCGTAACCAGTGCTCGAGAGCTTCGCGAACATCCCCAATTATCAACCTTCAACTTTGAGAGCTTCTTCAATGGCGAAGGTCCTAGATGAGGCATTCAAAATTCCAATTGAGGGCTTAGGTCTTGTAGTCAAGAGCGCAAACCAATTGCCAGATTTTTGGTCAGCGGTGAAAGCGAAGGTCGCCGATGATCCACACCTACTTTCAAGCTCACCAGCTGCTTGCCATTTGATGAGCATGGCTTTCGAAAAAGATTCAACAATCGATCTCAGCTCTTTTGAGTTGTCAGAGGATCAACTTTCCCAAATACTTCTGGGAAATCCTGCCAAGATAGAACTTTTGAGAACCTTGAGCCTCTCTGGCAACCAATACATTCGACCAGACCTTCTAAAGAAGATAATTTCGACGCATCCAGGACTTCAGACTCTCCATCTCCTCAATACTCCTCAACTGCCTTTAGACATCAAACTCGACTTGGTGAAAGGCTCCAGCGTCACCGAAATGCTCACATCTGAGCTTCTCACTCTTCCATTCATCGAACCAAAGAAGCGGGATGTGCCACTGTCTTATATCTCTCCATTGGTCAAACAAGTAGTCTGGATAAACTACGATGGCAGCCGAGAGGACAAGACTCCCAATGAGCGCCTGCCGGAGGGTGGGCTTGACATCGAGGTTGCCCTCAAAGATCCTTTAATATCTAACTATCAGTGGTCACTCGCGCTCCCTCTCATCAACGCAAATCGACCACCGCAAACAACTCTCGCGGGCCTTACCAACTTCATTCGTTTTGTGCTCAAACAAAAGTACCTCATCGGCCTCAGCCGGAGCATAGAACCAACCACGGATCTTGGTCGTGTGCTTGGCTCTCGCTGGCAACTGCTTTTGACTTCCAGACTGACAAAAAGTGGAAGATTGGGCCAATTTGTGACATGATTTACAGGAGACCATTAGATGATGATTGGCCACCACGAAAGAGAAAGCCGGAGAAGATACAAAAGGGGGAGTGGACTTTGGTTATCATCTCCGAACCCGGGCACGAGAAAGGAACGCGTCGATGGTGGACTATTCTCAGATATGCATTCGTCAGTTCTATTTCCACTGTTGGAAAATCAAGCAACAAGGAGGAATCAGGCTCAAATGTGATTGTCCTCGGTTTTGAAGATTTTCTTGAGCATGTTTTTACTGGACCAGACGCCGAGGAGACGAAGAAGACAATTTTGGAAGGGTGGAAGAAACGTGTTGAGATTATCGATCCAGAGCTACCGGAGCGCAAATTGGGTGTATGCGGACAGGCAGAAGTCGAGTCCTGGTTGCGTTCAAGTGACTTTCATCCTGGCAAAAAGCATGGGAGCGAGATGGACTTGGCGCGGCAAAATTCTAGCGAAGAATCACTGGATTGACAAGCTCACAGTCTGTATACGTAGTACGAAATACGATCAGAGCACTAACGCAAATCAATAACCTCTCCGTTTTATGCTAAACGCTTTCTCGTGAACGAAGAATCCCCTTCTCGCTTAACAAGAGGGGCAAGGGGCACAAAGAACTCGTTGCTTGTCAACAGACCCGTAACTGGCCGGCTTGTAGAATTTCAAATGCCGCTGTCAAGCTGACTGGGGTGGCTTGAGCAGCTGCGCCGCTCACTAAATTGTAGCACACTGATGGATACCCGCAACGCCCTCGAGCAGTGAAGCCTAAGTAAGGTTAAGCGAGCAGCTTACCTTCTCACCGCAACCCACCACAACTGCACATAACTACGAAGTACCTCACTAAGCAAGATCTTCACGTCTGCCCAGATCCAAAAATTTAAGATTGACAAGCTTTCGCTCCCTTGTTCCTCGGGCTTCATTTTCACTGTCTTACAAATCGACTCCAGGTGTCATGTAAGGCTGCAATTCTTATAAATGCCCCCCCCGAGGTAGTTTTAATACTGGGAATCAGCAATCTGTTCTCAAACTTCCAGCCGGGAATGGGGGATTAGGGGGATTGAATGCAATGTTCGCAGTGTTCTCACTAATAAGATTGCCGGGACTGGGTAAGTTGGAACATCCTGACCCGGGTTCAGGAAAGAGCTTCTTCCCGGGTCGCTGAAGCCAAGACTGGAATCTGTTGCACAAGATATGTAGCGTACCGTGGGAATCCCCGCGTTGGAACTAGCTAGGTTCATAAATGAATGCATTTCCCCTTCCTGGTAGCTTGATCTTTCGAGCTTGATAGTTACTTCAGCAGCAACACAAATGGCCGACGAAAAGATCTCTAGTGCTGATTACGTCGACGTGACCAATATAGACAGTAAGAAAATAAACGAGAAGATTGCTGCGACGCATGTTATTTCGCAGAAACCTTACGATGCCGTGAGTCACAACACCAACATAGGAGACCCTGCTTTCATTGGAAGTGGAATCCTTATTGGCCTCAATTCGGCCATCTCCATCTTTGTCAGGTCGTTTCTCGCTTGGGTTTCATCGGCCCTCTGTTGGTTCATTATGGTTTTCGCATTGGAAAAGCGCCAATTCTGATGATCCCAAGTGGAATCCGATGATGCGCTTCCATGGCCGAGCTCTTCATTCAGTACAAGATCCTCAGTTTTGCATTTAAGCCTCTCTTCCAAAACGCCTGCTCGGGGCTTCAATCTGTCGCTCAGAGGCGCAACAAGACTGTCTCTTTTGTCAAGAAACACGCGGCTAAGTATCGCAATGCCGACATCGTCTAAGACCCTGCCAAGCCGGAGGATCAAGTCGAGGGCTGGATGTGAATCGTTGGTTTCATTGTAGCCATCGTCATTGCAATGGTCATCTGCCAACTTCAGTAGGTCCGACCCTATTTTACCTTTTCACCACATTAAACTAATAATATATAGCAAATGAATCCAGGACTTACCATCTTGGCTTGCGTCCTTGGCTTCTTCTTCTCATTCCTCTCCGTCCGAATCAGAGCTGTCACTCATCAAACACCCCTCACCGCCGCCTCAAAAGCCTCTCAAGTTCGTCTGCGGCGGCGTCACTTCTGGCCACGGATACAGCATCGCACACGCTCAGAAGCGCAAATTCGTCGCTGGACGCATCGCTTCTGGAGCCGCAGACGTAGCCACCTTCTTGACAGGAGATTTCCGAACCAATTTCCTCCTTCGCACATTACTAATCAAGAAATGGTGCGCCCAAGCTTTATGGGTATGCGGTTGCGGCGGGTCTGATTGCTGGCGAGGGGATGGGTGGTGTGATTGGTGCTATCTTGCAGTTGGCTAGGGTGTCAGGGGATGTTTATGGAACGCAGATTAGGTGCCCAGGGTTGTCTTGTTAGAGACTGAACTTTGGGCGGGAGAAAGGGGCTGAATATCTGAGGAGGGTATGGGGAGAATTTGGTAATGCGAGTCTAAAGGGCCCTGGAGATAGTTTATGTTTCTAGGATTATGTCATTCATTGAAAATTGATTTCGTTTCTGGCAAATTTTCCATGCATCTGGATCACTCGATGACGCCCTGTGTGTTGCAGGGAACAAATACTACTGATCCCACCCCCTAAATGCTTGCTAGCGTGTGGGTCCGAAAGAATTTCTCGGATTTGCTTTCGAGAAGATTCCAGTTCTCTGATTAGCTGGAGTACCCTTGTTTGCCACCTCACTCTAGCAATTATTTAGGGGGGTAGTAGCGGGATTTTAACCTTATCCCCACATGTCTCTCCACCATCTCCACCAAGAACAATCCCTGCCGGCGATCTAAATGGGGCTGAGACATGATTCATTGGTTGAAGACCGCCGTTGGGCGATAGCCTTGATGAGTTTTAGATTAGCCATTCAAGAGATGATCTCCTTGCACCTCTGTAAATATGTGATAATATTCCTCCTATGGATGTTTGGTGTAAGTTTCGATAGGAGCACTCCGAGCGAAGAACCCCGGCTTCCAGCACAGGCGCTAGTGGATGAGTTGGCTGACTAATCATCCAACGACGCTCTGGTGGCTTTCTTGTGTCGAAGCCTGCTCCTTCCCATATCAAAAGCTTCGAGACCAAGAAACCTTTCGCCTATTCGTGTTGTTTAATTCCCATGGTTTTCTTGGCCAGGAAGCTGTGTGGTCAAATTCCAGAGCTGTCGTTCCTCCGGTAATTGGACAAACGATTGTCAAAGCCGTGGATCCGAGGCCTCCGCCCTCTGTTTGGTTATCTCTGGAACTCTTGAGAAAGTCAGCAGGATTCCGTCTCGAGAGTGTTTCCCCCGCTAGTCCCAATCCTCGATATTGCAACGGCAACAGGAGACAAAGTCGTCTCTTTGGTCCGTTTTACAAATGGCTTCCTGGCTGGTCGCGCGCAATCACGTTATATCTCTGAGCAAGAGCAAAGCTGTCCGACGATACGTCAACCTTTTGCTCCGCCTTTTGATCTCCCTCCTCATATTGTCGATTCTTCTTCAATTAATTCTTGCCTATGTTGTAGCCAAGGACCCAAGAATTTTACCGCCAGCGCTTCGGAGGGCGAAGAATCTTTTGATCGTGACTGCTCATCCAGATGATGAGTGTCTGTTCTTTTCACCCGCTATCCTAGGCGTGCTCGATAGGAATCCCGATACTAAAGGAGGTCTTATAGTTCTCTCTTCAGGTTTGTTGTTTTGTTTCCATATTCCAACAGGTTTTAACATTCGACAGGAAACAATTATGGGATTGGAGAAACGAGAAAGGTCGAGCTGAAAGGTTCCTGCAAGGCGTTGAGTATTGATCCAGCAAGATGTCTTGCTTTGGACAAACCAGATCTTCAAGACAATCCGAAAGTGTGGTGGGACGAGGACGTGATCACTACTATGGTCAAGGACTATGTTTCGAAGTGGAAAGTTGATGTCGTGAGCATTTCCATTACACACATGCGCTGAATCCTTGCTTATTTTTCATGTCCAGATTCTCACATTTGATAGCGGCGGTGTGTCAGGTCACATCAATCATAGAGCAGTGAGTGCTGCGGTCAGGTATGTATTTGAGTTTTGGGAATTTCATCTCATCGCGCTGAAGTTCGGATGCAGCCACTACGCTTCTACGGACGACAGTGCTCCTCCAACCTATATCCTTACAACAACCAGTCTACCTCGAAAATACACGTTTCTGCTTGACCTCCCGCTAACGTCGTTATCATTTTCATGGCGAATCTTTAAGGCTCTGTTCACTCCTGCGAACGTCATTGATGAGAGTTACGAGAACAAAGCGCTGGTGGCAAGCACGTGGAGTATGTACTTCAAGACACGGCAGGCATTTCGCTCCCACGAGACCCAGTACTCATGGGACCGCAGCCTTTACATGATCGTCAGCCGATATGTATGGTTTAACGATCTGCGTAGGGTCGAGAGAAGTCCCACTTAATCAGCTTATTAGCGAAGGATGAGGTGAGCTGAGAGTGTCAAATCAATATATCAAATACAGTACTGGTTGCAACTTGCACCAGATCTCTGGTCAGGCTTGTCTAGTGCACAAAGGAATATGAAATGTGGCTGCTACGGTTGCGAAACACCAGTCGAGTAAGGGCAGAGACAAGCAT
>Ga0302325_10022453_pt1 | contig 13203 bp, 11 predicted proteins | sample Palsa_T0_2_FD_201948 | JGI IMG/M metagenome (GOLD analysis project Ga0302325, IMG submission 201948) | Peat permafrost microbial communities from Stordalen Mire near Abisko, Sweden - Palsa_T0_2 | ecosystem: Environmental > Terrestrial > Soil > Palsa > Peat permafrost | place: Sweden: Abisko... | reverse complement strand
GCGCGACGGCGGCGTGCTCGTGCGGGCCGGACAGACGGAGGCTTCGGTCGATCTGGCGCGGCTCGCGGGCTTCTACCCCGCGGGCGTGATCGTCGAGATCATGCACGAAGACGGCACGATGATGCGCCTGCCGCAGTTGCGCGAGTTCGCGAAGAAGCACGGCCTGCGGCTGATCACGGTCAAAGATTTGATCGCGCACCGCATGCGCAACGAGAAACTGGTCACGCGGATCGCCGAATTCGATCTGCCGACGTCGCACGGAAACTTCCGCGGCGTGGCCTATGAAACGTCGATCGACAACGTCGCACACGTCGCGATGGTGATGGGCGACATCGGCGACGGCAAGGATATTCTCGTGCGCGTGCACTCCGAGTGCCTCACCGGCGACGCCTTGCATTCGATTCGCTGCGACTGCGCGGCGCAGCGCGACGCGGCGCTCGATCTGATCGCCGGCGAAGGCCGCGGCGTGTTGCTGTACCTGCACCAGGAAGGCCGCGGCATCGGCCTCGCCAACAAGCTGCGCGCCTACGAGTTACAGGACCGCGGCGCCGACACGGTCGAGGCGAATCTGGCGCTCGGACTCCCGGCCGACAAGCGCGACTACGGTTTGGGTTCGCAGATGCTGGCCGACCTCGGCGTGCGCGAGATGCGGCTGATCACGAATAATCCCAAGAAGATCGTCGGGCTCGAAGGCTACGGCTTGACGATCGTCGACCGCGTGCCGCTTCACGTCGAGGCGACGGCCCACAGCGCTCGTTACATGGAGACCAAGCGCGACAAGATGGGCCACCTGATCGAAGCCGCGTCGTGAAGGCCGAACGCAGCGCTAAGACCCTGCCGAGCGGCACCGGCAAGCGGGTGGCGGTCGTCTCGGCGTCGTTTTACGACGACCTCGCGACCTGGCTCGAAGACGGCGCGCGCCGCGCCCTCGACGCCTGCGGCGTTCCCGCTCACGCCCGTTCGTTCGTGCGCGTTCCGGGCTGCTTCGAGCTGCCGCTCGCGGCGCGGCGCCTGATCGACACCGGCGGCTTCGACGCCATCGTGGCCCTGGGCGTCGTCGTGCGCGGCGAAACGCCGCATTTCGAATACGTGGCGGGCGAATGTTCGCGCGGCCTCATGGACGTCCAGTTGGCCACCGGCGTGCCGATCGGCTTCGGCGTTCTTACTACCAACACGCTCGCCCAGGCGGAGGAGCGGGCCGATCCGGCGCGTGGTGACAAGGGTTACGATGCCGCCGTCGCCGCGCTCAGCCTGCTCGCGGTGGGCTAGCCTCCGGCTTGCCTCCCCGGCAAACATCCTCTATACTCGCCGTACCCCGGTGACGCTTGCTTCAGGCGCCGCCGAATCGACTATGTGGGGGCTCCGGTGCAAGACAAGAATCTCACCTGTAAGGACTGCGGCACGCAGTTCGTTTTTTCTGTTCGCGACCAGCAGTTCTACCTTGAAAAGGGATTCGAGAACGAGCCCCAACGGTGCCGCGACTGCCGCAACCAGCGGAAGAACACCCGCTCGGCGGGCGGAGCGGCGCGCGAGATGTTCGAGGCGACGTGCGCCCAGTGCAACGTCGCGACGACCGTGCCGTTCAAACCGCGCGGCGACCGGCCCGTCTATTGCCGGGCCTGCTACGCCAGCATGACTCCGGCCGGAGCCCGCTAGCTTCTAACCCTAGCGGGTCGCCCCGAAAGCGGGGCGAAGCTGCGCGGCTGTGGCTTTGGATGTCGTTTGGTGGTTGCCCGCCGGTGAGCGGGCGGCCGCGATCGGTTACGTCGATCAGCGGCTGCTTCCGGCCGACCTCGTGCGAACGCAGGCGACGAGCGTCGACGAGGTCGTCGCGGCGATCGCGACGCTCGCGGTCCGCGGGGCGCCCGCGATCGGTATCTTCGGCGCGTACGGGATAGCCCTGGCGGCCGAACTTCACGGCTCCGGCGACGACTTCACGACGGCGGTTGCACGCATTCGGAGCGCCCGGCCGACGGCGGTGAATCTCGGCTGGGCGGTCGATCGCGTGGTCGCGGCCGGCGCAGCCGGCTACTTGCTCGAGGCGCAGGCAATTCACGCGGAGCAGCGCGCGGTCGACCGCGCGATCGGCGATCACGGCGCGCGTCTCTTGCCGAGTGAAGGTGCGGTGCTGACGCACTGCAACACGGGGCCGCTCGCGACCGCGGGTTTCGGCACCGCGCTCGGCGTGATCGTCGCGGCGCACGCGGCGGGCAAGCGGCTGCACGTCTACGTCGACGAGACGCGGCCGCTGCTGCAGGGCGCCCGGCTCACCACCTTCGAGCTCGCGCAAGCCGGCGTACCGGCGACGCTGATTGCCGATTCAGCCGCGCCCGCGACGATGCGCGCCAAGAACGTTGCCGCGGTGATCGTCGGTGCCGATCGCATCGCGCGCAACGGCGACACGGCGAACAAGATCGGTACCTACGGCCTGGCGATTGCGGCGGCCCACCACGGCATCCCGTTCTATGTCGCGGCCCCGCGTTCGACAATCGACTTCTCGCTCGCCGACGGCAGCGGAATCGCGATCGAGGAACGCGCTCCCGAAGAGCTGCGCCGGCTCGGCGGCGTCGCGACGGCTCCCCCGGATTCGCCGGCCTACAACCCGGCCTTCGACGTAACGCCGGGCCACCTGATCGCGGGCATCGTTACCGAGTACGGCGTCGCGCGGCCGCCGTACGACGAGTCGATTGCGGATCTCGAGACGCGGCCGTCGTTCGGCGCGCTCGCGGCGATCGCGGCCGGCGCGGGCTAGGGTCATGAAGTTTTATGACTTTATCGATAAACGTCCGGCGCTCGGAAAGCTCATCGTGATCGAAGGCGTCGAGCGCCTGTTCGCGGAGCGCGCGCTCGCGGCGATCGTGGAGCGCACGCTCGCGCCCGAAGAGCGCGACCTCAATCTCGATCGCTTCACGGCGACCGAACTCGATTCGTTCGGCGCCGTGGAGGCGGCCGTCGCAGCGCTGCCGTTCTTGGGTTCGGGGCGGGTGATCGTCGTGCGCGGCGCACACGAGCTGCGGGCCGATCCGCGGCGCGCGCTGTTCAAGGTCGCGCAGGGCGTTCCCGACGGAAACACGCTCGTGATCGAAGACCTCATCTCACCCGCTTCGAAACGCCCCGAGCCGCTCGCCAAGGCGCTCGGCCGGGCCGCGACGCGCATCGACACGACGCCGACCGACGACGTGCGGGAGCGCTTCGTGCGCGAGACGCTGGTGGAACTCGGCGCCGCGGCCGAACCCGCGGCGACGGCGGCGCTCGTCGCGGGCGAAGCCGATCTCGCCGGCATCCGCACCGATCTCGAAAAGCTCGCGCTTGGCGGCACGCGGATCACGCTCGACGACGTGCTGCGCGAGACGCTCGTGACCGAGGACGTGCGGGCCTATCACTACGCGAGCGCGGCGGTGGCGGGGCGGGTCCGCGAGGCGCTCGGGCTCGCGCACGAGATGTTCGCCTCCGACGCCCGCGGCGCGGCCGTTCCGCTGCTCGCGGCGCTGGCGGCGGAGTACATTCTGGTGTGGGACCTGGCCCGGCCCGGCGGCTTCGTGCCGCCCAAGGCGCGCTGGCGCGAGCGCGAGCTGCGCAGCGTCGCCCAGCGTCTGGGCGAACGGCGCGCACGCCTCGGGTTCGAGCGCGCCGTGCGCGGCTTCGAGGCCGTGGTCACCGGGCGCGCCGACGACCCGCGCATCGTCGTGGAACTGGCGACCGCGGCCGCCGCCTGAGCCCCGCCCGCGGGCCCAAACGGCAACAGGATTGGGTTGCTGCCACGGGCAACGAGGCTCTGGGCCGCGGATGCAACGACGGTTCGCGTTCGCCTGTTCTACCTCTCGCGATCTACCGTAGAACTTTCAAGGAGTTCTCTTTCATGCGTAGTGTTCTCGCACGACTGGCCCTCTCCGGATTGGTCGGTATCGCGCTTGCCGGTTGCGGGGGTAACGGAGTAGCGTTCCCGACCGGCGCGTCACCCAACAATTCGGGCGGTGGCCCGGTCAATGTCTCGACCCAAAATCCGCCCGGAAGCACAATTCCGGGAGTGCTGATCGACGGCGGCGTCGTTTCGGCAACCGACACGTATACCGGAATCAACACGACTGCCGCCGATGCACAAAGCGCGGCCGACGCGGGTACCGATCCCGCGACGGAAGGATCGGGCCCGCCTCCGGCGGATCCGATCGGATCCCACGCGATCACGTTCACCGGCAGCGGCGAATCGATCGTGACGTTTCTGTTCTCAGGCGCGACACCGAACCTGTTCTGGAACAGTGGACTTCCCGGTCAGATCCAGCCGGTTGACTTTGGCGCGATCGTCCTTTACTCCGTCGTCACCCCCGGTGCACCGGCGCCTGCTGCCGGAACACCGAAGATGGCGATCGAGCTTACCGGCGGCAGCGGAGCCACCACATACGACATGCGCAGCACCTGCGGGCCGCTGGCCGACGCGGGAGCAGCCCCAACCGGCGGACTCACGCGCTTCGTTTGCGCTCTCCCGCCATATGCTGCGGCCGCCGGAAGCAGCGCATCGGTCACGCTCAAGGCCGCTTCCGGCACGACGGCGGCCGTGACCACCAGCTACACCGTTGACACGAACATCCCGGGTCCGCGGATTGCGGACACGACCGGTTCTTTCACACCGGGGTCCGGTTCGAAACTCTACGTCGAACTCGTCTACGGTTCGGTGACGACCGCCGCTTCGACCGGCAACGTGCTCGGCTTGGACTACCTGTACGCCGAGGCCGGAACGCACTAAGCGCATCAACACAGCAGACAACGGGGACCGGGCACTGCGTTTGCCCGGCCCTTTTTTTTTGCGCCGCATGCGGCAAGGCCGGCTCGCGGCGCGGGGCGAAAGCGCAAACAGGAGATGGACGAAACCAGATACACCTCTCCGTTTTCGTGGCGGTACGGTAGCGCGGAGTTGCGCGAACTGTTCTCCGAACGAGAGCGACGGAGGTTGTGGCGCGCCGTTTGGGTCGCGCTCGCGCGCTCGCAAGAACGCAGCGGGCTCGTTAGCAAAGCCGAGGCCGACGACATCGCGGCGCATGCGAACGAGATCGATATCGAGGCCGCGCACGCGATCGAGCGCGAGATCGGCCACGATCTCATGGCCGAGATCCGTGTGTTCGCGGGGCAGGCAACCGTCGGCGGCGGAAAGATCCATCTGGGCGCCACCTCGATGGACGTCGAGGACACGGTCGAGACGCACCGCATGCGGCGAGCGCTCGGCGCGATCGGTGAGAACCTGCACGCGCTGCTGGGCGCGTTCGCCGCGCGCATCGAGCAATACGCCGGCCTCGTGTGCATGGGCTACACGCACTTGCAGCCGGCGGAGCCGACGACCGTCGGCTACCGGCTTGCCGTGTACGCGCAAGACCTGCTGATCGATGATGCGCAACTGCGCGCGGTGTATGAGGCTCTGACTGCCAAGGGCATTCGCGGCGCGGTCGGCACGTCGGCTTCATACGAACGTTTGCTGCGCGGCAGCGGCCGTAGCGCCAAGGATCAAGAGGACGACGTGCTCGCCCACTTCGACCTCGCCGCGCGCGACGTTTCGACGCAAACGTATCCCCGCAAGCTCGACTACTTGCTGCTCGGTTCGCTCGCCGGGCTCGGCGCGTCGCTCTCGAAATTCGCGGCCGACGTGCGGCTGCTGGGCTCGCCGGGCTTCGCGGAAATGTTCGAGCCGTTCGGTGCCAAGCAAGTCGGCAGTTCCTCGATGCCCTTTAAGCGCAATCCCGTGATGTCGGAGCGGATCGGGTCACTCGCGCGATTGCTGCCGGCCTACGCCGATACCGCCTGGCAGAACGCCGCGACCAACTATCTCGAGCGGACGCTCGACGACAGTGCGAACCGGCGCACGATCTTACCGGAATCGCTGTTGTGCACCGACGAGATCGTGACGCTCGCGCGGCGTGTCGTGGAAGGTCTGCGCGTCGACGAACGGCGGATCGCGCAAAACTTGCGCACCTTCGGGCCGTTCTCCGGCAGCGAAGCAGTGCTACTCGAAGCCGTGAAGGCGGGCGGCGATCGGCAGGTGCTGCACGAGTCGCTGCGCGAGGCGGCGATGCGCGCGTACGATCGGCTCGCGGCCGGCGGCGACAATCCGTTGCCGGAACTCCTCGTCGACGACGAACGGATCACCGCCGTGCTCGATCCGGCCGAAATTCGCGCCCTGCTCGATCCGAGCGGCCACATTGGCGACGCGCCGGAGCGCGCGCGCGAACTCGCGCGCAAGATCAAAACCTTGCCGCCCTTTCCACGCCCGCGGGCGCTTGCGGAGTCGGTATGAACAAAGGCCTCGAAGTCGCGCGCGGCAAGACCAAGGTGCTCTACGAAAAGCCCGGTCAGCCCGACGTGCTCGTAGTCGAGGCGCTCGACAACATCACCGCGGGCGACGGCGCGCGGCGCGACGAGATTTCGGGCAAAGGACGTATCGCCGCCAAGACGGCGGCGCGCGTCTTTCGGCTGCTGAACCTGTGCGGGCTGCCGACGCACTATCTCTCGGGCGGCGAAGACGACGACGACAACGAGATGCTCGTGCGCCGCTGCACGATGATTCCGCTCGAGGTCGTGGTGCGCGGCGTCGCGGCCGGTTCGCTCGTGCGGCGCAAGCCGGGGATCGCACGCGGCGCCATCATCGCACCGCGGATGGTCGAATACTTCTTCAAGGACGATGCGAACCACGATCCGCTGATCGAAGCCGAAGAGATCGTCCATCGCGGCCTCGCCGGGCCGCAGGAACTCGGCATGATGAGCGAGGTCGCGCGCATCGCCTTCGAAATTCTCGCGCACGCGTGGCGCCGCCGCGAGACGCTGCTGGTCGATCTGAAGATCGAGTTCGGTCGGTTGGTCGGCGGCGAAGGGCGCGGCTCGCTCGTGATCGCCGACGTGATCGACAACGATTCGTGGCGCGTCTGGCCCCAGGGTCGCGAAGATCTGATGCTCGACAAGCAGCTCTATCGTAATCTCCCCGACGTCACCCCCGCGGATCTCGAGAAGGTGCGCGAAAACTACGAGACGGTCGCCGAGATCGTCGGCGGGTTTCCGACGATGCGTCCGGGCATGGTGGGGCTGATCGCCGACGGGCCGCAGATGGTGAACGCGCTCGAGCCGGTGGTCCGCGCGATCAACGTTTTCGGGCTTCAGAGCCTGCGCAAGGTCGTATCCTCGCATCTGATGCCGGGGTTCGTGCTGCAGACGGTGCAGCAGCTCGACGCGACCTTCGCGCGGCTCGTCTACGTCGCTTCCGGGCCGCAACTCGCGGCGATGATCGCCGCATCGACGCCGACGCCCGTGTTCGACGCGACCGAGTACGAACCCGAAGAACTGGCGCTCGCGATCGCCAAGACCCTCGCGCTCGACGACACGGTGATGTTCGGGCGTACGATGCTCGTGCAAGCCAACGCGCGCTCGGTCATCGTGGCGGCCGACGCGCAACTCAACGCGCCGCCGCAGCAGCCGACGACCGTTGGCTGAGGGGACGCTCGCGACGGCCGACCTCGAAGCGGAGCTGCGCCGCCATGGCCTGGCACTGAAGCCCTCCGAAGTGCGCCGGATTTCGGAAAAGCTCGGGCGCGAGCCGACGCTCGTGGAAGCGCACGCCTTCGATGCGCAGTGGAGCGAACATTGCTCCTACAAGAGCTCGCGCCATTTCTTGCGGCGTCTGCCGACCGAGGGGCCGACCGTGATGCAAGGCCCGCAAGAGGACGCCGGCATCGTGCACCTCGGCGCTTGGAACGGAACCTCGTACGGCATCGTGATCGCGCACGAGTCGCACAACCACCCCTCGCAAGTCGTGCCGTTCGAGGGCGCGGCGACCGGCGTGGGAGGGATCGTGCGCGACGTGCTCTGCATGGGTGCGCGCGTGATCGCGGTCGCCGACCCGCTGCGCTTCGGGCCCCAGGACGACGCGCATTGCCGCTACGTCGCGCAGGGCGTGGTCGACGGAATCGCCGCCTACGGCAATGCGATCGGCGTCCCGAACATCGCGGGCGACATCTACTTTCACGAAGGGTTTCGCGATAACGCGCTCGTCAACGTCGTTGCGCTCGGCCTCTTGGAGCAGTCGGGAATCATCCATAGCGCCGCGCCGCCGAACGCGGACGGGTGGGATATCGTCCTTGTCGGCAAAGCGACCGATCGCAGCGGTTTCGGAGGCGCGGCGTTCTCGTCGCTCGTGCTCGATGAAGAAGATGCCGAACAGAACAAGGGCGCCGTTCAAGTACCCGACCCGTTCCTGAAGAACGTGATCATGCGTGCGTCGTACCGCGTCTTCGACGTGCTGCGCGAACGCGGTTTGACCGTCGGCTTCAAGGATCTCGGCGCCGGCGGCATCATGGGCTGCACCGCGGAACTGGCCTCGGGCGGCGGTTTCGGCGCAATTGTCGATCTGGACGCCTGCCCGACCTCGCAAGAAAATCTGCCGCCCGCGGTGATCGCCGTCGGCGAAACGCAGGAACGGCTCGCGTGGGCCGTGCCGCCCGATTTCACCTCGACGCTGCTCGCGATCTACAATGAAGAGTTCTCGCTGCCTGCGATCGCCCGCGGCGCGCAGGCCGCGGTGATCGGTACGATCACGCGGCAAAAGGACTACGTGCTGCGCCACGGCGGCGAAGAGGTCATGCGCGTCGACATCGACTTCCTGACCGGCGGCATCCGTTACGAGCGGCCGTTCGAGCTGCCGCCGGAACCGGGCGATCACCCCTTCGTCGAAAGCGAGCCGGCCGAACCCTATGGCACGTTGCTCGCGCGGGTCCTCGCGCACCACGACGTCTGTTCGCGGCGGCCGATCTTCGAGCGCTACGATTCGGTCGTGCGCGGCACCACGTCGATCCAATGCGGTTACGCCGACGCGGGGCTGATCGTTCCGATCCCCGGCGCCCCGCTCGCGTGCGCGCTCTCCGTCGACGGAAATCCGCGTTACGCGGAGCTTGCGCCCGGTCGCGCGGCGGAGCATGCAGTCTGCGAATCGATTCGCAACGTCGTCGCGGTCGGTGCGCGGCCGGCCGGCTTAACCGACTGCCTCAACTACGGAAACCCCGAGGACCCGCGTCAGCTCGGCGAGTTCGTGGCCGGCGTCGACGGCATCGCGCGCGCCGGGCGCGAACTCGGCGTTCCGTTCGTTTCGGGGAACGTGAGCCTCTACAATCAGTCGGCCGGGGGCCGGGCCGTGCCGGCATCGCCGATTATCGCCTGCGTCGGAACGATGGCGGACGTTTCCACGAGCGCGACCGCGGCCTTGAAGCGAACGGGTTCCGCGCTCGTGCGGCTCGGCAGCCCGCCGGCGTCGCTCGGCGGGAGCGTCGTTGCCGGCGTCCTCGGGCCGCAGCTGCCGTCCCCGGGCAGCGTACCGGCGATCGACTACGCGGCCATGCGCGCCGAAATCGGGACGCTGCTCGAAGCGCACGAGCGCGGCTTGGTGCTCGCGGCGCACGACGTTTCCGACGGCGGCACCCTGGTTGCGATCGCCGAGATGGCATTTGCGGCCGCGTGCGAGATCGGCGTGCGGCTCGACGTCGATTTGAAGCTGCGGGCCGCGTTCGGCGAATCGGGTTCGTTCATCGTCGAGACCGCGGACCCGGACGCGTTCGAAGCGCTGGCACGTGAACGCGGCGCCCGCACGGAGCGCCTCGGCACGACCGTAGCCGAAGCGACGTTGACCGGGCCGCGTGGTCTGTCTCGTACGCTCGCCGACCTCTACGAAGCGTGGGCTGCGCCGCTGCGCGACTTCTACGGCGACGCGGTCGCGGAAGCGGGCTAGCGACGTGAGCGCACGAGCCGCGGTCCTGATCTTTCCCGGCACGAACTCCGAAGACGAGACGCTGCGCGCGTGCCGGGCCGCGGGCATCGAATCGGAACTCGTGCACTGGAACGCCGGCCTCGACGACGTGCGCGCGTTCGACGCGTACGTTTTGCCCGGCGGCTTCGCCTACGAAGATCGCGTGCGCGCGGGCGCCATCGCCGCGCACGACCGGCTGATGTCGGCCGTGCGCGAAGGCGCCGAGCGCGGAAAGCTCGTGCTCGGCATTTGCAACGGCGCGCAGATTCTGCTCGAGAGCGGGCTCGCGCCGGAGCTCGACGGGATCGCGCGCCCGCAAGCCGGCTTTGCGCCCAATGCGCCGCTCGGGAAATTCCGCTCCACCCACGTGTACGTGAAGCTCGCCATTCCGCCGGAGCGTTGCGCGATCACGGCGACCCTGCCACGCGACGTTGTGATCCCCGCTTGGTCGTCGCACGCCGAGGGGCGGCTCGCGGCGCAACCGGAGGTGCTCGAACGGCTCGAACGCGAGCAACGCGTGGCGTTCGTGTATTGCGACGCGCGTGGCGAGACGGGCTCGGGCGTGGTGCCGAACGGCTCGGCCCTCGGCGCCGCGGCGCTCGTGAACCAACGCGGCAACGTGCTTGCGATCATGCCTCACCCCGAACGGGACGGCTGGACCTTCATGCACCACGACGCGACGCGCGAACGCGCACGCGGGAACGCCGCCGCCATGCTCGCGGCCTCGGGCGGGAGCGCGTTCTTTGCGGGCTTGGCCGCCGCACTCCGGAGCGGCGCCGCCCTTCGTTAGGGTTCCGGTGGCCGTATGGGGAAGAGCGCCTGCGGATGATCCGTTGCCTCGAAGTTTCGCTCGCCATCCCCGACAATGAAGCGCGGACCGCGCTTGCGACACTGCAGCGCCTGGGAGTCGCGCTCGGCGGCCTCGAGCGCTCCGACCTCTATCGCTGCGACGTCGACGAAGCCGAGGCCGACCGCCTGGTCGCGACGCTCGCCGGCTTGGAAACCGTCTACAATCCGAACAAACACGTCTTGCGCGTTCGGGAGAGCGACCGGCCCGGCGCGGGCGAGGTGTGGATCGACGAAATCGGCGCCGAGCGCGCGAATTCGGGCGCCGGCTTCGTACGAGTCGCCGGCCGCACGTTGCCGGGAGTGCGTTCGCTCGAACGCTTCACCGCCTGGCGCTTGAGCACCGAAGCCGGCCTGCCGGCCGGCCCCGCGGTCGTGACCGCGGCAACGGAAACGCTGCTCTGCAACGCAGCGTTCCAGAAAGCGCTGCACGCATGATCGCACCGGAGCTGCTGCTCACCCCCGCGCAAGCCAAGACGAGCGACTTCTACACGATCTGCACGCTCGGCTCGCACTCGGCGCTACAGATTCTCAAGGGCGCGCACGACGAAGGTTTTCGGACGCTCGCGATCGCGAACCGCGAGACGGAGCGATTGTATCGCTCGTACGCGTTCGTGAACGAGGTGATCGGGATCGATCACTACGGCCAGTTCATGGATCTCGTCCCCGAACTCGAATCGCGCAAGATCATCATCGTGCCGCACGGCTCGTTCGTGGCGTACCTGTCGCTCGAAGAGCACAAGCAGATGAAGATTCCCTATTTCGGCAACAAGGCCGTACTCGATTGGGAAGCGAGCCGCGAGTTGCAGCGCCAGTGGCTCACCCGCGCCGGTCTCACGCTCCCGCGCCAATTCAAGAGCGGTGCGGAAATCGATCGCCCGGTCATCGTGAAGCTCTACGGAGCGGCCGGCGGCAAAGGCTATCTGTTCGTGCGCGACGCGGCGGCATTCGAAGAGCGTGCGGCCTCGCTCGCGCGGCAGAACTACATCCTGCAAGAGTACATCATCGGCGTTCCGGCCTACATCCACTACTTCTATTCTCCGTTGAACGGCAAGCTCGAGATCATGAGCATGGACCGCCGCTACGAAACCAACGTCGATTCGCTCGGCCGCATTCCGGCGGCGGCGCAGGAGCACATGAACATCGAGCCGAGCTACGTCGTGGTCGGCAACGCGCCGCTCGTGCTGCGCGAGTCGATGCTGGCCGAGGCCTACCGGATGGGCGAAGACGTGGTGCGGGTGAGCCAGGAAATCTGCGGCCCCAAAGGACTCTTCGGCGCCTTCTGCATCGAGACGATCATCACGCCCGAAGCGAAGTTCTTCATCATGGAGATTTCCGCTCGCATCGTCGCGGGCACCAACCCGTTCATCGACGGGTCGCCGTATTCGTACCTCAACTACAACGAACCGATGTCGACCGGCCGTCGCATCGCGCGCGAAATCAAGAACGCGCTGCTCTCCAACAACCTGCACGCGGTACTCGATGATTCGGCGCTGGCTTAGCCTGGCAGCGCTGACTCTTCTGACCACGAGTTTCGTGGGCGCCGCGGCCGGGCCGTCGGCGGCTGCGATCGAGACCGACCCGGTCGCGCTCTATGCGACGATGCGCAAAGCCTACGACGAAGGCAGCACGAAGGGCTGGCCGTTCGAGAGCGAGCTGTACTACCAGTCGACGGTGTTCGACGCGGGGCGCGCCTATTCGCTCTTTCGACCGCAGGACACGGAGTACGCCGGCGTTGCCGTGCTCGCGGTCGACATCGCGACCCAATTGCGCTACGACCCGCTGACCAACAACGACGCGTCGTTCTGGTACGTGCTCGAAGCCGCGAACTACGTGGCCAAGAACGGCGACGCGCAGCAGAGCGCCGAGGCCGAAGCGTTGCTGCTGCGGCTGCAACCGCTCGCCGACGACCCCAAACGGCTCGCGCAGGAGGCCGAGGCCGACGCTTTGGCCGACGCGCAAACCTTTCGCCACGATCCGGCCGCTTCGACCCAATTGATCGTGGCCGACGTGCGCGCCTACAACCTTTCGCGCGACGCGGCCTATCGCAGTGCCCTGCTGCGGCATGCCGCAGATCCGAACGCGCCGCTGGCGCGCGTGCCCGATCCCGAATACGGCGAGCTGTTCGCCATCGTCTCGAGCGCGCTCACCGGTGAGGGATTCAGCGACGCCGATCGAGCGGCCGCCCGCGCGATCAAGGACCGTCGCGATCACACCCCGGAGCTGAGCGTGATCGCGCGCGTCTCGGCGATTCCGCACGATTTGCGGATGACGCGCACGGCACCGGCCGACGAATACTTCGGGAATCAAAAATATTCGCCGCTCGGGGTGGACAACGAGCTCGCGCGCATCAACAAGTATCTCGATGTGGGTTGGGGCGGTCGCATGGAGTCCGACGCCCTCGATGTCGATTCGGCCGTCGAGGATTGGCAGCGCCAATATCCGCACGATACCACGCTGCCGCGCGCGTTGCTCGCCGCCTATCGCTTGCTCGAGCGTGTCGAGACCGCGAACACCGAAGCGGCGGCGGCGCGCGTGAAGACGCTCCTGCTCGTGCAGTACGCGAGTTCGCGCCAGGCGCAAGATTT
>Ga0302325_10022451_pt1 | contig 13204 bp, 11 predicted proteins | sample Palsa_T0_2_FD_201948 | JGI IMG/M metagenome (GOLD analysis project Ga0302325, IMG submission 201948) | Peat permafrost microbial communities from Stordalen Mire near Abisko, Sweden - Palsa_T0_2 | ecosystem: Environmental > Terrestrial > Soil > Palsa > Peat permafrost | place: Sweden: Abisko... | reverse complement strand
ACACCGCGCCCAGCAAGGTTCGATGCGTTACAACTTTTCCCGGATGACGGGCCAGATATAAGAGTAAGTCAAATTCTTTCGGAGTCAGGTGAACCGCGCGGTCCTTTACAAAAACACTGCGGGATCCGGGATCGATCTTGAAATCACCTGCTTCGATGGGCCCAAGTTCCGACGCTTCGGTCCGCGAGCGGCGCAGATTAGCGCGGACGCGCGCCAGTAGCTCCTCCATGCCGAACGGCTTGGTCACATAGTCGTCGGCGCCGGCATCGAGAGCCTTGACCTTGGTCCGCTCCTCGCCTCGCACCGAGAGCACGATGATCGGGATTTGTGTCGTGGTCCGCAGCCGCCGGCACAATTCAAGCCCGTCCATATTGGGCATCGCCAGATCGGTGATGACCAGATCCGGCGACCAGTCTTTCATAATCTCTAAAGCAGTTTCGCCGTCATTGGCCACGCGAATGTCATATCCATTACTGGAAAGAGAAGTCCGCAGCACCCGAGTAATCTGGGATTCGTCATCCACTACCAGAATGTGTTTGTTCTCCAAACGCCTATGCTCCGATACGCGCGGTCAGTTAGGTTCCTGTGTAACGATGTGCACGTCCACCGCCGGGGCGTCGCGCAAAAACTGATGGATCGCCGAAAGATAGAAGTATCTTTTCCAGCCACGTGTTGCCGAACGTCCAAAAACCACTTGCGTGATGTGCTTCTCGTTGACAAATTCCGCGACCGCTTCGGCTACGCTTTTCCCCTGCAACCGCGCGATCGAGGCCCCGACGTTTTCCGCGAACCGCACGTTCGCAGCTAACGTCCGCTGATTTGCTTCGCCGGTATCCTGCCCCAGATCGGTGTAGACAACAAAGAGCTCCGCATTCATGGCCTGAGCCATCCGCGCCCCGCGCGCAATCAGATACTGCGCCGCCGGGTTCGAGCTGATGCACACCGCAATCCGTTCGCGGATCGCGACCGCTCCCCGATCCGTCTCCTGCTCTCCGCGGTGCTGTTCCAGGCTCAGATCCACCTGTTGCGCCACCTGCCGCAATGCCAGCTCGCGCAGAGCGATCAGGTTGGTCTCGCGGAAGAAATTCTCCAGCGCCCGCCCCACCCGTTCCTGCGGATACACGTCGCCGCGCCGCATACGGTTCTGCAGCGCCTCCGGAGTCAGATCGATCATCACTTCTTCGTTGACTCTTTTCAGCACCCAGTCCGGAACCGTCTCCCGTACCTGGATCCCGGTGACTCCCTGCACTGTCGGGGTCACGCTTTCCAGATGTTGAATGTTCATGGTGGAGAGAACGTCGATGCCCGCGTCCAGCAGTTCCAGCACATCTTCGTAGCGCTTGCGATGCTTGCTGCCTTCGATGTTGGTATGGGCCAGTTCGTCCACCAGCGCGACGCAGGGCTTGCGCGCGAGAATGGCGTCCACGTCCATTTCTTCGAAGAGCGCGCCTTTGTATTCGATCTGTTTGCGCGGCACCACTTCCAGGCTCGAGACCAGTTCTCCCACGGCTTTCCGTCCGTGAGTTTCCACCACTCCGATCACCACATCTTCGCCACGGTTATGCCGCCGGATCGCTTCGGTCAGCATGGTATGAGTCTTGCCTACGCCCGGAGCATATCCAAGGAAGAGCTTGAACCTGCCGCCGGTTTTCGTCGGCGAACATTCCTCCAGCCACTGGTCGGGAGTTTTAGGCATCGCGATTATGAAGAGGTCAGAGGTTCGAGGTCAGATTGCAGAAGTAAAAGGCTCCTGCTGCCAACTGCGCTGCTCGAATGTCGCGCGTGTTCCCTCTGGAATCTGACCTCTCACCTCTGACCTCGCCTTTATCATACAATCGCCTCGTGACAGCCACCACCAGATCCGGATCCGGATACCTGATGGCGGCGCTGTTCGTGTCGGGAATCACTCTCGTCGGCTACCACTGGCTCCATTTCAATGCCACCACGATCGCGCTCCTTTTCCTGCTGGGCGTCCTCGGCATCTCCGCTTCCTGGGGCTTGCGGCAAGCGGTTTTCATGTCGGTGATCGCTACCGTCGCGTTAGATTACTTTTTTCTGCCTCCGATCCGTACCTTTAACATCGCCGACCCCCAGGACTGGATCGCACTCCTCGCCTTCCTGGTCACCGCCGTAGCGGTCAGCGAACTATCGGCGCGTGCCCGGCGCGGAGCTCGCTCTGCTATCGAGCGGCGTCAGGAACTGGAACGTCTCTACGCCTTCAGTCAGTTGCTGCTTTCGAGCGATAATCCTCCCGAGTTGTTGAACCTGATTCCCCGCTACATCGTGGAATCGTTCGGCGTCCGATCGGCGGCGATTTTGTTGTCCAATCGCAGCGACGTTTATCGCTCCGGCCCCGCCATCGACGGATTGGAGTCGCACGATCTCCAATTGATCTGCCTGCGCGGCGAACCCCGCGTCGACGCTGCCCATCAAATCGCTTTCATGCCGCTCCGCATGGGAATGCGCGTGGTCGGCTCCATGGGCGTCTCCGGTTCGCTGCTTTCGCGCCAGACACTGGAAGCCATCGGCAGCCTGGTGGCCATCTCCATCGAGCGCGCCGTTGCCTTCGAGAAACTCAGCCGGGCCGAGGCCTCCCGCGAAAGCGAGCAATTACGCTCCGTCCTGCTCGATTCCGTCACCCATGAATTTCGCACTCCGCTTACCGCCATCAAAGCGTCGGTGACCTCGTTGCTCGGCAGCCCCGACCACTCGCCGAATCACTCGCCGGAAGAGAAGCGGGAACTACTGACCATCATCAACGAAGAAAGCGATCGGCTGAACCGCCTGATCGGAGAAGCCGCCGAGATGGCCCAGTTGGATGCCAACAAAGTTGAGTTCCGCTTCGCATCGTCTTCCATCGGCCCCGTGGTCGAGGAGGCGCTCGACGAACTGAAGCAACTTCTGGTCCCACATCCCGTGGAGGTCAGAATCCCGGCCGGCCTTCCCAACGCGCGCATCGACTCCGCTCACATCAAGGAAGTTCTGGTGCACCTGATCGAAAACGCCGCCAAGTACTCGCCCGCCGGTGCGCCCATCCGCATTACCGCCGAGGTCAAAGACAATGACCAGATGCTCACCATCAACATCGCCGATCGTGGCCCCGGCATTGACGATTTTGAGCAATCCCTGGTGTTCGAGAAGTTTTACCGCGGACGAAACCAGCGGGTGCAGGTCCACGGAACCGGCATGGGACTGGCAATCTGCAAAGCCATCGTGGAAGCCCATGGCGGCCGACTCGGAGTCACCAGCCAGCTGGGGCACGGGTCGGTTTTTTACTTCAGTTTGCCCCTAGGGTGATGGGCATCCTCTTGTTGCGCGCTGCCGCAGGTACGTCCCTCCACTGCAAGACCCCCTGTAATTGATTTTTTGCGCACCGTTCGACATCGAACATACCGAACCCGGTAGAGGTTGTAATACTGCGCTTCGCTATGAATAGGGCCGACAGCGACCGGATTCTCGAGCTTTGCTCGCTTATCGCGGTAGAACAGGATCGCCACAGGTTTTTGGGTCTTGTAAGCGAACTCAACCGCATTTTGGGCGAAAAAGACCGGCGCCTTCAAGACAAGCAGCGAGACAAGGAAGGTAATGGCTAGTCCCTGTGTGCATCACGGCTCAATCATTATTTCGTGTCTACGATTGAGCGGCGCGACGACTTGTTTCATCGGGAGCTATCGGGGGGTGTTCGCCGTATCTTCTCCCGTCATTTCCCCTGCGCACGTCCGTGGGATCACTACTGGAACTACAGGTTCCTTGATGTGAACCGGAGCGGGCCGTCGCATCGAAATCCTTTTGTGCTTTTTGGAAGGGAGACACAATCGCTAAGAAACCGACAACCCGGATAAAGCCTGGCCCGCTTCATCCCGGCGCGCGTTCCGACGCGGCGGGAAAAGCGGTGAGCAATATAATCCTGTTGTCGCTCCCCGATCAGGAGTACAACCTACTGCGGCCTTACCTCGAGCCGGTGGACCTGCCGCAGTACGAGATTCTGCACGAGTCCGGAGAAAAGATCGATTTCACCTATTTCCTGAATCACGGAATGACCTCTCTGGTAGCTCTCAGCGGTGATGGCAGAAGTGTCGAAGTAGGTATCGTCGGCAAGGAAGGGATGATAGGGATGTCTCTGACCGTGGGCCTGCGACAGGGAGTCTTTCGGGCAATCATGCAAATGCCCGGAAGCGGCTTGCGCATCCGCTCCGAAGTCTTCCAGGAAGTCTTGCTTTCTGCTCCGACGCTCCGTTCAGAACTCAGCCGCTTCGCCCTCATGCACGGAATACAAGTTGCCCAGCTTGCGGCGTGCAACCGGCTGCACGAATTGGAGCAGCGCCTGGCCCGCTGGCTGCTGATGTGCCAGGACCGCATCGATAGCGCGCTGCTTCCCCTGACTCACGAATTCCTGGCGCAGATGCTGGGTACCGGACGTCCGAGCGTGAGTTTGGCGGTGGGAATCCTGGAGAATGCCGGAACGATCGAAAACTTGCGCGGAACCGTGAAGATATTGAATCGCAAGAGCCTGGAACAGGCCGCCTGCGAGTGCTATGGAATCATCCAGCGTTTCAACGGTGGGCTGGGCCTGAAATAGCCATCGCTCAGATTCCTTCCACAAGTTCAGCCGTAGAAGTGGAGCTCACACCCGCAATTCGCCGCGTCGAAGCGCGCCGACGGCCTGTTCTTTCGCTGCCAGCAGTCGGTTGACCTCCGAGACGATTGCCACAAGTTTTTCGGGGTCATTCTCAACCGCGGCTAGTTGACACAGTTGGAACCATCTTTCTTTTGACAAGTCATCCACTAAGGCACCTCGGGTAGTGGTTAAGAATGAACCGCGGGGGCGAAGGAATCTGTGCAATAGTGCACACTTCGTCTAAATTCACCACCAACGAAGAGTCTCGGGAGTCGGCATTGCTCGCGGCGTCCGAGCCTTTTGGGCCCTGCTTGAACGGAGCCCCGGCGGACGGTGAAGGTCGGCCCGCCCTGTCAGGAAAATCGCTGTCGAGGGTTGAAAATTTGACAGCGTTGGGCGCCTGGTGGGCCCGCTAGGATTCGAACCTAGAACCAACAGATTATGAGTCTGCTGCTCTAACCGTTGAGCTACGGGCCCGCATTCCATATCTTACACATTCATCCGCCAGGCGGTTACGGCTGTCACGCGTCATCCACAACGGCATCCGCGATCGCGGTTCTGGCTTTTTGTCTTGTAGGGGCTCGGCTTCACAGTTTGCTGAAACTGCCGAAAACAGCCGTCATGGATGGGCCCCTTCCGGGGCAACGCCGCCTCTAGTGTGCGCTCGGTGGCACGGCCGGCGGAGCAGGAGCAGCAGGTTCCACGGTCTTGCTGTTGTTGACCAAGTCTTTCAATTCCTTGCTGGGCTTGAAGAACGGAATCTTCTTTGCCGGAACTTCAACCCGGTCCCCGGTCTTCGGGTTCCGGCCTACGCGCGGTTTGCGCTGGCGCGTGCGGAAACTGCCAAACCCGCGTATTTCAATTTTGTCGCCCACTCGCAGCGAGCGCACGACGCTGTCAAAGATCGTATCCACAATCACTTCGCTGTCTTTGCGGGTGAGTTCCGCCAGCTTGGAAACTTCCTCGATCAGGTCAGCCTTCGTCATAAGCTCTTTGCTCCCTTTGAGGCCGCTTCCCTTGTCGGGATTCGCGTGCCCGAGGACTCTGCCGCCCCCGCCCGCCTATAACCTTCTCAAATTTAAGGGGTTCTATGCAAGTAGGGAACCTGGCACCCGGAAAAAACCATACTTCCCCACTACTTCCATAGATAGTAAAAGCCGACCTGCTCCTCCAGCAACTTCTCCCGCGTCGGCAAATAATCGGAAACATCGCCAAACAAAAGATCCAGGCCCGACCGCCTGTCTTTCGGCGGATAGACCAGCGTCGGCTCACCGGAGATATTCACCGCGCGCGCCGTATCCTTCACCGCTCCTTCGAAATCGGTGATCTGATCCACCATCTTCATCGATAATGCCTGCTCGCCGGTCCAGACTTTTCCGTTGGCGATAGCGCGGATATCGGCTTCTTTAGCGTGCCTTCCCTCGGCCACCGCCTGGATAAACTGCGTATGCATGTTGTCAATCAGGCTCTGCATGTACTCGCGTTCCGCCGGCGTCATTTCGCGCGTCGGGCTGCCCGTATCCTTGAATTCCCCCGCCTTCATCGTGATCGCGTTCAGTTTCGCCCAACGCAGAAGCTCCCCATAGTTCACCCATTCCGCAATCACTCCGATCGATCCCACGATGCTGCCCTTGTCCGCGTAGATCTTGTTGGTAGCCGATGCGACGTAATACGCTCCGCTTGCTCCCACCGTCTCAATCGAAGCCACAATCCGTTTTTTCTTTTCGTCCCGAATCCGCTTGACCTCGCGGTAAATCTCTTCCGAAGCGGCCACGCCGCCTCCGGGAGAATTCACATGGATAATGATGGCCTTGACTGAATCGTCATCGGCGAACTTCTTGAGTTCTGGGACGATCTGCTTGGGAGAGAAAATTACGCCATCGAGATCAACCACCGCGATCTTGGATCCGAAGCCGGAAAACGATTCTTCATCGTGGCCGCTGAAGCTGAGATACACCAGCGTAAACACCGCCACCACGAACAGCGCAAACAGTCCGCCGCCCACCAGAAACCACAGCCAGATGCGAGAACGCCCTTCAGCCATAATCCCACGAGTGTAGCACCGGTTGGCTCCCGCCTTACAACCGACCTTTGGAAGCTTGAAACTCTCTGAAACCTGGTCGTGGTGCAATTTGCGAAAGCGTTAACCACCAAGGCCACCAAGGTACACGAAGGAACTGTCTGAAACAAAATCCTTCGTGATCCTTCGTGCCCTTGGTGGTTCAGGATTTCATCGGCTCGATCGTGAAATTGCACCACTACCTAAAACCTTGAAACTCTCTGAACCCTGGTAGTGGTGCAATTTGCGAAAGCGTTAACCACCAAGGCCACCAAGGTACACGAAGGAAATATCTGAAGCCAAAAGCCTCCGTGATCCTTCGTGCCCTTGGTGGTTCAGGATTTCATCGGCTCGATCGTGAAACTGCACCACTACCTGAAACCTGGTCGTGGTGCAATTTGCGAAAGCGTTAACCACCAAGGCCACCAAGGTCCACGAAGGAAATATCTGAAGCCAAAAGCCTTCGTGATCCTTCGTGCCCTTGGTGGTTCAGGATTTCATCGGCTCGATCGTAAAACCGCACCACTGCCTAAAACCTTGAAACCTTGAAACCTGAATCGTACACTCGTCAGGCGCATGCCTGATCCGGTCGAACTCGAGGTATTCAAGAACCTCTACCACTCCATCGCCGAGGAAATGGGAGCCGCTCTGCGCCGCACTTCCTTCTCTCCCAACATCAAAGAACGCCGGGACTATTCCTGCGCCGTCTTCGATTCCGAGGGCCAGGTCATCGCCATGGGCGATCACATGCCGGTGCACCTGGGCTCCATGCCCATGTCGGTCGCAGCCGCTGTGGAAGAGTGCGAGTTGAAACCCGGCGACATCGTCATCCTCAACGATCCCTTCCGCGGAGGCACGCACCTCCCCGACATCACGCTGGTGATGCCGGTATATATTTCCGGATCAAGCAAAATCCAGTGTGGTGACGGGGCTCCGCCCCGTCCCGGCGGGGTCAAGCCCCGCCACCACACAATCGCTCCCGACTTCTACGTCGCCTCCCGCGCCCATCACGCCGATGTCGGCGGAACCTACCCCGGCTCCATGGGACCCTGCCGCGAAATCTACCAGGAAGGCCTCCGCATTCCGCCCATCAAAATCATGCGCGGCGGAAAACTTGTCGCCGATGTGTTGTCCCTCCTACTCAATAATGTCCGCACCCCCGAAGAACGCGAAGGGGACCTCGGCGCTCAGATCGCCGCCTGCCAGACCGGCGCCCAGCGCCTCCGCGAAATCTGCGCGCGCTACGGCCTTGCCCGCGCCCGGCGAGCCGCCGCCGACCTTCTCGTCTATTCCGAGGAAATGATGCGAGCGCTGCTGCGCACCATCCCGCCCGGCAGCTACCAGGCGGAAGACTTCCTGGACAACGACGGCATAGACGACAAACCCGTGCGCATAGCCGTCACCATCCAGGTCAGAAAATCTTCTGCCAGGACGCGGCTCGCCCCAGTCACCATTGACTTCACCGGCAGCGACCCGCAAGTCCAGGGCGCGATCAATGCGGTGGAGGCGATTACATATTCAGCCTGCTTCTACGTCTTCCGCTGCCTCCTCCGCGAAGATGTGCCCGCGACCTCGGGCCTCATGCGGCCCATTCGCGTCATCGCACCCTCGGGAACCGTGGTCAATGCGAAACCTCCCGCCGCCGTGGCCGGTGGCAACGTCGAGACTTCGCAACGGATTGTCGACGTGCTCCTGAAAGCGCTGGCCCAGGCGATTCCCGACCGCATTCCTGCTGCTGCCTCCGGCACCATGAACAACCTCACCATCGGAGGCATCGATCTTCGTTTCGGCGACCCCCGTTTCGGCGAGCCCTTCGCCTATTACGAAACCATCGCCGGAGGCATGGGCGCGCGCCCCACTAAAGACGGAGTCTCCGGCGTACACACCCACATGACCAATTCCCTCAACACCCCAGCCGAAGCTCTCGAATATGCCTACCCGATTCGTCTCCGGCAATATTCCTTTCGCCCCAACAGTGGAGGCGTGGGCCTCTACACCGGCGGTGACGGAATTGTCCGTGAGATCGAAGTCCTCACCGATGCTCAGGTGACCCTGCTGGCCGACCGTCGTTCCCGCGGACCCTATGGCCTGGCCGGCGGAGCCGACGGCGCTCCCGGCCGCACCGTGATCGTCCGGCGCGACGGCTCCGAAGAAGAAATAGCCGGCAAGACCAGCGTCCGTCTCCGCGCTGGAGAAAGAGTTCGCATCGAATCTCCTGGTGGCGGCGGCTGGGGTGCTCGCGATATGCCACCCGGCAACAAGAATTCTTTTTACCGCCGAGGACGCAGAGTACGCAGAGAAAATCAGGGAAGCGGCTAAAACCAAAAGCCAAGAAGCTGGGGTTGGTGTTCTCCGGTTTCTCTGCGCCTCTGCGGTTAAAGCTGTTGCTTCTAAAAGCCTCCGGCCTTCGAAGTGTGTGGTGGCGGGGCTTCGCAACAAGAATTCTTTTTACCGCGGAGGACGCGGAGTACGCAGAGAAAATCAGGAAAGCGGCTAAAACCAAAAGCCAAGAAGTTGGGGTTGGTGTTCTCCGGTTTCTCTGCGCCTCTGCGGTTAAAGCTGTTGCTTCTAAAAGCCTCCGGCCTCCGAAGTGTGCAGCGAAAAGTTTGTGTGGTGGCGGGGCTTCGCCCCGCGCTCGATAGGGCAGAGCGCGTCCCTGCGGCAAATTCCACTTTTCGCTAGAATTCAGACTGCAGCCTTTCGAGGGATTCACCCCAATGAGATTCTTGCGTCCTTTTATTTTTGCAATTGTTCTGGTATCCGCCTTCTTCTACTTCACCACCGATCGCCACGGACGGCTCCAACCCGCCAATTGGATCAGCCGTCCGCAGCACGTTGAAATCATCGAAGCGGCCAGCAGTGAAGGACTCGACGCCGAAGAGCAGAACAACATCGGCGTCTATCGCAAGAACATCGCGTCCGTAGTCAACATCACGTCGCGCGTGCAGGCCTTCGACTTCTTCTACGGCCTCTACTCGCAGGAGGGCCAGGGATCCGGGTTCGTCATCGATAAAGCCGGGCACATCCTCACCAACTACCACGTCATCGCCGACGCGCAGAAGGTCGAGGTCACCCTCCACGACCACAAGAAATATAGCGCCACCATCGTCGGCACCGACCGCGCCCATGACCTCGCTGTACTTCAGATCAAAGCCACCGATCTGCATCCCATCGTTCTCGGTGACTCCAGCAATCTGCAAGTCGGCCAGAAAGTCTACGCTATCGGCAATCCCTTCGGTCTCGCCGGAACCCTCACCCAGGGCATCGTCAGTTCGATCCGCCAGGTCCAGGAACCGAACGGCACACTCATTGAAGAGGCGATCCAGACCGACGCGGCCATCAACCCCGGCAACTCCGGCGGCCCGCTCCTGAACTGGCACGGAGAAGTGATCGGCATCAACACCATCATCGCCTCCAGCGTTGGACAAAGCGCCGGCATCGGCTTCGCCATCCCCATCAACACCGCCAAAGCAGTAGTCAACGATCTGGTCACCCTCGGACGAGTGCGCCGTCCCGCGTTAGGTATTCGCACCATCCCCATTGACCCCGAACTCGCCGACGACCTGAGCCTGCCCGCCGACTACGGACTGCTCATCGTGCAAGCCGTCTCCGGAGGCGCAGCCGATCGCGCCGGATTGCGCGGCGGCAACGAACGCGCCCAACTGGGCAACACTCTCATCATGATCGGCGGAGATTTAGTCGTGGCCATCGACGGAGAAAAAGTAGAAAGCCAGCAAACTCTCGCCCAGATCATGAACAAGCATCGAGCCGGCGACACCGTGAAGGTAACCATCTTCCGAGGCAAGAAGCAGCTGGAAGTGCCGGTAGTTCTGGGCGAAGCCAGAGACCAGGTGTAGTGCGTGTGGCGCGGGCACTCTTGCCCGCGCGCAATCTGCGACCTCGACGGGATAGGTCACCGCACTTGTTCAAGTATCGGATGTGGACTACGATGCCGTGCGATGCACATCGAGGACCTCTCTCGGGACTACAGCGCCAAGAGCGACGAGGAACTTCTTCGGTTGGCGATGGAGTTAGATGAACTGACTCCCATAGCGCGGACAGCTCTGGCAAACGAATTGGCAAAACGCCGGATTAATGTCGACGAGCGCTTGAATCTTCTTCGCGCCGAGGGAGTGCAGCCAAGACTTGAAGAACTCGGCGCTCAGGCGACCCCGCCTCTGGGTGACTCGCATCGAGTCAGCCAATTTGTGGCAGAAGTTCTCACTGTGTATCACAACCATTTCTGGCTTTTCGTAAAGCTCACAGCTCCAGCGGTAATCATTGGCTTTATCGCAATCCTCACCGGAGGCAACGAGGGGCGCGAGATCACAAGACACATTCCTCGTGGAGTGGGAGCGTTCGGCTACAAAACCCCGATACTCGAGGGTATTCTCCCAACCCAGCTTGGATTCCTTATCAGTTGGATCGGCTTCTGTGTGTCCTTTGGCGCGATTTGCTCCGCCGTACGACAGACTGCCGCAGGAATTATCCCGTCGGTTCATCAGTGTTTCGCCGCTGTTGGCTCGCGCATGGGGCCCCTCTTGCGAATTTCCCTGCTGCTGTACTCCATACTGGGCGTGCTTTTTGCAACTGCGATCCTGCTAGCGGTCGCTCCTATCTTGGTGTTGAGCAAGCATCAAGTTCATCCAGGTTTTTTCACGGTCCGGCTTGTCGCCTTCCTAGCGTTGGGATCAGCGCTGCTTATCTTCTCCCGGTTTGGCCTCGCAATACCGGCTCTCATCTTGGACAATCGCAGAGTTGGCTCGGCGATGTTTCGCAGCGACGAGCTAACCAAGGGAAAATGGCTGACGCTCGCCGTTCTCTTAGTTAAGTCCGTCGTCGGGGGCTACCTTGCCGGAATGTTCCCGTTCTGGATCGCTGCGCGCATTCCAGTTAAAATCCCAGCGCCTTGGTTCCCCTGGCTTTTTACCGCCGCGTCGGTTGCCGCTGTTACCGCTGTAGAGCCCACGATGTTCATCGGGTTTGCCCTGCTTTACATCAGGATGTCAAGGCCTCTTACCGCTAGGTAGTGCCTCAGTTTGAAATTTCACCTTGTCTGAATACGTTCGTCAGATGGTAGGCGAAGTTTGGCCAGCACAGGAAAGCCAAGCCGAAAAACCCGCCAGCAACTCGCACATACCAAAATTCTGCCCTCGGGACGTAGTAACCCACCGCAAATCCAATAACGACGCCCATCCAGCGGACTATCCGTGCGGGTCGATCAAGTTGGTAATCGGCGTCCGCCTTCTTGCGAATGGCCCAGACAGAAAACCATATGCAGGCTATCTTGGCTGAGTAGCTCCCGTAAAACGATAGGATGTTTCCGACCGTCATAGGTTCTTCACGCCGCTGACTCACGTTTCTTATAGGGGCCGCGCTTCGCCGGGACTGGCATGTAGCTGTCGGCCATCATTACGATTTCCTCAAGACTCCAGACGTGATCGCTCAGGCCAGCGGCCATGCTGGGAGTAATCCGCAGCGTCTTGTGGATTCTGGCGAAATTGTAGTACACGGCATGAATGGCGACCATCGCAATGTGGTTGTCGATCTTCTTGGAAAAACCATTTGTAAGACGAGTGAAGCGGCGCATTCCCATTCGCATTGTCAGGTTGTGGCGCTCAACGTAGGACGTGCTGACATGCTCGGGGTCAGGATCACCGCTGACGACTTTCTGTTCAGCGCCGATGCACTTGGCAGGGCTGTAGCGGCGCATCTCGGCATCGGAAGGTGCGCCGTATATCTTCTGCAATTGCGCATAGTCAACGTCAGCACCAAACGCATCTTCAATCGCCTCAAGATAAGCCTTGTGGCCATCCGTCGTTATCTGCACGCGACCCTTGATATTTCAAACTGAGGCACTACCTACCGCTAGCGGCATTTGACTTGGCCGCTAGATAGCAGTAGATCCGACGCGCTATCATCTCCCGCATGCCCGACGTCGAATGGATCCGCAAACTCTGCCTCTCCTTCCCCGAAGTAAAAGAGGATATGCCGTGGCATGACGACCTGTGCTTTAAAGTCCGCGGCAAAATCTTCACCGGCATGGTGCTCTCAGATGGCCGGTTCCCGCGTATCACTCTCAAGTGCGCGCCCGAGACATTCCACGAACTGCTCGAGATCGAAGGCATCGCTCCCGCCCCGTATGTAGGCCGCTACAAGTGGGTGACACTCGCAAACTCCAACGTCCTGCCCGCCAGTGAACTGGAAGCCCTCATTCGCCAGTCCTATGAACAAGTCGCAGCCAAAGCGCCAAAGAAAAAATCCGCAGCCAGGAAAACGCCAGGCAAGCGCCGGAAGAAGTAACCGATTTTCCCCAGTGGTAAAGATTTTCTCGGCGTCCTCCGCGTCTCGGCGGTGAACCCGGTTTGACTCGCCGCAACCCCCTGGACTAGCCTCGTAGTTTCGCCCCAACCCATGCGCGTTCAACATACTTCAGTGAAGTGTCTTCCAGTCCTCTGCAGCCTGTGCGCGTTGCTGGTCGCGGGCGCGACGGCCGCTCCGCTGCGCCCCACGCATGCTCCGCACGC
>Ga0302325_10022450_pt1 | contig 13204 bp, 10 predicted proteins | sample Palsa_T0_2_FD_201948 | JGI IMG/M metagenome (GOLD analysis project Ga0302325, IMG submission 201948) | Peat permafrost microbial communities from Stordalen Mire near Abisko, Sweden - Palsa_T0_2 | ecosystem: Environmental > Terrestrial > Soil > Palsa > Peat permafrost | place: Sweden: Abisko... | reverse complement strand
GTCGCTGGCCCTGGTCTGGGTCGGCTACGAGCGTGTCTTCGCCCTGAGTGGAGGCCTCGGGTTCCTCATCTGCTGGTACCTCGGCTTCCTCGGCCTTTACGCCGCTGTCACCGCGCTGTCCCATTCCCGCCCCTTGGTCATCGACCGGCTGATGGGAGCGGTGGTGTACGGCGCCGCGGCCGTGGTCGGGCTGGCCCTGGTCACGACGATCGCGTTCATTTTTTTCAAGGGGTGGCCCGCCCTCCACCATCTGAACTTCTACACCCAGGACATGTCCGGGGTGCGACCGACCTCACCGCTGACCCAGGGGGGAATCCTTCACGCCCTGGTCGGCACCGTCATCGAGGTTTCGATCGCTGTGGCTATCGCCCTCCCGCTGGCCATCGCGACGGCGGTGTACATCGTCGAAGTGCGGGGTCGGCTGGCCAATGTCGTGCGCACGGTGGTCGAGGCCATGACGGCACTGCCCGACATCCTGGCCGGCCTGTTCATCTACACCGTGCTGATCATCGGCTTCCACTGGGAAAAGGACGGCTTCGCCGTCTCGCTGTCCCTCATCGTGACCATGGTGCCGGTGGTCGCCCGCTCGGCCGAAGTGGTGCTGAAGGTGGTCCCGTCCGGTTTGCGCGAGGCGGGGGCGGCGCTCGGGGCGTCGCACTGGCAGACGGTGCGCCGGGTCGTGCTGCCCACCGCCCGCTCAGGGCTGGCCACCTCGTTGATCTTGGGCATCGCTCGGGTGGCGGGCGAAACGGCGCCCCTGCTGATCCTGTCCGGCGCCTCGACATTCTTCAACAAGAACCCCTTTCACAACCCCATGAATTCGCTGCCCCTGTTCATCTTCGACGGCGTGCAGAGCGGCGAGAAGCTGTTTGTCGCCCGGGCGTACGGGGCGGCCGCCTTGCTGATCACCGTGGTGCTGGTGCTGTTCGCCCTGACCCGCTTCCTGGCCCGTGATCGGGAGACGCGGTGACACGTCCAGCGGTGACACGCCCAGCGCACTGGTCACGCCGACGCCTGGCCTGCCTGGCTGGCGCCGTGGCCTTGGTGGCCGCCGCCACCACCTTCTCGACCCCAGCTCCGCCCGCCGCCGCCGCCGACAGCCATGCCCTCATCCAGGGCTCGGGTTCGAGCTGGAGCGAGAACGCCATGAACCAGTGGATCGCCGATGTGCAGGCCGATGGCCTCCAGGTCGTGTTCACGGCCGACGGTTCCGCCCAGGGCAGGCAGGACTTCGCCAACGATGTCAACGACTTTGCCGTCAGCGAGATCGGGTTCCAGGGCGTCGACGCCCAGACCGGAGCGTCGGATACCTCCGACGGGCGCGACTACGCCTACCTGCCTCTGGTGGCTGGTGGCACCTCCTTTCCCTACCAGGTCCGGGTGCACGGCCAGCTGCTGCGTACCCTGCGATTGTCCGGGCTGACGCTGGCCAAGATATTCACCAACCAGATCACCAACTGGGACGACCCCGAGATCACCCAGGACAATAACGGCGTCGCCCTACCCTCCCTGCCCATCATCCCCGTGGTCCCGTCGGAAGGTTCGGGCACCTCGGCCCATTTCTCCGATTACCTGAGCCTGGAGTTTCCCAGCCTGTGGCAGGCCTATTCCCACCAGTCGGGGTTGACCGAGTATTACCCGACGGCGGGCAACATGATCGCCCAGGACGGCTCCGACCAGGTCATGAATTACGTCGATTCGGCGGCCGCCAACGGTGCCATCGGCTTGGATGAGTACTCCTACGCCCTGGGGGCCGACTATCCCGTGGCGCTGGTGGAAAATAGTGCCGGCTTTTTCACCCTGCCCACGCAGTACAACGTGGCGGTGGCGCTTACGGCGGCTGCTATCAACAACGACCCCAACTCGCCAAACTATCTCCTGCAGAACCTCAGCGCGGTGTACACCAATAACGATCCTCGGACCTATCCGTTGTCGTCGTATTCCTACATGATCATCCCGACCTCGCCCACCGACCCCCGGATGACGACGGCCAAGCGCCAGACGCTGGCCGATTTCACCTATTACGACATCTGCAACGGGCAGAAGGAGGTCGGGCCCATCGGCTACTCGCCCTTGCCCATCAACCTGGTCGAGGCGGGGTTCGGGCAGATCGCCAAGCTGCAGCAGGCCGATCCCAATGTCGACCTCACCCAGCGCAACGTATCGACGTGCAACAACCCGACCTTCGTGGCCAATCAGCCCAGTGTCAACTACCTGGCCCAGATCGCTCCGGAGCCGCCGTCGTGCGACAAGGCGGGCCTGGGCCCGTGCGTCGCCGGTGGTCCGACCCAGACCAATGCCGCTCCTGCCGTGGTCAGTAAGCAGACGGCCTCCGGCGCCGCCACGGGCACCTCGGGCGGGACGGCGGCCAAGGGCGGCGCGAGCACAGGCACCGGCACAGGCACCGGCACCGGTACCGGCGCGGGCGGGACGACGGCGGCCACGACGGCCAATGGCGATCCGGTCACGGTGGTTCCCGGTGCTGACCCGTCGGGGAGTGGCGGTGGCACCCAAATGGCGCTCTCCGACCTTCCGTCGCGGACCACCTCGGATGGCTCGGCCGATGTCGAGTTGGCGCTGGCTGGGCTGGCCATCGCGCTGGTGCTGTTCCTTGTGATCGCGCCGCCGCTTCTCATCCGGCTGTTCGGCCGGCGCTCCAGCGGCCGAACGTGAGCGCCCGTACCGCCGCCCGGGGCCCTCGCCGCGCCCTGGCCATGTTCGCAGCCCTCTCGGCCTGCGCCCTGACCCTGATGCCCGCTGCCGCCTCGGCCGTTGCGTCGTCGCCCTCCTTCACCGAGCAGAAGGCCATCTCCCGGATCAACCTGGTCAATGGCGACAACGCCACGGTGGACACGCGAACGTTCTCGCTCACCGTGAACCAGACCGCTGACCTGGATGGCAACCAGGAGGTCGACGTGTCCTGGTCCGGCGCCCACCCGACCGGAGGGATCGTGGCGGACCCCAACTCTGGTGATGCCAGCAAGGAGGAATACCCAGTCGTCCTGCTGGAGTGCCGGGGCCAGGACACGACCGCCGTGCCCGCGGCCCAGCAGCTCAACCCCACCACCTGCTGGACGGCCACCACGGCTGAGCGGTACCAGGAGTCCTTCGCTACCGCCTTTCCGCCCTGGCGGCTCGATCGCTATGCCACGGCGACGCAGCGCAGCGCCGTGGTCGGCCTGCCCACCTCCCTGCCCACGGGTTGCAACGACGACGCGCTGGCCGAGTATTGGGTGCCCTTCCTGGCCGCCAACGGCACCACCTACAACGGCGGCCCCAACGGATGCGGGGGAACGGCCCCCGAATCGTCCAACGTGGGCGGGCTCAACCTGCCGAGCAACGAGACCTACGCCGTCACCGGCACCAACGGGACGGGGAGCACCAAGTTCGATGTCTGGTCCGACGAGCAGAACGCTTCGCTCGGCTGCTCCGAAACCGTGGCATGCGCCCTGGTGGTGGTGCCCATCGTGGGCATCAGTTGCGACCCGGCGGCGGCATCGCTTCCCCCCGCCGACCAACCGGGCACGGGATCGGCGGCTGCGCAGGACGCCTCGACGTGCGAGGAAACCGGCGCCTACACCCCGGGCCAACTGGCCCCGTCTTCGGATAGCCCCGATCAAGCCGTGACCGGCGAGCTGTGGTGGGCCGCGTCCAACTGGCGCAACCGCATTACCGTGCCCCTCTCCTTCGCTCCTCCGTCGGACATCTGCAACGTCGTGGGCGCGACCGGTGGTGTCGACCTGTACGGCGCCGAGGTAATGGATCAGGCCTTCCAGCAATGGGACCCGTATTTCTGCCTGAACCCGTCTTTGTTCAATCTCAAGCTGGTGCAGACCGCCGAGCCCGAGGCTCGCAACCTCCTCCAGACCGGCGGCGGCGTCGAGGCGGTGGTGGGAAGCCAGATGCCGTCGGGGGGCTACGCCACGCCGGTGGTTGACGCGCCCATCGCCGTGACCGGCTTCGCCATCACCTTCGACATCGACAACGCGGCGGGCCAACCGGTGACCAGCCTGCGCCTCGACGCCCGCCTGCTGGCCAAGCTGCTCACCGAGTCCTATCCCGCCATCGCCTTGGTCCAGGATTCGGACAAGGCGTTGGCCAACAACCCGCTCGACATCTCGGTCGATCCCGAGTTCATCGCCCTTAACCCGGGCATCTCCGGCTCGGGGGGCGTCGACGCCACCGAGACGGCCTCGACCCTGCTGGCCCTGTCCTCATCGTCCGACGTGATGAGCGCGCTCACCTCGTACATCGACAACGATCCCGCCGCCCGCGCCTGGCTGAACGGCACCCCTGACCCGTGGGGCATGGTCGTCAACTCCGCCTACAAGGGGATCGCCCTGCCCGTCGCCACCTGGCCGCTGCTCGACACCGACGAACCGCCCTTCACCTCCACCGTGAACGACTGCCTGGCCACCAGCCCCGTCCCCTACCTCCCGCTGGTGGCCGCCCCGCAGCCCACCCTGGCTGACATCGCCCAGGACATGCAGTTCGCCCTGGCCCAGGCCGACACGACGTGCAACCAGCCAACGGGCACCACGACGGGGGAGGAGTTGCAGGCGCTGGGGCGCCAGACCCCCGGGTTCCAGTTCATGTTGGGCGTGACCTCACTGGCCGAAGCCGACGCCGCCCAGCTGCCCACGGCATCGCTGGAAACGACGGTGGCGGCGGGGACCCCGACCAAGTTCACCTCGGCCACGGGCATGACCTTTGTCGCGCCGAGCGAGGCGTCGCTGGAGGCGGCGGCCAAGTTGCTGACCCCCGACACCGCGACCCAGACCTGGCCCATCCCGTATCAGGCCATCAGCACCAATGCCGCCGATGGTGGCTCCTACCCGGGGACCATGGTGGAGTACGCCCAGATCCCGACCACGGGATTGCCGGCCACCGACGCGGCGGACTACGACACGTTCCTGCAGTTCGCCGCCACCACGGGCCAGGTGCCGGGCACGGGCAACGGTCAGCTCCCGAACGGGTACCTGCCGTTGAGCGCGGCCAACGGCCTCGGGTCCCTGGCCAGCTACACCGCAGCCGCCGCGGCTGCTGTGGGCGGGCAGAAAGGCGTCGTGCCTCCCCTGGTGGTGGCGGCGACCGCTCCCAGCGCCTCGTCCCCCTCGGCCGCCGCCCTGGCACCCTCGACATCGTCGCCCTTGACCTTCACCCCCGGCAACGTGACCACGCCGTCGTCGGTCGCGGCATCGGGCGGGCCCATCTCGGTCGCCTCCCCAGCCCCGGGGCCGTTCGACGGGATCCTCGGCTTCGTGGGCAATACCATCTCGCAGATCTCCGGCTGGGCCGGCGACGTCCTGCCGTTCCTGCTCGCCCTGGTCGCCTTCGGTGGCCTCGGGGCCGTGGCGTCGTTGCTCGTGGCCCGCCGGCGAGCCCGACATCATGGTTGACGTCGCCCCAACCTGGGCCGGCTGGGATGACACGGCGCCGATCCCCGCCGTCCCGCCGGCTCCCGCCGCCGCCCCCTCCGCCGCCGGGCCTCGCCGTGGCCGCGCCCTCCGGATGCCCGCGTTGCGCCGCACGCCCGCGGGCCCGGCCCAGGCGTCCGGCCGACGTCACCGGGCTGCGGTCTGGCACGCCGTCGCCCTCTCGATGATCACCCTGGCCGTGCTGGCGGCGTGGGCGGTGGTGTACGGGTTTGCCTTCAGTTCCGTCCAGGAACACCGCAGCCAGCACGAGTTGCTGGCCTCTTTCCGGGAGAAGCTGGCGCTTGAGACGGCGCCCGTCACCGATCCCATTGGCCGGGGTGCGCCCGTCGCCTCGCTCGCCATACCGGCCATCGGGGTGCACAACCTGGTCGTCGTGGAGGGCACCAATGCCGCCGATTTGGAGGCGGGACCGGGCCATCGCCCCGACACGGTATTGCCGGGACAGGTCGGCGTGTCCGTCCTCATGGGGCGCAGCGTGTCGTTCGGGGCGCCTTTCGGGCGCATCGTCGATCTGCGCGCCGGCGCGCTCATCGAGGTCGAGACGGGGCAGGGAAGCTTCGAGTACCGGGTGACCGACGTGCGCCGCAACGGGGACCCGTTGCCCTACCCGATCCCCGATGGCTCCGGGCGCCTCACCCTGGTGACCTCGGCCCCCACCGGTGGGTTTTTCTCGTCCCGTCAGACGGTGTACGTCGACGCCACCCTGCAGGGACACGCCCAGGCTGCCGACAGCGGCCGGCGCAGCGCCATCCCCGATGCCGAGGCGCCGATGAAGGGCAATGCCGGGGCGCTCGGCGCCCTGGTCATCTGGCTGGTGCTCCTCGTGGTGGCCGTGGTGTTGGCGGTGTGGGCCCGTACGGCGTGGGGGACGCGGCCGACGGTGCTCGTCGTGCTGCCGATCGTGATTGCCTTGGTCTGGGCCATAATGGGGGTGGCGGCGCAGCTTCTTCCCAACCTGCTGTAGGCCGTCGTCAGCTGTTGAGCTTCACCGACCAAGTGCACGAGGTGATGATCTTGACGATCAGGTTGTTGCCCCCGGGGTAGTGAAGGACGCCGTTTCCCGACCCCCCCGTCGAGCTGACGCCGTGGCCGATGGCGAAGCCGTCGGAATCGTCGACGCCCAGCGTGAACGGCGCCGACCCCTTCGAGCAGGTGTAGCTCCAGGTCAGCTGCCAGGTGCCGGGGAAGCTGAATTTCTCGCTGGTGCTGTCACCCACCCCCTTGGCGCTGAGCGTCTTGCCACCCGCCGCCACCGCCACGGTCGTGGTCGTCGACGCCAATGGCGCGGCACCGCCCAGCACGGCGGGCGTGGTGCCCGCCGTGACCGGAGCCTTGGCCTTGGCCGGCGCTCGGCTGCCTGAGGTGGTGACCCGCCCTACGACCAGGCCCACCAGCAGGGCGACCGCGGCGACCGTGGCCAGGTGCCACGTCTGCCACCGTCGCGTCGACGGCACCGAAGGGGAGAGTGGCGGCGGGTCCGCACGAGCAGGACCGGGGAAAGGGCGCGGCGTCTCGGGCGGTACGGGAGTCGGGGGCGATTGGAGCGCCCGGGTGCTGGGACGCGATCCAGTTGCCACGGGCGTCCGAAATGCCGGCGGAACCGGAACCGCCATCGGGGGTAGTGCAGGAGCCGGGGTATACACCCCGGCTTCTGCACTACCCCCCCAGTGGAGATCGGTCCCGCCCAGGGTGTCCACGCCCGGACCGATGGCTTTCGGCGCGCGGCTGGCCGCAGGCGGTTCGGTTGCTGCGGGGGTATGCACGGCTGCAACGCCGTCATCGATCACCAACTCTGTCCACATTGTGCCGTCGTAAAACCGCAGTTCATGGGTCCGGCTCGGGTCGGTGTACCAGCCAGGAGACGTCGTGGTCATGGAGTACGACGCAAACCAGGTCCGGCGTCGGTCCTCAGCGGGTCAACTATCGTGTTCGCGTGCCGGGGGCTGTGACACCAGAGACGTCTCGTCTCGTCGAGCAGGTCGATGCTCTGGTCAACCAGGTGGTCATGGCGTCGGGTGTCAACGACCCGGGACCGATGCACCAGCTCGGGGAAACCTTGGCCCGATTGGAGCAAATTCTCACCGGACCGCCGACCACCGCTCAGCGTTCGGTGCCATTGGTCGCCGGTGCCGTCGTGGTGAAAAGTCATCCCAAAGCCCCGCCCTTCATAGCGTTGGGCCATACGGAGATCAGCCTTCCGTCGGCCATCCGGATCCTGGCGTTGGCGACGATCATCGTGCTCATTGTGTTGGCAACCATCAACTGGTGAGGCAGCGCGCTCTCAGCGCAGAGGGCTGGTTCTCGGGCGGGGCGGTGTTGGGAGGGCGGCGTCGTCCGCAGCGCTCCGGGCCGTTCGAGCCTGAGGTGGTGCAGGCAGACTTTGGATCGCCACGCCCCGTGACACGGGCAATATGCTGTGCTCAGGCCCACGGTCGGCAGGGCGAAGGCTCCTGACCAGCCGATCGCGGTTGCGAACGAGTTCGGCGACAAGACGGGCCCACTCCTGGCCATTGGTATACCGCCGCCCTTCCAGGGCTCGGGTCACCTCCAACATGCGTTCGATACTCGCTCGGGCATCTTCTCTCGAGTCCGGCGTCGCCATCAACCGAGGGGGTCCTGGCTGGGGGCGGGCCAGCGGGGTACGGCCAGGGCCGGGGCCGGGGGCAGCCACGGGACCGCCGGCGTGCCCCGGGGCGGTGGCGGAGGGCGATCGTCCACCTGCCAGGTCGGAGGGTCGTTTCCCGTTCTCGTTGGCACGGTCGAGGTCGCCAGTCCGAGACGCCAGTCGGCTGACTCGGTCTCGATGGCAATCAGGTCGTCGCGCAGTTCGTGGCTTCGCTGCACGAGCGCGTTTACCGCGGCCAGAAGGCGCACCTCCCGGTTGTGTTCCTGTTCCCAAGCCGTCCGCCGGGCCGTTTCCAGTAGCCGTTCGCATTCGATCCTGGTCGCCTCGACGAGGCGGTCCGCGCTGCGCTGAGCATCGGCCAGGATGGCGGCTGATCGCGCCTCGGCATCGGCCGACAACTGGTTCAGCTGGTTGCGGGACGCGTCCGGAGGCTCAGAGCGCGAGTCCCGCAACTGCTGCTCGGCTTGATCGGCGCGCCCGGTTTGGTCGCGCACTTCGTCCTGCAACCGCTTGATGGTGGCGGTGACCTTCTCGATGTATTCGTCGATTTCGGCCGCGTCGTAGTACTTCTCACCGGCAGCCGCTTGGGTCCAACTCATGGCGTCATCGACGTTTCTTCTAACCTCAAGGCTGGCATAAACCGTCTAGTCAATCAAATATGACCAAGTTGGTCAACATCTGGGAGGGTTCCCAAAAGGCCTCCCCGATGGATTCAGGCCGAGGCGTATCGGTTGGCCGGCCTGGGAAGGCCGAGCAACGCCCGTAGGGTGTTCGACTGATAGGTGGTGCGGAACGCCTGGCGACGTTGCAGCTCCGGCACCAGCGTTCGCGTTATCGCCTCAAGATCATGGGGGATCGCGCCCGGGCGCAACCGAAATCCCGTCAGCCCGGCATGCTGCCATTCCTGCAGGGTGTCGGCGAGGTCGGAGGCGGTGCCGGTGAGGACCGGCGCGTCGCTGCGGTAGGGCTGGCCCGCCGCCTGGTCGAGGCGGTCCCTTCGGTCCTGCGCGGCCGACGCCGTCTGATCGAGGAACACGACGAGGTCTCCGAAGACCTGAACGGTGTCCTCGGCGCGATCCGGTGCGCGCTGCTGTTCCACCCGGATGGCGTGGGCGATTACCTTGGCCTGCCCAGCGTCGGCTGGGGTCACATAGACGACGTCTGCTGCTCGGGCGGCGAAGCGGTATGCCGGGGCGGCATGGGCCAGAGCGGTGACCACGGGCTGGCCCTGCGGTGGGCGGGGGACGATCGACGGCCCACGGACATTGAACCAGTTGCCCTGGAAGTCGATGTAGTGGAGCTTCTCGCGGTCGATGAACCGGCCGGTCGCGACGTCGCGGATCTCGGCGTCGTCCTCCCAGCTGTCCCACAGCCTGCGGACCACTTCGACGAAGTCGGTGGCCTCGTCGAACACCTCGCCTACCGCGGCCCGACCCTCGGGAGTCTGGAGGTCCTCGAACTGCAGTGTCGGAAACGTTCGGCGACCGAAGTGGGAGGCTTCAGCGGGGCGTGACACCTGGGCTCGCCAGCCGGCCCGCCCCTGGCTCACGTAGTCGAGTGTCGCGATCGCCTTGGAGACGTGAAATGGTTCGGTGTGGGTGACCGTCGCGGTCGGGACCAGGCCGATGTGTGAGGTCAACGGCGCTATCCGGGCCGCGATCAACACCGCGTCCAAGCGGCCGCGGACCTGATCGGTCCTCTCGTCGGGTGTGCCATCCCAGTGCGAGGATTGCAGACCCAGCGAATCCTCGATGGTGACAAAGTCGAGCAGGCCCCGTTCGGCTTCGGCCACCAGATCGCTCCAGTAGCGCGCCGTGAACAATTCCCGGGGTCGGGCGTCGGGCTCGCGCCAGGCGGCGGGGTGCCAGCCGGCGCCGTCCAACGCGACGGCGATGTGCAGCGCTCCGGGTGCCGGCAGGACGGGAACGCCGGTCACGATTGGCGGCGCTGCCATTCCTGGGCCAGCAACTCGTACGAACGGACCCGGTCGGCGTGGCGGTGGGTAATCGTCGTGACGGCGAGTTCGTTGGCGCACGTGGCCCGCTGAAGTTGCTCGAGCTTGTCGCACACGGTCTGCGGTGACCCCACCAGCTGCGTGTCGACGCGGTCTTTGACCAAGGCGCGTTCGTCCTCGGTCCAGAGGTGTCGACCGGCGGTTTCGGGGGTGGGAAAGGCGATCGCGCCAGCGCCGGAACGGATGCTGAGCACCCACAACCCGTACCCCGCAGCCAAGGTCGCCGCGGTGTCGTCATCGTCGGCCACTACGGCATCGGCCGAGACCGAGATGTACGGTCTCGCCAGATCGCCAGACGGGCGGAAGGCGGCCCGGTACGCGTCGACCGCGTCGAGGACCGTGCTCGGACTGTGGTGGTAGGAGGCGGCGAATCGCAGGCCGTGGTGTCCTGCCACGGTGGCGCTCGATCCTCCCGAGGCGCCCAGAATCCAGACCTCGACTGCCGCGCCCTCACCGGGGGTGGCGTGGGCATCCAGGTCATGAGGGGACCGGTACTTCCCCTGCAGCAGCGCCAGCACGTCGGCGATCTGCTCGGCGTAGTCGGGGGTGTAGGCACCTGGCTGCTGCAACAGAGAAAGCCTTAGCTCGATGCGGCGAGAGTCGGCCAGCTTGGTGAAGTCGTAGCGTTTGGGCAGGAGCAGGCCGTTGTCGGCGTGTTGCTCCGAATCGTGGGTGCCGCCCCCCGATGATGCCCGGTAGCGCGCCACCGCGGCAGCCGGCTCGGGTGTCGCATCGCTCTCCGCGGCAGGAGGGGGCCGTCCAAACGAGCGGCCGATGCCGAGATCGAGGCGACCCGGGTGGAGGGCGTCTATCAGGCCGAACTCCTCGACCACCGACAACGGGGTGCGGTGACCGATCTGGAAGCCGGCGGAACCCAACCGGATGGTCTTGGTGGCGCCGGCCACCAAGGCGATGGCGACCGACGGTGACGCACCGATGACCCCAGGATTGAAATGGTGCTCGGCGAACCAGTACCGGTGGTAGCCGAACTGCTCCGCTTTGCGCGCCAGATCGACGGTGTTGTGCAACGCGTCGGCGGGACTCGCACCCGACGAGATCGGGACCAAGTCGAGAACGGCGAGCGGAGTGGTGACCATGTTCAGCGATCCCTCCTCAGATGGATGCGGCCGCGGGCTGGGCGCCGACTGTGCTGGAGAGCCCGAGGTGGTCGCGCAGCGTCGTGCCTTCGTACTCGGTGCGGAACACGCCGCGCTCCTGCAGCAGGGGCACGACGGTGTCAGCGAACAGGTCGAGGCCGCCCGGGGTGATGTGAGGGACGAGGATGAAGCCGTCGCTGGCATCGGCCTGCACCAGCGAGTTGATCGTGGACGCCACCGTGGCGGGTGAACCCACGAATGTCTGGCGACCGGTGACCTCGACGATCAGCTGGCGGATCGAGAGCTTCTCTGCCTCCGCCCGCGCCCGCCATTCGTTGGCCGTCGCCCGCGGGTCCCGGTACATGCGGACGCTGGCCCGGCCCGCCGCGACCGTGTTCGCGCCCAGCAGCGGGTCGATGTCGGGCAGCGGGCCGTCGGGGTCGTAGCCGGAAAGGTCGCGGTTCCAGACCTGCTCCAGGAACCTGATGGCGGTCTGCCCGCTGACCTGCATCAGGCGCACTTCCCGGGCCTGCTCTTGCGCGTCGGCATCGGTGTCGCCCAGGACAAAGGTGGCGGCGGGAAGAATCAGCAGGTCGTCGGCCGACCGGCCGTAGCGGGCCAGGCGGCCCTTGACATCGGCGTAGAAGGCTCGGCCCTCGTCCAAGGTGCCGTGGCGGCCGAAGATGGCGTCGGCGCAGCACGCCGCGAATTCGCGCCCTTCATTGGAGTCGCCCGCTTGGAAGATGACCGGGCGGCCTTGTGGGCTGCGAGGGACGTTGAAATGGCCCGCGATGTCGAAGTGGTCGTCGTGGTGTTCGAACGCGCCGGGGTGAGGACCGCGCAGGAAGGCCCCGGACTCCGCGTCGGCAATGATTTCGTCCCCGCGCCAGGAGTCGAACAGGTCCCAGGTCGTGCGCAGGAACTGTTCTGCCCGTGAGTAGCGCTGGTCCTGTGCCAGGAAGCCACCTCGGCGGAAGTTCTCGCCCGTGAACGCGTCCCAGGACGTGACGACGTTCCATGCCGCCCGACCGCCCGACAGGTGGTCGAGGCTGGCAAACTGGCGCGCCACTTCGTAGGGCTCGTTGAATGTCGAGTTGATCGTGCCGGCCAGGCCGAGCCGATCGGTGACCGCGGCGAGCGCCGAGAGCACGGTGAAGGTGTCCGGGCGACCGACGACGTCGAGGTCGTAGATCAGCCCGTTCTGCTCGCGCAGGCGGAGTCCCTCGGCGAGGAACAGGAAGTCGAACTTGGCACGTTCTGCCGTCTGCGCCATGTGCACGAACGAACTGAAGTCGATGTGGCTGCCCGCCCGCGGGTCACTCCACACCGTGGTGTTGTTGACCCCGGGGAAGTGGGTCGCCAGGTGGATCTGCTTGGGTGGCCTGGTCATGGTCGACGGCGCCGTTGGAGGGGCACGACCTAAAGTCTACTCACTTGATCGACTTCATCGACATTGGGTCGCCCCCTATGTCTTCGCCTTGTGTTCGAGAGTAGCAAGGAAGCTCTCGGCCGCTTCGTCAGCGACGCCGGGCGAGGCCGCCGGGCGCGACGCCTCCTCCTGCTCAGCCTCATCGTCGGTGGACCTGGCGGCGAAGTACGGAGATCCGCTTTTCTCCGCCAACGTGACCAATCCGATCGAGCCGTATGCTGATCTCATCCGCTATTACCGGGATCGGTGGGTCTTCTACGGCCACGACCCCGCGCTGGCCGTCGTGGGCGCCGGGAGCCCGGACCCGCCGTGGGACTGGGGCCCGGTTGTCGACCTGCCGGCTTTCGCGTCAGAAGGAGGGCGGGCATGAGTTCCTCGCTGGCGGTGGTGGTCGGCAACCCCAAGGCGCATTCGCGGACGCTGGCGGCCGCAGACGCGGTGGCGACCGCGGTGGCCGTGGCCACGGGACTGCCCGTCGCCGACCGCCTGACCATCGATCTGGCGGAGTACGCCACCGAGCTGTTCGACTGGTCCTCGACGACTGTCCGGGGACTGGTCGGCTCCCTCGGCGACGCCAAGCTCGCGGTCGTGGCTTCGCCC
>Ga0302325_10022447_pt1 | contig 13205 bp, 11 predicted proteins | sample Palsa_T0_2_FD_201948 | JGI IMG/M metagenome (GOLD analysis project Ga0302325, IMG submission 201948) | Peat permafrost microbial communities from Stordalen Mire near Abisko, Sweden - Palsa_T0_2 | ecosystem: Environmental > Terrestrial > Soil > Palsa > Peat permafrost | place: Sweden: Abisko... | reverse complement strand
CTCGAGAATGGCGCCGATATGGCGGTTACGGACAAAGATGGATGGACGCCCTTGCACTCGGCGTCCAGCAATGGGCACGAAGCCGTGGTCAAGTTGCTTCTCGAGAATGGCGCCGACGTGGCGGCTGCGAGTAATGATGGATGGACGTCCTTGTACTCGGCGTCCTCGTATGGGCACGTCGACGTGGTCAAGTTGCTTCTCGAGAATGGCGCCGACATGGAGGTTACAACCAAAAATGGATGGACGCCCTTGTACTCGGCCTTATTAAACGGCTACGTCGACGTGGTCAAGTTGCTTCTCGAGAATGGCGCCGACATGGAGATTACAACCAAAGATGGATGGACGCCCTTGTACTCGGCCTCATTAAACGGCTATGTCGATATAGTCAAGTTACTTCTCGAGAATGGCGCCGACATAGGGGTTACAACCAAAGATGGATGGACGCCCTTGCACTCGGCGTCCAGCAAAGGGCACGAAGCCGTGGTTCAGATGCTACTCGAGCACCAAGTTGATGTTAATGCGAAAAGCAGAGTGGACCGGACGCCGCTATCCTATGCTGCCGGGAACGGGCACGAGGCTATTGTCAGGCTGCTTTTATCTCAAAAACTTACTGATGCAGACGTCCAGGATGACCATGGCAACACACCACTGTCATTTGCAGCATCGAGGGGTTCCGAATCTGTGGTACAATTACTTCTTGCTCGTGAGAGCATTAATGCCAATTCTAAAAATAAGAATGGAGATACACCACTACTTTCAGCGGCATCTAAAGGCCACAGAGAGGTAGTTAAGCTGCTGATTGCGAGCGGAAAAGTCGATATAAGCACAAAAAACAACGCCGGCCATACACCAATGTTACGTGCCGCCCAGAATGGGCACGATGAGGTCGTCAGGCTGCTGCGCGAGCACCTTGTCGAGGCTGACATGAATAACAGCAGGGGTCGGTCCTTTAGTTTCTGGTTAATGAGTATATTAAATCCACCTCCACCTAACTGTTATCGCATCAAATATACTTGCGTAAGCCGTATTTTTTCCCCATGCCTTTGGAATCTTGTCTAATATCAATTTCTCAGGGATGCGGCGATGAATTATATGTTGACGTCAAAGAGCTTTTACCCGGTGGTATTGAAAGGTTTAAGCAAAGATTGCTAGAGGCTGCTGCCGCTATCAGGAGACGGGCTCAAAGCTCTACGGATCGCGCGAGCCTTCCGGCATCACCACCACCTGCTCATTTGATTTTCCCCAATCAAACAAGTCCCGGTTCTGCTGGACTACGAGATCGGGAGTCAAATCATTCATTGTCTACACAATCTGTTTTCCAGTCGATTGTGACTCAATCACAAACGCTAGCAGTGCCTCGAAATCCTCGATATGTCCTCCTTTGCGTGAACACCAAAAGATTAAAGGCTTTGACACAAGTTGAAGTTGGATTCTTTCAAAATGATGAGTTCCTATTCCGGGGGATTCGAGAAGCATATATGCAGATCCGACGACCGAATGAATGGAAACTTTCAAAATCCTTGCCTTCATTTCCTAGATGGATGAGAGCTAGATTTCCGATTCATTTGGATGTATGGTCGAAATTCTTGGCTTGGTTGGAAGACACCAGTATCCATGTCCCTCGAACCGCGGACTTTGTTCGGGTATATCTTCCTCCGTCTTTGTCTTTCTACTTATTCCATCTTGGACTTACAATCTAACCATAGTCTTGCAGTTTCAGCTCATTCCAGTACGGACGGAACTGTGTCCAGCATATATTCAGAAACCATCATTTCCACCAGAGGATGAAGTACGAGCACAAAGATACCTATATTCTCCATGTCCTATGGACGTCGAAATTCACCACATTCCATTTTTGCATGAACTATTGAAACCCGGAGCTCATCTTGGCGATTTCTGGTTGACATTATTTCCGAAGAAGCTGCATAATCCGTTAGAGTGGGCGCAAGGGCGGACAGTAATAGGATGGGGTATAGAAATCACTGAAGGAATGAACTGGAGGGTGATTTTAGCATTTGTGCTACTTTGTCTCATCCTTACTGGTCTTTGCGTGGGGTTGTATGCAACAATCAGAGGGGATGTGTCAACTGCTGCAGGGTTGGGTGCATATATAGTAGCTGTGATTACAATAATAGTTACGCTACAATATTATGCATGGGTCGATAGGTAGGAGAGTACCAAAGGATCTGTAGTATAGAATGCAATTTATCACATGGACGAATGGGATACTGATTAGTGGAAGGTTAATTGTATTGAATTGAACGAGAACTGTTCCCCCCAAAACGAGTTTAGGGCACAGGAAGCACTATACATCTGCTCGTGAGGCCAGCTAAGCTGCTTCTTATAGTTTCAATTGTAGTTCGAATAGCATATTGGTTCAATTCAGTCTTTACCACGTAATTCCGTGCGACAGTAATGCTGTTGGACATTTTCGAAATATACCAAGTTTCAACATTTAATACGATATAAGAGAAATATACTAAGTCTAATTAAAAAGTCAAGACTATAGTATTTTTTTTACAATTTTTTTTTTTTAAGCTTTCGCTTCTTGTATTTATACTTGTTATTATAGTCTCTTATTTTAATTTAAAGGATGCGGAGCTTTTGTTATATATAGTAATGTAATAGTTGAATAGACTATATTGCAAAACTTAAAGAGGGAGCAAAAGCGTACCTGACCAAATAAGACGAGAAGAGCGTAATTAGCAGTAGAAGTCGCATGTTTACTAATTTTTAAAACGCACCGAAAAAGAGAAAATCGATTCATGAAACCATATTACAACGTCTGGGAAGAGCGATGGTGGGTGACATAGAAACAGCGAGAATTCAAGGCGGACTTGATTTGATTCAAATGAGCTCGCAAGTTTCATGATAAACCTTCATGTTTCAGGAACGAACTCAATTACAACCTTTCCTCTTGCCTTCCCACTTTCCATCCTCTCAACTGCTTCCTCAAAGTTCTCCAATGGCCACACACTATCTACAATCGTAACGAATCCTCCACCATCTATCAAGTCTCCCACCCTTCCCGCATGTTCCCCCAATGTCTTCACAATAAAGAATAACGCCTTGACATCTCGAGTTGTTAGCCCCTCGGGTCTCGCGTCCTCCGGTGGCTGGAAGAAGCTGATCAATGTTCCACCGTCCTTCACCAAATACCAGGCATCAGTCAATGCTTGTAGACCGAACGTGTGAATAACAACGTCAAACTTCCTTCCTTCACTACCTTCCACCCAGTTCTCCATGTCGGTATTTCTATAGTCAAATACCTCCGAAGCACCAAAGGATTTCACAAAATCAAGTCTGTCTTTACTTGCAGTCCCAAACACTTCCGCACCAGCCCATTTCGCAAGCTGGACAACCCACTGAAAAGTGAATAATTAGCAATCCATCTCCCAATTCCGTGAGATATGTCAAAAAGCTACAGGAGTAGCTCGGGATGTTACAGGCTACGCACCATCCCAGCAGCACCCGAAGCACCCGTAACAAAAACCTGTTTCCCCTTCGCACCCGTCCCCGCAATCGGCAGGAGCGGCGAGTGCGTAAACAGCGCCTGATACGCCGTCTCTACAGACATAGGCACCGTAGCCGCTTGCGCGAACGACAATGTCTTGGGCTTAAACGCCAGCTCGGATGTCTCGCAAAGAGTATATTCGCGGCCAGAGCCCGGCCGATAGAAATCTGTGCAAGCGTAGACTTCGGAGCCGGGTTGGAATGGGGAGGAGGGTGGTGCGGTGATGACGGTTCCGGCCATGTCGAAACATGGGACGAGATTTTTGAGCTTTGAGGTTGGCGAGATGTCTTTCATCCAGAGGAGTTCTCCACTTGTAAGAGCGGCGGCATGGACGAGGATTAGGTGGTCTGTAGAGTTTGGCACTGGGACTGGGAGGGGTTGGGTTGTGAGAATTATGATCTTTGAGGATGGGTCTGGTTGGAGAAGGGACTTCATGGTGGTTGGGAGGTTTATTGAAGGCATGGCTGTTGGAGAGAAACCCTAAGCCTTGTGAAGCTTGTGATACATGCTGAGAGAAAGGAAGAAGTATGAGCGGGGCGGAGGAATGTTTAAATTCCTGAGGTTGTATCGCCTTGTAAATCGCTACTTTTGTCCATGGTTGGCTTTGATATTGTGCGCATTAACTATGCGAATTGATTAATAACCTGTATCGGCTAACTAGCCAATACCCGAGAATCTGAGTTCCTGGCCAGGTTGGCACAAGGAGGCGCGTAGTCTTGGCATCGTGGGAATACTGCTCGAGTTGGGATTTCGTAGTCCCAGGAGAATGGTCAATTCCAGCTTACAATGCATTTTGGAATGGGTCTCCTAAAATATCAGATGATAGGGTAGGGAGCTCCAAGCTTTGAATGCTTCTCTGGTGAGAGCCGAGATCCCGGGATAGCCGAGCCTTTGGAACTAGCAGCTGCGAAAAGATAATATGAACGCGTGGACATCACCGGTGTTGAAAGAAAAGAAAATCGACGATTGTCTATTAGTAGAAGCTAAGACGAATACTAATTAAAAAAAGCACCATTCTCTGCCATACTCGTTGCAAAGTACAGCCCTGTAACATAAAGACTTGCATATCGGGAGATTTTTGAGTACCGGGGAGCTGAACCATATTCAGCCTGTTGTTGTAAATAATTTTGCCAGTTCATGATATTGTTGAGCCTACCGTCTATACGGTAGGGAGAGCGACAATCACGCCGCAGACCTTCATGCAGCCAACATACAGCATGCCGCAGCCGATCAGAGCGTGCGGCCCGAGACCGCCGAAGGTCACGGCCGTGGCGGCTGCACCCCCGGCTGCGCACATCGTCGCTTTGACGCCACAGACGGCTGCGCAGCTCATGCCGAAGAGGGGGCCGGCGGCAACGGTGCTGGCGAGAAGGAGGGGTGCGAGGGAGAATTTCATGATGAGTATTTTGATCTGGCACACTATAAAGACAAATTAGGAAGCTTATAAAGTAGAGCAATAAATTCAGCATTTGCAGCCCTTGCGGCCCTTACAGTAGCACTCGAAGCAGTAGAACCCAGTAAACTACGTTAAGTCAGGAAATCCCACAGTGCTAAAGAATACTATACTTCTCCACACAGTTTTCGAAAGCCACCCTGCAGCCTCTGTCAGTTGGATATCACGTGTCCCCTTCTCCATTAGTATTAGCTGTTCTGAATGGGGATTAGGTTGATTCAGCTGTATTTAAGGTCCCTGGACGGCCACCCACTTTACTCCTTAGACAACTTGATCAGGAATATCAAAACCCTCATATTTCAAGCTTCACCACATGCTTGTTGAACTGCTTTAACTGCAACTGTCAGCCTCGCTTAGTGCAGCTCAAACGCTTCAAAGTATTGGAATGAGAATGCATCATGTACTTAGAAAATTAGGGTTGGTTGGAGAATTAGAGGCAAAATGATTAATACGAATTTAGCTTGCTCATTTTTCCTCTGTGATAGCGTTGATCTTTTGAAGTGTTATTGGTAAAGAAGCTTGGCAAACTCCTAAAATTGAAGATCAGCGAATGGGGATTATTTACTAGACACAACTACACTTTTCTGGTCTCAAGAACGCAGCTTATAAGCCTGGAGTCTCAAGACTTTCCAAATCGTACTAGAGATATGAAGACCTTGCGTTATAAGTAGTCTATTGCCTAAAATCCATCTCAAACACTCAGAAGCTTTAATCCAGTCAGTTACTAGGATTCTGTGTGTGCCATTCGCTCCGATTCTCTTTCCCAGATTCGAAGATCCAGCCCGTCTCTTGGCCTCACGCTCACAATACCCACTGGGACGATAGTCTCGACACTCGCCCTCTCAAAACCAAATCGCGAACACCACACAGCAACCAGACTACGCAGCTCCGCCTTAGCAAAATTCTGTCCGATGCAGCTGCGTGGTCCATTCGAGAATGTTAGGTTGGCGTAGTTGCTCTGCATTCCGCCGTGGTTATTTGCCTTGCCGGTATCTTGGTTGATCCAGCGCTCTGGCTTAAACACGTCTGCGTCCGCTCCCCATAGAGCCGGGTTGCGGTTGGTGGCCCACGGACTAAGGATTAAGCGGGTCCCGGGAGAGATGGGGACGCCGAGGATTGCGGTTGGGGTGTTGCAGGTACGACGGATAATGGGCACGGGTGGGAAGAAGCGGAGGGTTTCATTGCAAACGGAGTTGAGATAGGGAAGGGACTCGAGGAGGGAAGCTAGCTCTGCGGCGCTTGGATTTGTGCCAACAGTGGCTAAGGCAGCAGTCAACTCATTGTATAGTTTTCGCTGAGCCTGCTGATTTTCCGACAGCAGGCAGCATGCCCATGTGAAAGACGAGGCTGAAGTTTCGTAGCTAAGTACACATGCATGTTAGAGATGTGGCTTATAAGGGAAGGGTGTTGAACATACCCTGCGGTGACGAAGGTCAGAAGCTGCTCAACGAGCTGTCTGGGACCCCAACCACTTGTTCTGATCAGCAAAGACATAATGTCCTTGCTCCTGCTCACTTTAGCCTCATTTTCCTCGAATTTAGACAGCTTCTCATCAACCAATGTCTGACAAACCTGTCGAAGCAAAACAGTCGTGGCGTTGATTCGGTCGTTGATGCCCCAGGGCAACGATTGCACAAACTTTGTCGGCAATGTACGGTTGACAGCCATAAAAATGTCTTTTGCAAGTGCGTACTGAAAAACCTCCTGATACACTTCAAATAGATCATTCTTTGTATCTTCGAGGTTCCCGAAGTCTTTGCCCAGTCCTGCTAGCCCAATGATGTCGAGAGTAGTCTTATTGGCCCAGAATGTAATTTCTTGAACGGTGCTTGGTCCGCAGTTCTTTGCTGTAGCTCCATGAGGCACATTCCCTTTTTTGATCTGCATTGCGACTTTATCTACTAGCTGATGTGCCTTGCTCCAGAAGATGGGATAGAGTTCTTTGATGTTCTTGAGGGCATAGACTGGAGTCATAAGCTTTCGCTGAGCACGGTGTACATCACCCTCGACAATGGTCAGGCCATCACCTAAGAATCGACTAATGATGGCACGTTCCTCTGCTGGCTTCTCGTAGCAGTAGGAATTTTGAACGAGGACTTCCGCAATGGCCTGAGGACTAGTGATTAACAGACGATCGCCGTTGAAAATACTGCGATACGTGATCAATCCATCGTTGGGCACCTCGGTCATCCACTTGAGATAGAGGCGGCCCACGGGCTTGCAATGGGGTGCGATGCCCTGGCCGATAAATGGCCATTCACCCTGTGTTCGTTTCAGTATCTTCAACATTGGTTCATTATGTTTAACGGAGACATATGAATATACCTTTGGTCGAGGCAGATGTCGAAAGGGTGACCTGAAGTATGGGTATACAATCATGATCCAAAAAGCCCAGAGGGCCACATTTAATGCCAAAAATGCAGCACCAAGCAGAGAAAGTCGATTCCGCAGTACCTGATCCTTTCTGAGAACACTGAGTCCAAGCTCTGCTACTATTACCAAGGCAATCACACCAGTAGGTGGCGACTTCGAGTTAGACATCCCGCAAGGATGTTTTGGAAGGCGAGACGTGAAAATAGGGCGTACAAAGAGCAGTAAAACAAGTACACAATAAGCTCGTAAAAAAGGAGTGGTTCACAGTAGTAATATATACGTTTTAGTCCAACAACGACTTATCCCATTCACGAAATGTCCCATTCACGAATTCGACCTACTCCATTCACAAATGAGAGGCCTTAGCGCCTGTCCCTGACTGGCATATGCCATTCACGAATGGGAGGTTATTCGTGACTGGACTTGAACATATAACTCACAACCTACCCAACGCACTTTCTACATCGTCCTAGAGACCTACAGTTCTTGCGGATTCTTCGCCCACAGGGGATGCCAAGGTACCCAAAAAACGAACCTGCTTGCATAAATCTGACAGGCCTTGAAGGGAGGAAATTACTGTGGGAGAGATAATTGTGGGACTCCACAACACCCTAGATACCTTTGTGACGCACAGGAGAGTACAGGCCAAGTTCCGTACGCTTTCGCGGTCAAGCACCGCCCGCGCCTGCGGCCTTGATTTGGAAGACTCTATCAAAGGTGGCAGAGACCCATGCCGAACCACCTTGATTTCATTCCGTATGACAATAGCATTCCAACGCGCACATAGATTCGAATGTCAGCCCGGCTCTATACTCATGAAAGTAATCGCATGTCTCTAAGACGCTGTGCTAGAAATGGTTGGTTGTAGCCAACTTTGTGCAGCGCAGAGTCAAAAAGGTATTAAATAAAGCACTTTTCGCAGCGGCTCTCGCGCCCACAGTAAGCTCACTTAAGTTTCATGAGGCAAATGTCCAAGATTCTCTGGGCCACCATGGATACGAATTCCGATATGGAGAAATTACGTGCGGAAAATTTGTTAGAACGCTAATCGTGCTATTACTGGCACCACCGAAAGGTTCGCTATCTACAGAATCCCAATGTACGCGTCAATCAAGCTCATATTTCTCAAATTGCAACCAACTTCCAACGGCACAGCGTTTTCAGACAACCTACTGATTGTACTAGGACTGTCACTATCACTATTGCTTCTCCCCATCATCCACCCCCACCATCCTAAAAACAACCGAACACGTATCCGCCTTAGGGGTAATCATATAATAATCCTTAAAATCCATATCCTCCTTCTCCGGCACCACAACCGGTTTCCTTGTCTCAAACGTCTTGTACAAATGACTGACCGCAACCTTGATCGTAATCATCGCGATGTTCTGCCCGATACAGCCCCTCGTACCCTTCCCGAAAGCCATCCACGCCGTCTTGGCTTTAGCGGTCGGCTCGTTCCAGCGTTCGGGGATGAATTCCAGACATCGCTCGAAGTATTCTTCCTGTCGGTGCATGCTGTACGGTTGGGCGGAGATGACGGTCGAGGCCGGGATGGGGTATTTGTCTAGGAGGGTGACGCCGCCGGAAGGTACGATGCGTGGCTCGGAGGCGGGGATGGATGAGTAGAGTCGGAGGGTCTCGAGCACGACGCCGTGGAGGTAGGGGAGTTTATCAACGGCAGTGAAGTCATTGAGATCGACGGTGAGGAGCTCCTGGTGCAGTTTCTGTTGCTGTTCGGGATTTTTCGAGAGGTGATCGATCATGAATGTGAGGGTTGTGCCGGTTGTTTCGTGTCCGGCGCCCATGTGGTCCATGACTTCTGCGGAGTATTCCTCGCGTGAGAGATTCGTCGTCTTCATGAGCTTGGTAAGGAGGTGGGCTTTTTCGGGGTCGCACTTGTCCATCCACTTGTGGGTCATGTCGTTGATGAATTGCTCTCCCTTCGCTGCGTCATTCCAGCCTGGAATTAAGTTCGCAATGCCAGACGAGTATAGCAGCTTTGTGAGGTTGGGGAGCTCAGCAAACCAGTGGAAGGTTTGTCTGCGCATATGCCAGGCATGGAAAACTTCTGTGTCTTGCCCTTGGAGCAGATGGCTTCCATACTGGTTGCCGAAGAAGAACCCCGAGATGATGTCCTGCGCCAGGTAGTTGAACAGATAAAACACATCGACCGTGCTGTTGTCCGAGATGGTGTTGATCATTTGTCTAACACGGTCGTAGATGACGGTCAAATTCTCGGGTCGCAGCATGTAGGCCTTGGTGTATTCGCCACCAAGGTGCTTTCTCCTACCGCTGTGACGTGCACGGTCTGGCGTACTGAACATGTTCTTCGCCCCGTATGCCTCAAAGGCATTGTAGAAATGCGATTTCTCGTAGTTGTAGATGGGACCGACTGATGGTGGATGGTTGAGAGAGATCTCATCGGGAGCCAGTCGCACCAAAGGTCCATATTTGCGATGCAATTCGTGGATGTAACGCGTTCTGTTCAGATTGATTGTCTGGTAGAGGAGAGGGATCTTGGTGAATCTTGTGAGGAATGGACCAGGAACATCTTTCAGGGCCAGTGACTTGAAATAGACGGATGCAATGATTGCCAGAGCACCCACTACAGGAAGCAAGAGGAGTAACGAAATCATGATGACGCCTTAGTTGAAGCACTGTGCTCTTGTACTGGTACCTAAACAAGCATGCTAACTTACGATGTAGGCAGCACTCTTGCTTCCTATATCATCGGCCTGAAGAATAAACACTATACATTCTTGATGCATTCTTGGATTGGTGCGCTACCCACTGCACACCACTTGGCCGTGCCGAGTTCCTACACTTTCAGCCTGTTGGCAATCATTTCGATTGCGGATAACGCAAACAGATCTGAGATCGATACGTTCTCGACTGAACAGGAATACGGCCCCGGCCGAGGATACGATGATAGGTAGATGTTGGATTCGAGTCGCCGATTCGGATGGAGCACGTGAGCACTTTAGCCGAAGTTCAACCCCCCTAACCCCTATCAGCCTTATCTTATCCTCCGAGATAGGTAAGCGCTCCCGGGAATCTGGTCATGGCCGTGACGGCGGTCATCGATAACAAATCGCTTACTACCTGAAAAGAGTCGAACCCCTGATTGGTTATCTCAACATCTCAATCCTCTTTGGCGTCCGCTGTATACTCGATACGAAACCTCCCAGAGCGCCTCTATCGATCCAGATAGGGGCATTTAGATAGAGATGATTGATATCAAGTGGTCCACGGAAACAAATATGGTCATTGCACTTTCCCTTATTCCTTTCCCTTTACTTCATTTTTCCTGTTCAAGAGATCGATTCTGCATCTGCTTCTGCTTCCATTAGATCCAGAATAGCCAGAGTAGCCAGAACAGCCAGAATGAGCGACTCCCCAGATTCTCCAAAGTCGCTCTCAGCGCAGCCGGCGGTCCAAGATGCTGTCCTGTCCGCCGACGAACTCGAACTCCGAGCCCAGGGTCACAAGGGAGAGCTCCCTCGACAATTCTCGACGCTTTCGACTCTGGCCATCGCCTTTACCCTAACGAGTGCTTGGATCGGGTATTCAGCAACCTTTCCATACCCTTTGCTGGCTGGTGGTGGTCCATATGTGTTTTGGGGCCTGATCGTTGCCACGGTGGCGTGCTGTATCATCAGTAAGACGCACCGAGCGAGTGTTCTTTTCTGGATGTGAGCTGACAATCTCTATAGCTGCAGGACTGGCCGAGCTGAGTTCCGCGTATCCATCGACTGGAGGCCAATACCATTTCGCATTCATGGTATCTTCCCCGAGCACTCGGGCGAGCGTGGCTTTCGTCATGGGCTGGCTCTCCGTGATCGCCTATTGTCTCTTCACGGCCAGCGCCACAATTGTGTGTGCCCAGATCACGGCCGCGATCGCCGCTTTCTGGCATGAAGACTTTGTCGCAACGCAGTGGCAGGTCTATCTATTGTATATCTTGTTCCAGGCGCTCGCAACGGCCGTTGTTACGCTTTTCCCTCGTCAGCTGCCGAAGACGGAGATTGTATGCTTTTTTATCAGCGTCTCTGGCTGCATTGTCTTCTTCATCACTGTACTTTCGGCCAGTGAAACAAAACAGCCCGCCAAGGTTGTGTTCACCGAAGTTGCCAACGTGACCGGGTGGAGCGATGGAGTTTCTTTCATTTTGGCAGTGGGAACGTGCATGTACGCGTACATTGCCTCGGACGGGGCATCCCATCTTGCAGAGGTGAGTTTAGCAATGACCCGTAGGAGTATTGAGCTCCAGACTGATAGGACCAGGAACTTCCAAACCCTGGCAAAGGTATTCCGAGAACGATGATGCTCAGTCTTGTCATATCAGCCATTAGCGTCATCCCCTGGACGTTAGCATTCATGTTCTCGACGAACGACCTCGAAGCGGTTGGTTCTTCCAGGTTTCCCATTCTCGAAGTCTATCAGCAAGCGTTGAACAATCGCTCGGGTGCCACATTCCTCGCTGTGTGGCTTCTGGTTGTTTATTTCGGCTCCATCATTAGTGCCACGGCGGCCACAGGCCGTCTGACTTGGGCATTTGCTCGTGATAACGGCCTTCCCTTCTCACCCACCTTAGCGAAAATCCACCCGCGTCTCCAAATGCCTGTCAATGCAACGTGCGCCGCGAGCGTCTTTGTCGCTGTATACGGTGCAATCTACGTAGGATCCACGACGGCTTTCAACAGCTTCATCTCGATGTCGATCCTGTCTCTCAACGTGACCTATGCAATTCCCCAAGGAATTGTTTTCTTCCGTGGGCGAGACAAAATCCTTCCATCGACACGACACTTCAATCTGGGCAAGATTCTCGGCCCTTTCTGCAACATCTTCACTGTGCTCTGGGTCTCCCTGTATACAGTCTTGTTCTGTCTCCCAACATTCTTGCCCACCGAGGTCGCGAGCATGAACTATGTTTCTGTTGTTGTGGCCGGTGTTGTGTTGATCATCACTATCATGTGGTTCTCTGGCAAGAACAAGACGTTTTCGGGACCGGTGAGTTATCTAACGTTGAATGATCCTTTGCTTTTGCGCCGTGAGAGAGTGGTACTAATGTCTTTTGACCCAGATCATAAACATGGAGCTCCTCGAGGCAGCCCAAGTCCAGCACGGTGAGGACGCCGAGAACCAATCAAGTATTGAGGTTTCTGAGAAAATTTTAGAACATCAACGACGGGCGAGTCAGGAGAAGCCAGTAGTGTAAGAATTCACCTGAAGTGTGAATACCGGAAGGAGCATGTATTTGTCAAATAAAGAAGGGGCTTCGGGCGTTATGCTCGGATTACCATCCGCAATCTTTCTAGGCGCTGCTTTTTATCAATAATAGACTGTTTCCGATTGTCTCGTATCTTTCCATATTCTGCTCAAGATCATCGTTGAATCTGTAGTTGCTTGATACAGAGTCGGAAATTGTGTACCAGGTAGTTCTGCTAAACGAGGTCATTTTAACGTATTTGAATGATTGACTGAATGTGTGAGAGGGTATCGAGAAGCTATGTATCGACGATAAGCACGCGAGTGCGGTCCTTCCGCAGAATGCGGAGGCAGTTACAACACTTTCCAGGATCTTGCTACTGTTTATCTCAGCAGGACGACCAAACAGACATCACGAAGAGTGGGAAGGAAGTCGAGATATATTGCATACATTATTTGATGGCTTGAAGCTTATCTCGATTTTCCTTCTAACGTTGGGATTATCTTTCTGCTTTTCAAGTTGGTCTTCATTCATCAGTCGTCTCACCATTTAGATGATGGCAAGCTATTCATTTTTGTTTTAATCTAGTTAAGATACAGAAGTGTTCTATTTGTCAGGGAACAGACTCGAGAACTATATACTTGCGTATATAG